>PPYF01268482.1_pt1 | contig 14114 bp, 10 predicted proteins | sample 1559871 | NCBI WGS metagenome assembly PPYF01 (sample SAMN08240021, study PRJNA423297) | Human gut metagenome, whole genome shotgun sequencing project. | reverse complement strand
GACCGATCCTGAAGCCGCCGGCACCATCGTCCGACACCTCACGGATCGCGCCCGTCAATACGCCCGGCGCACCGAGCAACTGACGCAGATCTCCGGTCGTCTCGCGCAGACCGCCGAAGCCGTAAAGCACCTTACGGCACAAGAAACCGATCTCAAAGCGCGGCTCGCGGACGTCGTTGCCGCGGAAACCGAGGCCCGCACGGCGCTTACCGCTAAAACCGACGAACGCCGGGCCCTTTTCGGAGAACGCTCACCCGCGGCGGAAAAGGCGACCGCCGAAGAGACCCTTGCGACTGCAAAAACGGCATTTCTCACTGCGCAACAAACGGTTCAGACGGCTCAGCAGACAGTCACCGCCGCCGAAGAAGCCTGCCGACGTCACGCCGCAGAAACCTCGGACGCTGAAAAAGCCCTTGCCGACGCAGAACCCACATGGCAGGCCGCACTCGCCCGTCAAGGTTTTGCAACGGAAAGCGACTGGCAGGCGGCGCGTCTGGCGCCTGACGCCGTCGAAAGTCTCGAAAAAACGCTGCAGGCCACGGCCGAACGACTCACGCAACTTACCGCCGTAGAAACCCGGCTCTTGTCGGAACAGGAAAAAGCTGCCGCGGCCTTAAAAGACGTGCCGCCCGAAGCCGAGCTTAAAACCCGGACTGCCGACGTGACGGCCGCGCGCACCGAAGCCGATCAAACCGTAGGGCGCTGCGCCGAACGCCTTGCGCAGGACGACAAACTTCTTGCGCAAAACCGAGAACTCGCCCTTAAAATTGAGCGGCAGCGCAGCGTCACCAACCTCTGGACGCGATTAAAAGACCTCATTGGTTCCGCCGACGGCAAACGCTACCGCGAATTCGTGCAGGGACTTACCTTCGAGCGCCTTCTCGGGCTTGCCAACCAATCACTCGTGAAACTCACCGACCGGTACGAACTCACGACGGAAGAGAAGTCCCCGCTGACGATCAACGTCATCGACCGCTACCGCGGCGGCAACGTCCGTTCGTCTAAGAACCTCTCGGGCGGCGAAACCTTCATCGTGAGTCTCGCGCTCGCATTGGGTCTTTCGCGTCTCGCGGGCCGCAACGTACGGGTGGATTCGCTCTTTTTGGACGAAGGGTTCGGAACGCTCGACGAGGCAGCTCTGGATTCCGCGCTTTCCGTCCTGGCGAGCCTCAAAAACGAAGGGAAATTGATCGGCATCATTTCCCACGTGGGAGAAATCCGCGAACGCATCCCGGCCCGTATTGAAGTGACGCCGGGCACGGGCGGGACGAGTACGTTGTCGGGACCCGGGGTATCGGCCGGTTGAGCCCAAATCCATGACCGGAAATGACATCCGTTATCCCGGACAATAAACTTCACAGCAGACAGCTTGTAAAGCGTAAGTCATCGTTAAACTGATATTCAACGTTTTTTATTGATTTTTTATAAGGATAAATTTCGTCGCCATCATTAACGTCAGCATACCGTCTTCCCGTCCTCTTGCGACCACCCCTTTTTCTGCATTGCAAACTGAGTGTTTTTCCTTGTCTTCGCAGAAGATTTTCCGCATTACCCCTGCAGGCTTTCAGCGGCACGATTAGAATTCAAACTTGTCGGTTTTTGTCTCGGAATCCTGCCGTTGAAATCAATCGTTTCCGAACGAAACACCCCCGGATAAATCAGCATCGGCCGCTCTTTTTTCGTGCGGCCGATCCCAAAACAAGATGCCCAATTCCACCAACGAGGAAACACTCGCCGCTTCGCAGCGCCTGCTCGACTACATTTCGGGTCAGCAAAAAAGCGCTCCGACCGTTGCGCCCGCCGCACCTGCGGCGGACAGCCGTCCCCGGGTTTCCGAAAAGAAACCCGGGCGTTTTGCGCATCCCCTAAAGTCACTCTCCGAACCGTTTGCCCACCGGACGACGCCCACGATCGGCCTCGTCTACGACAGCGACGGCATTCTGCTGACGCGCACGCATCACCTGACGCTCGGAGAACCGTACCTCGAAAAACTCCGTTTCGTCCCCTACCCGGCAGGCACCGATGCGACGAATCTGAAAGAGAGCGCCGCCTGTGCCGTTCGCGCACTGAAATCCTTTGCACCGGATTTCACCCGATGCCGCGTATGGGCGATGCTTGCAAAAGCCGAACTCTCGCTTCTGACGCTTCCGCCCACGAAAACGGAAGAAGAGCGTGATGCCGTCGCGCTCCTGAAAGCCAGTCAGCAGACGAAATACGACGCGGCAGATCTTTGCTTTGACTACCGTCTGCAGGAAAACGTCGTCAAGGGCGCCGACGTACACGCCGTCGGACTGATGAGCAGTCAGAAAACCCTTTCGGATCTCGTCGCCGCTTTCAAGGAAAGCGGCGTAACGTTGGCGGGCGTCACGTCCACGAAACTTTCGCCCGCGATTCTTCTGCGTCCCGCATTCGGCCCGCAGCCGTGGAACAGTTTCGCCACCCTGCATGTGTCGGACGACTGCAGCATCCTCTCCATCTTCTCGGGCGGCCGCATGGTGCAGCAGCGCACCATCAACTTCGGTCGTGCGCTCTTTTTGTCCAAGGTGACGGAACGCCTCGCTCTGCAGGACATGGGGCGCGACGTCAACACCGACAGCGGCCGCGCACGACTCCTGCACGCCGCAAACACCCTTTTGGCGAACGATCACCCCACCGACGAGGAACGGCAGCTTCTCGCGGATTCTCTGAACGACGGCACGCACCGCATGGTGAGTTACATCACGCGTACGGTGAATTACTACCAGCGCGTGGAAAAAGGACTCCCTTTGGAAGGCCTCATCGTCGTCGCGAGCCACGGGATTGAACAGGCGCTGCATGCCGAAATCGAACGTTCCTTAGGGATTACAAGCCTCCCGTATCTCTGTCCGATCGCCCGCTCCGCGGATGCCGAAGCCGCCATGCGCGCCATCACCGCCCAGTTCAAGTTTGCGGCGATGATCGACGCCATTGCGCTGGGGTTTGCGGACGACGAACGAATTCCGAACCTTCTGGAAACCCCGGACGTCCGGCGCACCAACCGCCGTTACGCCTTGGTCAGAAAGGCCGCAGCGATCACCGTGGGCGTGCTTTCAGGCGTTCTCATTGCCGCCGGGCTTTATTTCGCCTGGGGGTGGCACGAAGCGTCCGCAGACGCCGCCCTCAAAGAAAAGCAGTTGGCGGCGATCACGAAGCCCTTATCCCCCGCGATGCTCCGCAGCGAAGCCGCCAAACTCGCAAGTCTCGAACGCGACGGCGCGGAACTTCTCAAAAAACGCCGGTTTGCGGCCCTCATGGCCCAAGTCGCGGCGATCCGCGGCGACGACATCTTCATTACGGGGATGACGTTGACGGATGCCGCCTCAGCCCCCGATGCCCGCAGCAACCGCCGCAACAACCGAAATAATGACGCGGCATCGTCCGGCCGACACGTTCTCACGATTTCCGCCGAACTCTTTCAGACACCGGCAGAACGGGAAACGGCGCTTGCGAATTTCTTAAATCGATTGGAAACCAGCATGAAGGACGCCGTCATCACCGTACGGCGTGACGCCGGCACCTCCGGCGGCTTCCCTGTGGTGATCCGCATGGAAGGGAGTTTTTGATGCAGGACAAAGTGAATCAATTCTTCCGCACCATTCCGCTGGCAAAAGCCGTGCTCCTTGCCGTCGTCTTTTTGTTGTCGGCGGCGTTTGCGGGCGGCTGCTGGTGGCTCAAGGCATCCGCAGAAAAAGACGCTGCGATGGCAGACGACAAATTAAAGGCGCAACAGACGCTCGCGCTTCCCTACGCGCGACTTTTGGAGCGGCAACGCTCTTTGACGGCGCTCGTCAAACGCACGCCCTCCAAACCCATGCCCGCCGCCATCACGGACTTAAACCTGGTCCTGGCTGAGGTCGCAAAAGAAGCGGGCCTGCCCGGCGCACGGTTCGTGCCGGACGGCGTCTCGGTGGTGGGGAGTTCGTCGCTGCGCTTTACCGTCACCGCCGAAGGAAGCGCCGAAAACTTCCGGCGGTTCCTTTTGGTGCTGAGTGACCAGAATTGGGTCTCGGACGTGAACAACGTGGACGTGAAATCCGGCACGCCCCTTCATACGCTTTCCGCCCGCTTTAATGCGACGTGCAAAGCCTTTCAGAAAGGGGGCCGCTAAATGAATCCTCGTGAACAAAAACTTTTGGCGCTGATTCTGATCGTCTTAGCCTACGCCGCCTGCGACTATTTCTACCGCGCGGCCTCCGGGTTTGAAAACGACGAAGGACTCACCGCTCAATCCCAAGACGCCGTTGCGGCCGTCTCCGCCATGACGAGCCAGGTTGCAAACCTTCCGTTGTCGGATTCCGGGCGGCGCCTTTTGGAACTGGCGAACAATCCGCTCACCGACGACCCGTTGGCGCCGCCCACTGCGGCGATGCGCGCCACGACCGTCTCGAATCTGCCGCACGTAACGTTAAGCGGCGTCATCAATATGGGTAACGTGAGTCTTGCCTTGATCGGCGGCGAAGAATTCGGCGTCGGCGACCAGATTCCCGAAACCGGCGAAACGGTGAAGGCGATCACGAACGACGCCGTCACGCTCTTCGCGCCGGATACGGGCTTAACCCGTACGCTCGAAGTCGAAGACACCGACCCCACGTTGTCGGATTTAACCAACCGTCCGGCGCAGCCGGCAATTTAAAGGCTGCCCATTATGATTATGATGAATTTCAAACCGGTTTTGGCCGTCACGCTCGCCGCCCTGATGCTCTCGGGCTGCGCCACCCGCAACGCCAAAGACATTCCGAACGAATTCGCCGAACACTGGCAGCAGGAAGCCCGGGATCGCCAAGGCTATTCGCCGGCGCCCACGGATCTGCAGCCCGAACCGCGCGTTCTCCTGTCGCAGTCCGACGCTGCGCTGCAGGGTAAGGAAAAGGCGCTCCCCGGCCAACGCATCACGCTCAAACTTCAGAATGCCGGCGTGGACGCGGTGTTGCGCGCGATGGCCAACGCCGCGGGAGTGAGCCTCATGATGGCCCCCGGCATCAAGGAAACGACGAGCATCAACGTCAAAAACGCCCGTTGGTCGGATGTGTTCCTCTCCATTTTGAATTCGAACGGCCTTGACTGGCAGTGGCAGGGCAACATCCTGCAGGTGGTGACGCTTGCGGAAAAGCAGCGCCTTACCGGGATGATGAACCTCAACAATCAGCTCGCCGAAGCCTATCAGGCGGCCTCCCACACGGGCCCCCTCTCGGTGCAGGTCGTGAACGTCCGATATTCCGACGCGAAGTCCTTGAAAGAAAGCCTTTCCAAATTCGTCACGCGCAACAAGGATGCCGTGATCGAAATCGACGAACACAACAACGCGCTCATTCTGCAGGGCACGGCGATTGAACAAAAGCGCATGCTGGCGCTGATCGACCATCTCGACCGGCCGCGGCCTCAGGTACTTTTGAAGGCCTACATCGTCGAAACGACGAAGGAAAAGGCGCGCGAACTCGGCATGCAGTGGGGCGGCAAATTCACGAACGGCTCGCACACCACCTGGGGTGCGGGCGACGGGACGGCCTCATCGGGCTCCTCCGGTTCCGCCACCGCGTCCTCCGGTGTTGATCCTTCGAATTTCCGACTGGACTACAGCTCACTCACGAACGCCGGGAGCGCGGGTTTGATCGGCCTCACCCACGTCGGCACCCGCAACGTTCTTGAAGCGCAGTTAAATCTCATGGAACGCGAAGGGGTATTGAACATTCTGTCTTCCCCCTCCATCACCACGCTCGACAACAAGATGGCCTACACGGAAAACGGCGAAAAAGTGCCGTACGTGAGTAAGGACAGCGACGGGGACGACAACGTCAAATTCGAAGATGCGGTACTGCGTCTTGAGATGACTCCGAACGTGATTGACGCCTCGAACCTGAAGCTGAAGGTACTCATCAAGAAGGACGAAGTGGATTCGTCCCGAAGCGTACAGGGGAACCCCTACATCGTGAAAAAGCAGACGGAAACGACGCTTCTCGCAAAAAGCGGTGAAACCATCGTCATTTCCGGCCTCACCAAAGAACGCGGCTCCCTCTCGGATGCAGGACTTCCGGGCCTTCGCGACGTTCCGGGCGGCAAATACGTCTTCGGTTCCACGAACCGCACGACGTCGATGGAAGAAGTGCTGATCTTCATTACGCCTGAAATTCTCCCGACGCGCGAAGCCGGCAACCGAGCGGCGCGTCCCTTGTCGGCGTCGCCTGATGTCTTGACCGAGCCCCCGCGCCGTCATCGCCGCCCTGCTGTGGAGGATTAAACGATGCCGAACAACGTACCGCGTTTTAATCGTTCGCCGCGCTTAGGGGAACAGCTCGTCTTAAAGGGCATTCTCACCGAAGAGGCTTTGGAAAACGCCCTGTCGGCCGCAAAAGCCGCCGACATGAAGTTGGGGGAATACTTGACGAGCCACGGCATTGTCCCGGAAGAAGACATTCTGAAGGCCTTGTCCGAGCAGTTGAACTTCCCCCTTTACAACCCGGACGAATTTCCGCTCGACCCCCATCTGAAGGACTTGGTGCCGCAGGACGTGGCGCGCGAAAACCGCCTCGTGCCCCTCACCCTTGAAGGGGGAGTGCTGTACTGCGCGCTTCTTGATCCCAACAACTTCCGGGCTTTGGACACCGTCGAAGAAACCTGCCGCTGTCAGGTGGAACCCGTACTCTGCACGAAGGCGGACTTCGTACGGCTTTTCAGCGCGGTCTACGGCGAATACAGCGCCTTCTCCGAAATGCTGGGCGAAATCGACGCGGACACGGCGCCCGACGCCGGCAGGGCGGACGAAGAGGTCATCACGAACGATGCCGTTGACGACGTCCCGGTCATTCGTCTCGTGAACCTCATCTTGTCTGAAGGCGTCAAAGTGGGCGCCAGCGACATTCACATCAATCCCGAAAAGACGACGGTGAACGTCCGCTATCGCGTGGAAGGGATGCTCCGCAAAGCGTCCGAAGTCCCCCTGAAACTTGCCCCATCCGTTGTGTCCCGTATCAAGATCATGGGCAACATGGACATTTCGGAAACGCGTCTGCCGCAGGACGGCCGCTTTACGATCAAGGTGGAAGGCCACGAAATCAACGTGCGTGTGTCTTCAATCCCCACGACCTACGGCGAAAACGTCGTCATGCGCCTCTTGGACATGAGTGCGCAACGCATTTATGAACTCCCGAAACTCGGCATGGGCCCCGAAGACTATGACCTCGTCACCCAAGCCGCTCACAAGCCCTACGGCATGATTCTTTCCACCGGCCCCACGGGGAGCGGTAAGAGTTCGAGTCTGTACGCCATCATCAAATTGATAAACCGCGACGAAGTCAACATCATGACTTTGGAAGACCCGGTGGAATACCGTATGGCGGGTGTGCGTCAAGTGCAGTTAAACGTCAAGGCGGGGATGACCTTTTCGTCGGGGCTGCGCGCCATCCTGCGTCAGGATCCGGACATCCTGATGGTGGGCGAAATTCGTGACCGGGAAACAGCGCAGATTGCCGTACAGGCGGCTTTGACGGGACACTTGGTGTTGTCAACCCTTCACACGAACGACGCCTTATCCGCTGTGACCCGTCTCGTCGATATGGGGGTCGAGCCCTACCTCGTCGCCTCCGTCCTTCTCTGTTCCTTTGCGCAGCGCTTGGTGCGCTGCGTGTGTCCGCACTGTCGGGAGCCGTATCACCCTTCAACCGGGTTGCTGCATGTCTTTGGGCTCACCCCTGATGACGGCCCCTTCTTTCACGGAAAAGGCTGCCCTCGCTGCGGCGGCACGGGCTACATGGGGCGAACCGCCATTTTCGAAGTCTTCCCGATGTTGGACGAACTCCAGGAAATGGTCACGGCCGGCAAATCCAAGCAGGAAATCTACCGGCGTGCCCGAGAACTCGGAATCCGCACCATGGCAGACGACGCGGCAAAGAAAATCCGAGCCGGCATCACCACCGCGGAAGAAGCGATCCGCGTCACGGCGGCATAAGCAGGCTGACGCGCTATGGCGACTTATAGTTATGAGGCGATCAACGCCGCGGGGAAACGCACCAAAGGGACGGTGGAAGCGGCGAACGCTGCGGAAGCCAAGGGGAAACTCCTGCAGTCGGGGTTGGCGGTTCTGAAACTTACGGTGACCGCAGGATCGGCGCCTTCTGCCCCCACGGACAAAGACGGCCCAACCCAGACCTTCAACTGGCGGCGTTTTTTTGAAAAGAAACTCCCCACCGGGGAACTCATTCTTTTTACGAAGCAGTTCCGTACGCTTTATACGGCGGGCATCACGCTGGACGACATTTTTGAGATTCTTGCACTTCAGACCCAGCACAAGGCTTTTAAAGCCGTCATTGAAGACATGAGGCGCCGCGTGACGCAGGGCGAAAGCCTCAAACAGGCGTTTCAGGCACATAAAAACATTTTCTCGCCTCTTTACTGCGCCATGATCGGCGCCGGAGAAGAATCGGGCGCATTGCCTGACGTCCTGGATCGCCTCACCTACATTATCGAACACGAAGAGATGACGAGGCAGAAGATCGCCTCCGCCACGCGCTACCCTAAGATGGTGGTGGCGGTGATGGCAGGCGCCTTCCTTATTTTGTTAAACGTCGTCATTCCGCAGTTTGCGTCCCTTTACGCCAATTCCAAGGTGGCATTGCCCTGGCCCACGCAGGCGGCGATTACGTTGAACAAACTCTGCATGGAATGGTGGTGGATCATCGCCCTCATCGTCGCGTGGGGCGTCGTGGCGTACCAGCAGTTTATAAAAACGGAGCGCGGCATCCTTTGGCGCGATACGCTGTCTTTGAAGATTCCCATCATCGGTACCGTTCTCAAAAAATCCGCCATCGCGCGTTTTGCGGCCATTTTGTCCATCCTGCAGCGAAGCGGCATCTCCATCATCGACGCCATGTCGATTGTGTCGGAAACGGTGAACAACGCCTTCTTCAGCCGTCGTATGGAGGAAGTGAAAGAAAAGATTCATTCGGGCGAAGGGGTAGCGACAGCTCTGACGGAAGTCGGGGGCTTCAGCCCGTTGGCTTTAAGCCTCATCACCGTGGGCGAAAACACAGGGAGTCTGGAAGAGATGTTGACCGAACTCTCCAAGCACTACGACACGGAAGTGAACCTCGCCGTTGATGAGCTGACCGAATGGATCGGGCCCATTCTCATCATCGCGTTGGGTGCGGTGGTGTTGTTCTTCGCGTTGGCAATCTTCCTGCCGATGTGGGATTTGGTGAAATTCGTATAGAGCTCGGCGGGCGTCGAAATACCGCTCAAAAGTTCGCCCGGTGAAGGTCGCGGTCTTCTGCGTTTCGTTAACGCCCAACGGAGAACCGAAATGACGATTGACCGTCAAGGCGTACGCATAAAAGTCGTACTTCGAAAAACGACACTGTATGTAATCGCTCTGAGTTGCTGTCACAGTATTTTCTGCCGGGATTTCTCATCAGGGGAAAGTTTGACTCTACGGTTAAGCATTTGAAGCTCGCACAAAGCCGAACGCCATACCGGAATACTACGGATGTGACGCCACTGTTTTTGACAACATCCAAGGCAGGTGCTGCAAATCTGCCGAGTACACTCCGCCCGCCGTTTAATTTCCGGCAGGTCTGATGAATTTACCTGCACCTCAAATGTCAGGCAGCAGCTCTCGGTGGCCGTACGGTTCTTCCGGCTTACTCGTCTTCGGAGATTTCCGATCACCTTTATGACCGAAAATCCATCAAAGGGTCGCGCTGACGCGCGAGAAATTGTGATGTGACGGAGGCGGCGATTCTGAAGTTTGGAATGCCGCCGCTGTACTTTTCCGGTATTTGTCGTCGACCGACATACTGATACTCAGAGCACCTCACTGACAACAACCGAGCGTAGGTTTAGCCGTGCTTTACTTCAAGGGGCACTACTTAATCAGGCTTACTCGATTGATTTTTCGTGATGAAACTTGCCAACCCACCATAAGACTTAGTGTACACTCGCACTCTGGGAGGGTATTGATCAACCCTCCGCTAAAAACAACTATATAGTTTAGGAAACAAAAATGTCTAAGAAACAGATGGGTTTTACCCTCATTGAAATCGTGATGGTGCTGGTTCTGCTCGGCATTCTCTCCGCCGTGGCTGTGCCGAAGTACTTCGATCTGCGCGACAAGGCTGAAGAAAAGGCTATGGCTGCTGTTGCTGCCGAGGCTCAAGCTCAGATCAATGGTGTCTTCGCTCAAAAAATTTTGGATAACTCGAATTCCTGCGCTGCTGCTTTAGATGAAGCAATGAAAGTTGTTGGAACCGCCGCATCGGAGGGAAGTGCCGAAGTACCTAGTACGTTGACCATCACTAATGATGCCTATAAAGTGGAATGGAAAAGCAAGGACCTTACCAAGGGGGTTGGCATAATTAACATCACGCCGAAGAATAATACTGGTAATGCCAAGGAATTCTCTATTGGCTTGCCCATTTGCAAATAAGCCTATTCTCTGATACCCCTAGAGCAGACCCACACCTCCGTGAGTCTGCTTTTTCTTTATCCTTCCTCCATTCCAACCACTGAGCCCCGCCATGCCCTTCTCCCTCGCCGTCGCTCTGCGCGAACTCCACCTGCGCCGCGGCTCCGACCTGCACTTAAAAGCCGATGCCCCCGCTACGGTACGCGTCTTGGGGGACTTAGTGCCGATCGACAACGTTCCCGTTACCGAAAACGAACTGACGGCAATTTTGGAATCCATTGCCAACGAAAAACTCGTCAAGACTTTTCGCGAAAAAGGGGAAGTGGATTTTCGCTACAGCATTCCGAATCTCTGCCACTACCGTGTGAACTTCTACAAAACGTTCAACGGAACGGCGGCAGCCTTCCGCGAAATCCCGGCATCGATTCCCTCTTTGGAGGAACTGGGCGTCAACCCAGACTTAAAAAAGCTCTCGATGTTGGACAGCGGCTTGGTGCTCGTCACCGGACCCACGGGAAGCGGTAAATCTACCGCAACAGCAGCGCTGATCGACTACGCCAACCAACGCCGCAAGGATCACATTCTCACGATCGAAGATCCGATCGAATTTATTTATCAGGACAAATCCTGTTTTGTAAGCCAACGAGAAGTGGGCACCCATTCGCAGTCCTTTGCGGACGCCCTCCGAGTCGCCCTCCGTGAAGACCCTGACATCATCGTCGTGGGGGAAATGCGAGACTACGAAACCGTGTCTTTGGCCATTGAAGCCGCAGAAACCGGGCACCTCGTGTTTGCAACGCTCCACACGCGTTCTGCGGCGCAGACTGTCGACCGCATCATTGATATCTTCCCGTCGGACGACAAAGCGCAGATCCGCGCGAGTTTGGCCGATTCCCTGCAGGCTGTGATGTCGGTCGCTCTCATGAAAGCCGCCGACGGTACGCACCGCGTGCAGGCGATGGAAATTCTGATGGCAAACCCCGCCATCCGCAACCTCATCCGCGAAGGGAAAACGCACCAGATTCCGAACGTTCTGCAGACAGGAAAAGCACAGGGCATGTGTACAATGGACGATGCTCTCGAAGACCTGTTGCGCGAGGGCGAAATTACGCGGGAAACGGCCTTGAAGTACGCCCGCAACCCCGATAAATTCAAGTCGTCACCGATTTACTAAAACTGCGCTTTCATGAGCTACCTGGAGCTGCTGTCCCTCACGCGGGAACCCTTTTCCAATTCACCGGATCCGGACGCGTATTACGCGGCGGAAACGCATTCGCTGTGCCTGAATCGCCTTGAGATCGCCATCCGCTTAAAGCGGGGGCTTAACGTCATCCTGGGCGAAGTCGGCACCGGGAAAAGTACGCTCTGCCGTAAGCTTGTGAAGACCCTCTCGGAAAAGCCCGACTTCACGGTGTTCTGCCTCTTGGACGGAGGAGCGGAAAGTGCCGCAAGTTTTTTAAAAACCCTCTGCACGCATTTCGGCGTCGAGTGGGACGGAAAAGACACCGCCGAAGCCATCGACAAAATCGAAGGCAAAGTACTGAAGCTCGCCCTTGAAGAAAAGCGGCAGCTGGTGCTCCTGATCGACGAAGGGCAAAAACTCACCCCCGAAGCCCTTGAAATCCTGCGGGTGTTGCTCAACTTTGAAACCAACACCGAAAAGTTGCTGCAGATCGTCATCTTTGCGCAGCCCGAATTCCGGGCGGTGATGGATGCGATCCCGAACTTTCGTGACCGCGTGAACGAATGTCTCACATTGTCACCGTTGTCGGAAAAAGAAAGCCTTGCGCTCCTGCGGCACCGCCTGAACCTCTCCGGGGGCGAAGCTGCGGAGAAACTCTTTACGACGGGTGCTTTACGGGCCCTATACAAAGCCGGTAACGGCCGTCCGCGTCCCATGATTCGGTTGGCGCATCAGGCGCTTCTCGGAATGCTCATGACGAACAAAAAGTCTGTGGACGCGGGGCTTGTGAAGGTACAGGCGGACAGAAACAACGGCGAGCCTAAAAAATCGCACGCCGTACGCAATACCGCCATCGGCGCAGTCGTCGTCATCGTCATCGTGCTCGGCGCCGTTACGACCTTACTGCGCCCCGAATGGCTGCCGCCTGCGGTTTCGGCAAAAGTGCAGCAACTCTTTTACCCCGCAACGACCTTACCTTTAACCGACGGGCCCGCGGTGGAAAACGGCGTTACCATCGGCACGCCGGCTTCGGCCACGGTTACGCTTGCACCGGAACCGAATACGGCTGCAGCGTCTGCGGAAGAAACACCGAACCCGTCGCCGGAACCGACAGCTGCCGCGGACGCCCCTATGTTGGGTACCGTCACCCTCACCGCGCCCATGAGTTTTACCGAAGCGGCTCAGACCTTCTACGGTACAAAAGAAGCCGAAGAAGCCTTGCGTAACGCAAACCCCGGAATTGCCGAACGGCGCACCGAATTCGTGCTCCCTGAGTTGGCGTTCCGCACGCCGAATTACCTTTTGAAGAATTCGCAGTTGGCGTTGGCGGAATTTGACACACTGCAGGCCGCGTGGGATGCGCTTCCCGCCTTGGCCACGTTTTCGCCGCGCCTGGCGGCCCGACGCGATGCCGCGGGGCAGCTGAAATTTCATCTGCTCGCGCGCACCTCCTTCCGTAAGCCGGAACGCGCCTGGCTGTGGCTTGCTCAGAAAAATCCGCCGGCTACGCTCACCCCCAAAGTCCTCCCGCCTTACGGCCGGATGGAAAATGCGCTTTATGCCTTCCCGGAGTAGGTCATGCAGGCCTTTCTTGACCTTCTCCCTTATATCCCTTCGACGGACGTCGCCCTGTTCTGCGGCATCCTGGGACTCTTTTTGGGGAGCTTTTACAACGTCTGTTCCGATCGGTATTTGTCCGGAGAATCCATTCTCTGGCCCCCGTCGCACTGCACGGCCTGCAACGCCAAACTGTCGCCGTTGGAACTCATTCCTCTGCTTAGCTGGCTCGTGCTCCGCGGACGCTGCCGACACTGCGGTGCCGTGATCGGGTGGCGCTATCCCTTGATGGAACTCGCTTCAGGCTTTTTCGCGGCACTTGTGGGCTACCGCTTCGGAGCATCCACCGCGTGCCTCGTCGGACTCGTCTTTACGGGGCTCTTTTTGGTTTTATCCGCCATCGACTTTCAGGCGTTTCTGCTGCCGGACAAGATGACGTTCCCCGGAGCGATATTGGCCGTCCCTGCGGCCGTTTACGGACTCGGACACGAATGGACGGAAACGCTCTTAGGGGGCGTCGTCGGTGTGACGCTTTTCTGGCTTCTTGCGCTTTACTATCGTTGGCGTACGGGGAAAGACGGCCTGGGGTTCGGAGACGTAAAACTGATGGCCGTGTTGGGCTTTTTGTGCGGTCTCGCATATCTTCCCATGATTCTTCTCATTGCCGGCACCACGGCGCTTTTGGGGTTTGCCGTACTCTGCATCAAACGCGGCGGCACCGCGGGCGTAACCGGGGTTATGATGCCTTTCGGCCCCTTCCTCTGCTTAGGGGGTTGGGTGAGTTTGGTTTATGGTGAAACGCTTTTGAATTGGTGGATTCAATGGCTGGTGGGGTAATGCGACACAGACGGGAAGCGGGGTTTACGCTCATTGAGATCATTCTGGTGCTGATACTGATGGGGTTACTGGCCGCCGTCGGAGCGCCCCGAATGTCTTATCTGCAGGCGCCGGATGCCACTACTG
>PPYF01188442.1_pt1 | contig 14116 bp, 15 predicted proteins | sample 1559871 | NCBI WGS metagenome assembly PPYF01 (sample SAMN08240021, study PRJNA423297) | Human gut metagenome, whole genome shotgun sequencing project. | reverse complement strand
CTTTTGACTTGACGTTAATGGGCTCAAACTTCTGTTTATTGGCCTGCCCAACCTGCGACGCAAGGACGCGGATTTGGTCGTTAACCATCTGGATCTGTTGTTTAAGGTCAGCAGCGTCAAACTGCGCACTGACCGGGATTTTAATAGCCATGGGATGCCTCTTTTTGTTGTGAGGCCCCAGTGTGTTGTCACGACAAATCAGCCGCTCGTAGCTGTGCCAGCAGGGCGAGAAGTTCCGGCCCGTCGCCACGTTCGGTGTCAATCATGAGCCCGTCCAGATACTCCCATTCGCCCAGCGCAGCCAGAATGCAGGCCCGTAAGCGGTTAAACAGGAGCTGCGGCACCCGTTCCAGCGTTAGGGGTAAAGTGGACGCCAATTGCAGCGCAGCTGCACCGCTACCGCTCAGGGGGAAATCGGCATACATCGCCACATAGACGCTGAAAAACTGCGGCTGTTTTACTTCTGCGTCGATCCAGTTGTGTGGCGTTCCCGATACATCCGCAGATGCAGTGCAGCACGGGCATGAGGCAGAAACAACGCCGTTACGGTCGCGCATGATACGCAGCGGAGCATGACGGCACTCTGAGCAGATCACTGCGCTGTCAAACTTCCCCTCTGCAAAGGCGTAAACGTTCGCCGCCTCTCCGGGCGTCATAAATGCCAGTGGCGGGCGTACTGTGGCAAGCGGTAGGGGGCGTGCCTGCGGCTCGCAATCAGGGCAGTAAAAGCGCACCGGGCCCACGGTCGGGGCGTCGGTGTTCCAGTCCCAGCGGAGAGCTGTCTGGCGGTGCGTTCGGCAAAAATAGCGCGGGTGGCCACTCGTATCGAATCCGGGGACGCCGGGTGTGATGTCGTGAAATTCTGAGGCAGGATCGCGCAGGAGCTGGCGCAGAATGGCCTCGCTCTGGGTGTCTCCTATCCAGATAGCCCAGCGCGGCACGCCGTCAGCCATATACCCAATCAGCCATGGATTCATCATTGGCGGGAGGGTGATCGGTCTGCCGCGTGCGCCCCGGCCTTTCTTGCCCTCAGAGGTACGATTCCAGCACGAAACGCAGCAGACAGCCCACGGTGTAGCCTTGTTGCCGTTGGTCTTGCCGACGAGCCGGGCCAGCTTGCCGCAGCGGGGGCACTGGTGGATAACAACCGGAGGGGAGCCCGTCGATTCATCGCGCCACAAAATCCCGCCTGTAACGCATTTTGAGCAGGGTCTGCTGCAACGCTCTGGGTCTGCATGGCCCTTAGTGGTTTCGTCGTGCAGGCGCTGGCACGCGCTGATACTGACGCATGATTTTGCCGAATCCGGGCAATAAACAAAAAGCCTGCCGGGCATCAAATCGGGATAAGCCTCGACGGCTCCGACCGCTGCGAGTTTTTCAGGGGAAACGTTATCCAAAATTCACCGCCTTTTTATACGTCATGAGAGCCGCAAAGCCGCGCCAGTGCTGATCTGAGAGTGAATTAGATGTTGACGCATTTAAGACATTTTGTCTATATTGTTCATCAGGCGGGGCAATCACAAGGGCATCCGCCGATCAATTCCCAATTCCAGCAAGAATGGGAAAGTACACCCCAGTCATGGGGGGTTAGCGGGTGACGCTCTCTCACCTATCACCATGACGTGAGAGCGAAAGGCAGGAGCCAGTGTGGCGACTCTCCGGGGGCGAAAGCCCTACATCGTGCCGCATTCGTCCTTATGGCTTCTTTGGCTTTGGCATAAAAGCAATCCTTCCGGCCCTTCGGGGCCGGATCCTATTGCAGCGTGTAACCAACCCATTGTTGCGCTGCGTCCTGAATTGGTACGCCTAATGAGAAAACTTGATAGAGCGGCGCTTGCTTCCGAATTGAGGATCGGAAAAAAGCAGCTGGAGCGCCTGATCGCGGCTGGGAAGATACCGCCGCCAGATGGCAGGACATATCCGGGCGGTAGTTACTGGCAGTTAACCACCCGGCTAAAGGCAATAATTGCGGCACAACGCCGCCCGGAGCGCTGAAAGTGAACGAGAGCAAAGATGAATACCTGTTATGGCCCGGCGTGTTTGATGAAGCGCTGGCCCGCGTGCTGCCTGCATCTGATTATCTTGGGTGGGTGCAGCAGGTACGGCAGATCGCCTGCTGGGCTAACATCCTGAGGCTGGGCGATGCGCAGACCATCTGCGAGCGCTGGAGCGCATCAGGCGTTAATGCAGCCCCGGCTGACGCGGGACTTATTCGCGCCGCCATCACGCCGCGGTCTCTCGAAAAACTCAGCCCGTTCTCCATGGCTGGCGCGTTCCTGCGTGATTCTGGTCTTATCCCGGAGATCCACTCTGGGCGCTTTGGCTCCTACCAACCGACCGCCGCAGACCTCGCCAAACGTGAGGCACAGCGCCGGGAAATGGAGGAGGCCCACCGGGTAGCACTGGAGGCTGACGAACGGCAGCGCCAGATTGCCGTCCGGCAGGCTACGCAGATTTACAACAAGGCCAGTCTCGATCCGGCTTTGTCTCCTTACTGGCAGGCAAAATGCAGTGCGGCAGCACTGCCCCTACCGCTCCCGGATGACGTAAAAGCCGCAAACTGGCGCACCTTTGAAAAAGGCGCATCCAGCAAGGGAATTTTCTGGAATCACTCGATGATTATCCCTTTGTATCGCTTTGATGACGAGTTGCAGCTGGGCATGAGCACCGTCGAGATCGTTTGCGGTCGCCCTAGCCCAGAAACTGAGCTGTCATTCACCGGAGCAAAACGCGGCCTTAAAGGTGCTCAGCGTGGCGGGAGCTTCTACCCGTTCAACATCGACAAAGCCCGTCACGGTTCACCTTTGGTTATCTGCGAAGGCCTTACCTCCGGTCTGGCCCTGTCGCTCGCTATGGGCAGAACATTGCCTGTGTTCTGTGCAATGAGCTGCAATAATTTTGCCGCAGTCATTGATGAGCTGCGCATTGTTTACAACCACAGCCCGATCTACATCGTGGGCGACGTGGGTGTGGGTGAGGAAATAGCTCAGGGCATCGCTGAGTCCAGCACTTCACGCCGTCCGCCAGTGTATGCAGTACCGCTCTCCCGCGTCTTGTTTGAGGACGGCAACGATCCATTTGACCTGCTGGCCCGTCATGGCGTGGATAATTCCCGCGCCCTCCTCCGCTCACTGTTCCGGGAGGCCCGTATTGGTCGTGACGGTACTCTGTCCGGGCCGAGCTCATCGGATGCCAGTCACAATATTTGAATATTCACACGCCGCTCCCCGTATTGGGGAAGCGGCTTTTTTATGCCAGGAGTAAATCATGACCGATCAGGACTTTGAAACGATGCTGTTTAACGAGTCCAGCAAGACCGCCACGCTGTTTGTGGCCCGCGCTGTGACTGACCTCGACGCAATGCTGGGTGAAGGTTACGCCGTCGCTAACCCTGCTGTTCTGGCCCAGTGGCTCGCGGTAGCCGGTTCTCAAATGGTTACGCTCCAGCAGCTGCACGGCGCAAACGGTCTGGCAACTCAAATCGAGCGTCTTGGGGCCATGGCTGACGCCATTGAAGCAAGCGCCGCAGCTGCGCACACGGGGAGAATGCAGTGAACCACGAACAAATCCGCAGAGATACCACAGCGGAGCTCACGCACATCATCAAATTATCGCTTGCACAGTGGCACCGGGAAGGCGGCAAATCAGCAGGGCCTGAGGGCCCTGTGATCGCGTTCGGTAAGCGCATTATGCGCGGCGGTGTGATGATGATAGTGGGGCATTCCATACGCGGACACGAATGGGCCACCCCAGCCTATTACGCTGATGTGGCCCGCAGCCTGCGCAAAGACAAAACGGGCAAGGTATACGCCAGCCACTGCCAGATAGAGAGGGAAACATTCACCTGCCAGCTGCTCGCACGAATTATGGGGCTGACGCAAACTGCTTATCGTGGGTTGCCTGACGTGGCTCCTGAGTGGCAAACAATCAGCGAGAATGAGCAGCGCCAGATCGTTGAGTTTATTAGCAGCTGTATGGCGTGAATTGGCACAAACTGCGGCACCGCCGCCCATACCGATAGACTTCAAAAAAGAGTAAATATCTCCGCAAAGCCGCTCCCCGTCACGTCTGGCGCGGATAATGACGGTTGCATGTCCCGTAACAATAGTCTACTATTGTTGTACTGCAAGAGCATTCGCAGAGGGTATCAACCAGTAATTGGCCCTTTGCGCTGGGCAGTCAGGAGGCTGGTCTCCTGTCGGTAGCTCAACCTGAATAATCAGGTTGGTATCTGAACCCACGAGCTAAAGATTGGCTGCGGCTACCAAGCATTACGAAGGGCGCTTATTGCGCCCTTCTGCTTTTTATAACTTATAACCTGCCTAACAACGTGCCTTGCGTCCTGTGAGTCTCATACGCGGTTACTACGCTGTAAATCCATCCGCTCTGAGCCCAGTCAGCCTCTTTTGGCTCCAGTATGACGATCCCAAGCGCTGAACGTAAAACCTTCGGCCTGTGCTTCCCACCCGGATGGTTGAACTCACAATACACTCCAGCACCTGGCTGAATAACGTCACACACGAAACGGGCCACATCATTCACGGTATGATAACCGAGCCGCACCAGTTCCTTTTCATGCTCTGCCCATATATGACGCACGCCAAAGCCGCTATTAGGGCCTCTATGATTCCCCACGCGCAGAAATATATCCCCGGCAGGTATTACATCCCCTCTTGAAACAAACTCCGGTAAAGAGCCAAAACATGGGAGCCCTGCTGGGTGGGCTATATGGCTGTTAGGTGAGCCATTAATGCCGTAGTTATTCTTAGCCATTGAGCAGTCCACTATCCCGCAGCTTATGCCGATAGTCCCGCAGGCGGCTGCGTGTCCACTCCTGCCCGGTCGCACTGGTAAAGCCCAGCGCATTGAGCGCATTCGTAATGTCAGCCAGCCCGGCCCCCTCAGCACTCATGCGCACTATCATGGCATCGGCCTCAGGGTCTACGGCATGAAAACGAGGATCGGCGGCTCGCGCCGTATTACGCTGTATTTCATTGCCTGACGGCGTGTTACGTTGTGTTGCTTCAGCGTGTTGCACTGTCTGACGCTGTGGTGCGGCTGTCTTACGCTGTGGGGCATTCCCAGCAATGGTTTCCAGTAGTTCGATCACCCTATCGAGCTTGTCAGACGCTGCCGGAGCTGTAGCGACGCCGAGGTACTCCCGGAGCGCAGCCAGCGCTATATCTGTGCGGGTGAGGTGTTCAGCACTGGCTCGCTCATCAAGTAACTGCATGAGATCTGCCGGGAGCCTGAGGCTCAGGGCGGCTGTTTTGTTCTCTTTCATGGCGTCCCCCGTTTGTGTTTCAGTGCATTATTACGTCATACACTACGTAATGCAATGTGACACATTAGCGGTAAGGGCCGAGCCGTTGGCTCGACACAAAGACAGTCCACAGCGGAGCCATAAAGTGTGGATAAAATCACCTTTTCAACAACAACTTATCCACAACGGCAGGCATGACGTAAGGAGGGGAGGGGTGACGCAAAAAAGATGAAGATCGACGCCTGATCATCGCTTGCCGACGCCGTTTTGGATCGCTATGCTTATCCCTGAAATGCAAAAGGCCCCAGCTGGTAACTGGGGCCTCTGCGAAATAGTTTTGATTTGCGTTGGAACCACATGGGCTGGTTACAAATCATCACCGGGCAAAAGTGATGATAGCCATTGGTTCCTGAGCAATCAAGTGTTACGCGCCTTTTGGCGCTGCTTTTTTGCATACAAGGACTAAAGTAAATGGCAGATAACATCACGGCCTCTTTTATCGAGCTCCCCCCGCAGCTATTCGGCAAAATCATTGCCGCCGTCCGTGAGCATTTATGCGCTGACTTATTTCAATTGGCGGAAATGGAGCGCAGCGAGAAAGCGCAGGAGTTGGGGATTAACCTCCCTGCAATAGCTTACTGCCTTTCCCGGTCTCTCTGGTTCCCGGAGAAAAAGCAATACATCCACCTGGACAAGGCCGCACATATTAAGCGCTTTGGAGCGTCCGATTTCCGCCTGATTGAATCCAGCTGTGGCGGCTTCTTCCATGACACCGAAAAGGGCAAAGAGGCAGCAGGGCAGGCCGTAGCATTAGCGCTGACCAAGAAAACCGCCTCTGAACGACTGACAGACCTGCGAAAAGCTATCTCTGGCATTGTTGGTGACTGCATCCGCACATATCGGCAGTTCGTTGCCCTTCATGTTGCGGTTGATATGTTCACCGATAGCGCATCTGTCACACTGGACGAGGAAGGAAAAGCACGCATCACTCTGGCGCATGTCCCTTACCCGGTCACAAAATTGGACAAGGCCATCAATGACGACTGGCGCGAGCATTTCCCGCAGTTCCCTGAGCTTATCGACCTGATCGCCGCAGCCCGTTTCGCACCAGACCGTAAAAACGCTTACCTGTTTTTGCAGGCGGTCTCTGACTTCGGTAAGGGGCTGCTGTTCGGTAAGAATGGGGCGTTCTCAAAGCTGGGTTTGGTCGTGGAAGTTAACGAGCAGGAGTTGGACTCCATCGTGAAGGGGTCAGCCAGTGGCAGGACGGCAAGCGAGTTTGTCCGGGCGCTGATTCTGGCGATTAACGAGCCGGAGCGCATCACGAAAAAATCCTTTGTTCTGGAGAGTGCGATCACCGTATCAACCAAGCACCAGATAGCCCAGACAGTCCCGCTTTACACCAAGATTTACACCTCAGCTGATCCTATTCCTGGTCTTATCAGTGAATCCGGTATTGATGAGCAGATCGCCCGCCGATTCTCACATATCCAGCCCCAGTCTGGCCCGGTTAATGACCGTCCGTTGTTTCAGGCCGATCCCGGTTACTATGCCTCACGGGTACAGGATGCCATTGCAAAGGGTCTGAATAGCCGCATTGAGGCTTACCAGCAGGCTGGCCCCGCGCTGGCTTCAAAGCAGGCTGCTGAGTATCTGAATGAATTTCACAAAAAGTATGGCCTTGCCAAGTCATCCGGCGTTATCACCGACCATTACGGCGAAATTTGTGATGAGTTCTACAGCTTTGCGCATTCCGATATTGCGCAGAAGCGCCACGGATTGCCGTATGAATCGGCTGAAAAGGGCATTGTGCTTAAATGTGTCGCTCAATGGTGGCGTGAGTTCGTCAGTGCCTATACAGGGAAAACGAACGGGCATGAGTTCAATACGCTGATTCGTGACCGTACAGCCATTATCGGTAAGCCTGCCACTCACCGAACTAAGACAGGGTTTGTGAAGGGTACGCTTATCCCTCCGCTGCCGGAAACGGTAGCAAGCCGCATGACGATGCGAGCCGCCAACGATTAACGAGAGCCCCGAAAGGGGCTTTTTTGTACCTGTAACCAAATTAAAGGTTACGTGTAACCATGCGTAACCTCCCCCATGGTTACGCCTAAAGCCCCGCCATTCGTGGCCTTAACCCATGTGTAACCTCGTAACCATTTTTTTGCTAATTGCTAGTTGATATATATATCTATGTATTTATTTTTTTATTCAAAAGTATTTATTATAAAAAAGGTTACAAGGTTACGTTATTGATTTATATGATTTTATTCTGGTTACATAAAAGGTTACGTGTGGTTACAGTGGTTACGTATGAGGTTACATCCGCATAGCGTCGCAAAGTGCATCCCCGGAGGGGTGCAGCTGCGTGACGCGGTTCTGCTTTGGTGGATGGTTTGAGGGGGGAACGGTATGGGCCGTGCTTTCGCACGGACACTGCAAAACCCAGCCAGACGAGCGCCTGCCGGGCCTGCTGCCTAAAAATAAAAAATGATTACTCTTTGAGCGCTGATTTCATGACAGCGGCTGGGTCAATGATCTGGTAGACCATGGCCTCATGGCTGAATGCCTTTGTGAATGCAGAGATCAGGCTGGCTGCTGCGCGTGCTGTGGGTAGGTCTTTCTTTTTGAGCGCGGTCATCCCCTCCGCTTGTAGTCCCTCCAGTAGGCTGATCTGCCGCTTAATGATGGCTTGCTGCCTTGCCCGGAGCTCATCGCGCAGCTGGCTGAGCTTTTCGGCCTCGCTGGGTGGCAGGTTCTCAAAGTTCTGCTGCGTCTGGGCGATCAGGCCCTCGATGCTGAGCGATGTTTCTGCCTCAGGCTGGCGCAGCCATTTACTGACGGTTCCGCTGTTGATGCCGAGCTTTGCGGCGATCTGGCGCACGCTCATATCGGGGTGATCTCTCCGCATCTGGCGTGCGGCGGCTTTCTGTTGTGGTGTTGGTTTCATGGGTGCTGCCTCTGCTGCTGCTCTGGATCTGCATGGTGGCATCACGACTGCTTTGTGGCAGCGCAGCTGCCGCCATACCGATGGCCTGCCACTGGCTCAGCCTGCCAGCCGCGACGCTGTTAAACGAGGCGGGGCAATGCGTTGGTACGACGAAAGGGAGAGCGCCCCGCAGAGAGGCGCTGAGGCGGTTACAGGTCGATATGCTTTGCGCCCGTGTCGGGGCGGCAGGTGGCGCTCATCATTCCCCGGCCTACCACGTTTGCGGTGATGGTCGTTGTTGGGGTGGGAGTGTCGTTAAAAGCAGCCAGGAGCATGACCGTGCTCTGGTTTGGCGTGCTTCCGGTCATGTCCACTGTCAGATTTCCGGTCTGTATCTTATCAACCGGGAAGGAAGCGCCGCGCCAAGTTATCGTTAGCCGCCCGTTGTCCTCTCTGAGGTGGATCGCGGTGCCGTCGCTGCACCAGTGGAGCAGGGAGAGCGGTTTAGCGTATAGCGGCGCGGCGGTCAGTAGTAGCGCGAGCGCTGCGGGTATATTGATTTTCATAGTATGTAATTCATTACACCATATTGATTATGAGATAGGGCCCCCGCAGGGGCCCCGGTTTTACAGCTGGTCAGCCACTCTGACGAGTACCGCAGCCGGATGGCACGCCATCAGGATTTTGACGTGGTGATCGTGCTGGTCTCTGCCCGTGGCAATAACTACGCCGTTAAGCATTACCGCAACGCACTGGCCCTGATTGAGTAGCTTGTGCCACTGCTGGGCGGCTTTGCGTTGTGGGTCGAGTCTGTAGGTCATGCTGTCACCTCGCGGCGCAGTCTGCGCATGGCGCGGGCCCATGTTGTCGCGTTCTTGCGGGTCACTGCGCGGCGGGCCAGTTGGCGTGCGACGCTGTAGGATGGTACGATCATTTGTGTAGTCCTTCTGTGATAGGTCGGGTTACAAGGCGCGGTTAAGGTGGCCACCTGATCCGCGCCGCCTCTGGCCCTGCTGCGCTCCAACGCAACGGGGCCAAATCTTTTCTACTGCTCCTCTTTGAACACCCGGAACACGCTGGCCCGGCTTATGTTCAAATCTCTGGCGATACGGGCGGCAGGTATGCCGATCTCTCGCTTCTCCAAAATCTCTTTGCGTACCTTTGGCGTTACTTTGATCGGCCTGCCGAGGTGTTTTCCTGCCTTTTTGGCTGAGTCTATCCCTGCCCGCTGCCGTTCCAGCATTGAGGTACGCTCCATTTCCGCGATCCCAGCCAGCATGGTGAGCATGAGCTTGCCCGCTGGGGTTGTGGCGTCGAATCCTTCCCGGAGGCTGATCAGGGTGATGCCCTTCGCTTTCAGGTCTTCCACCACTTCCAGCGTGCTGACGGCATTACGTCCTATCCGGTCGATAGCGGCTACCACGATCACGTCACCGCTCCCGGCTACCTTCATCAGGGCGGAGAATCCGGGGCGCTCCATTACGGGCGTGATGCCGCTTACTCCCTCGTCACTCAGGATCCGCGCATCGGGATAGCGTTGCAGGATGGCATCTGTTTGCCCGCCAAGGTTCTGCTCTACGGTTGATACGCGTACATAGCCAAAAATCATTATCGTTACCGTCTCAAAAGGTCAATTGAAAATATATTAGACGCTTTCGACGCATAAAACAATCTCAAATCCTCGTAAGGCCCCTCTAATTGGGGCGTCGCGTAAGGGATGCCTTTTTGACGGTATGCGTGCCAACGGCACGCCCCCTACCGCTCAAGTCGTGACGGCAAACTGTCAGGGCCAGCATTCCGCTGGCTATAACGAGAAAGGGCATAGCGATGAGCATCAGAGAAGAAAACGAAAAGCACGTTGACCGTGTACTCAACCAAATTTCCGTCCGGCTGGAGAGCCTGACCGCCTCCACTCCGAAACTGGGAGATGCGAGCACACTCCGCGCAAATATGCTGCGCCTGCTTTCTGAGGCTGGAGAGCTGGAGATCACCGCCTCCGGGTTGCGCCTGCGCCTCGATATTGAAAATCAGCAGATTCGCTCTCTTGAGTACCAGCTGGGGAACCTGCAAAAGCTGGTTGAGGAGGGCAAAGCCTGCCTGCGTTCTGGGGAACCGGTTCGCCCTGAGTGTGGTATGGCCCCGGCCCTGCTCCCTGAGGTGCAAAACGAACTGGTAGCGGCGCAGCAGGTGGCAGCAGCCACCCGCAGCGAGCTTTCAGCCTGTCAGCACCAGATCGACCTGTGCAATGCAAACGTAAGCCGTGCAGCCGAGGAGGCTTATCTGAGTGCCCATCTGTCCTATGTGAGCACGCTGCTGCGTGAGTCTATGGATCTGGCGGCGATGGCGGGGGCGAAAGTTAACAATTATGCCGCTGTTGTTCAGCTGGATCGTCGCCTGATGTTGCTCCTGCAAAATCAGGGCATGGTCGCGGCACTTAAAAATCACCAGGGGGATCGCCGCTAATGACTATCAAAGCCGTACTTGCGCAGCTGGCTGCACTTAGCGCCAGCACGCTGACTAAAAGCCACCCGCTCAGCCAGCAATCGCTGGACACTGCCCTGAAAAGCTGCGGTGAGCTGGGCTACGGTTCTAAAACTCAGGCGCTTCTCAAGGATATGCACGCCGCAGGTGTCGCGGCAGGTGTGCCGGATGAGGAGCTGGACAGCCACATTAAAGGCGCTATGCGCAACCTCGCAACAAAGCAGCCAATGACTAAGAGCACGGCAGGCGATGCACTGGCGCAGGTGATGGAGGGCGGCGCTGTGCAGTTTGCCCCAGCAAACCTGAATCAGCCGCCGCAGCGTAACCTCAGCACCGAGCAAATCCATCTGGCCCGGCAGCAGCAGATTGCCGATCAGCAGCTGCTGCGCGAGTGTGAAAACGCTGGAGTGGATACCGGGCAGATCGTGCAGTTGGATAACGCTCTGACCTCCACCCGTGGCTTGCCTGATGCCGCCCGCGCCCCCGGTATCGCTGCCGTTCGTCAGCAGCTGACGCAGCCGCCGCTATCACCTGCGGCGCGTGGTATCGACTGGGGCGATGAGTGGAAGTAACCAATCTGGTGATCCCCTCGCGGGTAATGTCCTCTCATGACGCGCAGAAAAAGCGCAGGATGCACGCAGGGATCCGCGCCGCAGCCCGTGAGAGGATGCGCCGGGTAATGGCTTCGCCAACGTGGCATTGGCGCTATCCTACGCCGCCAAGAGCATAAAAAAGGGCCCAAATAAGGGCCCTTGTCTTTTGGCGGCACCGCCCGCCCCCTACCGATTCCGATTTGCCCAGCTTCTCGACTGCTGAAAACTGGCAGTAACTGGCTGCTGCTGAGTTTGCAGGACGTTGCCGCGCTGGTCTTTCACTACGATCTCCATCTGCCCGCCGTTGACGTTGAGCTGGCCCCGGTCGGCGCTGTAATTAAACGAGTTGCGCAGGGCGTCGTTAATCCCCGCCTCTACAGTGCTGGCTGGCAGTCTGGTGTTCTTCGTGTTTTCTTTGCGCAAAACAGCTGCTGTAACCCTCTTTAGCGTGTCCTGATCGCGCAGGTCTAGCTCCTGATCGGGGTCGAAGCCCGTCCACTTGCTCGCCTGCTGGATGTAGCGCGGCACTTCTTGATCACCTGCGGCATATGTGCTGACAATCTCGCGCAGGGTGCGCTTGCGTCCGCCTTTGAATGCCCCGGTGCTATAGCGCAGCAGCTGCCCCGCCGACGCTGCGACGCCTGCCTGCTGGGATGGGAAGCGCCGCCAGTTGCCGTTAACGTCTTTCACGTTGCCGACATTGTTCCCTGCCCAGTTTCCGGCAGCACCGCTGCCAGCTGCGGCGGCGGATGGTGAAGAAATATAGTTGCTGTCGAGCGCAGCCTCTCCTGCTGTTTGCGGGCCGTATGCAGCTGCGTGTGCATTCGCATTGCCCTGCTCTACAAAATTGAGCTGCTGCTGGCGCATGAGCTGCTGCTGGCGTTTCAGTGCCCTGTATCGGTCGCCATCTGGCCCCATTGTCTGCATACCGACGCCTTTGTCCTGCAAGGTGTTCATTTCCTGCTGGTAGGCATCGAGACGCCAGCCGTATTTGCGGCGGGCCTGCTGCTGCGTATCGAGGCGCATCCCCTTCTCATAATCGCGGCGCAGACTGTCCTCACTGCCCCCGGTCATTTTGACCAGCGCCATACGCATGACATCGAGAGCAGGCAGGGCTCGGCGTGCATAATCCTCAAATTGATTATTAAGTTTCGCTACATTATCGCGGATTTCGCTCCCTTCGGTTTTAGCCGGGCCATGCGTTGCGGCAACCTGAGTGAGTATGTTTTTCAGTTTCTCCGGGTCAGTCCCTTTAAGGGCATCGGTAAGGCGCTGGCGTTCGCCAGCATCAAGGCCCCCACGCTTGAGGTACTCATTGCCCATGACCTCCAACCCTTTCCCGCTCTGGATCTGGCCCAGTGCTGCGTAACTGGTTGCGTTTACGCTGTCAGGGTTAATTTTCAGGCGTCTGAGGCGATCAGAAACGCCGCTCATATCTGCGCTGCTCATTTGGTCAATTGCCAGCGCGTCATTGATGCCGACGCCAAGGTGGCGGGAGAGAGCCACGATTGAGTCAGGTCCGTAGCCATAGGCGCGATGGATGCTCTGTCGAGTCATATCGAGGAGCGTTTGATCGCCCTGATAATTGCCGCCGAAACGCTGACCGTACAGCGAATCAGGCCCCAGAGTGCTGCTGATTGTGCCGAAAGCGCCGCCAGACTGGAGGACTTCAAGCGCCATCGGGTTATTGATGCCGTTGCGGAGGGCCATGCGGGCCATAAATGCCCGTGATGGGTCGCCCATCGCGCCACCGCGCTGAAGGTTCGCATTAACGCGGCCCAGCAGGTTGGTGGAGCCCTGCAAATCCATGCCGGGGATCCCTGAGCTCATCAGGCCAGCCATTGCACCCGCATAGCCAGGCACATTAGGCGCGGTCAGGCTCATGCGTGCCTGTTGGGTGGCAAAGTCGCTGATTGCCTGCATAGCTTCGCCAGCCTGAGCAAATGCGCCTGATTTGCCGATAGCTTCCCCCATGAGCAGGCCCATGCGGCGCAGCTGCTGATCGTTATTTACGACACGGGAGGCGGAGAGCTGGCCCATTGTGCCCGCGACGCTGTTTGGGTCGAGGCCGTAGGAGCGTGCCAGACCTCCAGATACCAGCATTCCGGTGCCAAGGTTCTGTCCCGGCTGGATGTTAGCGGCGCGGGAGTATGTAGAGGCCAGCGCGATGGCGTCACCGTTGGTCATGCCCAGACGGTTGGCGGTACTCATGACACCACGCTGGAGGCTGGAAAAGCTTACAATTCCGCCCACTTGCCGATAGAGCTTATCCAGCCCGATCACGTTGTCCTGTGCCTGTCCGATTTTGTCTGCGACCGCGCCAATAATTTTGCCGACGCCGAGAGCTGCGAGACCGCCTACCAATCCCATGAGTCCTGCACCTGCACCGCCAGAAAGACCGGCATTCATTGCGCCGCTAATGGTGCCGCCGACCGGGCCAGCGTTGCGCAGCATCGTGCTAAGGTGGTTCTGCCATGCCGGAGGCTGGTTATTATTTTGCGGCCTGCGATGAGGCGCAGGTGAAGGATTTGAGGGGGTAGGTGCTGGCGGCTTAGGTTTCGGCGCTGGCTGGTCGTTAAACTCCACGCCGAGAAACTGGAGCATGGACTGCATTTTTTTGATGCGTACTGCCTGATCGGTATACATCTTTGACCAGTCAGCCATAAGCGGGTTAGTCGCGCCCTGTCCGGTCTTGCCCATGGTCTGCTTGAGCTCTGTCTGGACTTTCAGCAGCTTCTGCATCTGCTTGATGAAGGCGTCCAAGTCCTCTTTTGACTTGACGTTAATGGGCTCAAACTTCTGTTTATTGGCCTGCCCAACCTGCGACGCAAGGACGCGGATTTGGTC
>PPYF01025010.1_pt1 | contig 14119 bp, 14 predicted proteins | sample 1559871 | NCBI WGS metagenome assembly PPYF01 (sample SAMN08240021, study PRJNA423297) | Human gut metagenome, whole genome shotgun sequencing project. | reverse complement strand
ATCTGTTCCGATTCTGGCATGACCGGAACAGATGTAAGAGTTGGAAGTTACAGATAGCTGCTTAATCAGCAGACACTATCTAAGCACTCTGCTATGCTTTTCTTGGTGTTGAACTAAATATACCATCTTTTTTCCTCCGATTATATTATTTATCTTAACAAAATATCAAATTCGTGTCATAATATAAAAAAGGAGGTTTTTTATGGCTTTATCTAATGAATGGTACAATGCAGAACTCGAAAACAACGAATTAGAAACGCTTCACAGATTACCAACTGTAGAATATTCTTTCTATAATGCTGTACGCTCCGGCGACATGGAAGCAGTCATTAAAAACTGTTCCGAAGATGAATTTATTCGCCTGGAAGGAACGGGCGTTCTGTCCCGTAATGCGCTTACTAATATAAAATACCACTTTGTTGTCACTGCTGCAATGTTGACCCGTTATTGTATCGACGGTGGGCTCGAACCAGAGCAGGCTTACAGGCTCAGCGACTTCTATATTCTGAAGATGGATTCCTGCACAACGATCCGTCAGGTTGCAGATCTTCACCATGAGATGGCAAAGGATTTTACAGGTAAGATGATTCTTCAGAAAAAGAGTTCCATTTTATCAAAACCCGTTATGCAATGTGTTGATTATATTTACAGTCACATCAAAGAAAGAATCACGATTCAGGTTCTTGCTGACCACACCGAACTTTCCACAAATTATCTTTCACGCATTTTCAAGCAGAATCTGGGAGTCTCTGTCAGCGATTATATCCGTGAGCAGAAGATAGAAAAAGCAACTCATCTGCTGCGATACTCAGATAAATCAATTGTAGATATCGCAAATTATCTTGCTTTTTCTTCACAGAGTCACTTCATCCAGACATTCGAGAGCTTTACCGGGCTCACCCCAAAGAAGTACCGGGACAAATACTATAAAAGCATGTGGTAACATCAGATTTCTTCTCAGAAGAATTCTCAGATTTTCCCACAAAAAATACTGTCAGAAAGCAATTCTCTTTCTGACAGTATTTTTATCTTTTTTTAATCTGTCGATTATACTAATTCAATTTCAATCTTATGTGTCTCTTTCACTGAAAGCATCTGAATCTCTCTCTTTGAAAGTATTGTACACCTTTCAGCTGCTATTTCTAATGCTTTTCCATCGCAAACTGCTTTCCGGATCTTCAACTGATTAAATTCTTTCTTTTCTTTATTATAGAATATAATCTCAAAGTTCCTTCCGGCAAATGTCATCTTAAGTACTGCTTTTCCATCCTGATTATACTGTTCCGGCATAAGTGCAGGTGCGATCTTCAAGTCACCGCAATCTCCTTTCACCCCAAACACTTCTGTAATCATGGTAAGCATATACCAGCTTGCAGCGCCTGTCAGATATGCATAGAGGCCTCTTCCCTGATTATCAAAATATTCCGGAAGTCCAGGATACATCTTACTGTTATCAAATTCCATTGCTGCATCTAAAAGTGCCTGAAGTACTTTATTTCCTTCTTTTGCAAATCCTCTCTGGTACAATGCATTTGAGTACATAACAGCCATGTGTGAGAACACTGCTCCATTCTCTTTCTCTCCATAAGCAAATCCAAACATTCTTCCAAGATCAAATTTTTCCTCATGGAAGTTTGTGTTCAAACGGTATCCGCCGGCTTTCTGATCATAAAGATACTTGTCTGCACTCCTGCAGATAGATTCCACCTGATCTTCTGTTGCCGTTCCACTCATAATGGCAAATACTTGTCCGGTCAGCATCATTCTCACGCTTTCATCCATAACGCCTTCTACTTTTCTGCCATGGTTATCATAATAGCCATTGAACCAGCCATCTTCTCCATCCTTCACCCATTCGTTGGCACGGATGTTTTTCATCATCCAGTCTGCTTTTCCCTCAAGATTAGCAGCAAGTTGATCCAGTCTTACAACAATTGTGTCTCCACTGATATTATGTTCACATTTTTTTGCGTATCCTGCAAGGAGTGCCTGCTTACGTGCTGCATCTTCATACAGTTCCACGCTTCCTGCAAGAAGATCTTCCATCTCATGTGCAATTTCAATCTTGCTGCTTCCACTGATTTCTTCCAACTGACGGAGTGTTTTTGCAATATTTCTCAAATTTCCGGCATAAGCACAGGTAAATGCAACACTTTCACCCTTCTCCCATGCCATGTCCAGTGCATCATTCCAGTCGGCACCATGAAGACGCATTTCATTATGCTCTCCTACATCATAGAACGCACACAGATTCTGTAAAAGAATATGCTCCAAAACTGTTCCGAAATAAATGTGGTCTCTTTCTGTTTTCTGCTTCTGTCCATATTCGCTGTTCCAAAACTTATCATGTGCAGTACCTCTCATAGACTGCAAATCTTTAAAATACGGAACCTTTTCAAACAGAACCTCCATATCTCCTGTCTGATCCAGATACAGACGAGTCGTTACAAATGGCCAGAATGCATGATCCATCCAGACACGTGTAATATTGTTTCTGTCTGCAATAAACTCACCCTGCTTATTTCCGATGATTGTCGCATTTGTTCCATCAATTCTTACTCCGCCATAATTATCCACGATCATCTGACGGACGTTTGAGGGATTCATAATCAGAAGTGCAAGGCAATCCTGCCAGAGATCTCTCCAGCCTCTTCCTCCTTTTCCATAATCGTGATATGGAAGGAAGGAACATCCATAAATTCTTCTTAAAATTGGCTGGAAGCAAATCCACTTCAGATAATTGTCTGTAGCTTCATCACCGGTTTCAAACTCTACATTTACTTTTTCTGTCCAATACTTTTTCACTTTGGCAAGCTCGTTTTCCGCTTGCTCCTTCGTACCAAATAGAGTACAGATTTTTGAAATGGAAGCCTTTTCTCCCGTTGCTCCGGCAAGAACAACATACTCTATTGATTCATTTGCTTTTAATTTTCTGCGTTCAAACCTGAATGCCCCAACAGCCTCTTTCCCCTCCAGATGGCAGCCTGCGGTACATCCCGTTTTTTCTACACGTACTGCTTCCGGAATCAGGAAAGAACCTCCCTCTCCAATAAAGCTTTCAACAGTCGGATAAAACTCCTTCGGGGCATTTCCTTCTGCTGTAAAACCATATACAAAATAAGTCGTATCATTTTTCTGATGTCCACGCTCATCAAAGGATAATACCGGTGTAACTTCTACGCCACATTCTTTCGTGTCGATTCTGTGAAGAAGTGATGTAACATGTCTGTGGTCGCGGATATTATCTGCGCTTCTTCCATAAACCGGAATGGCAACGATCGGTGTTACTTCCTGTTCTTCTTCCGAAAGATTTGTAATCTTGATCAGCTGGATCTCTGTTGTGCCATCAATAGAAACAAAGGATGTGATTTCTGACTGAAGATGATATTTTTTTGAAGTTCTTGTCAACTTCTGCCACATCATGCCTGCTTCCAGAGTGCTTTCATCCTGTCTGTCTGTATATTTATCAAACTCCTGCTCCGCTGAAACTCCACATGCTGACCAGTAGCCTTTTCCTTCTACCCGACACCAGAAATTTCTGGTGCCACGGTTATTGTGAAGGTTTTCAATGCTGACAGGTTCGAGAAGGAAATGATTCTGATCCGTTTTACTATCTCCCCCCAAAGTTGGTGTAATACTGGATTTCAGACCTTCTTCTCCTGCCAGTGGTAAGTAAAGTCCACTATAATTTTCCGGATTTGTAATCGTAAATGTTCCGTTTTTATCTGTAAAATTGATTTTTCTCATGTCCAGTCCCTCGTCATTTCATTTAAGAAAGGAATAATTCTACCTCTGTTGTCTTTGTTAACTTCTCCTGTGGAATATAATTATCTTTCATTTGTTCTCCATTTACGAAAAGTTTTTCACATCCTGACTCTGCATGCCCCGGATTTTTCACAACGATATGTAAATGTGAACCTCTGAAATCTTTTTCGATTTCAAATTCCTCCCACTCTTTCGGTACTGACGGAGCAATCTTCAGTCCATAGAAGTCTGGCCGCATTCCGAGAATTCCTTCTACACATCCCACCATAACCGTAGATGCTGTTCCTGTCAGCCAGTGTACATGAGAACGGCCGAAGTTCGGGCTGTGTTTTCCTTCTGTAAACTGTCCATAGCAGTATGGTTCAAGTCTTCTGATCTCTGCACGATTATTCTGTGCAGCCGGTGCATTTTCAATAAAATAGTTAAATGCTCTCTCTCCGTGTCCACGAAGCGCCTCTGCAAGAATGATCCATCCCTGAGACTGTGAAAAAATTCCTGCATTTTCCTTTGTTCCGGCATTGTAGATCACAGCCAGTGCACCGTCAAATGCATGTGCATGATACGGAGGATCCATCAGGATTGCACCATATTCTGTATTCAGTTTGTCATATACATTCTGAAGTGCAAGATCTGCCTGCGCTTCATTTGCAAGCCCACTGATCACAGACCAGCTCTGTGGGTTCAGCCACATATTTGCCTCCGGATCTGTGCGCTGTCCGATCACTTCACCATCCTCTGTGAAGCCACGGATAAAGCGGTCTTCGTTCCAACAGAGATCCTGGATCAGTTTTTCCAGCTTCTTCTGACTTTCCTCCAGATAATTCAGATATTCTGTGTCTTTCTTATACTCAGCAAATTCCTTCAAAATTGTCATTGCATAGTAGAACTGTAATGCAACGAAGGTTGACTCTCCATCTTTTCCGAGTCTTAAGCAGTCATTCCAGTCAGCATAAAGGCCTGCCGGCATACCATGCTTTCCAAGATGATTCATGGAGAAATCTACTGCACGTTTCAAATGCTCGTACACGGTACCTTCTTCTTTATTTGCAAACGGAATCACTTCATCGATAAATTCCAGATTTCCCGTCTCGGAAATGTATTTGTATACTGTCGGGAACAGCCACAGCGCATCATCTGCACGATAAGCCGGGTGTCCTGTCTCCTGCACATAAGAAGCATCATCCGGTGTATCCTCATGTCCCGGATTGTGTGTGAATTTTACAAGTGGAAGCCCTCCACCATTATTTACTTGTGCAGAAAGCATGAAGCGGATCTTCTCTACTGCCATCTCCGGTGCCAGATGGATCACACCCTGGATATCCTGTACTGTGTCACGATAACCGTATCCATTTCTCAGTCCACAATATGTAAAGGATGCAGCACGTGACCAGATAAATGTCATAAAACAGTTATATGCATTCCATGTATTGATCATTATATTAAATTCTTCGCTTGGTGTCTTCACCTGGAAATGGGACAGATGTCCATGCCAGTACTGGATTAATTCTTCCAGTTCATTTCTGCAGATTGTTTCACAATCCTCATAACGAGACACGATTGTTTCTGCATCAACATCTTCTTTCATACCAACAAGAAATGCTATTTCTTTTGTCTCTCCCGGATATAAAGTCAGGATTGTAGCTAATGCTCCACATCCATTTTCATTATAATTTCCTTCACAATTTAAAATACCATCTTCCACTCCGACCGGATTGTTGTATCCATGATATCTTCCAAGGAAACCTTCCTTGCTTCCACACCAGGAATCAACCTTTGCACCTGCAAGTCCGAAGAAACGGTCAACAACGATCTTGTCATCCACATCTTTTCCATCTTCCAGCTGATCCAGATTGGCATGGATCAGCTGCCGCACACGGTTTCCACGGAACACTGTTCTTGTAATGAACTGAGAGTACTGAAGATTTACCTGATCCTGCTCGTAATTGCTGTTGTTTGTAAATTCTGCATAGCCTGTTACATTGATCTTGCGCATGCGATCCGAGGTATTTGTCACTGCAAGATTCCACACTTCATAAGACTGATTCAGCGGAACATAGTATCTTACTTCTGAGTGGATCTCGCTATAATCAGCCATCATCTTTGTGTATGCTGTACCATGATGACATTCGCTCTTATAAGAATTCAGATCTTTTCCTACCGGCTGCCAGGAAGCTGACCAATAATCTTCACTCTCCTGATCTCTTAAGTAGATATATCTTCCCGGCTGGTCAAACTGATTGAAGACATATCTTAAAATTCTTCCGTTCGCTCCTGATTTTGCAAAGCTATATCCACCTGCATTATTAGAAATAATTGCTCCATATTCTGGAGATCCAAGATAGTTCACCCAAGGTGCCGGTGTATCCGGTCTTGTGATCACATATTCTTTTTTCGATTCGTCAAAAAAACCATATTTCATACTTCACATTCTCCTATCACACTTATTATAAACAAATTGCAGCCATTCCTACTATCTGCAATTCTATCTTTACTGTGATAGATAATAGACCTTTCGCTTTCAATGTCAGATTCTTATTCTTGAAATGGTGATTACTCATTACCGTAAAATTCTTAGTTCTCTCTACACGAAAAATCTGTGCCATGCTCCATCCTCCTTTTCAGACAAAAAAAGACGCAAGCCACATTTCTATGACTCACGCCTTTCTCTGCACTTATTTACTTTACAGTTCCAATTTGCTACGCACTGCGTATCTTTTTAGAACTTGCATTTAAACATAAATCAATTCCTTGAGAACAATCTCTTCCGCAATCGCTCTGTGCTGATTAGCAGTTCTTACCCAGGCAATCTGATTTTTCTCTTTATCCGGTAATGGTTCTTTTTCTTCCAACTGTTTCAGGATCACTTCTTCCCGTTCTCTGGCTGCCTTCATTTCTCATCATTTTTTGACCACAAATTTACGACATTTACGACAAATCTGACACTGCTTTACAATACCAGACAAAATGACTGATGCCCCGGAAAGCCTGTAAAACAGGCATTTCTGAGATACACAAGACAGGACAAAAATCGACTTCCATTATCAAGAGGTGAGTGCTAATTTTTTATATTTTTTCTTTCTTGACAATCACTCCCCCTCTCTGTTATGATAATAAAACTGCAATAAGGGAGTAGTTAGCTCTGTACAGAGTCGCTGTGTCAACATATTGATGGTTTTCCATCTGGTACAGCGTTCAATAACGAGACTTATTCACGTGATATTTTTGCGTGGATAGGTCTCTTTTTTATGAAGGAGGAGAAAAAATGAGCTTATTTTCTGTATTTCTGATCGGAATCGGCCTTTCCATGGATGCATGTGCCGTATCCTTTGCAAAAGGAATCTGTCTGAAAAAACAAGTCAAAACTTATGCCTTGAAACTGGGACTCGCCTTTGGATTTTTCCAGGCAATGATGCCGCTGATCGGCTGGTGGGTAGGAACCTATTTTGAGTCCTTTATCACAGCTGTAGATCACTGGATTGCATTTTTCCTGCTTGGTTTTATCGGGGTCAATATGATTCGGGAATCAAAAGAAGCGGAAGCCGAATGTGATACTGATGTGAATTCTATTCCGGCAAAGGATATTCTGCTGCTTGCAGTTGCAACCAGCATTGATGCTCTCGCAATAGGTATCAGTTTTGCATTCCTAAACGTAGACATCATTCCCGCCGTCTGTCTCATCGGCATCACCACATTTATCATCAGCTGCATCGCGGTTTTCCTGGGAAATAAAATCGGTGGAAAACTTGGAAAATATGCTGAGATCACCGGTGGTGTCATACTGATCCTCATCGGTCTGAAAATTCTGATCGAGCATTTATTTGGATTGTAATATAGAAAAAACCGGAAAGAATTTCCATACACTGGAATTCCTTCCGGTTCTTTTTATATGCAGTCAACTGCTACAGCAGCCCGGCAATCTGATAAACAACGAATGCAACAACCCATGCGATCAGGCACTGTCCGAATACCATTGCTGCTGCCCATTTTCCGCCCAGCTCCCGTTTCACAGATGCGATTGCTGCAACACATGGCGTATAAAGTAGGCAGAACACGAGAAGTGCTGCTGCCCCGGCAACTGTAAGTGTGCCCTGAAGTGCTGCGCTGCTTCCGAACAAAACAGTCAGGGATGACACAACGCTTTCCTTTGCCATAAATCCAGAAATCAATGCTGTCACAATTCTCCAGTCTCCAAATCCTACCGGCAGGAAGATCGGTGCAAGTACACCCGCCACCAGTGCCAGAATACTGTTCTGGGAATCAGAAACCATGTTCAATCCCATATCAAAGTTCTGCAAGAACCAGATTACGATCGTTGCAATGAAAATAACCGTAAACGCTCTCTGTAAAAAGTCTTTTGCTTTGTCCCATAACAGATGTCCGACATTCTTGGCTCCTGGCAGACGATAGTTCGGCAACTCCATCACAAACGGAACCGCTTCCCCTTTGAATGCCGTTTTCTTAAAGATCAGTGCCATTAAAATTCCCATCACAATTCCAAATACATAAAGTCCAATCATCACAAGCGCTCCCCTCTTCGGGAAAAATGCCGCAGTGAAAAATGCGTAAATCGGCAGCTTCGCCGTACAGCTCATGAACGGAGTCAGAAGAATTGTCATCTTTCGGTCTCTCTCAGACGGCAGCGTCCGGCTTGCCATCACACCAGGAACTGTACATCCGAATCCAACCAGCATCGGAACAATGCTTCGTCCGGAGAGTCCCAGTTTTCGGAGAAGTTTATCCATGATAAAAGCTACTCTTGCCATATATCCACTGTCTTCCAGAAGCGACAGAAAGAAAAACAGTGTCACAATGATCGGCAGAAAACTTAAAACACCGCCGACTCCGCTGAAAATTCCATCAATCACCAGCGAATGTACCACACTGTTTACATGCGCTGCTGTCATTGCATGGTCCACGACATCCGTTAGTGCCGTGATTCCAGACTCCAGAAGCCCCTGCAAAAATGCTCCGATTACATTGAAAGTAAGCCAGAATACAACTGCCATAATTCCAACAAATGCAGGAATTCCGGTATATTTTCCAGTCAGGAACCGATCGATTTTCCGACTTCTGAGATGTTCTCTGCTCTCTTTCGGCTTGATCACTGACTCACTGCAGACATCTTCAATGTAAGCAAACCTCATCTGTGCAATTGCGGCTGCACGGTCCAGTCCGGTTTCCTCCTCCGTCTGTCGGGAAATATCCTCCAGAAGGTTTTTCTCATTTTCTGTCAGATTCAGCTGCTCTAATATTTTTTCATCACCTTCCATGATCTTGCTTGCCGCAAACCGAACCGGTATCTCTGCTTTTTCAGCATGATCCTCGATCAGATGCATTACTGCATGAATTCCTCTGTGAACCCCTTCCTCTTTTCGGCAGAAATCTGTTTCCAGTGGTTTTTCCTGATATTTTGCTACATGGATGGCATGCTGGATCAACTCCTCAATTCCTTCTGCCTTTGCCGCAGAAATCGGAATGACCGGCACTCCCAGGGCCTCCTCCATTTCATTAACCAGAACGGAACCTCCGTTTTCACGCAGTTCATCCATCATATTCAATGCAACAACCATCGGAACACCAAGCTCTAACAGCTGCATGGTAAGATACAGATTTCGCTCAATATTTGTTGCATCCACAATATTGATGATCCCTTTCGGTTTCTCACGAATGACAAACTCTCTCGTCACGATTTCCTCACTGCTGTAAGGAGACATCGAATAAATCCCCGGCAGATCTGTGATCAGTGTATTATTATGGCCTTTGATCACTCCATCTTTTCTGTCTACTGTAACTCCCGGAAAGTTACCCACATGCTGTTTGGAACCGGTCAACTGGTTAAACAATGTCGTCTTTCCACAATTCTGATTTCCCACAAGAGCAAACGTCAGTGTCTCCCCTTCAGGCAGCGGAGTCTCCTCTTTCCGGTTATGAAACTTTCCGCCTTCCCCGTATCCCGGATGCAGTTTCTCCTGTTTTTCTACTTTTTTTCTGATATTCTTTGGTTTGTGTTCTTTACTGATTTCAATGTTTTTTGCATCTTTCAGGCGAATCGTCAGCTCGTAGCCATGAAGCCGCAGCTCAATTGGATCTCCCATCGGTGCATATTGTACAACCGTCACTTCTGTGCCTTGTATCAATCCCATATCCAGAAAATGTTGGCGCAGAGCGCCCTCTCCCCCAACCGAAAGAATGGTGGCAGTACTTCCTATTTGTAATTCATTTAATTTCATGTCTTTTCCTCTTTCTCATTCGTTTGAGCTTTCTTACTACTCTACCATACACTGATGTTTTTATAAAATCAACTGTTTGAGCACAAAAATACCGACAGATTACTCCGCCGGCCTTCTATTATTTTAAGATTGCTTCTACATCTCCTGCAATCTGCTCTGCATTCAGATGATTTTTCTCCAATACTTCCTGCACGTCATATCGGTCAAGGAGCTCTTTCTTCAATCCAAAGTTTAACACTTTCATATCAGAAACACCGTAATAACGGGCAATCTTTTCACCAAAACCTCCGTCTAAAATTCCATCCTCCAGGGTCACTACGATTTCATGATCTTTCTTCAGATCATCAAGAAGTGCTTCATCCAGACCTGTGATGTAATATGGATTCACCAGTGTCGGCTGCACACCTGTTTTCTCTGCGATCAGTTCTGCTGCTTTCTCTCCCAGTGAATAGAATACCCCGAGTCCGATCACTGCAACCTTGCTTCCTTTCTGTATTACTTCATAAGTATTCAATTTGCTGAAATCCTTCGTCACTGCTTTCCCATCCGAAATCATCTCACCGCCCGGCACTTTTATTGCAACTGGATAAGAATTCTGCTCCACACTCCAATCAAGCATGGCAAGATATTCTTCTTTTGTCGTCGGTGCCAGATAAACAAGGTTCGGAATATTTGCCATCATCGGAATATCCTGAAATCCCAGATGTGTGACATCATTCATTCCATAAACAGAACCCCAGAATGTCACAATTGTTGCCGGACTGTTGTTGATACACAGATCCTGTGCGATCTGGTCAAATGTCCGCTGTACAAAAGTACTGTACACGCCGTAAACAGGCTTTCCTCCGTTTGCCGCAATACCGGATGCCAGAGCAACCGCTGTCTCTTCTGCAATTCCCACATCAATAAACTGGCGTCCGGCTTCTTTTCGCTTATCTTCTGTAAATCCCATAACTGCAGGCGTTCCGGATGTAATGGCAACCACACTGGAATCTTCTTTCATCTTTTTCAAAAGATAATCTCTCGTAATACCGGCGTAGTCCTCCGTATTTGAAGTATAAAGAGGTTTTCCCGTCTCAAGATCAAACGGGCCGCTGAAATGCCACTGTTCTTTATTTTGCTCTGCCGGCTCATATCCTTTTCCTTTCAGCGTATTGATATGAACCACAACCGGCTGACTACTGTTTTTTACTTTCTGAAATGCCTCCACCAGCGCTTTTGTATCGTTTCCCTGGTTTACATAAATATAATCAAGCCCCATCGCTTTGAACAGGTTACACGGAGCTGTTCCGTTTGTTTCCCTCAGCAGCTTCAGATTCTGATACAATCCTCCATGATTCTCTGCGATGGACATATCATTGTCATTCACTACAATAATTAGATTTCCACCCAATTCTGCGGCGTAGTCAATTCCCTCCAGTGCTTCTCCGCCGCTTAAAGAACCGTCTCCGATCACTGCGATCACATTTCCGTCTTCCCCCTTCAGATCTCTTGCTTTTGCAAGTCCACAGGCAAGACTGACAGAAGTAGATGTATGACCGATCGTAAAGAAATCATGCTCACTCTCATGTGGATTTGTATAACCGGATACATCATCGTAATGCTCTTCATAAAGATATGCATCTTTTCTTCCTGTTAGCATTTTGTGCGGATAACTCTGATGGGAAACGTCATATACAATTTTATCTTTTGGAGATTCAAATACATAATGCATGGCAATGGTCGCTTCCACCATTCCGAAATTTGGTCCGAAATGTCCGCCATGCCGGCTTGCCCGGGTCAAAAGTGCATGGCGCATCTCTTCTGCCAGTGCCGGAAGCTCCTCGATCGTCAGTTTTTTTTACATCTTCAGGGCTGTTGATTGTTTCAATATACATTAATATCCAAAAACGAAGATGTTTCACGTGAAACATCTTCATCTCCATTTTATTCCTTTATTTTTTCAAACCTGTACTGTTGCTTAATATCCGGATATTTTTCATGATCCACTTCACTCATAAACATTCCATATGGTCTTGCACAGATTTTAAACGGAGAATACAACCCCTGATAAATCACCAGTTTTTCTCCTGTCTCTGTATGCTGCGCAAATGCAAGCACTTTATATAAATATTCTGAAGTTTCCCCTGACACCCATTCTCTCTTAAAATGCTGTACAATATCTCCCACTCGGATGTCTCTCGGAATCACCTCTTCTTGCTTTAACTCAGGCTCTGTATCCAATTCTACATATTCCTCTTTATCCAGAGAAACAGGCGCACCTGATTTTCCCATAATATGGACGCCTCCATACCAGGTGCCTGTAATCTCAAACAGATCCCCCACCTGATATTCTGAAGTATATTCATCGTTCTTTTTTACAATTCTTATTCTGCTCATTCTGATTATCCCTTATTCTATTTTCTTCTTTCAATCACATCACTGATTGCATCAATTCCTAAAAGTATCTGACTTACCAGAATTAGCGCAAATAAAATTTTCACCACTTTTTTTCCTGTCTCGTCTTCTCTTTCTGCACAATCTTTTGCAATTCTTCCGACAATCCCCAGTAATCCAATCAGAGAAATCCTCTGCGCTGTTCTGTTTAACGATTTGTTCTGATAATAAATTTCCTGCAATAATTCATGATTGTTCATACTCATGTTCTCCTCTCCTTATAATCCGTCTCTGTAAATCTGATTGATTGTTGCCTGAGCATGTTCCAGCTCCTTTTTCTGCACGACGGCATCTCGATCACTGAAAATTGCCAGCATCTCATCCACCACATCTTCCGCTCTCGGATTTGATGTTCTGTAAAGATACCCCAGCATACGAGTTGCCGTATAATCTGTCCTGATTTGATTATACGCAATTTCTCTGCAAAAGTCATCAGGATAATCCTTCTCCTTCAAAGCTCTGTACAATTCATCATTTCTTGCTTTTTCCATATTTATTGCCGCCCGTTCTTTCTAAAATACTGTTTTTCAAATTCTTCTGATAATGGCTTATTCAAAAAGTATCCTTGAATGACATCACAATACATCTCTTTTAATACGCCAAGCTGCTTTTGGGTTTCAACACCTTTGTTTCATCCCTTTTTGCATCAACATCTATGATACGATTATTCGAATTTATTCCATTTAAAATTTTATAAAAAAATTGTGAATCGGAATTATCTTTCACCGCAATACTCCTTTTAACAGCAAATAATTCTCTCCCATATTCTACATCATATTGACTGGAAAAATCTACTCAAAAAAATCCTGTTTCAAATGGATTTTTTGCTCCACTTCAAACAGGATTTTGATTCCATCATTTAAATGTTTCTTACTTTTTGGATGATTGTACGATAATCTTCATTTTTTTCAAATAAAATCTGTTTGCCCAGTACAAAGCCTTCTACCCCTTTTTTCCAGAGACGCTCCAGAATCTCCCAGGTCACACCGCCGTCAATCACAATATGGAATTTATACCGCTGACGCAATTTCAAAAGTTGCTCAATTTTAGGTTCTACAAAATGAAGATAGTCTCTTCCCGCAAATCCGGGATTTACGGTCATGACCAGCACGTAATCTACTAACGACAACAATTCCTGAATACTGTCAAGTGAAATTCCGGGATTGATCACGATCCCAGGAGCCTTTCCAAGTTTACGGATTCTGCAGAGTGTCTCTGTTGGAATTGTTTCAGAATCCGGATGGATATAAATAATATCTGCTCCGAACTCTGCATATCGTTCTATATAACGTCCGGGATTATACATCATCATATGAACATCCAGCTTCAAAGAAGTGTTTTTACGTATTGTTTCAATATCCTGAAAACTCATCCCGAAATTAGGCACATAATGGCCATCCATTACATCTATATGTAAAATATCCGCTCCACTCACATCAAGTCTCATAATCTCATCTTTCAGATAATCCATCGAAAGATTCAAAAGCGACGGGCATAATAATTTTTCCATAACGCCTCTCTCCCTACTGAATAAGTCCTGCAGCAGTTGGTAATGTCATAGAAATCGCAGGAATACATGTGGTCAGCAACAGTACGATCAAAATCACACCAAAATAGGGCAGTAATTCTTTAAACACCTGCTCAATTTTTACATTTCCGACCTTCGCTCCTGTAAACAAGATAGAGCC
>PPYF01017431.1_pt1 | contig 14122 bp, 14 predicted proteins | sample 1559871 | NCBI WGS metagenome assembly PPYF01 (sample SAMN08240021, study PRJNA423297) | Human gut metagenome, whole genome shotgun sequencing project. | reverse complement strand
GCGTCTGAAAAAAATATTTCCATTGACCTAAGCGTAGATGCTAGTGTTAATATCGACGATCCAGTTCGTATGTATTTGAAAGAAATTGGTCGTGTTCCATTGCTTTCAGCTGACGAAGAAATCGTATTAGCAAAACAAATTGAAGCAGGGGCAGAGGAAGATGCTACATATAAAGAAATTCAACTTAGCAAAAAGGCTAAGAAGAAATTGGTAGATGCTAACTTGCGCCTTGTTGTAAGTATTGCTAAACGTTATGTTGGCAGAGGCATGTTATTTTTGGATTTGATTCAAGAAGGTAACTTGGGCCTTATCAAAGCGGTCGATAAATTCGACTATACAAAAGGTTATAAATTCTCCACCTATGCAACATGGTGGATTCGTCAAGCGATTACGCGGGCTATTGCAGACCAAGCGAGAACAATACGTATTCCAGTTCACATGGTTGAAACTATCAATAAATTGATTCGTATTTCCCGACAATTATTGCAAGATAAAGGCAGAGAGCCAACGCCAGAAGAAATTGCAGAAGGCATGGGTATCACTGCTGAACGTGTTCGTGAAATTCAAAAAATTGCACAAGAGCCAGTATCCTTGGAAACACCAATTGGTGAAGAAGAAGACTCCCATTTGGGCGATTTCATCGAAGACCAAGATGCGGTGGCACCAGATGATGCGGCTAGCTACATCTTGTTGCAAGAACAAATCGAAGACGTTTTCACATGCTTAACAGACCGTGAACAACAAGTATTGATTTTACGTTTTGGCTTGAAAGATGGCAAACCACGTACTCTTGAAGAAGTAGGCCAACACTTTAACGTAACTCGTGAACGTATTCGTCAAATCGAAGGTAAGGCGTTAACAAAATTACGTAATCGTGGTAAACGCGATAAAATTAAAGATTTCTTATAAGAATGTCTTAACCATTAGGGGTGCTGTACATATACATGTATGGCAGCCCTTTTGTGCTATAATAAAAGTAATGTAATACACTAAGTTTTTAGATATATAGGGGATAACATGTATACTGTTAGCAAACGTTTAGAGGTGAGTGCATCTCATCAATTACAATTAGATTATCCGAGTAAATGTCAGAATTTACATGGGCACAATTGGATTATAACCGTTCATGCGCGTAGCGAAGAATTAGATCATAATGGCATGGTGATTGACTTTACGATCATTAAAGAAAAGATTCATGGCCGTCTTGATCATAAACATATCAACGATGTATTAGGGGGTATTAATCCTACTGCAGAAAATATGGCGAAATGGATTGCCGATGAATTAGGCCCAAAATGTTTTAAGGTAGAGGTTCAAGAGTCAGAAGGAAATGTTGCTATCTATGAACGTGATTGAACTATTTTCCTCCATTGATGGAGAAGGGAAACGGCAAGGATTTTTGACTACCTTTTTGCGCCTCCATGACTGTAATATTCGCTGCTCTTATTGCGATACATTGTATAGTTATGGTCCCGAAAGCACTTTTGAAAGCATGAGTGTTCAGGCTGTAGCTGATGTGATTGAACAATTAGAAAATCATCGCATCACCGTTACCGGTGGAGAACCGCTTTTACAGGAACCGGCCATTATTGAACTTATTGATGAGTTAACAGGACGTAATGCACGATATGATTTTAATATAGAAACGAATGGTACAATCATACCCAGCTTTCACAGAGATAATGTATGGTTTACCTATGACTATAAGACGCCGTCATCCTTAGCAGAAGATGCTATGAACTTAGATATATTCAAGGTAGCTACACCTGCGGATATTATTAAATTCGTAGTTGGTTCTATGCAAGATTTAGACCGTATGGATGAGATTCTAAAAACATATCCTACGGATGCACAGATTTTCGTATCTCCTGTATGGGGCAATATTGAAGGGGCTACGATTATTGAGTATATGAAATCCCACAATTGGCAGAACGTTAGATTTCAGCTACAAATTCATAAATTTATTTGGGACCCTGATGCGAAAGGAGTATAACATGGACACAAAACGAATTGAATCTCTAGTGTATCAATTACTGGAAGCATTGGGAGAAAATCCAGACCGTGAAGGCCTCGTAGAAACACCAAAACGGGTGGCTCAAATGATGGAAGAAATGTTTGAAGGCATCCAATATACGAATGCAGACATTGCGGATATGTTTGGAAGACATTGCCGAAGTCATCTCCATTGCCACCGGCACCGACGACGTCATCGTCCACATCACAAGCTCCCATAGCTGCGTTAGCGCCCGCGGCGTAAAATCCGCCAATAGCAAAACAACCACCCTCGCCACAAAAGGCGCCTTCGAACAAGACGACATGATCAACCGATTCCTAACACTCAAAAACGCATAAGACAGTTATCCTGCCTAATCCCGGAGCCCCGTAAATACTGAAAATTTTTTGCTCACGGAATGTAGGATAGAGTAGAACATGCAGTTCCTCTCAAACGACTTTGCCTGTCCAAACCCGGGGTTCCGTAGATACTGAAAATTTCTTGCTTACATAGATGTCGAAGTGTAACGGAAAGGTACCGTCCACAAACGATTTTTCCTGTTTAATCCGGGATTCCCGTAGATGCTGTAAATTCTTTGCTCACGGAATATAGGATAGAGTAGAACATGCAGTTCCTCTCAAACGACTTTGCTAAGTCGAGGCCCTAGGCCGAAGCATAACCGGTCGGTCCCTGGTTCGATCCCAGGTGGGCCCACCAAACTTGTATAAATTGAATCAATGAAACCTGCTCCGACTAGGGCAGGTTTTTTGTTATAATATAGATATGAAGAATAGATAGTATGAAGGTCGGTGGATCTGTTAGTATACGAGGTGGTTATGAAAGCAAGACCTATGATGGATCGTTTAGAGGCGGTCTTTGATATCGTTCCCCATGCAGAATCTATTGCAGATATTGGAACGGATCATGGTTATTTAGCTGTTGAGTTAATTGTGAGAGGCAAGGCCAAACGCGTTATCGCTGGTGATGTTCATAAGGGCCCTTTGGAATCGGCCAAGTCCTATGTTACATCTCGAGGGCTTAGCAATGTGATCGACTGCCGCCTTGGTGATGGTTTGCAAGTTACTAAAAAGGGCGAATTAAACGGCGCCATCTGTTGCGGTATGGGTGGGTTTTTAATGCGCGATATCGTTGAGAACGGTCCAGAACCGCTGGCGTTTTATGTGTTACAACCTCAGAATGGCCAGGCCGAATTACGCCAATATATGGTGGAAAAAGGATACCGTATTGTCAAAGAAATTATCATGAAGGATATGGGTAAAATGTACACTGCATTTGTAGCCGTTCGTTCTGACTGTGTCGATACATATGGTAACAATGCTAGCTATTCGATTCATTCTGACGATGCTCTTTATGATACATTGCCAAAGACCTCTATTCTTTGGTCTGTAGGGGCTTTATTAGCCAAAGAGAAACCTGCATTGTGGAATGAATATGTAGATTTTTTGATATATCAACGACAATGTGCGCTGGATGGCATGACAGTGGAACTTTCACATACGGAGAAATATAAACAATTACAACATGAAATAGATGAATTGGCCAGCCTGCGCTAATTATCAGTTAGGAGTGATACGATGGTGTTAGCAAAACAAATTATAGAATCGATGGAACAATGGGCACCGCCTCATTATGCTGAGTCATGGGATAATGTAGGCCTTATGGTGGGTTCGAAACAACGCGATGTATCCAAAATCATTACGACTCTCGATATTACACCTGAGGTCATAGAATATGCGATAGTTGAACAGGCCCAAATGATCATTAGCCATCATCCATTTATTTTTAAAGGTTTGAAATCATTACATTTAGATAGTCATCAAGGAACATTAATCGAGAAACTGATAAAAAATGATATTGTTGTATATAGTGCACATACGAACTTAGATATTACCATTGGCGGGCTCAATGATATGTTGGCGAACCGATTAGGATTGACGAATGTGAGAGGCTTTGTTCCGACCGGTTCTGATATGGTAATGAAAGAGGCTCACCCTTATGAAGAGGTGGCATACGAAGTATTTACGTTACATGAACCTAATGTAGGTCGTACGTTGGGTCGTATCGGTGAATTGCCTGAGACTATGGATTTTGAAAGCTTCCGCGAGCACCTCCAAGAATCTTTGCCACATGCTAATCTTAGATTTGGAGGCATTAAAAAAGATTCTATTAAAACGATAGCCCTTTGCTCTGGTGGTGGTGCAGAGTTTATCAAAAATGCAGTTAAGGCTGATGCATATGTAACAGGAGATGTAAAATACCATGATGCACAGTTAGCTAAAGAACTAGGTTTACTCGTCGTAGATGCAGGTCATTTTGGTACGGAAGAGATTGTGGCTGATGGTATCCGCGATTATTTACGAGACCAATCTGACAAAGGTGGCTGGGATATTACTGTACAATCCTTTGAGAACCAAGCAGATTTTTTCTTTGAATAAAAATCTATTTTAATAGTAAATTTCGATATTCTTGCATAGTATATACAGCTATGATAAACTGAATTGAAGCAAGTATGAAAGACGGTTGCGAGTCCATTGGACTCGAGGAAAGTCCGAGCTCCATAGGGCAGGATGCCAGATAACGTCTGGCGAGGGTGACCTTAGGGAAAGTGCCATAGAAAAGGAAACCGCCACGTCAGTGGTAAGGGTGGAAAGGTGAGGTAAGAGCTCACCAGCAGTCTGGTAACAGGCTGGCTCGGTAAACCCCATCCGGAGCAAGACCGAATAGGGAAGGGTTAACGGTGGTCCCGCCTACCTTCCGGGTTGTGTCGCTCGAGCGTGCAGGCGACTGTACGCCTAGAAAGATAATCGTCACCGCGCAAGCGGAACAGAACTCGGCTTAATGATTGCTTGCTTCTTATATAGTTTATAATATGTAACACATAAAGGAGGCCTTTCGATGGCTATTACTGCTATTACAAGCGTAGAACAATTTGATGAATTAGTATTAGGTTCTAAAGAGCTCGTTATTGTAGATTTTTGGGCTGGCTGGTGCGAACCTTGCACAGTTATGCGTCCAGAAGTAGAAGCTGTAGCAGAAAAATTGGACGGCCGTGTTAAATTCTTCAGCGTAGATGCAGAAGATAAGGCTTTGCGTCCTATTCTTTTAAAAGAAGATGTAGAAGGTATTCCTTCCATGGCATTCTTTAAAGAAGGCAAACTATTAGATCGTCTTGCAGGTTACAAAAAAGCTGCTGTATTAGAATCTTTGATCAATGAAGTGCTTAAACAATTCTAATTGATGAGAACACCTAACTGGATAATAGTAGATATTATCTAGCTAGGTGATTTTTTTATCAATTTTTTTGATATATATACATAATGTCATAGTTTTATGTAATTTAAAATGATATAATAAGTTAATCGAGATAATATATCTCTCAATAGTTATAGTTGATTAGGTAATATATACATATTGCTGCAAAGTTGTTGTAAGGAGGCTGTATTCCATGAAAAATCGTGTGAACAGTTTATGGACTCTCTTCCAAGAGAGACGTCTCAGTCGACGTACATTTATGAAATCTTGCGTGGCGTTGACTGCTATTCTAGGGTTGCCACCTACTATGCTTGATACAGTTGTAAAAGCTGCAGAAACAACAGAATTACCTACTGTAATCTGGCTTCATGGTCACGAATGTACCGGTTGTAGCGAATCCTTTATTCGCTCTTCCTCACCATTTACATCCGATGTAATCTTGAATATGATTTCTTTGGAATATGATGATACATTGGCTGCAGCATCTGGAGAACCTTTAGAGGAACACCTTAAAAAAATCATGGCTGAGAAAAATGGCAAATATATCCTCGCTGTTGAAGGTGGGGTTCCATTGGATGAAAATGGTATCTACTGTACAGTAGGTGGCCGTACATTTAAGGAATCTTTATTAGAAGCTGCTAAAGGCGCTGCTGCAATTATCGAGTATGGTTCTTGTGCATCTTGGGGCGGTATTCAAGCGGCAAAACCAAATCCAACAAATACAGTGTCTGTATCCTCTGTTGTATCTGGTAAACCTATTATTAAAGTTCCTGGCTGTCCTCCAATTCCAGAGGTTATGACTGGTGTAGTTATGCACTACGCATTATTTGGTCAAATTCCTCCTTTGGATTCTCAAGGCCGCCCTAAACAATTTTATGGCAATCGCATTCACGATACTTGCTACCGCCGTGCATTCTTTGACTCCGGTTTATTCGTTGAAGAATTTGATGATGATGCATCTAAAGCTGGTTGGTGCTTATATAAAGTAGGTTGTCGTGGACCTCAAACATATAATTCTTGTGGTAACTTGCGTTGGTGGAATGGTTTGTCCTATCCAATTCAATCCGGTCACGGTTGTATTGGTTGCTCTGAAAAAGGCTTCTGGGATAACGATGTATTCTACAAACGATTACCAGATATTCCATTGGCAAACACCATTACTACAGCTGATACAATCGGCACAGTAGCTGCTGTTGGTGCTACCGCTGCAGTTATCGTACATGGTGCTGCAACTCTTACGCGTAATAAAATTCTTGATATGAAAGAAGAAAAACGCTTGAAAGAACAAGGCTTATGGGATGAAAAGAAACATAATAATGGAGGAGGTCACTAATGAAACGCGTAGTAGTAGATCCGATTTCCCGTATTGAAGGTCATTTACGGGTAGAAATAAAAGTTGATGAAGCAAGTGGTAAGGTAGAGGACGCATTGTCCTCTGGTACTGCTTGGCGTGGCATCGAACTTGTTGCAAAGGACCGCGATCCTCGTGACCTTTGGGCATTTGTGCAACGTATTTGTGGCGTATGTACAACAACACATGCATTGGCAGCGTTACGTGCCGTAGAGGATGCACTTGGTATTTCCATCCCTAAAAATGCAAACTACATTCGTAATATCATGCATAGCTCTTTAGATGTACATGACCATCTCGTGCATTTCTATCATTTACATGCACTTGACTGGGTTAGCCCAGTAGCTGCACTTAGTGCGGACCCAGCTAAAACTGCACAATTACAAAATGATGTATTAGCTACTTATAATGTAAGTGGTCTAGCGCCAGCTGAAACAGCATCTAAAGATTCTGCATATCCTAAGGAATTCCCTAAAGCTACAACTGCTTACTTTACCGCTGTACAACAAAAGGTAAAGAAAATTGTAGAATCTGGCCAATTAGGCATTTTCTCTGCTCAATGGTGGGATCATCCTGATTACCAATTATTGCCACCAGAAGTTCATTTGATGGCTGTATCTCATTACTTGAATATTCTAGACCGTCAACGTGACGTAGTTATTCCTCACGTTGTATTCGGCGGTAAAAACCCTCATCCACACTATATTGTAGGTGGTATGCCATGTTCTATTTCTATGAATGACATGAATGCACCTATCAATACACAGCGTCTTGCTGCTGTAGAACAATCTATTGCATTGGCTAAGGATTTAGTAAGTAATTTCTACTTGCCTGATTTATTAGCTATCGGCAAAATTTACGTTGAAAAAGGCATGGTCGATGGTGGTGGCCTTGCGAAAAAACGCGTTATGTCTTATGGCGATTATCCTGATGATGCGTATACAGGTATTTCTGATGGCGATTACCATAAAAAATGTATCGTTCGCTCTAATGGTGTTGTAGAAAACTTTGCATTAGGTGTAGATAAAGCTACATTTATCCCATTAGAAGGTAAGGATTTTATGGATCCTCAATACCTCAGTGAAGAGGTTGATCACTCTTGGTTCGCATATCCAGATGGCACTAGCACACTTCATCCACTCGATGGTGTGACAGACCCTAAATTTACAGGTCCTAAATCTGGTACAAAAGAAAAATGGGAATACCTTGATGAAGATAAAAAATATTCTTGGATCAAGTCCCCAACTTTCAAAGGCAAAACAGCAGAAGTGGGTCCACTAGCTAAATATATCGTTGTATATACAAAGGTAAAACAAGGCATTATCACTGATCCAACTTGGGCTGAATCCATGATGGTTCGTCAAATCGACACTGTATCCCAAGTATTGGGTGTGCCTGCTCATGTATGGATGACGACAATGGTTGGTCGTACCGCATGTCGTGGCCTCGATGCACAAGTGGCTTCTAATATTAGCCAATACTTCTTTGATAAACTCGTAGCTAACATCAAAAATGGTGATACTACTGTTGCGGATACATCTAAATTTGAGCCAAATAAATGGCCTAAGGATGCTAAAGGCGTTGGTCTTGTAGAGGCACCTCGCGGCGGTTTGGGTCACTGGATTCATATCAAAGACGGTCGTTCTGCAAACTATCAATGTATCGTACCATCTACATGGAATGCATGTCCTAAAACAGCAGCTAACGAACATGGTGCATACGAAGATTCTATGATTGATACACATGTTAAGATTGCAGATAAACCTCTTGAAATCTTGAAAGTTATCCACTCCTTTGACCCATGTCTCGCATGTGCAACCCATTTATACAATAAAAAAGGCGAAAAAATTGTTTCCGTCAATACTGATGCATTGTGTAAATAAAGGGTGGTGGGCTTATGTTAATACATACTGACAAAAAAGCGTATGTCGTATTTAGTTTATGGCTGCGCATATTCCACTGGACAATGGTGCTTTCCGTAACAGCTTTATTCTGGACTGGCCTTTATATTGGTGATCCAGGTTTTGCAGCTATTACAGGCCATCCGGAACCAACTTTCGCTATTGATGGCTGGTTCGCTATGGAGACGATGCGTCGTATCCACTTCATTGCGGGTGTTATTTTGACATTCTCCTTTATATTCCGATTTGCTGGTGCACTTTGGAATCGCGGAGATAGATTGTTGCCTAAATTCCGTCAAAAACGGTATTGGTATGGCCTTCGCGAAACAACATTACACTATTTGATGATTCCACAAAAGCATGAACATCACTGGTTACGTAACTCCTTGGCGAGAACGGCATATATGATGGTGTACATCATGTTCTTCTTTGAAATCATCACAGGTTTTTCTATGTATGCGATGATTGATCCTAATGGTATTATAGGAACTCTTTTTGCACCGATTATTACGCTATTTGGTGGTGAATATAAAGTTCATATTATCCATCACTATATTGCATGGGGTTTCTTATTCTTTACCATTATTCATGTGTACATGGCATTCCGAGAAGATGTTATGGAAGAATCTGGCGAAGTATCCGCTATGGTTTCCGGCATGAAATATTATGCCCATGATCCTATCGATATTGAAGACCTTAACGGTAAACGCCGTCGTGGTGAACGTATCGATAAACCATCTGGTACTACATATCGTCCAAGCAATCCTGACGATCCACGAGAAAAGGAATTAAAAGATGACTAATATATCCACTGAAGAACAATTTGGTGGCATAGAATACGCGGGCTCTGAGAGCCCGCGTATTGATTTACATGCCATTTATGATGATTATGAGAACTCTATTGTCGTTCTAGGGGTAGGTAATATTTTACTTACCGATGAGGGCCTTGGTGTTCATGTTGTAGAGGATTTGAAAGCTAATTATACTTTCACTCCTCAGATAAGCTTGATTGATGGCGGAACGATGGGCATGGAATTATTGACCTATATGCGGGGCATGAAGAAAATCCTCTTGATTGACGCCGTTAATGGTGGCGAAGCACCTGGCACAATCTATGAGTTCCCACATCGCGAATTAGAACAGTATTTTACTGACCATATTTCTGTTCATGAAGTAGGCATGCAAGATATATTGCGCATTCGTGCCATTCAAGAAAATCCATTGGAAGATGCTATTGTTATAGGTGTTGAACCGGAGTCCTTAGACGTAGGATTTGAACCTAGCGCGCCTGTACAAAAGGCATTACCTGAGGTAAAAGAACGCGTTCTACGTGTTCTTCGCGGATGGGGCGTACAAATCGAACCTAAATAAACTGATATGTTTATAGATAAATAAGAATAGATTGATAGGATGAGAAAGGAGGGACACTATGATTGAAAATTACAATAATGTACGTGCCGTTCTAAATGAGTTGCGTCAAGCACTAAAGCAATTACGTGAAACTGGTGCAACCTATTCCATATATATTGAGAAGACAGGCCTTGCTGAAGAAGAGCAAGTAGAGGTGCTAGAAACTTTGGGGCGTGGACATATTACGATTACCTTCAATGAAACAGATCAACCTGTAGAATGGTATGAATCTCAATTTTCTGGCATTTGGGTTGGTACCTATAAAAATGGTCGTGATGACTCAATCCTACATACGGTAGAGGTAGCTCGTTATCCTGAAGTCGTAGGTGCTTTTGATGAAGATATGGTGACAGCAGAAGAAGATCTTACGACATGGATTGATGCTGCGGGGCTATAAAACAAATAGTTTAATGCCTATATATATGATATGCGTAAAAGTGTATAAATATAACGTTTTAATAAATGAATAGCTTATTAATAAGCGTTTGAGATAAGACTATAATATGAAGAGAATGAACCTCAAAATCCTGAAAAGTAGCATAGCTATGGGAATTATGAGGTTCATCTTCTTTATTGTCAACCTTTTAAATTTGCCTATATTGACGATTTAACGCTAAAATATAGAAGTAATCGACGGAGGATATATGTTAGTTTCAATTGTTGTACCTGTATATAATGAAGAAGAAAATATAGCTATTTTTTACAATGCCGTAACAAAAGTTATGACAGGTCTACCATATGAATATGAACTTATCTATGTCGATGATGGATCTACGGACTCGTCTGTTGTCGTTTTGCGCGAGATTGCAAAACTTGATATGCGAGTTAAGGTCGTGTTATTGGCACGGAACTTTGGTCATCAGACTGCGTTGACATGTGGTCTTGATTATGCCAAAGGTGATGCGGTAATCACCATGGATGGTGATATGCAACATCCGCCGGCTTTGATTCCAGAACTGATACGTTTGTGGGAGGCTGGTTACGATGTGGTACGTACCATACGCGACTCTACGGAGGATGCCAGCTGGGCAAAATCCTTCACATCTAAATATTATTATAAACTGATGAATAAAATGGCAGATGTTCCCATCGTAGAAGGGGGATCTGATTTCCGTTTAATGAATCGTAAGTCGCTAGAAACTTTGAAACATTTCCGTGAACACGGACGTTTCTTGCGTGGCATCGTTGGTGCGCTTGGCTATCGCCAAGCAGAACTTCACTTTGTAGCGCCTCCTCGCTTTGCAGGGGTTTCGAAATTCAGTGTGCGCAAAATGATTCGCTTTGCCCTTGATGGGGTAACTGCGTTTTCTCGCGTGCCATTGCGTGCGGCTTTGTATGTAGGTGTCCTATGTGGTGGCTTGAGTTTTCTCTTAATACTACATTTGCTCTACGTGTACTTAACGGGTCAAGCATTAAACGGGTGGACCACCTTGGGCGTGTCCATATTATTTATTGGTGGTATCCAATTAGTCGGCCTTGGCATCATCGGTGAATACGTAGGACGCGTATTCGAAGAGGTAAAACAACGTCCATTATATTGGGTGAAAGCTGCTATAAATTTTGATGGTGAAAATCCAGAAATAGCTTATGAACCATCAAAAGCTGATATATTTATAGCCAATCAAGTACCTGGCCCTGAAGAAGATAAAGACTAGCTGTATTTGTTGGATGCAAATAGAGAGACGGTTAGTATATTTTGAATAAGTAAACTCACTTTGAAGTTTTAGGAAGGAAGAATATGAAGTCAAAATATAGTAAGAGCAAAATTGCGGCATTAACATTAACATTTGTATGTGCTACCACTGCGATGGCAAGCGCTACAACATTACAATATGGTGATAAAGGTAGAAACGTAATCGCTGTACAACAACAATTAATTAAACACGGTTACAATGCAACCGATAAAAATGGTGTGTATGGTAAGGAAACAAAATGGGCTGTACGCCTATTCCAACAAGATCGTGGTTTACCTGTAGATGGTATTATTGGACCAGCAACGTACAATGCATTGATGGGTGCTCCTCGTACAACTAAGGCAGTATTATCCAATAATGCAGCTACAAAAGCAGTGGCAACAAAATCTGCTTTCACAAATCAAAATGCTCAATCTAGACGTCTTGCAGGCCAAAACGTTAAGTTGAATAATTTGAAAAAGGTACAAACGCCAAACAATATTCATGCTATTTTGGCAGAAGCCGATAAATACCGCGGTGTTCCGTATGTATTTGGCGGTACTACACCAAGTGGTTTTGACTGCTCTGGTTATGTTAAATATGTATTTGCAAAACAAGGTATTGCGCTGCCTCGTTTAGCGGATGAACAATACAATGTAGGTGTTGAAGTTTCCCGTGCGAACCTTAAAGCTGGTGATTTGGTATTCTTCGAAACTTATGAACCAGGTCCATCTCATTCTGGTATTTACATTGGTAATGGTAAATTTATCAGTGCTACATCTAGCCGTGGCGTAGCCGTAGCAGACCTTGATACTGGTTATTGGGGTGAACGCTATATTGGGGCGAAACGCGTTATATAATATATGGTTTCTCCATGTAGAACCATTGGTGAACTATATATGAGCCATAAAAAGGGGCTATACGAATCAATTATGTTCTGTTGATTTGTATAACCTCTTTTTTGTATCTCTTTTTATGGCAACTAGATGGAATAGAGAATGCTAATGAAGGTTAATTATATCCGGATATATAGAGGTTATAATAGATTTTCTATGGTTTTTACGTTATAATTAAGAGTAAATTATTTTAGGAGGAATATACACATGAAAGGTAATGAACTGCGTCAAGCATACTTGCAGTTTTTTGAAAGCAAAGGACATTTAAAATTAGATAGTTTTTCTCTTATCCCAGAAAACGATCCGTCTCTATTATTGATCGGGGCAGGTATGGCGCCATTAAAGCCTTTCTTTACAGGTAAATTGGTACCTCCTTGTCATCGTATTACGACAAGCCAAAAATGTATGCGTACTGGTGACCTTGAAAACGTAGGCCGCACAGCACGTCACCATACATTCTTTGAAATGCTTGGTAACTTCTCCTTTGGAGATTACTTTAAAAAAGATGCTATTCATTGGGCATGGGAATTCCTAACAGAAGTTATTAAACTCGACAAAAACAGATTATATGTCACTGTATATCCAGATGACCAAGAAGCATATGATACATGGCACAACGATTGTGGTGTAGAAGAAAGCCACATTACACGCCTTGAAGATAACTTCTGGGAAATCGGTGAAGGTCCATGTGGTCCAGATAGCGAAATCTTCTTCGACCAAGGCCCTGAACATGGTTGTGATGATCCTAACTGTGCACCTGGTTGTGACTGTGACCGTTACCTTGAAATTTGGAACCTCGTGTTCACTCAATTCAATAAAATGCCAGACGGTTCCTATGAGCCATTGCAACATAAAAACATCGATACTGGCGCCGGTCTTGAACGATTGGCTTCCGTATTGCAACATTGCAAAACAAACTTTGAAACAGATTTGATTTTCCCAATCATAGAAGCGACTGCAAAACGCGCTGGTGTTAAGTATAACGAAGACCCAAATACAGATGTATCCTTGAAGGTTATTGCTGACCATGCTCGTGCTGTAACTGCGTGCTGAAAAACAAGACTTCGTTAAACGTGTCGTTCAAAACGAAGAAGAACGTTTCAACCAAACATTGGAACAAGGTCTTGAATTATTGAATACCTTAATCGATACATTGGCTGCCGAAAAAGCAACTGTAGTTCCTGGCACAGAAGTATTCAAACTATATGATACATATGGATTCCCTTGGGAATTAACAGAAGAAATCGCATCCGAACGCGGTTTTACAATCGACCATGAAGGCTTTGACGCTGCCATGAAAGAACAACGTGAACGCGCTCGTGAAGCTCGCGTAAAAGAAGATGCAAAGGTAGCTACACCAGATATTACATTCTTAAAAGACGAAGAACTTGTAGAAAATGAAGCGGAAACGGCATCCTCTGTATTGATGCTTGGTAAAGGCTCTGAACGTTTACAAACAGCTGTTGATGGTGATGAAATCACTGTTATTGTGCGCACTACACCATTCCATGCTGAAGGGGGCGGTCAATTAGGTGATACTGGCTTTATCGTTGGACCTATGGGCAAGGTAGAGGTTCATAATACAAAACGCTTGCCAGAAGGTACTGTATACCACATCGGTACTG
>PPYF01525925.1_pt1 | contig 14123 bp, 10 predicted proteins | sample 1559871 | NCBI WGS metagenome assembly PPYF01 (sample SAMN08240021, study PRJNA423297) | Human gut metagenome, whole genome shotgun sequencing project. | reverse complement strand
AAATCAGTCTCCACCGGGTCTCCCCCAGATACTACAGACCGGAGAATGCATTTGAAAAATCAGTCTTGACAAGACTCGAGAAAATTCCTACGGACATCTACGAATCCGTAGAAGAAGGTGCTAACTATATTGCGCGCGAAATAGCACAAACCATCCGCGAAAAACAAAAGGCAGGACGTTTCTGTGTATTGGCTCTTCCCGGAGGTGATTCACCCAGCCACGTATATACCGAGCTTATCCGTATGCATAAAGAAGAGGGACTTAGCTTCCGCAATGTGATCGTATTTAATATGTATGAGTATTATCCGTTGTCTCCCGATGCAATCAACAGCAACTTCAATGCTTTGAAGAGTATGCTGCTGGATCACATCGATATTGACAAACAGAATATATTCACTCCCGACGGAAGCATTGCCAAAGATACCATCTTCGAATATTGCCGTCTGTACGAACAACGCATTGAAAGCTTTGGAGGCATTGATATTGCTTTGTTGGGTATCGGTCGTGTAGGTAACATTGCGTTCAACGAACCGGGTTCCCGGCTGAATTCTACCACTCGTCTGATCTTGTTGGATAATGCATCACGCAACGAAGCATCCAAGATTTTCGGAACGCTGGATAATACGCCGATCAGTTCTATTACAATGGGTGTATCCACTATCCTTGGCGCAAAGAAGGTTTATCTGCTTGCATGGGGGGAAAACAAAGCAGCTATGATTAAAGAATGTGTGGAAGGTGCGATCACTGACACTATTCCGGCTTCTTATCTGCAAACTCACAACAACGCGCATGTAGCTCTTGATCTTTCAGCAGCCATGAACTTAACACGTATCCAACGTCCGTGGTTAGTCACTTCTTGCGAATGGAATGATAAATTAATCCGTAGCGCTATTGTTTGGTTGTGTCAGCTGACCGGCAAACCGATTCTGAAGTTGACGAATAAAGACTATAATGAAAACGGTTTGAGTGAGCTTTTGGCACTTTATGGTTCTGCATACAATGTAAATATCAAAATCTTCAATGATTTGCAGCACACCATTACCGGATGGCCAGGTGGTAAGCCTAATGCTGATGATACCTATCGTCCGGAACGCGCAAAACCGTATCCGAAACGTGTGGTCATCTTCTCTCCACATCCGGATGATGATGTTATTTCAATGGGTGGTACGCTTCGCCGCTTGGTAGAGCAAAAGCACGAAGTACACGTAGCTTACGAAACTTCCGGTAATATCGCCGTAGGTGACGAAGAAGTAGTTCGTTTCATGCATTTTATCAATGGATTCAATCAACTCTTCAATAATAGCGAAGATTTGGTTATCAATGAAAAATATATAGAAATACGCAATTTCCTGAAGGAGAAGAAAGACGGTGATATGGACAGTCGTGATATTCTGACTATCAAAGGTCTGATTCGTCGTGGTGAAGCCCGTACAGCTTGTACTTATAATAATATACCGCTGGAACGTTGCCACTTCCTCGATCTGCCATTCTATGAAACAGGTAAGATTCAGAAAAACCCAATCAGTGAAGCAGACGTAGAAATTGTACGCAACTTGCTCCGTGAAATAAAACCTCACCAGATTTTTGTTGCTGGTGACTTAGCCGACCCACATGGAACTCACCGTGTATGTACAGACGCTGTATTTGCTGCTGTCGATCTTGAAAAAGAAGAAGGTGCCAAATGGCTAAAAGACTGTCGTATCTGGATGTACCGTGGTGCGTGGGCTGAATGGGAAATCGAGAATATTGAAATGGCAGTGCCTATCAGTCCGGAAGAACTTCGTGCAAAACGTAACTCTATCCTGAAACATCAGTCGCAAATGGAAAGTGCTCCGTTCCTGGGTAACGACGAACGTTTGTTCTGGCAACGTAGCGAGGATCGTAACCGTGGTACAGCTACTTTGTACGATCAATTGGGATTGGCTTCTTACGAAGCAATGGAAGCATTTGTAGAATATGTTCCATTATAAGAGTAATCATTCTTAATTAAGAGAATATAAAACAATGAAAGAAGAGTGGGAAGTTTCGATACTTCTCGCTCTTTTTTGTTATTTTTGCGATAGAATTCACCACAGAGGAAAGGAGGATACGGAGGTTAAATCTATGAAGCGATATAAAATGGTTGTTCATAATAACTCTGTGTCCTCCTTTCCTCTGTGGTGAAAATGAGAACAAAAGCATTGAATAATGAAAAAGATAATAGTGTTTCTTCTATGCCTTACTGTAAGTGCTAATATTCTTTTCGCTCAAGATATTGAAAGAAATGTAAAAGAACGGCTGACGGATTACTTCAACAAATATACCGCAACAGCCAAAATCAGCACTCCTAAACTGAACAGTTTCGATATAAATTATGATCGCAAGACAATTGCAATCTACGCATCGGAAAGTTTCGCCTATCAGCCTTTCCGTCCGGAAACTGTAGAATACATTTATAATCAAGTTAAAGAGCTGCTTCCGGGGCCTGTTCATTATTACCAGCTCACCATTTATGCGGATGGAAAACCTATTGAGGATTTGGTACCTAATTTCTACCGGAATAAGAAAAAGGATAAGGAGCGATTATCTTTGAATATAGACTATAAAGGAACTCCCTGGGTGAAAAACATCTCACGCCCCAATGAAATTTCACGCGGACTGCAAGACCGTCATATCGCAATCTGGCAAAGCCACGGCAACTACTTCAAAAATGATAAAAACGAATGGGGATGGCAACGCCCTCGATTATTCTGCACCACGGAAGATATGTTCACTCAATCTTTCGTTCTTCCATACGTGATTCCCATGTTGGAAAATGCAGGAGCAATCGTTTATACCCCTCGTGAACGGGATACGCAGAAGAATGAAATCATCGTAGATAATGACACTCCCAACGCTTCCCTTTATCTGGAAGTGGGTAGCAAAAAAGCTAATTGGACAAATGCCCCGGTAAGAGGATTTGCTCAAAAGAAAACGATCTATAAAGAGGGAGAGAATCCTTTCACTGACGGAACCTGCCGTTTCATACCAACCGAAAGAAAGAAAAAGAAGAATAAAGACCAGGTATTTGCCGAATGGGTACCTACTCTACCGACAACAGGCAAGTATGCTGTTTATGTTTCTTATCAGACACTCCCCAATAGTGTAAGCGACGCCAAATATCTGGTATTCCATAACGGAGGAGTAACCGAATTTAAAGTTAATCAGAAAATAGGTGGAGGCACATGGGTTTACCTCGGAACGTTTGAATTTGATAAAGGGAACAACGATTACGGCATGGTGGTACTTAGCAACGAGAGCAGCGAACATGGAGTTGTATGCGCCGATGCAGTACGTTTTGGAGGTGGAATGGGAAACATTGCCCGTGGAGGAAGAACCAGCGGGCTGCCCCGTTACTTGGAAGGAGCACGCTACTCTGCGCAATGGGCGGGAATGCCATACGAAGTATATGCAGGTCGTAAAGGTGAAAACGACTATACAGACGACATCAACACACGTTCCAACGCTATCAACTATTTGTCGGGCAGTTCTGTCTACAACCCGCAACAACCGGGTTTAGGCGTACCTTTGGAAATGACTATGGCGTTGCACAGTGATGCCGGATGCAGCAAGACTGATGAGCTTATCGGATCGCTCGGTATCTATACCACCGATTTCAATAATGGAAAACTGAATGCAGGAACAGACCGGTATGCATCACGTGACTTAGCCGATATTCTGCTCACACAGATTCAGAAAGATATTTATTCAAGTTACAGCATCCCCTGGACACGCCGCAGTATGTGGAACCGGAATTACAGTGAAACACGTCTCCCGGCTACACCTTCTACGATTATCGAACTGCTCTCCCATCAGAACTTCGCAGATATGCAGTTAGGGCATGATCCGAACTTCAAGTTTACAGTGGGACGAGCCATTTACAAAGGTATTTTGCAGTTCATTACCAGCCAGCATGATAAAGAATATATAGTTCAGCCCCTGCCAGTCAGCAATTTCGCCATTCAATTCGGAAAGAAAAAGAATACGCTGGAACTTTCATGGAAAGGTGAAGATGATCCGCAAGAACCGACTGCACGCCCACGGGAATACATCGTATATACACGCATCGGTTATGGAGGCTTTGACAATGGAACCTTAGTCAGCAAAACGTCCCACACTGTTAAAATAGAACCGGGGCTCGTTTATTCATTCAAAGTGACTGCCGTAAACCGCGGCGGGGAAAGTTTTCCCTCCGAAATCCTTTCCGCTTATAAAGCCAAACGCGAACAGGAAAAGGTAATTATCATCAATGGCTTTGACAGAATCAGCGGTCCGGCGGTCGTTAATACTTCTGATAGAGCAGGATTCGATTTATCACAAGATCCCGGAGTCCCGTATATATCAAACATTTCGTTTTGCGGAGCACAAACAGGCTTCGACCGTACACAAGCCGGAAAAGAAGGAAAAGGCAGTCTGGGACATAGCGGAAACGAGTTAGAAGGAATGAAAATAGCAGGGAACACATTCGATTATCCTTTCATTCATGGAAAAGCGATTCAGGCAGCCGGCAAATATAGTTTTGTGTCATGCAGTGACGAAGCGGTAGAAAACGGATTGGTTACGTTAGAAGATTATCCGGTGGTAGATTATATCCTAGGACTGGAAAAAGAAGACCCCGCAAATAAAGCGTACTACAAGACATTCTCCTCGGCTATGCAACGAATTATGACCAGTTATTGTCAGTCGGGAGGTAGTCTATTTGTCAGCGGTGCTTATGTAGGAAGCGATATGAGCGGCACACAAGGCAACCGGGAGTTTACAGAGAAAATACTGAAATATGGTTATCAAAGTAGCCTGACGGATAAGAGTGCAAATCAGATTAAAGGATTGGGGCGCACGATCACGATCCCGCGTCTGCCCAATGAGAACAGTTATGCGGTTCCTGCAGCAGATTGCATCGTTCCCGTAGATACTGCTTTCCCTGTATTTACGTATGTACCCGGCAATCAGAGCGCAGGTATCGCTTACAAAGGAAACTACCGCACTTTTGTATTGGGCTTTCCTTTCGAAAGCATCCAGTCGGAAGCGGATCGGGCAACCATCATGGCAGGCATCTTGGGATTCTTTACTCAAAAATAAAAAATATCCTTTTTTTTTAATCCGTTTCTCATTTTAAATTCTATCTTTGCTACTATAATAACCTTTAAAACTAAAAAACAATGTATACTATACAAGCAAATCCTAGCGGTACACGCAGCATAGAAGTATCTAATGAAAACTTGAGAACAATTGAGAAATATGCTCTGTTCCGTCATCTTATCGACAGTACCGGTATTGTAGATGAAGCAGTTCTGGATAAGTTGAAACTTAATATCCGCTCCCTTATCGCCAGTCAGGAAGAAGACAGTAAAGACTTGCTGGACCTTTGTATCGACGTGATTTATCACAATAATATGAAGGCATTCGGTCTGCAACAGCTCATCAAGCTCTATCTTACCTGGCTTTCCAACACGGAAGCGGAAGAAGAGGAGGAATAATGATTACGGTAGATACCTGCGGAATAACAGCATACAGTCCGCTGATTCCTGCAATAAGAGCAATGTGCACTGCCTCTCCGGGAGAAACGATAGAGATTATCATGAACCATGCTGACGCGTTTCAGGATCTAAAGGAATATCTGTCCGAGCAAGGTATCGGTTTTCGTGAAATCTATGATGGAGAACAAATGACATTACAGTTCACAATCAATGGGAAGTTATAAAAAAACATCTCAATGATTGAAGCAAAACATCCCGATAATCGAAGTTAAACATCTCAATGAATAAAAAAATCATTGGGATGTTTTTTATTATCCGTATCTTTGCAGCATGAAAGAATATCGATTGACTGACTGGTTACCTACTACCAAGAAAGAAGTAGAACTTCGCGGATGGAATGAATTGGATGTCATTCTATTCAGTGCTGATGCCTATGTGGATCACCCTTCTTTTGGTGCTGCCGTTATTGGACGGATTCTTGAAGCGGAAGGTTTGAAAATAGCCATTGTGCCCCAGCCCAACTGGCGTGATGACCTGCGTGACTTCAAGAAGTTGGGACGTCCACGGCTATTCTTCGGCATCTCCGGTGGATGTATGGACTCAATGGTAAATAAATACACAGCCAACAAACGATTGCGCAGTGAAGATGCGTATACCCCGGACGGTCGTCCGGATATGCGTCCGGAATATCCTTCCACGGTTTATAGCCAGATACTAAAGAAACTTTATCCGGATGTTCCCGTAGTTATCGGAGGAATCGAAGCCAGTTTAAGACGGTTAAGTCATTACGATTATTGGCAGGACAAAGTGCAAAAGAGCATTTTATGCGACAGCGGTGCCGACCTGCTCATTTACGGAATGGGAGAAAAACCACTTCCAGACCTGGTGAAGAATATGAAAAGTCTGCTTACTGCTGAAGAGCCAGTACTGACAAGCAGTAAATTCAGAACAATCATCGGATCAGTTCCTCAAACAGCCTATCTTTGCCGTGCAACAGAATGGACCTCTGCCGAAGATGACCTTCCACTTTATTCGCACGAAGAATGTCTGGCAGATAAAAAGAAACAGGCAAGCAATTTCCGACATATCGAAGAAGAATCCAACAAATATTCGGCTTCCCGAATCACGCAAGCCGTCGGAAACAAGATAGTAGTAGTCAATCCTCCATATCCTCCGATGAGCCAGGAAGATCTCGATCGTTCGTTTGATTTGCCATATACCCGGCTACCTCATCCTAAATATAAAGGGAAACGGATTCCGGCTTATGACATGATTAAGTTTTCCATCAACATTCACCGGGGATGTTTCGGCGGTTGTGCCTTCTGCACCATTTCCGCTCATCAGGGAAAGTTTATCGTCAGCCGTAGCAAAGAGTCCATACTGAAAGAGGTGAAAGAGGTCATCCAGTTACCCGATTTCAAAGGATATTTAAGCGATTTGGGTGGTCCTTCCGCTAATATGTATCAGATGAAAGGAAAAGACGAAGCTATTTGCAAGAAGTGCAAACGACCGTCATGTATCCATCCGAAAGTTTGCCCGAATCTAAATACCGACCATCGCCCTTTGCTGGATATTTACCGTGCAGTGGATGCCTTGCCCGGAATAAAAAAATCGTTTATCGGTAGCGGAGTACGCTACGACCTGTTACTCCATCAAAGCAAAGATGAAGCAATCAACCGCAGCACTGCCGAGTATACCCGTGAATTGATTGTCAATCACGTAAGTGGTCGGCTGAAAGTAGCTCCGGAACATACCAGTGACCGGGTATTATCTGTAATGCGCAAACCTTCTTTCGAGCAATTCGAAACATTCAAGAGGATATTCGACCGTATCAACCGGGAAGAGAATCTACGTCAACAACTGATTCCGTATTTCATTTCCTCGCATCCCGGATGCAAAGAAGAAGATATGGCGGAACTTGCCGTTATCACTAAACGTCTGGACTTCCACCTGGAACAAGTGCAGGACTTCACTCCTACTCCGATGACGGTTGCTACCGAAGCCTGGTATACCGGATTCCATCCATACACGTTAGAACCGATATTCAGTGCCAAAACCCAACGGGAAAAACTCGCCCAGCGGCAGTTCTTCTTCTGGTATAAACCGGAAGAACGGAAAAACATCATCAATGAGTTGAGACGTATCGGACGTTCTGATTTGATAGACAAATTATATGGAAAACGCTAATTCGCTCCATTCCATCACTTACAAAACCACCTCTAAAAAGGAGCCTTATCAGGATCTTGGCGAGTATCAAAAACAGCTTCCACAAGAATCTGCTTTTCAAGTACCCGATAATAGACTTTGAAATAATCACAATGAAAAACACGTATATTAGGTACAGAAGTAGCTTTATACATATAAGGATATTTAGCGACTAATTGCAATACGTCTCTCACCATTGTATAAATGGAACGGCTATATTGGGTATTTCCATTTCTCACATTATAGAAAGTCAGAATTTGCTGAAAAACAATAGTCGCTGTTTCTGTCCAGACTATTTTTAACTTAGCCATTGTTCCACCAGCTTATCCACATCTTCTTGAGTATGCAATCTACCCTCCTCATAATCTTTTTCAGAATGCATTATAATTTCCTGTTCATATTCTGTAGGAACATAAAGATTTGCATTAGGAGTAGTTACATGATAAGCAGCCACTGGTTCATTGACCTGTGGCAATTCATTATTTTGAGGTTTATATGATTTCTTAGCCATATCAGTTATTAAGTTATATCTACAAAGATAAAGATCCCCTTGGTATAAAACAAACAATTCCTCGCTTATCTTCCCCGAAAAGCTTATTTATTCTTCTTTCACAGGCAACGCCACAATCTCCTGCAACACACTGACTGCCGTCTCCACATTAGTTACATTTTTAATCAACATACTCCGTCTGCCATTCTGCTCACGCAGATCACAGCGCCGAGTATACTTCATCATATAGTCTATCACTTTACCGAAAGCCTTACTTTGATAGAACGGACTATCCGGATTGGAAACAAAGAACAAGGTCATTCGTCCGCCTTTCAGGAAAATCTTCTCTGCTCCCAAACGCGCTGACAAACGACGTAAAGGAACAATGCGGAGTAATTCTTCCGTTTCCCGGGGAACCGGACCGAAGCGGTCTTCCAAACGGGAGCGGAAAGCCTCCACATCCTTGTCCAATGTCAGTCCATCCAGTTCACGATAGAGCAACATACGTTCGCTGCTGCCGGTTACGTAGTTGGCCGGCAATAAAAGTTCGAGGTCACTTTCTACCTGACACTCCTCTACAAATTCTTCTCCACTAATTTGTCCTTCACCTTTTATTTCATCAGCATACAGTTCTGCAAATTCATCTGTTTTCAACTCATGGACAGCTTCAGTCAGTATCTTCTGATATGTTTCATATCCCAAATCAGCGACAAAGCCACTTTGCTCGGCTCCGAGCAAATTTCCGGCTCCACGAATGTCCAAATCCTGCATGGCAATATGAATACCACTTCCCAAATCACTAAAGTTTTCAATCGCTTGAAGACGTCGTCTTCCTTCAGCTGTCAGACTGCCCAACGGAGGAGCCAGCAGATAACAGAATGCTTTCTTGTTACTACGCCCTACCCGTCCACGCATCTGGTGGAGATCACTTAAACCAAAGTTTTGCGCCTGATTGATAATGATGGTATTTGCATTCGGAATATCGATACCACTTTCGATGATTGTGGTTGCCAAGAGCACATCATAGTCATAGTTGACAAAATCCAGAATAATTTTCTCCAGTTCTGTCGGTTCCATCTGCCCGTGTCCGATTGCTACACGGCAATCCGGAATATGGCGCTCGATCATTGCTTTCAGTTCCGGCAAGTTCGCAATCCGGTTATTGACGAAAAAGACCTGCCCGTTGCGGCTCATCTCAAAATTGATGGCATCCGTTATCACTTCTTCATTAAAAGTATGCACTTCGGTCTGAATCGGATAGCGGTTAGGCGGTGGAGTGGAAATCACGCTCAAATCACGCGCGCCCATCAACGAAAATTGAAGGGTACGGGGAATCGGAGTAGCAGTCATTGTCAGTGTATCTACATTCACTTTCAACTGACGCAGCTTTTCTTTTACGGAAACTCCGAATTTCTGTTCTTCGTCGACAATCAGCAGTCCCAAGTCTTTAAACTGAACATCCTTGCCTAAGATACGGTGGGTACCTATCAGAATACCGACATCTCCATCCTTCAGTCCTTTCAATACAGCTTTGGTTTGTGCGGCAGTACGTGCGCGGCTTAAATATTCCACCCGGCATGGCAGTCCTTTCAGACGTTCGCGGAATGTTTGGAAATGCTGGTAAGCAAGCACCGTTGTCGGAACCAGAACGGCCACTTGTTTATTATCGGCAACGGCTTTGAAAGCGGCACGAATCGCAACTTCTGTTTTTCCAAATCCTACATCTCCACAGACCAGACGGTCCATCGGGCGGTCACTTTCCATATCCGCTTTGACATCAATCGTCGCCTTACTCTGATCCGGGGTATCTTCATAAATAAAGGATGCTTCCAACTCACGTTGCAAGAAACTATCGGGACTATAAGAAAACCCTTTTTCCTGACGACGCTGCGAATACAATTTTATCAAATCGCGGGCTATATCCTTGATTTTGCTCTTTGTACGTTCTTTCAGTTTCTCCCATGCCCCTGTACCTAATTTGTTAAGCCGGGGAGCCTCTCCCTCCTTACCTTTGTATTTGGAAACTTTATGCAGAGAATGAATGGAAACGAACACTACATCTTCATTCTGAAACACCAGTTTCAAAACTTCCTGCGTAGTATCACCATTCGGTATACGCACCAAACCGGAAAAACGTCCGATACCATGATCGGTATGCACCACATAATCTCCCGGAGTAAACTGATTCAGTTCTTTTAAGGACAGTGCTACTTTTCCCGAACGGGCTTTATCACTTTTCAGGTTATATTTATGGAAACGGTCAAACAACTGATGGTCGGTGAAGATACAGAGCCGTAGTGTGTTATCTACAAATCCTTCATGTATGGTACGCTCTATGGGAGTAAAATTAATCTGATCGCCCCGATCTTCAAAAATAGCCTTGATACGATCTGTCTGCTTCATACTGTCACTACAGATATATAGCGAATAACCTTTTTCCAAATAATCTTTGAAAGAAGAAGCTACCAAATCGAAATTCTTATGAAAGATGGGTTGGGCAGATGTATTGAAAGTAACACTGGCATTCGGCGTTCCGGTTGGTTTGTTACCAAATTCCAATCGGCGGAAATCGAGTGCCCGTACAGTAAATTCACTGCCGTCTATCAATTTTCCCTCCAATGTAATGCCTCCATTCTCTGCGGCTTCCTGGACAGCTATTGCCTGGGGAGTCAACGCTTCATCATGCACCACCTGGATTCGTTCACGCAACCAAAGAAAATCGCGCATTGCCAGAGTAGTATCTTTCGGGATAAAATCCAGAAAGGAAGTTGTCACGTCTCCTGTCACTGCTAAATCGGGAACAATGGACACTCCACTTTTCTTCTCGCGGGATAATTGGGACTCTACTTCAAAGGTACGGATACTTTCTACTTCATCACCAAAGAAATCAATACGATAAGGATATTCCGAAGCAAAAGAGAAAACGTCGATAATGCTACCGCGAACAGCGTATTGCCCCGGTTCATATACATAATCTACGTATTCGAAGCCATAACTATGCAACACATCAGTGATAAACGTGGTATCCACTTTCTCCCCTACATTCAGTTTCAGAGTTTTATCGCTCAATTCCTTTCGCGACACTACTTTCTCTGCCAATGCATCCGGGTACGTAACGATACACAGTCCCTCCTCCCCTTTTTGCAAGCGGCTAAGTACTTCCGTGCGCAGAATCTCATTGGCTGCGTCTTTTTGCCCATATTTAATAGAGCGACGGAATGAAGATGGAAAGAATAACACCTTTTCCGTCCCCAATATCTGCGTCAAGTCATGATAAAAATATCCGGCTTCTTCAAGATCACCTAAAATAAAGACAAACGGACAACCACCCTCTTGTACCAATACAGAAGAAAAAAGAGAAGCAGCAGATGCACACAGTCCTCCGCAAAAAACAGTCTGAACAGAAGTGTCCTTCAACAAGCGCTTCATTACTGCCATATTGGGGTGGGCAGCATATTGTTGTTGCAATTCAGTTATTGTCATACCTATAAAATTTCCCCGCAAAATTACAAAAAAGAATCGCAGGACAGACATAAGTGTGGGAAAGTTTTCATCCCCCCAAAGTTTCTCGGTGAGAAACAAAGTGTTCCACACCGAGAAACAACTTGTTTCACACCGAGGAACAAACCGTTTCACACCAAGAAACAAAAGATTGCATTCTGCTCTTCACGTTAAATTTTCCTTAGTTCGGCTATAACTAAAGGAAAAGAACTACTTTTGTTTTAAATTTTATAGTATCTATATGCAGACATCGGATAGCATTGTAATTATCCCTACCTATAATGAACGGGAAAACATAGAAAATATCATCCGTGCCGTATTCGGCCTTCCCAAAGTATTCCATATTCTGGTAATAGAAGACGGCTCTCCGGACGGAACGGCAACCATCGTAAAAACCTTGCAACAAGAATTTCCCGAACGGCTTTTTATGATTGAGCGTAAAGGGAAACTGGGATTGGGCACTGCCTATATTACCGGATTTAAATGGGCACTGGAACACGCATACGAGTATATCTTTGAAATGGATGCCGACTTCAGTCATAATCCGAACGATTTACCCCGTTTGTATCAGGCTTGTTCGGAACAAGGTGGAGATGTATCCATCGGCTCCCGCTACATCAGCGGAGTGAATGTAGTGAACTGGCCGATGGGACGGGTATTGATGTCGTACTTTGCTTCCAAATATGTGCGGTTCATCACAGGAATACCCGTACACGACACAACTGCCGGATTTGTCTGCTACCGCCGTCAGGTACTGGAAATGATTGATTTGGATCATATCCGTTTTAAGGGATATGCTTTTCAGATTGAAATGAAATTCACCGCTTACAAATGTGGTTTTAAAATCATCGAGGTTCCCGTGATTTTCATTAATCGTGAACTAGGGACTTCCAAGATGAATAGCAGCATCTTTGGAGAGGCCATATTTGGTGTGATTAAATTAAAAGTAAATAGTTGGTTCCATAAATTCCCGCAAAAGTCATGAAACGTACACTGATTCAAAATGCCGTTATTGTTAACGAAGGAAGAAAAGTACTGGGTTCAGTAGTCATTGAAAATGAAAAGATAGCCGAAATATTGGTGGGGGAAGAAAAAGCAACTGCCCCTTGTGACGAAATCATTGACGCAAGCGGGTGTTATCTCCTGCCGGGTGCCATCGACGAACATGTTCATTTCCGCGATCCCGGACTGACTCATAAAGCTGATATTACCACAGAAAGCCATGCCGCTGCAGCAGGGGGTGTCACTTCCATCATGGACATGCCCAATACAAACCCGCAGACTACGACGCTGGAGGCTTTGGAAGAGAAATTCACCCTACTAGGTGAGAAATCAGCTGTCAACTATTCCTGCTATTTCGGAGCAACGAATAATAACCATACCCAGTTTGCGCAACTGGATAAACACCGGGTTTGTGGCGTGAAGTTATTTATGGGTTCAAGCACCGGCAATATGCTGGTAGACCGAATGGCCAGCTTGCGTAATATATTCGGCGGAACCGATCTGCTCATCGCCGCCCATTGCGAAGACCAGGGAATTATCAAAGAAAATACGGATAAATACAAGAAAGAATACGGAGACAATGTACCTCTGGCTCTTCATCCGCTTCTCCGTTCGGAAGAGGCTTGCTATCGTTCGTCCGAGCTGGCTGTGCAACTGGCACGGGAAACAGATGCCCGCCTGCACATCATGCATATTTCCACCGCTAAAGAGTTGAGTCTGTTTTCCAACGTTCCTCTGGCACAAAAAAGAATTACAGCAGAAGCCTGCGTTTCTCATCTACTCTTTACGGAAGAAGATTATCAGACATTGGGTGCCCGCATTAAATGTAACCCTGCCATCAAGACTGCACAAGACCGGAAAGCCTTGCAAAAGGCTGTCAACAGCGGTCTGATTGATGCCATCGCAACCGATCATGCCCCACACTTGCTTAGTGAAAAAGAAGGAGGTGCATTAAAGGCAATGTCCGGGATGCCGATGATTCAGTTCTCGCTGGTCAGCATGTTGGAGTTGGCAGATAAAGGAGCGTTTACCATCGAAAAAGTGGTAGAAAAAATGGCTCATGCTCCCGCACAGATGTATGAGATACCAAACAGGGGATTCATCCGCAAAGGCTATCAGGCTGACCTGGTATTAGTACGTCCCGACTCCGAATGGACCGTTACCACAGACTGCATCTTAAGCAAATGCAAATGGAGCCCGCTGGAAGGCCATACATTCAACTGGAAGGTAGAGAAAACATTTGCAAACGGACATCTGTTATATAACAACGGAGAAATAGACGAGACTTATCGCGGACAAGAATTGTTCTTCGAACGATAAATGATAATTTTGCGGAGTGCCCTGAAAGGGTTTAATTATATAGCGTAGGGCAACGCCCTACGAAAAAACGGTAATCTGAATTTGCGCCCTGAAAGGGCATAATTGTATAC
>PPYF01172287.1_pt1 | contig 14125 bp, 16 predicted proteins | sample 1559871 | NCBI WGS metagenome assembly PPYF01 (sample SAMN08240021, study PRJNA423297) | Human gut metagenome, whole genome shotgun sequencing project. | reverse complement strand
TTCAATTTCCTTTTTTAAATCAAAAGAAAAAAGAGCCAATAAGATTAAAAGCTCTTTTTCTTCTTTTTTCTATCATCTTTAATAAACATTCTGGGGAAAGTTTTATTATTATAATTATACTCTATTTTTTATCTGTTGTCAATTTTTAGTTGCTTTTATTTAGTTTTTATATCTTGTTTATCTCTACATTGTTCTAACATATTTTTTAATTGCTTTGGTACTGGTAAACCTGCATTTATTACATTTTCCAAAATACTTAGCCCTTCATTCGCGAAATAAAAACATATAACTAAGTATCTACAATTGTATTTAAAGCCTTTTGTTTCTAGTATTTCATCTGCCAATGCTGCAAGAGCAACAACACAAAACATTGCAGCTTTTCTTGGAATTCCCTTAAATCCTACCTTACTGTTAGTAGAACCACTTTTTGTAGATTTAAATATACCTGTTATAAAATCTATAACCATCGCTCCAAAGAGACAATAAATAAATTTGTCCTTTCCACCTACTGCATAAAAAAACCAAGAAACCAGCATCCCTACCACTATAACTCCTTTATCTACAAGTATTTTGATTACTCCTACAAACATATTCCATATTTCTTTACATTCCAATTTTAACTCTCCTTTATAACTTAATCCCTGCTTTTACTCCTCCAACTATATTATTGTTTCCTTTTAAATCAGTTCTTCCTTCAAGATATCCTTCTATATATCCTTTGGAATTTATATCTTGTTCCATTTTTTTGGTAGCTCTCAATATATCAGCTGCATTTCCTGTAGTTACAGTTTCCAACACTTTATTAATAACAGTAAGCTGCTTTTCTTTGCTACTTTTAAATGTTTCTTGTAAACCTTCCAGAACATCTTCAATTAAATTTATAATAAAGGTTTCTGATATTAGCCAAGAAATATACCATGGGATAGTCTTTTTTAATTCTCTAATAGCAAATTGTAATTTTTCTTTACCTTGTCCTGATATAAAATGTTCCTCTGCTTGAACTACAACATAATAAGCCGCTGCTCTAAGTGCTTCTTTCTTGTATTTGTATAATAAGATAGTTATTACTACAGCAACCAAAATAGCAACGCAAAATAATATAGTCTCTCTATTCATTTAACACTCTCCCTTATAAAGTTTAATTTCTCTTTCTCTTCTTGCTTTTAAAACTGGCAGTATCTTTCCTCCACCTCTATTCCACCTTCTGAATTGTTCTTCTATTTCTGCTATAGGAGCAGAAGAATTTATTTTCTTTAGTAATGTACTTGTTTCAAATGCTCCTGTTCCTACATTAAAAGCAAAGCTTACAAGTGCATCAAATTGATTTTGAGTTAGATTTACTTTTACACTTCTACTAACAGAGTTTTCAAACCTTATAAGATCATTTTTTAAAAGTTCCCTTGATTGTTCCTTAGTTATTTTCATCCCTTCTTTAACATCTTTTCCAGTATGTCCTATTCCTATTGTTAAAACTCCAGCAGGACACGTATATGCTGTTAAAACTTCTCCTTCTTCCTTTATAATAAATTCAATTCCTTTTTCACTTATTTTCATTATTACCTCCCTTAAAAATTATTTTTACAGCTGAATAATTTTCATTATAACAGCTTTATTTTATGCAAAATACGCTATTATAGCTAGTAGCGTTGGATATAGTTCCTCTATTGGAGTATTTATATCTGTATAGTTATTTGGAAGCTCTAACCAAGCCTGTCTAAAAGTGTCTCTAGCAGTTTTACCTTCTGGACTTTCTTCTATATCTCCTCTAAGTACTGCTTTATCATATAAGTCCAGTGCATTAAAAATTTTTTCTCTTTCCATTCGAGCTTTTTCTTTCTCTGTTTCCAGAGTTATTAAGCCCTCTTGTATATAATCCTCTCTTGTCTTTTCCATAATTGCACCATCTACTATTTTTTGGCTGTATGGGTCATAAGCCACTATTTTCCCATCTATTAATATACTCCTTTTTTAGCTTGTTCTCTGCTTATGTAAATATATTTTTTACTCATTTTTCATCATTCTCCTTATTTTTTTAAATTTAGTTTTTTTAATATAAAATTAGTGGATATTTAAAAATTTCTATCCTTTTCCTGTTAATTCTCTGTATCTTAGCTTAGATAATTCTAATCCTGCTACATTGTTTTTGGGAACTACATGGCAGAAGCAAGAAGGTAGATTTTTAATAGGTTCTAGTAGCTCTTATGCTATTGGAAGTACTGGTGGTAGTGCTACAACTACCCTTAGTAAAGCTAATCTGCCAGCTATAAAACTAAAAACAGAAGCACATATACATACACAGCCTGCGCATAATCATGGTGCTAATAGATTCGCCTATACAACTAGGTCTACAAATGGCGGCCCTTACAATGTCGCTGATGTCTTAACAGGTGGCCATTAAACGCTGGTGGAGAAAGTACAGGTTCTGCATCCCCATACACAGAGCAATTGGGAAGTGGAACAGCTTTTAATAATATGCCTCTTTACCTTGTCTGCAACATCTGGAAAAGGTTAAGTTAATCTCTTCCAAATATGCACTGTATAGAAACTAGGGGTAATATCTAAAGGAGTTCCAGAACCTAAAGCAGAAGTGTATGGAGAGGCTGTACCAGTACTTTCTCCACCACCTTCTAAAGTTTTTACAGCTCCAGAAACAGTTCCATTATCATTCAATCTTATAGTTTTCCAGCTTCCATTTGTGGACAAAGTAGCAATATAGCTACCAGAACCATGTGTATGTTTTGTAGTTGTAACAGAAAAACTATCTACCTGTAACTTAATATTAGGTAAATTTGCTTTACTAATAGTTTTAGTATTACTACCTCCAGTAGCTCCACTAGCATTAGAACCAGATGTTGCAAGTAGAAATCTACCTTCTATTTTCTCCCAAGTTGTGCCTAGAAAGCGAGTTGCGGGATTTGTAGAAAGAGTTGTTATGTAGATATCTCCAATGGAATATGGACAGAAATTTTTAAATTTCTCTTCAATTTCTGCTTCTGTATAATACCTATCATCATGCGTATGTAAATTTGGTGGAAAAGTTGTTGGCTTTTCAAGTATGTCATTCCACTTTAAACTTGCAACCATAGTTTCGCCTTTCTCTCCCTTAGGTCCTTGAATACCCTGTGGTCCTATTGGTCCTGTGTCTCCTTTTGGTCCTATATCTCCCTTATCCCCCTTTTCTCCTTTTATTCCTTGTGCCCCTTGTTCTCCCTTATCTCCTTTCTCTCCTTTCAAGTTAGTGTAAATGTATGTATCTTCTCCCTCTACTCTCACCCCTAATTCTGTTCCTCTCCAATCAAATTCCAATCCTTTTCCTATTAAACTTTTAAGCCACTCTTTTACTCCGTAATCTTCTGGTTCTTCTCCCTCTCCTGCCCATTCCCAAGTGAAGCCATTTGCAACTGCTACTTCAAAAGCATTATCCCCATCTTGAATAGATATATAATCACTTGTTTTATCGGTATATTTTATTTCCCAGTTATTAGTCTTTCCTATCTTTTCAACTTTTTTTACTTCTACAATTCCTCTTCCAGCATCTCCCTTTTCTCCTGTATTTCCTTTATCTCCTTTTTTAGTTGTTATTTCTCCTATCACTACATTATTTTCTAAAATAATTTGGTATATATTATTCCCGTTTGCTAAGGTCTCTTTATATTTTAATTCTTTTATAGAAAGACCTCTTGGTCCTCTTACAGCTTCTGCCCCTGCTTTTAATACCATTCCACTTTTCATTTTATCCCCTCTCTCAATATCCTATTGCTCTTATCCAAGCTCCATTTGCTCTAGCGTCCGCTTGAAAAATAAAACTTTCCTTATCTCTATATATTGCCCCCATTCCTTCAGAGTCATTCCCACTTGCATGAAGAATAAAATTTCTTCCTACAATTATATTTAAACAATCGTTTGGAAATGGTATTGGAAATTTTATTATTCTTCCATGCCAACCATCATTTAAAGATGGAAAGTACATCCATTGTTCAATAAATCCATCATCACTAATTCTGTACCCGCTTTCTCTGTTTTTTTCAAATTTTGGATTAGGCTTTACAATTTTGAAAAAATTTTCATAATTTTTACAATACCTTATAACTCCATCTTTTCCTTTAAAAGCTATTCCAGATCCAGCCTCAAAGATTTCTTCTAATTCACTATTGCTGTAAATATCCCCTACTTCTATGCTTTTATCTGCATTTCTACAGACTATCTTTGCAGCAGTATTTTTATTGTCTACATCTTGCTTATATATGCCCTCTGCTAAGAATTTTTTTATTAAAGTAAAAGCTCCTGCTAAATTATCCCAGTTTATATTAAGTAAATGTCCAAACTTTATATTTTTTATTGGTTTGTTAATGTGGTTTATATCCTTAGAATAAACCTCTGAATTTTCTACATCTGTTATTATTGTAGGTAGTTTTTCTAGTTCTTTTGTATCTATATTTGCCATTATTTACCTCCTGTATATTATTATTTCCTTATCTTCCTTCGTGTTACTGTCATTGTAAAGCCATTTATTAAGTTTATATTTAACCTTCCCTCCACCTGTTATAGTTGTATAACAGTTCATCTCTCCATCATCTCCTATCTCTATATTATGTTGTATAGAATAGGCTCTTAAATAGAGTGGGGCATCTGTTATATTTTCTTGGAAATACCAGAGCTGGTCATTTAATTTTAACTTTGGCATTAAATCCATACTCATGTTGTAGTTTACAACTGGGTCTTTAAGGTCTGCTAGTGCCTGTTCTGCAAACTTCTGTGCTCTTTCCTCTGTGTTTATTATGTCTTCTGTTACATCTAACCCTAAAGTAATTCTATTCTGTCTGTATCTGTCTATGCTGTCTTGGTCTCTTAGTTCTATTGTCTTGGTATTGTTACCATTATCCTTATCTTTATATATAACCTCTACAATATTTCTTACTCTTTTAAGATCTCCGCTATAGGTAAAGTCTTCTATTAAATCTTTTTTTAATATCTGGTATGTAATATAACTAGCACTTACACTATCCTCAAATAAAAGTACCTGCTTGTTTTTCTCCCTGTTATAGTTAAAATACAAGCTCCAACCTTTTGCTAAAGCTAGATTTTGTATAGCTTCCCAGATAGTTATGTTTTCTATTTTGTATTTTTCTGTTAAGGTAGCCGTATTCTCTACATCATATAGAAATTCTATATCTGTAAAGCCGTTGTTATTTAAAATGCTCCTTATAGTCTGTTCAAATGTTTGTCCCTCTGGATATTCCTCATTTATAGCCATTACATCTAAATCATAACTAAAGTCTTGACACTCTATGTTTACCTCATGGTATCCAGTACCTTCATAACTTTTTATCTTTCCGTCAAAGATTATTGTGTCCTCTTGGTCTGCATAATACAAGGCTATTACTAATCTTTCTTTAATAGGAATAGTGGTGTTCATTTTAACATTTATTCCCAATACCTTATCCCCTTCTTTTACCTGTATAACCTCTGTTATCCAATATGGAAAATTCTCTGGATCATTACTTTTTGCAAAGTATATATAATCTACTCCATATAATTCTGTAAAATACAAAGCTTCAAAATAACCTTCTCCACTTTCTACCCAGCTATATTTATAATACCCTATTATTTCTATTACATCAGGATTCACATTTGGGATAAAATAGGTATCTTTATTCAATCCCTCTATTTCTACCCTATCACTGTCTAGATCTTCCGCCGTTACTATAATTAAAAAATTTACTTTTTCATATTCTTCTACTTTTCTATTAAAATACACATATAAGCTATTATTAAGTATTGTTGTATTTGTAATTTCTAAATCTGCTTCAGTGGGAGAAAGGGACTGTATTCCATCATACACGCTGCTTATTTTTATTTGTTCCATTCTCTCTATATTCTGTAAAAATATGTAGTTTTTCCCTAATCCATTGCAGGATATATTATAATAGTTTGTAGACTTTGCAGTTCTCACCTTAATCCTTACTCGCCTACCTGCTTGAAACTGGTTTGTTTCAAGAATAGGAGAGGCAGTTAACATATTATTCTTATCGTTATGTATTGTTAGGTTAGCAAACTTCTTTAAACTGTCTATTCCAAAATCTTCACTTCCTACCTCTGCAATATTTCCAAGATTTATTGTTGTAGTTCCTACCACCTGCCCTGTAAAGTCTTGCCAAACTCCTTCGTTGTTTAAAATCTCATATTTAAGTTTAAAGTCTCTCATTTTTATACCTCCTCTAAAGTAAAGGTATAAGTTACAATGTCCACAAGCTTGGCATTTATAAAGGCTTGGGAGTTTATTTCCTGCACTTCATCTACCAAAACGACTGTATAGTCTTTGTTTTTATAAGTAAATGTTTTATAGTTCCCTATTCCGCTATACAATAGGCTTTCAAACTTTTCTATTGTATTACTGTAGACATTTGGAGACAGCATATATTCTTCATCAGCAAGGGGGATAGTTGTTATATTAAATCTTTTCTTTCTCTTACTGTCTAAAGTTGTAGAGGTTATCATATTCCCTTCGTGGTTTCTCTTACTGCTCAACATTGTAAAAAATCCATCTGTGGAGATAGAGGCTATACAATTAAGCCTCACTCCATTTAATATTATTCCACTGTCTTTAGGTGCTTCCCCTTCGTAAAAGAGATTCCCTATATATTCCTCACTCTCTTCACAAATAAAGGTCAATTCTGTAAAGTTTTTAAGTTGTGCTGCCATTCCATAAGTTAAGTCAAGAGCTGCTATCTCTCCTTTTAACTCTATCTTAGGTTCAAATAGAATAGTTTCTTCTAATGGAACAGCCCATGCTGGAATAGTAAAGCTTGGATTTATTCCATGGGTAAGCTGTAAACTAAATTCTATGCTTACTTGAGAACCTTCCTTACTTATTGTTATTTCATGTTCTGTATTATTTGCTTTTATAGTTTCCGTTCTCACTTCCTACCTACCCCCTTCCTATTCCATTCCCACTTCTTCTGCTTCTTTGCATAGAGCCATTTACGGTTTTTATTATGTATCTATCCATTTCTTTCCCATTAAGTACTACTGGTATTTCTATTGTCTGGTTGTTCTCTATTCTTACTGGCTCTTTTAATCCCAAATTCTGTTTCCATAAGTTTGTAGCTATACCAGTAACAACATTTTTACTCATATTCTTGTTTAATGTGTCCATGCTATTTGTTAAGTTATCCATGTTCATTCCAAGTTCTTTAAATAAGTCCTCTAACTTATCATTAGACATTTCCATATATTTTTTAATAAGGTCTATGTACTGTGTAAGAGTAAGATCCTCTAGGTTTCCTGTCTCCAAGTCTATTCCTAAGTTCCCATCTGCCTTAAACATATCTTCTACATAGTCATCCACCTTGTCAGATAAGCCATTAAATAAACTTTTAGAAATTTCTGTGTTTATAAAAGCATTCTTTAAGCTATTAGCTACCATTTTTTCTATGTTATCCCCAAGGTCATCTAAACCATCAACGAAGCCATTTTTTACAACAGAAGCCAAGCTGTCAGCTGAAAAGTCTATAATATTTTTTATAGTCTCCTTTAAAGTTTTTTCTAGTTCTCTATTAACAGTTGTTATTTGCTGGGCAAGTGCGGATATATCTACTTCTCCATATTTTCCCTCTCCTGTAGTTAGATATCCATTGTTAAGAACTGCCCCACCAGCTACAGACTTAAACCAGTCCATTATCTGCTGTTCATCATACTGTGGCATCAATTTTTTTAATGTTTCCATGGAAACCCCGTGGTTTCCTTTACTAGCCTCTAGGTCAGATAAGATATTATCATAATTTGTATTGGCTGCTACTTTGTCATACATTCCCAAATAGCTTCCCATTCCTTGCTTTGCTAATTCTTCATTGTATTCCTCTACTACATCCTGCCACTTAAATTGTCCAGAAATAAGTCCTTTCTGCAATCTTTCCTGTGCTGCTTTTCTCTTTCTTGCTTCCCTTTTAGCTTTCTTCTTTTTACTTCTACCAAATACAGAACCAACAGCACCGCCAAGAACACCACCTACAACGCTACCAACTGCACTTCCCGCTGGTCCTAGTGCCATTCCTGCCCCTGCTCCTATTAAAGAACCTATATTTCCCTCTGCTCCTCCACCTAGTGCTCCAGATATAGCTCCCCCTATTCCTGCACCCATAGAAAAGTTTTCAAATCCAGGTATTGCACCGCTTCCTAATACATCACCTATTAATTTTTTACCCTGCTCTGTTCCTTTTAGAGTGTCGAATATAGTACTTCCTATATTCAACCCATTCGCTATGTTTTTCACTGCTGTACTATTTGTATTATCTCCTATCGCTTGGAATAAACCAGCTAAATTTCTAAGATTAGTGCTCATTTTGTTGATAGCTTCTGTATTTTTATCTTGTGCATCTTTTGCGTCTTTGTCTGCCTTTTCTTTTTCTGCATTAGCCTCTGTTAAACTTATTTCTGCTACAATAGCTTCTGTATTTGCCTTTTTTTCTTTATCTGTAGAATAATAAGTATTGTCTTTTTTATTCTTTAATGTTCCTATCTTCTTTTCTGTTTCAGCTTCTCTCTTAGCTTCCTCATAGGCTTTTTTTACTGCTTCAATTTCTTCTTTAGTTCCCTGCCCTTTAAGGTCTGCCATTGCTTTATTATATTCTTCTGTAGCTTTTAACATTTTAGTATTGTAGTCTTTATCAATTGTTAATTCTTCCTCTTTGTACTTTTTATCTACCTCTTTTTTAACTTCTTCCTCTGCTTTTTTTCTTTCTTCTTCTGTTTTTTTAGCATTATCTATCTTTTTTTCTATATTACCTATTCCAATTTCGCCTTCAAGTGTCTGTATTTTCAAAGAAAGTTTATCTATCTTGTCTTGTACTTCCTTTACCTTTGTATCGTCTGTTTCTGTCAAGATTCCTCTTTCTAGGTCATTTCTTTCCCTCTTGTATTGTTCTACCTGCCCTTTATTCTTTATACCTTCAACTTCATTTTTATATGAATTATCTAGTTTCTCTTTTCCTGCAAAGTCTGTTATTGCTAGTTTTTCTTTATATTTTCTTTGTGCTTCTATAAGCAGCTTGGAAGTATCGTTTTCTATTTCTTGTTCGCTTTTAAATGTCTTCATATCTGAAAGAGTTCTTTTTCTTACTGTTCCGCCTTGTTCTTCATTTAAAATAACTTTACTTTCTTTTTCAGTAGTTTTCCCAAAGTTTTCTATTTTTTCTTTCTTTTCCGCTTCTGTTTTTTTAGCTTCTTTAAGTTGTTCTCTTAAACTTTTTAAAGTAAGGCTATCTTTTACTAGTTTTTCAAATTCTTCAAGATTACCTTCTCTTTTTAAGTATTCTGCATCTGCACCATTTGGATTAGCTTCAAATTCTTTTACAGTTATCGTTTTTACATCTCCAAACCCTGCATTATTATTTCCAAAAGTTTCATAAGTTTTATTTTCTAATTTTTTTATTTCCTTTTCTAAATCTCTTCGTTCATTTTTTGCTTCTTTATAACTCATATCTTTAAATGAACTATTGACTTGATCTTGTCTCTGTTTTATTAACTCCAATACTTCGGCATAGTTTCCACCTTCTATGCTCCATTTTTTATATGCTTCTGCTACTTCTGGAGCTAATATTTCCAATACTCTTAGTGCTTCATTTAGTTTTTCTTGTTCTTCTTTTGTTTTGTCATTTTTCGCACCAAGTTCTTCTAAAGTTTTTACACTATTTTCCATTTCTATATTTATTCTTTTTCTTGCTGCTGCTTCTTTATCATGTCCTGTTGCTATATCCCCAATAGATGCCAAAATCTCAAGAGCTGATTCTCCTATTGTTCTTTTTAAACTATCCCAATATTTAGATCCTCTTTCTATTCTTTTTTCCATTGTAGCCATTAAGTTATCTACATTTCTATCCAACTCATTTACAGGACTACTTATTTCCTTTAATTTTTTTATAAGCCCTTCTATGTCATTTCCTACGTTCAGCCAAAAGCTTTTTGCCTCTTTTCTCCCAAACAAACTTTCTATTTTAAATCCAGATTGATTAGAATAATTTTTTAATGTTTTTAAAATTCCTTCAAGGTCTCCTCCACTATTCATGTATGTTTCTATGCTTTGCCCTTTAAGTTTTGTAAAAAGTTTATTAACTTCACTTCCAGTGTCTAAGAGTTCATACATAAACGCCCCCATCTGCGTTTGTGCCACTTCTGCTTTACTTCCTTTAGCTGTTAAAAGTGCGATTGAAGCTCCTATTTCTTCAATACTGATTCCCAATTCTTTAGCTGTAGGAACGGTTTTATATAATTGTTGTTGAAATTCCTGCACTGTAAGTTTTCCAACTTTCTGTGTTCTTACAAAAACATTCGCTACTCTGTCCGCTTCTTCTATCCCTAAATTATAAGCATTCAAAACAGTTGTCAGCCCATCTACAGATTCATTCACGGATGAAAATCCAGTTATTGCTAATTTATTTGCTGTCTCAAGCAAAGAATATTTTTTATGCACATCTCCTATTGCACTTACCACCTGATACAATCCTTCAGAAACTTCCTTGTAATCAGTTCCGTACTTTTTTCCAATCCTATCTACTTCACTGTTTATTACTCCTCTACTCTCTGATGAAATGGTTTTAGTTTTCTCAACCGCATATTCAAGTTGACCTGCAAGTTTTGCCCCTTCAACTGCGCCTTGTTTAAGAGTATTTACTATACTAGTAACTATTTTAGCTTTTAGATTCCCAATCATAATATCCATGTTGCTAAATATTTTATTTGTTTCTTTAACTTGATTTCTACCTTCTGCAAGAGATTTATGCATATCTTTTAATCTCTCTACTAACTCTTTTGCACTTTTGCTACCCTCTCCAAAATAAATAGCTTTAGCTTTTAAGGCTGTTGCTTCTATTTCTGCTTTAAGAATTTTAATATCTTCTGGAGAAAAGGCTTTTTTATTCATTTTTATGTCAGCTACTCTTTTCCCTAAGGTGTCTGCTTCTTCTCTTACTTTCTTCAGTGGGTTTTCAGTAACTTTAAGTTTTGCTTTCACTTCTATTTGTTCATCATTTAACCCATCTATTTTCTTTTCAGCTTGTGCAGTATCCGCTGTTACTACAACTTTTATATCTTCTAACATTTCATCAACTCCTTTATTTTTTGCAAATAAAAAACCCCAGATAAATAATATCTGAGGCTTTCAAATTATTTTATTTTTTTAATAAATCTCTACTTTCCCATATTTATATTCTGCAATTTTTTTCCCTGATCTATTCCCATATAGTCCTGCATCAACTTCCCATTTATAATGATTTTCCATATAAATATACAAAACCTTTGTCCAGGTATTTTTTGCTTTTGCGTCCATAGATTCCCAAATTATTTCATCGAAATATACTCTTCCATTATATATTTCAACTGTTTTATTTTTTATTATTTTTTCAGCATTATTATGAATATTTGAATTAGGACATGAATATGCTGAAACAAAAGTAAATGTTAACAATAAAAATATTAAAATTTTCTTCATATTATCTCTCCCTTTAAATTATAGTCTAGTATATTATTACCCTATAACCCTATAAAAGTCAAGAATGAAAATCCCCCAGTATAAAAACTGAGAGATTAAAATTCATAATGTGTCCACATACTAACAATTATTATTGTTTTCTCTTCTTCTAAAACTCTATATACCAATCTATGCTGCCTATTTATTCTTCTTGAATACAATCCTTTTAAATTACCTACCAGACTTTCATATGGTGGTGGATTTTTAAATGGTTCTACTTTTATAAGTTCTAATAATTTCTCTACAGTTCTTTTTAAAGCTGGTTGTTGCTTTATTTTTTCTTTATCTTTTAAAGCTTGTTTTAAAATTACTAACTTATATTCTACCATTTAAATTCCTCACAATCTTCCAATGTAGCTTTTAATCCAGCCTCAAGTTTTTCTTTCATCTCCGGATTAGAACATAAATACAAAGTTTCTAGTAGTCCATTATACTCTGCTTCACTTATTATAACAACATTACCCTTTTTAGTATTTACATTAATAATATCATTATATTCTATTGCAGAATCTAAATAAGTAAAAAGATTATTTCTTAAATTTGTAGCATTCGTATTAGTCATATTCATCACCTTCCTTATATGTACATTATAGCGTACATATATAGAAATGTCAATACTTTTTTCCTCAGATATTATTTATTTTTCCCAATGTCCTATCTTAAATTTTATCTATTCTTATCTAGTAGCTTACTTACTTTAGCAAACATAGAGTAATCTCTGTATTCTTGCTTTTTCTCTCTTCCTAGTATGTCTATAGCTGTTTTATTTCCCATTATTCCAGCCATTGTATTAATTATTGCATTTGTATGTATAACTTCTCTTTCTAACTTCTTGTAATCTGCTTCAAATATAAGGTTTATATCCCAGTAGGACATATTTAACACCTCTTCCTGTGTATAACCTTTGCTCATTAAAGTTATAATAAGCTCTCTAAAATCCGTTTTAACAGGCTCTCTGTTTTCTGCTTGTGTATTTGCCTTGCTTTCTAGTTCAAATGGGTTTCCTGCTTCTCCTATAAGTTTTTGGAATAATTTATATAGTGCCTCATAGGTCTCTTTTACGTTTGGGTAGTTCTGTAAGAAATATTCATATGTATATCCTTGTTTCATTTCTAAGCCTCCTTACCATATTCTTTTTCTATATTGGGTAAATATCCATTATTTTTTAATAACTCATATATAAACAATCTTCCTTTTTGTGTCCAGTAAGTTTGAACTCCTGTATCTGGTGTTCCATCAGTTCTGACGAAAGGATGCGTTTTTGTTTGCGTATAACCCTTATCTGCATACTTACTATACAATAGCCATACTCCGCTTTGATTAAATTGTACTCCTAATTCATGCAGTAATTTATTTAACCATTGGGCACTCTTTCCATAATCTTTTGCTATTATTCCTATTGCTAATATACCTTTACACTGTAATACAAAATCATAGTATGAAGCTTTAGGCTGTAACTCTGATATTTGCTGATCTTTGATTTTACTTTCAAGCTGCAAAATTTCTATTGTTTCTTGTTGTTCATATGCTAATCTTAATGCTTCTTTAAAGTTCTGAGGAACGCCTAATGATATTTGTTTTTTCATTTCCTCAAATCTATTAATATAAGCCACATTTAAATCAAATGCTTTTTCTACTGATGAATTATAACCACCTATTAATTGAGCTATCCCTTTTTCTGTTATTAAGTAATTTCTATATACTTGTTTATTTTGTGGATGTGTATATTCACTTGGGATATAGAAGTCTGCTGAAAGTTTAGCACCCCCAAATCTTTCTACATAATCATCTATTTTAGCTAATAAGTTTCTATGTTCTACCCCTAATTCTTCTGCTACTCTATTACTTGTTGTTACTAAAATTCCATTAATATTCTCTACTTTTACCACTAAATTATCCATATTCTCCCTCCTATATCTCCATTATTTCACACATTAATCTAGGTCTTTTTTTATCTTGCTCTGCCACTCTTATTTCTGTTTTTACATAATTTTCTACATTGTCATTTTCTATTACTCCTATAGCTTGTAACCCATCTAGCAAATATTTATCTATCACAGAAACTATATTCATCAAGTCACTTTGTTTATTTTTATAATACAGTACATACTCCACTTTTATTTCTCCCTTTAGTTTTGGTCTAGGAGAAGGAAGTAATCCAGCTATAAGACTATGATAAAACTTTTTAATCATGCTTTCCTGGTGATAGTGAACATTTCTATACCAGTTCATGCCTACTAATTGAGGTTTCAATTTTGAAGTCGTGAAATAAATTGGAAGTTCTAATTTTATTTTTTCTTTCATTCTTTCACCTCTACAAAAATAACATCTTCCCTATCACTTCTAAGATGTTTCTGGCATTCTCCAGCTACCACTGGACTAAAACAGTTGCTTCTGAACCAGTATAAACAACCATAACAATAATTCATTGCACCCCTCACACATTTTATCTTTATCTTGTTATCACTTTCAAATACCTCTCCTATTTTTCTTTCCATATCTCTCTCCTCATCTTTCTTTCCAATGCAGCTAGTGCTATAAAAGCACCAGCTACTAAAAACATTACATATTCCATAATCTTTTCCACCACTTTTTATTTTT
>PPYF01494599.1_pt1 | contig 14127 bp, 10 predicted proteins | sample 1559871 | NCBI WGS metagenome assembly PPYF01 (sample SAMN08240021, study PRJNA423297) | Human gut metagenome, whole genome shotgun sequencing project. | reverse complement strand
TTTGATCTCCTAAAAATAGGATACGTTCTTTCTTACCCTTTCCTATAATATGGAGTGTCTTATTGGAAAGATTAATGTCTTTGAGATGAATGTGGCAAAGTTCAGAAATTCTGATGCCTGTTGAAAGTAAAAGTGAAATAATTAGTAGATTTCTTTCAGCGTGTTGTTTTTGATAGTCAGTTTTAGATACAATTACTTTCTGTTCTAAATATATAAAAATGCTTTTCAGAATGTCATACGGAATCGTTTTAGGCAATACTTTTTCAGTTCTAAATTGAAAGCGCAATTGATTGAAGGGATTCTCTTCAATTATGTTTTGGTATTTTAGATAGTTATAAAACACTTTCATACAAGCAATTTTTCTTCTTAATGTATTCGTTTTTATGTTAGATTGTGTCAACTGTTCTATATAGGATTCGATATTATCATAGTCTGAGTTATAAAATTGCATAAGATCATTCTTATAAGCGCGAATCGTGTGCGAACTCAAACGCTTATGAGTTTTGCAATAATCTAAGTAAGTAGAAATAAGTTTATAATCCATAAAAATCTCCTTTATCAATAATCATGCTATTATAAACCTATTTGAGTGCTTTGTATAGTGATAATAAATTGTTATCGATAGGAGAAGTCAGTGTATAAAATTAATAAATTTGAAGGTGAAATCTATCAGAAGTTAAATAAAATTCTTGATTCATATAACCAAGAACAGAATAGCGTAATAAATCTTGCTGCATGTATTAGCTATCCATTCACCGAAGTATTAGAGATTCAAAGTTTCCCTCTCGCTACTCTGCCAACAGAGGGAGCTGTTGAAAAACGCTTTTTTCCTCATTGTACTTCATTGGATAATATTGAAATATATTCAGAAGAATTGTGTCTTCAACTTTTTGATTTAAATCCTGGTGATTATAGAGTTAATGTGCAACCACATTCAGGAACTCAGGCTAACCAAATAGTCTATAATTGTGTTTTAGAAAGTGACGATTATATTTTATCGTTATCTCCAAAAGACGGAGGACATATTTCACACACTTATACAGGCAAAGGTACTGTAAAATATTATCACTTAGATCATGATTTAAATATTGATTATATCGAATTAAAGGAATTATTAGATAAATATAAACCTAAATTGATTATTATTGGTGCTTCATCGTATGGAAATGAATTTAATTATCAACAAATTTATGAAATTATAAAAGAGGTTAGCCCCAATACCCTTATTTTAGCGGATATTTGCCATAGTGTTTTATATATTATGGCAAACCTACATAAGTCGATTTTTCCATATGTCGATTTCGTTACTTTTACAATGGATAAATGTTTACGTGGGCCTCAAGGAGGAGTACTAATGTATCGTTCTATATTTGAAGAAAAAATAACTAATTCAATTTTTCCTAGAACACAGGGAGGTCCTACACAAAATGCATTATTTGCGAAATGTATCTGTTTAATCAAATTATTGTCAATAGATATTCAAGATTATGCACAACAGGTTATAAAAAATACTTTATTGTTTATAAAACAATTAAGTAAAGAAGGGGTTGATGTTGTTTATAAAAACTCAAAGACTCATATAATTTTAGTTAATCTACTGAATCTAAACTTGAGTGGTAAGGATGCAGAGAATCTACTTTTTCAACATAAAATATTAGTTAACCGAAATCAAATTCCAAATGATACACACGGACCAATGACGACTTCAGGAATAAGATTAGGAACAATCGGAATTACAAATTTATCCTATACTGATGATGATATTAAAAAATTAGCTAAACTAGTAGCTAATTTATTAAAATATAAACAATATGATTATTCCATATATTTAGATCTCATTCGCAAGTACCATGAACAAATTAATATCTCCAATTAGGAGAAAGACCTATACAGAAATTATATTTTTTGTAAGGAATCAACAGATAGTATTTAGTGAGTCCGTCTTGATAATCATCAATATAAGTTTTTTCACAAACAAAAGGGATATCTTCAAATTGTTGTAAATTGTATACTATTTGAAATTTATACCAAGGATCGTCTATGAGTGGAATTTCTTCCTCAAAGTTTCTTAGTGAATTTTGAAATTCTGTAAAAGAGATTCTTTCAGAAATCAATTCAATAATTAATTTGTTTAACTTGAGCATCCTAATATCTAAGGTCAAAGCTTTAGGACATTCTTGAAGTGATTTATTGATAAACTTCAGAGATTGTTGATAATTTTTATTCATCAAAAAAATAATTGATTTATTACAATATGGTTCAAAAATTTCATTTGAATCATATTTTTTTAGTATTTTTATGGCCTTATTTAGATTCTCTAAAGCTATATCATATTCTCCGTCCCAGATATTAACAACACCTAAATTGTTATATACTGTTGCAACAGGTATTTGATATTCATTACGTTGAAAATAGTCCAATGCTAGTTTGAGATTTTCGGTAGCTTCTTTAGTTGGGAAATAATGAGCAGAATTTCGTAAAATAATATAATAGAAGTCGTCTTTTTCTACAGAATTCATGCTTTCATTAAGGAGTTTAATTGCCTCTCGATCTTTACCTAAATGACCATAAGCATTTAGCTTGTAGAGTAATGTTCCAGAGCAATTTTCTAACTTTTCCAGTGATTTTAGCGCCTCCTCAAATTCATATTTTTGAATTTGAAATCTAGGATAGTATAGCTGTAAATCTTTTGAATAATTATCTTTTTGAAGACTGTTTAAAATAGCTAAACCTCCATTAAAATCAGAAATCCACTGGTACGAGTTCAACATATAATGTAAGTATTTTTCGGGTAATAATTCTATTAAATGAAGTATCTTCTTACTCAAAGATACAATGTAAAAATATGAATTTTTCCTGTATTCGATTTCAAGTAACTGTTTGATATATTCTACATTTTGCCGCAACTCTTCAATATTACATATATTTATTAAGCAGTGAATTAAATAAGCTAACTCGCCACCAACTCCTATAGATAGGATAGTTTGCTCTAAATATATTTTTAGATTGTTGGTTACTAATTGAAGATCAGAAGCATTTGTGTGATTTAAAATACCATTTACAATTGATTCGTGTGAAATTTTGATTTTATCATTTGTATCTCCATTAATATAGACAAAACCTGCATCAATAAGGGATTTTAGAGAATCAGCTACTTCAGTATTTTCGTCTAATATAGATTTAATGTAGTTAAAAACTATATCTTTTCTCATACCAGCAGGAAAAATTGATGATATGATAAGTATATTTTTTTGAATATCTGGAAGTTTGTCATATATATCAGAAATATTAAATAATTCTGAATTTGGATTATCAATAAGTCTGTTAATAATTAATTCAATATCTTTATAATTACCTTGTGTTATCTGCCAGATTTGATTCAATTTGACGTTATCAAGTAAAGCAATTTTATTTCTTATTAGTAATTTACACTCATCCTCAGTAAGATACGATAAATTTAATACAGTAGGAGTATAATTGTCCAATGTATCTAGTTTATCAATCGATTTTAACTTATCATTTGTTCGGTTTATAATTGTTAAAGAGATTCCGCTTTGAAGTGTATTAAAGTCATCTTCAAATTTTATTTTTATATCTTCAGATAAAAATTGATAATTATCAATAATAATATTAAGACGGATTTTTTTTGAAACATGACTGAAATATCTTAAATATAAATCATTTTCAAATATTCCCTCCTTTATTTCAGTAATAACTTCTTCCCAAGGATAATCAATTACTTTTTTGTAAGTTGTATCGAACGCAATAAACGATCTGATTAACCTAAGACTATGTTTCAGAGTTAGATTTGTTAGTTTTTGTTTTCTTAAATAATTTGAAAACGAATATTTTTGAGGTATTGATAAGCATAGATTTCTTCTGAATTGTGTTGGGACATAGGCTCCTTTTAGTAGATTTTCAAAAAATTTATTACTTTCAAACCCATCATTTATAACATCAATGTAGAGAATAAAGGCTTCTTTATCATAGCTGTAAACTTGTTGACAAACCTCTTTGATTAGCTCGGTTTTACCACTACCACTTAAACCATTAATAATATATAAACTATTTTTATCATTACTAGAAAATTTAAAATGCTGTTTTAATTCTTCTATTTCAGTATCGCGACCGTAATACATAAAACATCTCCTACCGATAACAATTTATTATCACCAGTATACCATAAATTCATCTTTAGTAGCTTGATTTGTATAATGATTTTTTTAGTTAAAATTAGATGATATTGGCCAACTATAAATTAAAACACTGTTTTGAAATTATATCGAATACTTTTGAGTCAATTACAAACTTACAACAACTAGAGAATTGTGTAGTTTGAAGGAAATAAGTACAAGTTTATTAGATAAAGTAGCATTTTATAGGATTATCACGAAAAATTCTAATTTTAGAATTATACTTTCTATTAATTTAGAACATGTTTTTTTATTTTTAAATGTTATAATAGTGTTATCAAGTAAAAGGAGCATACTATAATTGGTAACAATATAAAATTCTACTAAAGACACATGGCCTGACAAAAACAGATTTGCTCGAATTGTATAAATTTTACGCAATAGCCCTTAGCTGTTATAAAAACGGAACAAGTACCATTTCAACAGAATTTATAGAAAATGTGTCTATGCTTCAAAAATAGATCAAGGTTAAGCTTCTGTCACTCTTCAATGATGCCTTTTTTGGGTAATAGAGTAAGATTGAGGAAGATATGTTGAAGGTGGAAAATAGCACTTAAAATTAAAACAGTTGAATTTAGGAAACGAGGACAAGTAATGAAGTTAACAAAAATGGTTATTAATAATTTTAGATCTTTTGGGGAGTGTCAAGCAATTAACTTTAATAATCAAACTGTACTGATAGGGAATAATAGTTCAGGAAAGACAACTGTATTACAGGCATTGAGTAAGTTGTTTTCAGATAAACAAAGTGATAGAATCATTCGAAAAAGTGATTTTCATTTACCAAAAGGGTTAAAACCTGGTGAAAACACAAGAAATCTTTTTATAGAAACTATTTTTGAGTTTGATGAACTTGCTGGAACTGTCTATAGACCAGCCATTCCAATATTTTTCGAGCACTTTACAGTTTCTCAAGATGGTGCAAAACCTTTTTTACGAATCAGATTAGAATCTTCCTGGGAAGATGATGGAACAGTTGAAGGAAGTATTGATACTCAAATTTATTATATTTCATCTGATGAAGATACTATTAGAGATGAAGACAAACATCGTGCTCCTAGAAAGGATTTGGATAAAATTAGGGTACTTTATGTACCAGCTTCAAGAACACCTGAGAAGGAGTTGGGTAATGCTTCAGGTAGTATGTTAAGTAGGCTGGTAAATAGTATAAATTGGACTAAAGATGAGATAAATGAAATTAAAGATAAAATTGATGAGTTGAATAACACCTTTTTATCTGAAAATGGAGCATTAATTCAGATTAACAATGAGATTCAGAAATCATGGGAATTATATCATGAAGATAACCGTTTTTCTCAAGCAGAGTTAATTATTAATTCTTCTGAGATGGCGGCAGCACTTAGACAGATTGCCTTAAAATTTTCACCAACAACCACTGAAGAAGCATTTACAGTTTCAGATCTAGGAGATGGACTGAGATCTATTTTTTATTTTTCACTTGTTGATTCGATACTTGATATTGAGTTAGAAATTACCAAAGACCGTGAAGAGAATCCTGATAATCCAAGATTTAAGTTGGTACCTCCAATACTAACTATCTTAGCAATAGAGGAACCAGAAAATCATATTGCTCCACATCACATTGGAAAACTAGTAAAAAGGTTTAAGCAATTAAGTAATAATGATAACTCTCAAGTAATTTTAACGTCACATTCCCCAGCTATTGTAAAAAGAATTGAACCAGAAGAATTGAGGTATTTAAGAATTGAAAGTAATGGCAGAGTTCTTCAAACCATTGTTTCTGATATAAAACTACCTCAAGATACTGATGAATCTTATAAATATATTAAAGGAGCAATTCAAGCATATCCTGAACTATATTTTGCCAAGTTAGTAGTTCTAGGTGAAGGTGATAGTGAGGAACTGCTATTACCAAAGTTTTTTGATTTACTTGGGAATGAGATAGATAGCTCTCAGATTTCAATTGTGCTTTTAGGAGGAAGACATGTTAACTATTTTTGGAAATTATTAAATTCTCTAAAAATACCTCATATTACTTTACTAGACTTTGATAATGAAAGATACGGAGGTGGTTGGGGGAGAGTACAATATGTTATCCAACAGTTACTAAAAATAGGTATTGCGCGTAATGATTTAGTGAGAATGAAAGATGGTAGAATATTGGACGATCAAGACATTGCTAGAATTAGTTCTAATCAGATATCTGATATCCTCTCTCAACCATTGTTATCCTGGATAAATCATTTAGAAAAATTCAATGTTTTCTTTTCTGCACCCCTTGATATTGATTTCTTAATGTTACAGTATTATAAGGATTATTATCTGGAAACTTTATCTACCAATGAGGGGCCTGTTGTTTCTTATACTGACGAAAATAGTGACAATAAAAAAATAAAAATAACTAAAATGGACAGAACAAATGATTATCAATTAATTGGTTTTAAAAATCGCATCAGTGAAGCTATACAAGCGACTTTAAAAGATAAGAGTGGCCCTGGTGATAGCTTCACTGAAGAAGAAAAGGAACTCATGATTTGGTATCAATATTTCTTTTTAGGTAGAGGCAAACCGACGACTCATATGCAATTTTTATTATCTATTCGTGATGAAGAATTAATCGAAAGCCTACCTTCTGTATTTGAGAAAATAGTTAAACGAGCTAAAGAATTACTTGGAGATATTGAATATGGTGAAGAGTGATGATTGGCTTCCTAAAGGAGATATTATTTTAGAGAATGCAGCTTTAGAAGCTGTTAAGAATGTAAACAATTGTTTAGTTATTGCTGGACCAGGTGCGGGGAAAACTGAATTACTAGCTCAAAAGTTAGACTATCTTTTTTCTACAAATGAATGTATTTTTCCCAAAAAAATTTTAGCTTTAAGTTTTAAAACAGATGCTGCAGCAAATATGAAAAATAGAGTTAAAAAACGTTAAGGTGATGAGTATGCTTCGCGATTTACATCTTTAACCTATTCAGCATTTGAGAAGATGATTTTAGATCAATATATAAATGCTCTCCCAGAAGAAATAAGACCAGATAGAGACTATCTGGTTGATGATTGGGATGTTATAAAAGCAACACTTATTAAAAATGGTATTAATGTTAATGGGAGGAGAATGTCAGATATAAGAAAGTCTGTCGAAAACAACGTACTTAATGATGAGGCTAATTTAAAGTTTAAAAAGGACTTATTAAAAGGGACACGGAATAATAAGGCTGTGCTCCTTTATAAACAAATAACTAAGCTAGCTACGTATATAATATATACAAATAAATATATTCGGAAAGCACTTCAAATGACATATGAATTTGTCTTTTTAGATGAATTTCAGGATACTACGTATGACCAGTATAATTTATTAAAAACATGTTTTTTAGGTTCGACGTGTAAATTGACTGCAGTTGGAGATAATAAACAAGCAATTATGAGATGGGCAGGTGCAAATCCTGATATTTTTCAAGATTATAAGCTAGACTTCAAAGCAAATGAATATCAATTATTGATGAATCACCGCTCTGTACCTAAACTTATAGAATTTCAAAAAGAGGTTCATCAGATATTAAATAGTAATCACAGTTCTATTCAGTCAAATTATTATCCAGAATTTCAAGAGGGTGAAATAACATTATTTGAATTTGAAAATGAAAGTTTAGAATCTAAGTTAATTGCAAATGATATAGAATCAAAAATTCAAGGAGGTATACGACCATCAGAAATTTGTATCCTAGCAAAACAGAAGGTTGATGATTATAGTTCAAAATTGATAATTACATTAAGCAGTAAAGGGATTAAAGCAAGAATTGAAAATGAATATCAAGAACTTTTAAAAGACCCTACATGTAACTTATTATTAGATTTAATATCATGCAGTCAAGGAAAACGAGATCCTTTAATTTGGGAAAATATTAGTAATTTTTATGGAAATATCAATGGAATAGATGAACTTACTGATGAATTAATTTTAGCAAAATCCTATAAGGAGATTGACAATATAGTTAGTGATATTACTTACCTAATTTCAAATGTTATTCCCAATGAAGAAAGTATGCTAAAATTAATTGATTGTATTATTGAAAAAATAGATGAAAAAAGAATTATTTCAAATTTTTCAACATACAATAGAAAAAGTGACCTAGATATCATTGTCAAGAACTTTTCAAAGTTATTATACAAAGAATATTCTCAAACACAAGGTGAATGGCTAGATACAGTCTCTAGTTTCAAGGGTGAAAACTCAATTCCAATTATGACTATCCATAAGAGTAAAGGGTTAGAATATGAGGTAGTCTATTTTCTAGGCTTGGAGGATTCTGCATTCTGGAGTTTTAATGATCAACCGGAAGAAGATAAAAGTGCGTTCTTTGTTGCACTTTCAAGAGCAAAAAGTCACTTAATATTCACATACTGTAAATTAAGAAATAATAGTCCGCAAAATAATAGAAATATTAATGAGATATATTCATTGCTGACTCAATCCAATTTAGTTGATGTTATTAATTAATAATGATTAAGGCATAGAAATTAGTTTTTTAGATAAACTAATTTCTATGCCTTGTTTTATCTTTTTTACTAGTTAAAAAGATTGATTACAGTGGGTTATCAAGATATGTTTTTTGAAAACTTTTCAATAACCTAACTAAGTTTAATTCAGTTAGATTCACTTGATTTTCTTGGATGCTATAATCAGGATTTTTATGTCTAGCTTTTTTATAGTAAAAATCGAAATCTTTTTCTGTAACTTCAAGTTGATTCACTATGTCTTTTGATGAGAATTTACTATTTATCAAGTTGTGAGTCTTTTTCAATTCTAATTTTGTGTCATAAATTACTATACTATTTTTAAATCTAGTTAAAGGATATTTTTCGAGACCAGGTATTGAAGAAAATACTTTCAGCAATTGGTACTTTAAAGTATTTTTGTATAAGCAGTGATAATAAATAGTCTCCTGATAATCTATTTTAAAACTTTCTACTTCAGGGGAAGGGACTAGACAATTACCTTGATCTAAATACATAGCCATACACTCGTCAATTGTAAGATGACGATATCGAAGTTGTACTAATTGCCAATCAATATTAGTCTGGTATTGATTTAAACTATAAGACATAGTTTTGAAACGATTTGCATCATCGTCGTTAAGTTTAATATAAAAATCGGGATTAGGATTATAAATAAAAAATCTTCCGTCTTCATTTTCAATGAAGAACCAATTTTTATAGTCTTTTAAAACATGAAAATACTGCTCTTTGATATTTAAGTCGGTATGATTAAACTTTTGAAACAACTCATTTATTAACTCAAAAGGAGCAGAGGAGTCTTTAGGAGTATTTATAGAGCCATTTCTAGCATATATTAATCCTTTTGGTAATGCAGTATCTTTCTTAGGCTTATAATCTTTTGTTAAAAATACAGGAACTTTATCTGTATCATGAATAATTAAGATGTCAATTTCTTTGTTGTCTATAGTTTCAGTTTGTATGCTAATTTTAATTTGATTATTTGTTGATATAAAGAGTTTATGTAGTAAATCTGTTAGATCTTCTTCATTTCTTCTATTATCATCATTGTTTACACCGATTATATCTAAAGTGATATTATCAATTCCAAAGATGATATAACAATCTTCGTGATGTGATGTATTGACAAAATTTAAGATATCACGCACCAATTCAGTTTTTGAATGATGCCATTTTTGTTTAAAATCATGAAACTCATCTTCGGGAGTATTCAATAGTAAATGTATTTTATCTAGACTCAGCATTTTTATTTCTCCAAATATTAGTTTACAGAAATTTTATCATAGAATCAGAGAAAGTCAATCATAACTATATTAGCTGTGATACCTTTTTCAAATCTTCCCTGTTATCCTAATATCATTCATAGAAAATCAATTTTTGATTTTCTATGGGGGTTTGGGGGCGAAGTCACCAAGTTATCTTATCGTTGGCTGTCAAAACTAGAAAGTTTTGATAGGCTGGCGATATGATTTTTGGGATATTGTGGACACAATATCTGAGCTTGCAAAGCCTTACAGAATGCTGAATTTTGATTTTGCAAGTTTCCCGTGATTGACACGGGGTCGGGGATCGTACGACCATGCATGAAAGTGAGGAAATAGTATGTCAGAACAATACAGAGACATTCGCAAAGAAGTTAATTTAACCGCAAATGAACTAGAAATGATTGAGGTGATGATGAAAAAGAAGGGATTTGAACACTTCTCTCCATTTGCTAGAGATAAGTTACTGGTGGAAGAGTTTGAAATGACTGCTGAAAAGTGGTTCACTTTCTGGCAATATCAAAAGCTAGAACAAATCAGTCGTGATGTTTATGAGATTTTAATCTTATCAAGGGCAGAACATCAAGTCACCCAAGAACATGTATCCATTCTCTTAACCTGCGTTCAGGAATTGATTCAAGAAATAGGGAACTCTATTCCTCTTAGTCAAGACTTCCGTAAAAAATACATGAGGTAGGCACATGGAAAATCGTTACCGAACCAATCTAAAGAAAGTTTTCCTGTCTGATAGCGAATTGGGTCAGTTGAAACATTGTATCGACCAAAGTAGCTGCCAATCTTTTTCTGAATATGCGAGACGAACCCTACTTGACCCTGGAATGAATTTCATCACCATTGATACAAATGGCTACCAAGACTTAGTGTTTGAGTTGAAGAGGATTGGCAATAACATCAATCAGATTGCTCGAAGTGTGAACCAATCTCAGTTGATTTCTAGCGAAGAATTGCAAGAGTTGAAAAAGGGAATCGCTGAATTGATAAAAGAAGTTGAGAAAGAATTTACAATACAAGCTCAAAAGCTGAGGGAGTTCTATGGTCATCACTAAGCATTTTGCCATTCATGGGAAGAGTTATCGCAGAAAGCTCATCAAGTATATTCTCAATCCTGATAAAACAAAAAATCTTACCTTAGTGTCGGATTATGATATGAGGAATTTTCTGGACTTTCCTAGCTATGAGGAAATGGTGCAGATGTATCATGAAAATTTTATCAACAATGACACGCTTTACGATTTTCGATACGATAGGCTGGAGGAGAAACAACGACAAATCCATGCTCACCATATTATTCAGTCCTTTTCGCCAGAGGACAATCTCACTCCTGAACAAATCAATCAGATTGGTTATGAGACCATGAAAGAATTGACTGGTGGAAAGTTTCGCTTTATCGTTGCGACCCACGTTGATAAAGACCATCTGCATAATCATATTATCATCAATTCAGTAGATAGCAATTCAGACAAAAAACTTAAGTGGGATTATAAAGTGGAGCAAAACCTTCGCATGATTTCTGACCGTTTTTCTAAAATTGCTGGTGCTAAAATCATTGAGAACCGCTATTCTCACCAGCAGTATGAAGTCTATCGCAAGACCAATCACAAGTATGAGATTAAGCAGCGACTATATTTTTTGATGGAATATTCTAGAGACTTTGACGATTTCAAAAAGAAGGCTCCGTTACTACATGTGGAAATGGATTTCAGTCACAAGCATGCGACCTTTTTCATGACGGACTCAATTATGAAACAGGTGGTGCGAGGAAATAAACTCAATCGCAAGCAACCTTGCACAGAAGAATTTTTCAAGCAATACTTTGCTAAAAGGGAAATGGAAATCCTCATGGAATTTCTCTTGCCGAAAGTTGAGAATGTAGATGATTTACTTCAGAAGGCAAAACTCTTTGGACTAACTATCACTCCCAAGCAAAAGCATGTTTCTTTTCAATTTGCAGGAGTGGAGGTGAAGGAGACTGAGCTAAACCAGAAAAATCTTTACGATGTCGAATTTTTCCAAGGTTATTTTGAGAATAGAAAAGATTGGCAGTCACCAGAAGGTGAGGATTTAGTTCAAGTTTATCAAGAAGAGAAATTCTCCAAAGAAAAAGAACTCCCAACGGTAGAGAAATTCTGGGAGTCCTATCAAGAGTTTAAGAGTAACAAAGATGCTGTTCATGAGTTTGAAGTGGAATTGAATCTCAATCAGATCGAAAAAGTAGTGAATGATGGTATTTATATCAAGGTCAAGTTTGGTTTTTGTCAGGAGGGACTTATCTTTGTACCCAATATGCAACTTGATATGGAAGAGGACAAGGTGAAGGTTTTCATCAGGGAGACCAGCTCCTACTATGTCTACCACAAAGACGCTGCCGAGAAAAATCGCTATATGAAAGGGCGAAACTTGATTAGACAGTTCAGTTCTGAAAATCAATCCATTCCATTCCGCAGAAAGATGACAGTCGATATGATTAAAGAGAAGATTACAGAAGTGGATGCTTTGATTAAACTGGATCTGGAAAATAAATCTTATGTTGCGATTAAAGACGAACTGGTGTATGAACTAGCTCAGTCTGAATTGAAAATCAATCTCTTGCAAAAGCGAATGTCAATCTTAAATCAAGTAGCAGAATATTTACTGGATTCAGTTGAGAACAAGCAAGCAATAAAATTGAATCTTTCAAAACTGAATATAACCAAGGAAATTAGTATTGATATTGTTGAGAAGGAGCTGAAGGAGCTAGGTAATCAGCTGGCATTAGAAAGTGCTAGGTATGAAAAGTTGGTGTTTAAACTGGATAAGTTTGTAAAACATTTGACTAAAGAAGGATTAGCATATCAAGAGAGTAGAGATATTTAGGTAATATTTAAAAATCTAGTACTTTTCTAAAAACAATGTGGTGAGTATAATCAAAAAAAACTGTATCAGACTTCAAAAATAAGATAGCACTCTTAACTTGATTACCATCTTAATAAGAATTATTGTCCCAAAGTATTGGTATACTTGATAATATAGTAGGGAAATGCACGGTGTTTAATTTGTAGATATTGGGAACTATTAAGAGGATGTTAATTCGTTTAAATAATTTTCTATTTGTATGTACATTAGTTTATTTTCGAATATCCTGCATAAATCTTTGGCATCTTTATAGTATTCAATCATTTGTTCTTTACCGATAATATCTTCTCCAGCATTACCCAGTAATATTAATAAAGGTGCTAATTGATAGGTTGTTTGCCAATTTTTACAAATTTCTATGGTTTCTAGAGCCTCTGCTACAGCTTCTATTTTTTTTTCTTCTCCGAGTAAGTAATGTGCATGGTTATATTTTACTCTAATATAGCCATACAAATAATCTGAAGCACTCAAATCTTCATTTTTGTAAATTGATATTAGTAACTCATAATTTTCTAGATATTCATTGTTTCTTCCCATCAAAGAATAAAAATTAGATAATGTATTGAGAATACGGAGATAAACTGATTGTTTTATTTTCAGAGGAGTTAGAAGTTGTTCTAGCTGTATTATAGCTTGTTCTTTATTATCGTATAGGTAAAAATTCAAAATAGCACTAGTCCACTCTAAAAATGCATTATCCTCCTCAGATAATTGATTAGCTTTTTCTTTTTCTAAGGTGTACAAATATGCTAAATCTACATAATTTCTATCTTCCAGTAATTTTGAAGAAAGCCTTTTGAAATGTTCTAGACTTGAGGGAACTTCAAAATTGTCGTTAAAGAAGTAATCGATTGGTACCTGTAAACGTACTGCCAATTTGTATAACAAGTCAGCTGCGGGCATATAGTTACCACGTTCGATTTTACTGATTTGACTTTGTTCACAAATACCTTCAGCTAATTTTTGTTGAGATAATCCTTTTTCTTTACGTTTTAATTTTAATTTTTCAGCGATTTTAACCATATAGAACCTTATTAGTTTTTTTAAAAAAATATTACAGAACATAGAGTGTAAAAGTTAGATAGCGTATCATTATGACATAGAATACCTAGTTATGCACTATAATTATACCCTATTTTATAAGAAAGTACAAAAAGAAAACTCCCTCTTATATTCTAAAAAGAATTAAAAAAAAAAAAAAGTTTTTTAATAATAAAAATAATTGACAAAAGAATTTTATGGTGATAAAATGAAAT
>PPYF01268480.1_pt1 | contig 14129 bp, 14 predicted proteins | sample 1559871 | NCBI WGS metagenome assembly PPYF01 (sample SAMN08240021, study PRJNA423297) | Human gut metagenome, whole genome shotgun sequencing project. | reverse complement strand
GGAGAAGACCGGGGGAAGGGAGGGGACCCCTTTCTGAAGAAAGGGGTCCCCTCCCTTCCCCCAGACCCCCTCTCCCCAAGACGTTTGACCTTATCGAATCCCTGCTCGCAGCGAGTTCGATGCGTCACAGTTTCATAGTGAGTCTCGTCTGGATTGAATCCCTGTCCGCAGGGGGGGCGAACGAGACAAAAAAATGTTTTTCGAGTGCGGAAGAAACGGCTTGCCGTTTCTTTCGCCGGTTACGGGGAAAACTTTCGGCGTTTCCGGTTTCGCCGGGGTCCGGGGGGCGGCTCGCCCCCCGGACGGGGAATCCAGAGGGGCGGTAGCCCCGCTGGCCGCCGGAGGCATGATGCGCCCCGCCCCGTAAAAAAAGCTCGGTACGAAAAGAAGAGCAAAGTTTGAAGGTTGAGTGAAAAACGGCTTCCAGAAACGGGCCGTCCCGTAAAAAAATACTATTCAATCATGTCAATCTTCTGTGAAACAGACCGGAAAGAGGAAAACTGATGCTACGGATCGTTGAGGCTCCACGCCTCGCTTCTTTGACCTCCCTGCACCTCGGAGGCCGCGCGCTGGCGCTCGCCGCCTTCGAGTCGGCGGCCGATCTGGAAGCCCTTCCCGAAGCGGCGCGCCGGATAGGGGGCCGCATCACTCCCCTCGGCGGCGGGACCAACATCCTCGCAGCCGACGGCGAACTTCCTTTCCTGCTCGTGCGCTGCGGCATCGGCGGCGTGACCGAAGAGACGGGGGAAGGCGGCGGAACTCGGCTGATCCGGGTCGGCGCGGGCATGAAACTGCCCCGGCTGCTGACGTGGTGCATGAAGCGCGGCCTGTCCGGACTGGAAGGCATGGCGGGCGTCCCCGGCGACGTGGGCGGCGCGGTGGCGGGCAATGCGGGCGCGCACGGGGTGGATATGGGCACGGTGCTGCGCGGCGTGGAGGTATTCACGCCGGATCGCGGGCTTCGGATGCTCGGACGCGACGAGGTGCGCTGCGCATACCGCTCGTTCGGCTTGAAGGACGACGGCGCACCGTGGTTCCTGATCACGGGCGCGGTGCTGACCTTGCGGCGCGCGGAGCCCGAGAGCATCCGCACGGCGATGCGGGAGAACATCGAGCGCAAGCTCAGGGTGCAGCCGGTCCGCTCGTGGAGCGCGGGGTGCGTCTTCAAGAATCCCCCCGAGGGACTGTCGGCGGGCAAGCTGCTGGACGAGGCGGGCTTCCGCGGCAAACGCCTCGGCGGCATGTGCTTTTCGGACAGGCACGCGAATTTTCTGGTCAATGAGGGCAAAGGCAGCGCGGACGCCGCGCTGGAGCTCGTCCGTTCGGCGCAGGACGCCGTACGGGAACGGTTCGGGATTCAATTGCAGACGGAAGTGAAATTGTGGGTATCCTGAGTTCGTCGAAACGCAACAGCCGTCGTCCCGCCCGCAACAGCTACAACAGCTATTCGCGGAGCGGCGCCTCTTCCTCTTCATCGTCGGGCGGCGGATCGTTCTTCAGCCATTTGAAGACGGCCCTGAGCTGGACGCTCGGCCTCGGCCTCGGCGCGGCCCTGCTGGTCGGTCTGGCGCTGGGCGGGTTGCAGTTGCACCGGCTGGCGACCACCAGCGACTTTTTCGCCATCCGGCGGATCGAAATCCGGGGCACCACCCACTTCACGCGGGAGGAAGTCCTCAAGGCCGCGAATCTTCAGCCGGGCGTCAACAGCCTGACCGTCAACATCGCGGACGTGGAACAGGGATTGCGGAACAACCCGTGGGTCGCCTCGGTGGCGGTGAAACGCCGCCTGCCGGACGCCTTTGAAATCCGCATCCGCGAGCGCATCCCCGCCTTCTGGATGCTCAAGGACGGCGTGCTGTTCTATGCGGACAACAAGGGGCAGACCATCGCGCCCGTCAACGTGGGAAATTTCCTCTCCCTGCCGACGCTGGAAATCCTGCCCGGCGGGGAAGAGCTGCTTCCCCAGATGGACGAGCTTTCCCGGGCCTTTCAGGCCGCGCACCTGCCCGTGAACATGGCGAGCGTATCCCTGTTCCGGGTGAGCGCCGCCAAGGGATTCGAGGTGTTTATCGAGAACAGAAATCTTGTGCTGTGCATCGCCGCCGAGGATTGGGACGCCAATCTGCGCCGGCTCGGGTTGGTCCTTTCCGATCTGGCGCGGCGCGGGGAACTGAAGACGGCCCGTGAAGTCTGGGCCGCGGACGGCAGCGTCTGGGTGGTCGAACCTCAGGGCGCTTGAGCGGAGCCGCGGTTTTTTCTAGACTTTTCGCGGAAAATATGCTGTATCCGGGGGTATCAGACTGTGGAACGGCACGCGAAAATATCCGTTCGTTATGGCCTCTGAGGCCGGAAAGATGGAAAGCGGAGCCGCAGCGCCTTCCGGAACGTTGAAACCGGGTCTGATGTTGCATCGTCGGAATACCGCAGCATGCCGACATGTTTAGCGAAACGCGCCAAGGAGTAGCGCATGCCCAAATCTGAACTGATAGTCGGTCTTGATATAGGCACCACCAAAATCTGTGCGGTGGTGGGCGAACCCTCTGAGAACGGAGGAATGGATATCGTCGGCATCGGCACGAGTCCGTCCACCGGGTTGCGGAAAGGGGTCGTCGTCAATATCGAGCAGACGGTGCAATCCATCAAGAGGGCGCTTGAAGAAGCCGAACTGATGGCCGGGTGTGAAATCCGTTCCGTCTACGCGGGCATCGCCGGAAGCCATATCAAGGGATTCAACAGCCACGGCGTGATCGCTGTCAAGGGCGGCGAAGTGGCCCCCCGCGACATCGAACGCGCGCTGGATGCGGCCAAGGCCGTCGCCATCCCGCTGGACCGCGAGGTCATCCATATTTTGCCGCAGGAATACATCGTCGACGACCAGCGCGGCATCGCCGATCCGCTCGGCATGGCCGGCGTGCGTCTGGAAGTGAAGGTCCATATCGTGACCGGTGCGGTCACTTCCGCGCAGAACATCGTGCGTTCCTGCCACAAGAGCGGTCTGGACGTGTCGGACATCGTGCTGGAGTCCCTTGCGTCCGCCAAGGCCGTGCTCACCGAGGAGGAACGCGAAATCGGCGTGGCCCTCATCGATCTCGGCGGCGGGACCTGCGACATCGCCATCTTCGCCAACGATTCCATCAAGCACACGGGCGTGCTGGCGCTGGGAGGGCAGAACCTCACCAACGACATCGCCTTCGGCCTGCGTACGCCCATGGCGGCGGCGGAGAAGATCAAGATCAAGCACGGCGCCGCCATCGCGGAAATGGTGCGCCCCGACGAGTATATCGAAGTGCCGAGCGTGGGCGGGCGTGAGCCTCGCCGTCTTTCCCGTCAGGTGCTTGCGGAAATCTGTGAGCCCCGCATGGAGGAAATCCTCACCCTGCTGGATCAGGAGCTGGTGCGTTCCGGCCTCAAAAACATGATCGGCGCGGGCGTGGTGCTCACGGGCGGCACGGCCCTCATTCAGGGCTGTCAGGAACTGGGCGAACAGGTCTTCAATCTGCCCACGCGCATCGGGTATCCCCGGAACGTGGGCGGCCTCAAGGACATGGTGAACAGTCCGAAGTTCGCCACGGCCATGGGCCTGCTCCGCTTCGGCGCGGAGAAGGAAGGCATGGAGCAAAAATTCCGCATCCGGAGCGACGGGAACGTTTTCAACTCGATCCTGTCGCGCATGAAAAAGTGGTTTTCCGAAATTTCGTAACGTCTGGGCGGTCAGTACGTTTTTCTTTTTTTGAGGAGGAGCTATGATGGATATGCAGTTCGAAGCGGATACCCCCCCCGCGAATATAAAGGTTATCGGTGTTGGCGGTGGCGGCGGTAACGCCGTGCAGAACATGATCATGGCGGGCCTGAAGGGCGTGACCTTCATCTGCGCGAACACGGACGCGCAGGCGTTGCTGCGTTCCAAGGCCGAAATCAAGCTCCAGATCGGTGAAAAACTGACCAAAGGGCTGGGTGCCGGAGCCGATCCCAACGTGGGCCGCGACGCGGCGCAGGAAAGCATCGGCGCGATCAAGGACGCCATCGGCGACGCCGACATGGTGTTCGTGACCGCGGGCATGGGCGGCGGCACCGGCACCGGCGCGGCTCCCATCGTGGCGCAGGCCGCCCGTGAAATGGGCGCGCTGACCGTGGGCGTCGTGACCAAACCGTTCCTCTTCGAAGGCACGAAGCGCGCCCGCGCCGCCGAGCAGGGCATCGCCGAACTGCGCGAGAACGTGGACAGCCTGATCACGATCCCGAACAACCGCCTCCTCACCATCGCGCCCAAGAAGGCCAAGCTCAGCGACATGCTGAAATGCGCCGACGACGTGCTCCACCGCGCCGTACGCGGCATCTCCGACCTTATTACCGTGCCCGGCCTCATCAACGTGGACTTCGCCGACGTGCGTACGGTCATGAGCGTGTCCGGCCTCGCCATGATGGGCGCGGGCGTCGCCTCCGGCGAAGGCAGGGCCATCGAGGCCGCGCGCAAGGCCATCACCAGCCCGCTGCTGGAGGACGTGTCCATCGCCGGGGCCAAGGCCGTGCTCATCAACATCACGGCCAACGAGGACCTGCTGTTCGAGGAATTCAACGACGCGTCCGCCTACATCAACGACGCGCTCGGCGAAGCCGACACCAACATCATCATCGGCTGCGCCAGCGACGAGAACGCCGGGGACGAAATCCGCATCACGGTCATCGCCACGGGCATCGAAGGCGCTTCCGCGCCCAAGGCCGTGCAGGGACAGGCCAATGTGGCCACCGTCCGCCCGCAGCAGCGCCCGGCTCCGCAGCCGCAGGCGCAGCAGCCCGCGCATTCCGGCCTGAACTACCAGAAGCAGAGCTACGCCGAGGAGCACGCGATCCCGCGCATGCGCATGCCGCGTTCCGTGGGCAACTTCTCCGACGAGGAGCGCATCGTGCCCACGTTCCTGCGCGACCGCGACCAGATGACGAAACAGGCGACCCACACCCCAGGCCGCGAAGAGTTCATCTTCGAGGAAGAGGAAATCGAACTGCCGACGTTCATCCGCAAGCAGGCCAATTAAGCGCTTCACCGAAGGGCCGGGATTTTCCCGGCCCTTCTTGCATCCGGGGCTTCCCGCAGCGCCGGGGCGGGCGCGGGGACCACGTCTCCGGGGTGCCCGCCCGTTTCCGGGGGGAAAAAAGGAGTGGCGTTCCGCCGGATTCCGGCGTACTATCAGGAATGAATTCTTGTAAATGACAATCCGGGGCGAGGCGGCAGGCGGTCGATGACGCCTTTTGTTGCGTACGGCGGCGTCCGCCGTCAGCGCGTTGTGTTACCGTCCTTTGGAGAGGTTCGTATGAGAAAAATACTTCGTTTGTGCCTTTTGTTGTGCGCGGTGGCGGTCCTTGCCGCCTGTGCGCCGTTTTACCGTGGGTTTGAGGGCTCGTCGGTGGTTTCCCCGGCGCGTCCCGACGTCATCGTCGGCGTGAAGGCCATGCCGATGCTGTCGCACGGACGGATCAGCCCGTTCCTGAATACGGATCAGGGCTACCAGTTCCCCGAGGCCTTCGTTTCCGTATACGGGACGGACGCCGCCTCGCCGATGGCGATTGTGACGCTTGCCATCGTGCCCAACAACGCCTGGGAATGGGACCCGCTGACGTTCAGCGGCCCGCTGGCGCAGGAAACGCTGGGCGCGACGTTCGGCGAACAGGCTTTTTACGGGAACGTCCGCATCGTGAACGGCGCGGAGGACGCCTTCTCGCCGCTGTTCGCGGACAAGGAACAGTGGGCTTCTCTCCGCTGGCTGGCGCAGCGTTTCGCCATACTGGAGGATTTCAGCCGCGCCAAGATCATCCTTGAATACCGCGAACCGCTTCCTGAGTCGCTTGCGGCGGTCGTGGGGCAGCTTCCCGTCTATTCCGACGAGGTGCAGGCCTTCCGCGAACGCGCGATCAAGGCGTTCGAGGTCCGTTTCGGCGGAGCCGCCTCGCCCGACGCCGCAGCGCCGTACATCAAGACGCTCAACGAACGGTATATGGGGAAGTTCCTCGGCAGCATGTCCTTGAAGAACGACGTGTTCCCGCTTTATAATGACTGATGCGCCTGTTGCGCGACGGAAAACGGACGGACCCGTCGGCGCAGGCCGGCGGGTCCGTTTTGTTGCGGGCTCATGCCGCCGGAACGGAGCGGCTGAAGCGGCCCCTGCGGAGAAAAGGATGCGGTGCTGGCAGGTTGGGACGTCGCCGGGCATGAAAAAGGCCGTGTCCAAGGAAACGGCCTGCGGCGGAGGCTGAGACGCCATCACCGCCGGTCTCCGGCATTTTCCGGCGGTACGAAGGCATACGTACTCTCGACTTCGCAACGAACCGTTGGCAGTTCCGCCTTGTCGGCAACCGTAACCGCAGGCGCAGCCTAAAAAAGGCATGCTCCGGCGGAACATGCCTTTCGTGTCAGCGGGACGATTTCTTGCGCTGCCCGCGCTCCCAGTCGTCCTTGCGGATGGCTTCCTCTTGAAGCATGATGGGGATAGCGTCGCGGACGGGGAAGACCAGTCCGCAGGCGGAGCATTCCAGCCCGCTTTCGTTGTCCACGGGTTCCAGCTCTCCCCGGCAGACGGGGCAGGCGAGCAGGTCGAGCAGTTCGGGGTTCAGGGCCATGAAGCGTCTCCTTGGCGCGGTGTTGACAAAGTATCATAGAGTGTAACGCCTTCCGCAGCGGAGGACAAGCCGCCCGTCTCCGCGAGGGGCGATGAGGAGAAAGCATGCAGCCGCGTTTTGTCGATTTGCACACCCACACGACGGCGTCCGACGGGACGGATTCCCCGCGTGATCTTGTCCGCAAGGCCGCCGCGCTGAAACTCGCCGCGGTTGCCGTTACCGATCACGATACCGTCTCCGGGCTGGACGAGGCCGAGGCCGCCGGGCGGGAGTTCGGGGTCGAGGTCATCCGGGGATGCGAACTCGGGGTGCAGGGGCGGTACGGGGAAATCCACCTGCTGGGCCTGTGGCTTCCGAAGCGTTCGGCCCCGCTGGACGCGGCGCTGGCCCGCCTCCGCGAGCACCGTGAGGAACGCAACCGCCGGATGCTCGACAAGCTCCGCGCACTCGGCATCGACATCAGCTACGACGAGGTGCTGGAGGAGGCGCAGGGGGAATCGGTCGGACGGCCCCACATCGCCCGCGTGCTCAGGAAGCGGGGTGTGGTATCCGGTTTTCCGCAGGCGTTCGAACTGTATCTGGGCTATTACGGCGCGGCCTACGTGCCCCGCACCCTGCTTTCGCCGGAGGAGGGCGTGAGCCTCATGGCCAATCTCGGAGCCGTGGTGAGCTTCGCGCATCCCATGCTGATCCGCTGTCCGCCGTCGTGGTTCGACGAAATCATCCCGCAGCTCAAGGAGGCGGGCCTCGGAGCCATCGAAGCCTACCACAGCGAGCATTCCGCCCGTGACGAACGTTTTTGCGTCGATCTGGCGGCGCGCTACGGCCTCGGCGTCAGCGGCGGTTCGGACTACCACGGTACGGCCAAGCCCGGCGTGTCGCTCGGACGCGGCAAGGGCGGCCTCCGGGTGACGGTGGCCCTGCTGGACGCGCTCAAGGCCCGGGCCCTTCCCGACAACGTCCGTCCGAATGCGTAGTACGCCATGAAACTGCTTCATTTGTATCGGGAACAGGCGCAGGAGCACCCCTCGGAAGCCAAGTACATGCTGGTGGCGAACGCCATCGCGCAGGGCATCGAGGAGGGTGCGCTCGCGCCCGGGGAATCGCTGCCCACGCACCGGGAGCTTGCCGAAACGCTCGGCGTGACCATCGGGACGGTGAGCCGGGGCTATGCCGAAGCCGCGCAGCGCGGGCTGACCGTGGGCGTGACCGGGCGGGGGACGTTCGTGGCCGCGCCGTGCCATGACGTGGACGTGTACGAAGGGCCGGGGCGGATGCACGATCTGGGGTTCATCGCGCCGTTCGAGTATCTGAACCCGGACCTGAACGAGGCCGTGGCCGAACTTTCCCGCTACGCCGACCTCAAGGAACTGAGCAACTACCAGCAGCCGCGCGGCCTGCTGCGGCACCGTGAGGCCGGTGCGCTCTGGGCGGGCCGGTACGGGCTGGCGGTGTCGCCCGACAACCTGCTCGTGTGCGCGGGAGCGCAGCACGCCCTGCTGACGGTGCTGGCCTCGCTGTTCAATCCCGGCGACCGCATCGCCGCCGAACAGCTCAGCTATCCGCTGCTCAAGCAGCTTGCCCGCCGCCTGCGGCTCAACCTAACGCCCATCCGTATGGATCAGGGCGGCATGCTGCCGGATTCGCTGGAGGCGGCCTGTCGCGCCGGGGCGATCAAGGGCCTGTACCTGATGCCCACCTGCCAGAATCCCACGCTGGCGCAGATTCCCGAATACCGCCGCCGGGAGCTGGTGGAGATTTGCCGCCGCTACGACATCATGATCATCGAGGACGACGTGTACGCGCTGTCGCTGGAGCACAACCTGCCGCCGCTGGCGTCGCTGGCTCCCGAGCGGTGCTGTTTCATCGCCTCCACAAGCGAGGCCTTGAGCGGCGGGCTGCGCATCGCCTACCTTTGCCCGCCGGACGCGGCCTACGCCGAGCTGGAGCGGACGGTTTCCTACACCATTTCGATGGCCCCGCCGCTCATGGCCGAGCTGGCGACCATGTGGATACGCAACGGCACGGCGGACCGGGTGCTGGAGGCGAAGCGCCGGGAAGCGGCGGAACGCAACGCGCTGGCGCGGCGTCTGCTGGACGGTTTTCCGCTGGAGACGCGGACCACGGGATTTTTTTGCTGGCTGAAACTGCCGGACCCGTGGGCGGCGGTGGCGTTCGCGGAGGCGGCCCGGCAGCGCGGGATCATCGTGGCGGACAGCGATCTGTTCGCGCTCAACCGCGCCGCGCCGGAGCAGGGCGTGCGTCTGGCCCTCGGCGGGGTCCGCACGCGGGAGGCGCTGGCCGACGCCCTCGGCACGCTCGCCGGGATGCTGCACGGATGACGGCGCTGGAAACGGAACGCCTCCGCATCGTGGCGCTGACGCCGGAACAGTTCGGCATGCTGCTTGATGCCCCCGAGCGGCTGGGGCGGTCGCTCGGCTTCGTTCCGGGGGAACCGCCGGACGGGCACACGTTGGAGGCCATGCGGGGGCTGTACGCCGAGGCGCGCAAGCGGCGGGACGCGTTCCCGTGGATGGCGAGCTGGCTGATCATCCTGAAGGCGGAGCGGGCCGCCGTGGGCAGCGCCTGTTTCATGGCCCCTCCGGATGAGCGCGGCGTCGTGGAAGTGGGATACGGCCTTTACGCGCGCTTCCGGGGGCGCGGATTCATGACCGAAGCGCTCGGCGCGCTGGCCCGGTGGGCTCTGGAACAGCCGCATGTGCGCGAGGTCGCCGCGGAAACGGAACGGGACAATGCCGCGTCCCGGAGCGTGTTGGAACGGTGCGGTTTCGAGCTGTGCCGCGAAGAGGCGGAAAGCCTTTTCTGGCGTCTCGACCTCAAGTCCCCGCGGAAGCAGGAAGGTCCGTTTTTTCTTTGATAATCATTGTTTGCGTGCTTGCACGGCGTATTCTGACGGAAACCAAAGCTCTTTCCGAGGAGGAATGTGTATGCGTGGTGTCCTGAAATACGCGTGTGTGATGGCGCTTCCCCTGCTTGTGGCCGCCGGTGCGGCGCAGGCGCAGACATGGCCCGACGGCGGCAATCCGTCCGAAGGTGCGACCCTCTACGACAGTTGTGTGCCCTGCCACACGCTGAACGGCAACGGCCTCGCCGGGATGTCGGTTCCCGATCTCATGGAAAAGATGAAGGGATTCCAGACCGGCACCTATACCGACGGCAAGATGGTCGGCATGCAGAACGTGCTGAAGCCGCTTTCCGACAAGCAGCTTCTCGATCTCGCCGCCTACATCAACAAGATGTAGGGCCGGGAGGTCTCACCACTCCTCTTTTTGCAAGGGCGGCGGTCCGTTTGGGCCGCCGTTTTTGGCGTCCGGGGGATTCTTGTCCCGGTCCGGGGCTTGTGCTACAGCAGGGAGTCAACTTTTTTCCCCGGAACGCCCATGTCCTTTCTCCGCACGATTCAGGTCGTCAATGTCCGCTGGTTCAACGCCACCGCCTGGTACGGGCTGGAACTGGCGCGCCTGCTCAACGCCGCCGGGCACGAGAGCCGCGTCGTGGCCCTCGCCGGCACCGAAACCTTCGAGAAGGCCGAAAGCATGGGCCTCCGCCCGGTGGCCATGCCGCTCAACGCCAAGAATCCGCTGGAATTTCCCGGCCTGCTCCGGGGCATGTCCCGGCTGATCCGGGCGTTTCGGCCCGATGTGGTCAACTGCCACCGGGGCGAGTCCTTCCTGTTCTGGGGGATGCTCAAGGGCATGGGCGGCTACGCGCTGGTGCGTACGCGCGGCGATCAGCGGCTGCCCAAGGGCAATCTTCCCAACCGTATCCTCCATACCCGGGTGGCCGACGCGGTGGTCGCCACCAATTCCGTCATGACCCGGCATTTCGCCGAGAAGATGCACGTGCCCGCCGACCGGCTGTACACGATTCTGGGTGGTGTGGACACGGCGCGGTTCCGTTTTGATCCCGAGGGCAGGGCGGCGGTCCGGGCGCGGTACGGCCTTGCGGACGAGGATTTCGTGGTCGGACTGCTCGGTCGCTTCGACCGCGTGAAGGGGCAGCGGGAGACCATCGCCGCGCTGTCCCGGCTCGTGAACTCGGGGATGCGGAACATCCGCCTGCTCCTGCTCGGCTTTTCCACGGCGACGCTTCAGGAAGAGGTGGAGGCGTGGATACGTGAGGCCGGGATGGGGGACTACGTGACCATTACCGGCAAGGTGCCCGACGTTGCGGCCTGCCTGTCCGCGCTGGACGCGGGCGTGGTCGCGTCGCTGTGGTCGGAAACCATCGCCCGGGCCGCGCTGGAGATCATGGCCTGCGGCAGGCCCCTCGTTTCCACCTCGGTGGGCGTCATGCCCGATCTGCTCCCCGCGTCCGCGCTGGTGCCGCCCGGCGACGTCGACGCGCTGGCGGACGTGCTCCGCAGGGCCGCGACGGATGCCGCGTGGCGGCGGGAACTGACGGAGGCCTGTTCCAAGCGCATCGCCGCGTTGGGCGACGCCGATTTTCTCAACCAGACGCTGGCTGTCTATGCGGACGCATGCTCCCGGCGCCGCCGGTCCTAGAGCGGACTGCCTTTGAAACGGTCCGCGTTTCAAAGGTCCCTTCCGCCGCGGAGCGTGGTCTTCGGCGGCATTCATGCCGCTTCGCGGCGGGCGGTCCGGTCTGCCCGCCGTTCATCGTGCAACGTGTAACGTGAGAAGGCTCTCAGGAGACGATATGGACGCGACCTTTGCCAGCGACAACACCAGCGGCGTGCATCCGAACGTTATGGAGGCCCTGAATCGGGCCAACGTGGGCGCGGCGGTGCCTTACGGCGACGATCCCTGGACCGCCGAGGCCGAGCGGCGCTTCAAGACCCTGTTCGGGGAGGACGTGGACGTGTTCCTCGTCCCGCTGGGCACCGGGGCCAACGTGCTCGGGTTCAACCGTATGATCCGGTCGTGGAACGCCGTCCTGTGCAGCGACATGGCCCATACCCACACCTCGGAAAGCGGCGCGGTCGAGGCCGTTGTGGGCTGCAAGATGCTTCCCGTTCCCTCCGTGCACGGCAAGATCGCCGCCGAATCGCTCCACGCCCATCTCGGGGCGCTCGGCGACATGCACCACAGCCAGCCGGGGCTGGTGGCGCTCACCCAGTCCACGGAAGTCGCCACGGTGTACACGCCCGACGAAATCCGGGCCATCGTCGAGGTGGCGCACGCCAACGGCCTGTACGTGCACATGGACGGGGCGCGCATCGCCAACGCCGTCGTGGCGCTGGGCCGCGACGTCCGCTCCGTCACCCGCGATCTCGGCGTGGACATGATGAGTTTCGGCGGCACGAAAAACGGCATGATGATGGCGGAATCGGTCGTCATCTTCAACAAGGCCTTCGTGCGCGACTTCGCCACGCTCCGCAAGCAGAACCTGCTGCTGGCCTCCAAGATGCGGTTCATCGCGGCTCAGTACATCGCCTATTTCGAAAACGATCTGTGGCTGGACAACGCCCGCCACGCCAACGCGATGGCCCGCCTGCTCGGCGCGCTCGTCGCGGACATGCCGCATGTCCAACTGGCCCACCCCGTGGACACCAACGGCGTGTTCGTGAACATGAAGCCCGAACACATCGCGCGGTTGCAGGAGGACTACCTGTTCCACGAGGTCGATCCCGTGGCCCATACCGTGCGCTGGATGCTCAGCTTCAACACCACCGAAGAACAGGTGCGGGCGTTCGCCAAGGCCGTGGGCGAACTCGCCTAGAACGGCTTCCTTTCCCTTGTACGCAAAAAGCCTTTCGGTTCGCCGCCGAAAGGCTTTTCACGTTTGCGGGGGAGTGATTTTTCCGGCACGGAAACGTATTCAAACGGAGCGGAACGTGCTACGCTCCGATCATACGGTTCAGGAATGCCCGGACGCCGGTTCCTCGTCGTCGAGCCGGGTGACCAGCACGGCCCCGTCGGTCAGCTCGGTCAGCGCGGCTTCGAGGGCCGGGATGTTCTGGTCCGGCAGGAGGAGCTGGTACGTCGCGTCCACCCCGAAGGTCTCGGAGTCCACGGTGGCCCGGAAGTCGGGCAAAAGACGCCGGAACACGGTGATATGCGGATAGTCGAGCACCACCTCGACGCGCGCGGGGATCATGTGCTCGCGCGTGGGCAGCGTTTCCAGACCGAGCCTGACCATGCCCTGATAGGCGCGGACAAGGCCGCCGGTGCCCAGCTTGATGCCGCCGAAGTAACGGGTGACGACCGCCGCCAGCTCGCCCACGCCGCCGTGCAGGAGCATGGTGAGCATGGGACGTCCCGCCGTGCCGTGCGGTTCGCCGTCGTCGCTGTAGCCGACCTTGCCGGTCTGGCCGGGCGCGCCCGCGGCGTAGGCCCAGCAGTTGTGGGTGGCGTCGGGGAACTCGCGCTTGATGCGCTCGACGAACGCCTTGGCCGCGTCCGGGTTCGGCGTATGGGCGAGGCTGACGATGAACCGGCTGCGGCGGACGATTTCCTCGCAGCGGTGGCAGGCTTCCGGTTCCAGATCAGGGATGCGATAGGAGACAGACATGGAGACAAGGTGTAGCGTCGGAACGCGCTTCGGTCAAGCATGTCCGTCATCTTCCTCTTATTCATGGCACTTTTTTTGAGAACGCATTTTTTTTCAAAAAAAGTACCGATAAGGCTTTACAAGCGAACCGGATTTCTATAAACAGGAATCGTTCCTGATTGACAACGCAAGCAACGCACTTTTCAAATAACCTGATTTGCACAAAAGGAGACTTCCCATGAGCAAGACCGACAAGAATCTGATGGACGCTTTCGCCGGAGAATCCCAGGCCAACCGCAAGTACCTCGCTTTCGCCAAGCAGGCCGACAAGGAAGGGATGCCTCAGGTTGCCAAACTGTTCCGCGCCGCCGCCGAAGCCGAAACCATCCATGCTCACGCCCACCTGCGCAACGCGGGCAAGATCGGCGACACCACCGCCAACCTCAAGACGGCCATCGAAGGTGAAACCTACGAATTCACCAAGATGTACCCCGAAATGATCGCCGACGCCAAGGAAGAAGGTCAGGATCGCATCGCCAAGTACTTCGACATGGTCAACAAGGTCGAAGAAGTGCACGCCAACCTGTACAAGAAGGCTCTCGCCGATCCTTCCTCCATCAAGGGTGACTTCTATGTCTGTACCGTGTGCGGCTACACTCAGGAAGGCCCCTGCGACAAGTGCCCCATCTGTGGCGCCGTCGCCGCCGCTTTTGCGAAGATTGACTAATGATTGAAAACCGGGGGAAGGGAGGGGAAAACGTTCCTCAGAAAGTTTTCCCCTCCCTTCCCCCGGACCCTCTTCCCTCCTCTTTCAAAGACTTTCGACGTGATCGAATCCCTGTTCCGCGCCTTTCCCGCATTGGAAAAGACGATGGGCTTTTGAAAGAATCTTGAAACAAGAAGGCTGGTCCCGTGCGTTGCGGAACCAACCTTCTCGTTTGTCTTTTCGGACCCGCCGCAACGGTTCCGGCTGTCGAGGCGACCGTATTCCGTCATGAGGGATTCGATAAGGGGGAACGTCTTTGAAGAGGGGAGGGGGTACT
>PPYF01220504.1_pt1 | contig 14133 bp, 9 predicted proteins | sample 1559871 | NCBI WGS metagenome assembly PPYF01 (sample SAMN08240021, study PRJNA423297) | Human gut metagenome, whole genome shotgun sequencing project. | reverse complement strand
TGCGACCATATATGCTTTTTCGACGAGCAATCGAAAGATATTAAAAGGAGCTCCTCATGGACAATCATACACAATACTCAGGTTTTGCGGGCGTGGATCTTGCCAAAAAAGTCATGTAGATTCACTTAGTCACCGAAGAAGGAGAAATCACCGACAAATCGGTCAAAAGAGCAGACTTTCTCGATTTCTTCAGAAACCGTGGAAAATGCTTGATCGGGATGGGAGCCTGCGGTTCTTCATAGGACTGGGCTAGAAGGCTTGAGGCCATGGGACATGAAGTGCATTTGATGTCGCCGAAGGCCGTCAAACCATTTGTCTCAGGTCAAAAAAATGACCACAACGATGCAATCGGAATTTATAAGGCAACTTTCAACGGAGTAAGGCGTGTCCCGGTGAAGTCTACAGAGATCCGCGACTTGCAAACGCTCAGAAGAATCCGCTCTCAAGTAACGAAGGATAAGGTCAAGGAAATCAATCACGTTCGAGGTCTTTTGGCCGAATTTGGCATTGTGATGGGAAAGTCTCTGAATGCGTTCAACAAAGATGTTTCCTCTGCCTTAGAAATCTTGAAAGAAAGAGGAGATGTTTCTCCCTTAGTTGCAGATGAGCTCCGGACAACAGTTGAATCTATTAAGACAAAAATAGAAAGGCAAAAGAAATTAGATCGAGAAATCGAACAATTAGCTCGAGGCTGCAAAAATTATGAGAATTTTCTCAAAACTCCCGGTGTTGGTCCATTCACTGCAGCAATGCTCTGTGTGTTGCTTTGTGACCCGAGCATTTTTGCAAACGGCCGCCAATTTGCTGCCTACATCGGACTGGCGCCAAGAAGCCGAGGCTCAGGCGGCAAAAATTATGTCACCGGCATACCGTCGAAATTTAATTGCGACAGCGAATCCAGGACAGTATTTGTTGAGTGTGCTCAGGCGATAGCTCGTTATAAAATCCTGAGATAATACAAATATAACAATCAACCGAGGACTTCAAAAATAGACTATGCGTAATAGATAACGAAAAACATGAAAAACCTCAAAACGAATAAAACTGCTCTTCTCTGCTTAACTGCAGTTTCTTTTTTCTCATTACCATTCATCTGCCCCGTATACGCTTTCGACAACCCCATCGACACCTCGCATAAGACCTATTTCAATTCTCGAAGAGAAAATCCTTGGGATAAGAATTCTGATGTTTCCTGGTGGGCCCAGCCAATCCTCGATCAGGGAAGCACCATGTTTTGCTGGAGCTTTTCAGGTGCATCCGCAGCCGCTGACCAACTTAACAGATCTCTTAGAGACGCAGGAAAATTAACCCAGTCCTCAATGGTCCGTTTCGATCCTTTTTACAATGGATGGTTAAAAACATTCCCTAATCTGGACACCGCTTGGGAATCAAAGATTTTCACAAAACCGGATGTCGTTTTTGACAATCCTTTTGAAACTGCTATCAATCAATTAGGCAGTGAGCTTCCCTTTTTTGTAAGTACGCTTCAATGGGGCCTAAAAAAAATGGAGGGCGTCGATTTCAAATTTGCGCCTGTCGAAACTTCAGATAGTTTTACGACTCTAAAAGAAAGCTTTTATATCATTTCAGGCTTTTTAAACCGCGACAAAGAAACTCAAAAACTTGTAAAAGACAGTCTGGAAAGGTACGGCTCCTTGACTGCCTCACTTCATGTTCCGCAGGACCTAGACTCGCTTTTTAAAATCAGTGATGATGGTTTGATTCTCAATTCAGATGAAAATCTTCCTGTGAATCATCAGATCCTCTTAGTCGGTTGGGATGATGACTTCGAATTCGCTGGAACATCTAAAAAAGGTGCATGGCTCATCCAAAACAGTTGGGGCACGGATTATTCATGCTATTTTTGTCAAAAAGATCAGGGCTACCTATACGTCCCATACGACGATCCGACTCTCTCCGATTTAGGACTCGCTCTACCGGAAACCGATCGGTTTAAATACACTACTCTCGAAACTGCTTCCGGAGGAGCCTTTTCCGATTACTTAACCTTTAATACTCACTTTAGTTTCGTCAACCGACATCGTTCAAGCAGCAATCAATTTCTAAGATCAGTGACTTTTTTCAACCCCGTTGAAGACACTCGATTCAGTATCAGGATTTACAACAGTAATTCTGAGTTAATCGGTGAACAAACCGGCAGATTCGGTCAAGGCGGTTTAGAAAAAGGAATCGGGATGAGGACGATAGAATTAGATCGGCTCGTTCTTCTGCCAAAAGACCAGTCCTATTATGTTGAGGTCAGCTATTTTCTAGAGGATGGTCAAGAAGGAGTGGTCATTACTTCTCAGGTGGATCAGTTCACAGGGTTACTGCCCAGTATGGATTCATGGATCTTGAAAGCGGATATGGGTTATATATCCGAAGAAGGCTCTGCCGTTGAATTATTCACCCGAGGCAAAAACACCATCGAAGCTTTAGGACAGGAGTTTTCCCTTTCTTGGATGGACACCGGACCAAACAGCGATCTTATTATTAATCTCGGATCCGCTAATGAAGCATACAAAGGCGACCTTTTAAACGAATCCAGAACGACGCTATCTAATCTCACATTGGTTTTAAATGAAGGCCTTCTAAATAATTTCGGCGGAACAATCGTAGGAGAAGGTGTCTTCACAAAAAGAGGCCTCGGTATTTTGAACTTTTCCGGTTCAAATTACTCTACGGGAACCACTAGAGTTGAAGAAGGAGTTTTATTTGCAAATGGATATTTTGCATCGGATGTCTCGGTTCTGGCAGCCGGTCGATTGGGCGGCTCAGGAAGGATTAATGGATCGCTAAATAATGGAGGGATCGTCTCTCCGGGAAATAGTATAGGAACATTGACCGTTAATCGTTATGCCCAATCAAAAGATGGTGTGCTTGAGCTTGAGTTCTCTTCTAATTCTTCAGATCATCTCGTTGTCTTGCAAGACGCATCGTTGAAAGGAGAAATAACCTATATTGCTCGCGGATTTCTTCCCACCGGGACTCATACCTTATCGGCTAATCATCTCCCTTCTTTCATAAGTGCGAAAGAGTTAACTGTCGACCCAGATATCCGGATTTCATCTTCTTCCCTACTCGACCACTCCTTAACCGTCAATGTTTCGACTGACGGAATGGGAACGTTTAATGTTTATCGTTCATCGAACGCTTACTCTAAATTCGCACTTAGTCGCGGCGCCAAGAACAGCGCCTTAATATTAGACAAATTAGCTAACGGTCGGTTAGACAAAGACGGAGAAGATTTTTTAGGCCTCATCGATGAGATGCAATCAGCAAAAAGAATTGGTTCTGCTTTAGAAATTTTTAATGCAGACCCTTATTGTGAAGCTTTGGCTGTCTCTGCGTTTCGAGGCCGTCAACTGTCGAATTTATTGTTTTCTCTTACAGAAAACAAACCTAAAAAACAAACCGAAGAGGGTAATACTCTCTTTAACCTCATGGGAGCAGTTTTTGGAGGAAATGCCCGCTTCGGAGGAAAAAATGGATATCGTCCTTCCAAAGATCGTTTAGGCGGTTTTTATTTCGATGTTTCTCACACTTCTCCTAATGAAACCAGCGGCATATCTATCGGGCTATACCAAGCTAAAACTACCTCTTCAGGTCAGCAGCCTTGGAGTGGAAAAACTACAGGAGCTTTTGTTTCCGCTCGAAGTCTGTGGACTTTTGACAGCAAAGAAAGCAAAGCTTTAGAACAGAAAGGGACTTTTGCGCTTATCTCCGGGCGTCTTGGTTACGAACATTCCAATGTCAAACGACCCACATCGTTTGAAGGTTTGTACAGCCCGCATACCGGAAAATTCGATATTACTTCTTGCGCTTTAAGAGGCGCCATAGGATACAAGATGCCTTTGGGTAATGCAGTTTTTACTCCCACCTCTTATTTAGAAAATGCGCTGGGAGTCCGTACTTCCTTTAAAGAGTCCGGCCTCTATCCTCTAGGCTTTAGACACACCCTAATTCACTCTCTTTACAGTGGTCTCGGCGTACGGTTTGAGGCCACCCGTACCTTCCATAACAGTGATTCTTTCCGCTTCGGCGTAGAAGGTTTTTGGGAGCATAGCCTTTTCGACCGACAAAAAGCCAAACTTAGGCTTTTCGGAGGTGAAAGTAACTTACATTACTGTGGTTATTCAAGTAAGGATCTACTCAGATTCAGACTCAATGCCGAGGTGTTGACACATAAGAATCTATCTCTAAATGTCTCCGGAGAAGGTGCCAAATCACCTGATGTGAAAGATTTTTCTCTAAATTTTCAACTTTCTCGATCCTTTTGAATTCTTTTAAATCCAATTTTCGACCTCATTGAAAATTAAGCACTTTCGATGTATCCCTAATACAACTTCATGTTCATTACTCAAGGGGGTTGCTGCAACACTCCATTTTCTGAGTTTTGTTTCAACCCCTCTTCTATTTCTAACCCTTAACTGAACAACCAAATAAAGTAATTATTCTTAAAAAAATGACAGCAACGACACTGAGTCCGCAAACGTTGGAGGGTCATTTTATGCTGTCGCCTAACAATCTCCGGACAAAGACATAAACAATATTTTTATCCTCTTTAGGCTTAGCGGTTAAGAAGGTCCAAAAATACTCTTTTTATATCTAAGAGGAGCTTGGCTCTCCTTCAAATCAATAGAGTTAACTCCGGTAACGGACCTTCCTTTACGTCTACTGATACTTCTTACAAGAAGAAAAAGGATGAGGCAGAAATTGATTAGCCGCTTTGCAATATACCCTGCGGTTTATTCACATGCATCTTTAAAGATGTAGAACATTATTGAGCCTTTATTTGGATAAGCGGTCCTTCTTTTATGAGATGCGGATACAACCTTACCTGAAAGAAACTCTCCGCTGTACAAGTGCAATTCCGTAAAATATGAAGACTTAGCGGAACAATTAAGTTTTCCTTGGTATAAAACACTTTTTACCGCCATTTTTCCTCTGCTGATAAAAGCGCCTTTCTTTGGTAAAGAAACTATCTCAAAAGTGTGAAAAATAAGCCCCCCTACTCTGTAGCAAAGGAGTCTTATCCTCGGATGTTTATCCCCCGCTTTTACGCATTTCCATTCCGGATGTCCTTCCAATCTAAAGACTCCGTTTGTATGGTCAGAAGACTTTGATAGAGCCCAGCCGTAATAATAGGATTGCTCCGCAGCGGAAACAACAGAGCAAGTTAAGAGACCGCTAAGTAGGATTGCAGATAGTCTTAGAAGCATTTTTTCTCTTTGTGTATTCCAATATAGGGTGAATTGGTCGCAATTAAGAATTGCGGTTGTTTTTTTGGTAAGAGCGTTTGAGATGAAGTTTGTTCCTTCTGAAGACAACATGAAGTATTCATAAGCTCTTCTGTGTTTTAATTCGAAAGTAGCAATTTACTGCCCCCTCCTTTTCTTTCAAACAGTGCTGACGTCAAAGCTGCGGCATAGAAAACTTTCTTGTTTTGATCAGACTTTTTTGTTTCTTGGTATTTAGCTGTGGAAGAGACAACGATTATGTTGTTCTTGTTTTCCGCATCAAAAGAAAAAAATAATGACGAGCCGGTGGGTTGATCTTTAAAGTGCGGATGGTATATTTTTGTTCCGTTACACTGGTTCTTGACACTTCGTTTTGCTCCAGATTCAAACTCCCTCCCTGCGCTTTCTTGCAAACTTTTCCCAAGGACGTGAGGTAGGTCTTTTCTGCCATTAATCCTCCGGAGCTGCGAAATTTTAGCCACTTCAGCAAATGGCAGCGGAGATGACAAGCAGCTACGGTTTTCTTTAATTTTTTCCGCTGAAGTGTCTCCCTTGGGAGAAAGGAGAGGAGTATCAAGAACAATCCCAAAATACACAGATCTACAGAACACTAGGAATCGATGGATTTTTAAACAAAAAACTTCACCTAAATCTCTGCACCTATCCTTATCCGCGGCTGCCGTTAGGAAAGAAGTACTCAAGCCCGGAACAAAGGCAAAAAAGAAAAACAAACAGTTTTTATTACTCATTTGTGTTGACCGATTAAGGTAGAAACAAATAAGTAATGCGGCTTTTTAATAAAACGAAACAAAACAAGAAGAGCGATGCTGCGCTCAAGGAGTGTTTCGATTGGAATAGTGATAATAAAGAATCTTTTTCTCCGCTGTAGGCCATTGTTTTTCCTTAAGTTGGAATGTCCCCGGGAGTTGATTGTCGTATTAACTTCTATGTTATCAAAGATGTAAACAAAGAGCCTCTTGGCAACGGTGTTTTAATGGAAAATCCTAACCTTTTCACAGCGTTAAAAAATATTTCTGAGTAATTTCCCCTCCTTCTTTTATCTGTTTTTATTTTCGAAAGGAGCAGGGAAAACAACTCTGAAACATCTATGGCCAGAGGCAGTGAAATTGATCCTAATGATGGACCAACACTACTCATGATTGAATCAAGACGAGTGTGTCCGATTTTCGTAGTGGCCTATGCTAAAAGACAATACTGGCTGCCTGTTTGTCTAAGAATCTGGTCAACACTTCTGATTTTTGTTTTTTAAACAAATCAATTAGTTACTTATTGTTTTTACTGGAGTAAAGGGGCAGATCAAATACAGATACAAAAACCACGATTCTAAAGCTTACCCCTCCACGCGCAAACACCCAGAGAAATCCTTACCGAATGTATTCCCACCTAACTTTCAACATTTACACCATTCGCAAAGAGATCCCCCGAAGCAAAAACAGTTAACGTATCTCTTCCTCCGTTGCCGCAAGAGCTCTTTAAGCCAAAGCGTTACAATCTTTGTATGGACTGAATAAAAAATTAGGCTTAGAACTTTTCAGCTCCAAGCCCCGACCTTCTCAACAAAACCCGAGGAAATTGCTAAGAATCTTTTTGGTCTAATTACTACAATCACTACAACCTTTATCGGCTTCCTTTCGGTTCTTTTCCCGATTCCATTTCAGCCTTGTCCTCTCTCTTGGTTCCTTTCTTTTCTGACTCTCCTCCCACCTTTTGAGCTACGCTCTCTTCCGCACTCATCACCCTTATTACCACCCGTTCCTCTGCTATCGGCTTGGCAAATCGCGCTTCCGTTGATGACCAAGCTTCCGGCTGAATCGTCATCATCAGAAGCACCGCCGCCCACTGCTGCTTCCTGCGCCCTCTCATTTCCTTGCTAGGATTTGTTAACTCTCTAAGTTATTGACTTGTTCGATGCTTTCCGCGGCGAACGTCTCTTCACTTCCGGCATAGGCTCAGCTTCTGCCGCGCCCTCCTGCTGAAACAGCACCGATGCGGCCGACACTTCGCTTAAGCGCACCAACAGAACAGGATCATCAAACACAAACACATCCGTATGCGTCGGAGCTGACATCCGGAGCGCGTCTAAAAATCGAGCAAACAGCGGCACCGCTTTGTTATCAGGTGCATTGTTAGCCACCACCAGCGTCTGACCGTTTCTTAAGTTAATTTGTAGTTTTTGCATTCGGGCTCTTCGCGTTGGTTGTTTTGCTTCTGATCATGGATTGGATCGGCGGATGCTTCGGACCTACCAGGCTGTTCATGTACCTTGCCGCTTTGATCTGAGCTGCCGTTTCTCTTAATTTATCTTTCATGCTTTCCTTCGGAGGAAACGGCACATAGCGTTTATCTTCCAGTCTGACAATGTGATATCCCCATTTGCTCTGAAGAGGTTTTCCATAGAGTTCACCCTTCTTCAGCAGCAGAGATACACTGCCTAAATTCGGTATCGCAAAATTATTTACATTCGTAAACGGAAGCTCTCCGCCGTTCTTTGCCGTTGCCTTATCCAGCGACTTCTCTCGGGCGATTTTGCCCATATCTTCGCCCACTCCGATTAAATAGATCAGGTCCTTTGCCTGCTTCTCATCCTTGACCATAATGTGGCGGATTTTCACTTCATTCGTGTTGTAGCGGGACTTTTCCAACCGATACTGCTGTTCGATCTCACTTTCTGTCACCGGATGCTTTGACAAATAGTTCCTCACCAACGCATCCGCGTAAATCTTGGTCCGGCTCTCGGCAAGCTGTCTTTTTACCAGCGGATCGCGCTCAAGCTGCTGCTTCCAAGCCGCCTGACCGATCAGTTTCTCTTTCCTCAAGGTGTCCCGAGCAATTGCTCTGCCTTGCTTTGCGTCCTTAATTCCTCGGCTTTTCAGCAGATTGACAAACTCCTGCTGCTCTTTGTCCGTTATCGTCGGCTCCGTGACGCTTTGGGCCAAAACCGGAAGCGAACACAAAAGCCCGAGGACCGTTATTATCTTTTTCATGGATTACCTTTTCTAAGTGTAGGGATGTTGCTGAGGAGGCACGGCAGAGACTGTCTGCCGTACCTTTCTATCCTCTTTAGGAGTTAGAACTGATAGCCTGCGCTTAACGTACCGCCGACATTGCCGCGGGTGTCAACAGAGGCTGCGCCCTTGAAGACCCACTGACGGTTGTCCGTGGCGTGAGACAGACCTAAAGCGAAACCGCCCTGACCGTGATACGTACCGGCAGAAACACCGACGATGCTCTTACCGGGCATGTAGGCCTGAGGCAGGTTGCCGACAGCCATTGCCATCGCAACACCGGCTCTTAAGTCTTTGTCAACGTCGTTGATTTTGTTTCTCAGGCTGCGGGCCGTGCTGTCAACATACTGTTTGTTGGCGGCATCGCCGGCTGCAATCGGATTGCCGACGTTCTGGATGCGGTTGCCGCCCATATCCACATTGCCCTGCTGTACGCGGATTTCGCCGTAACCGTCCTTAGCGCCGATTGTGATGCCGTTGTCCAAATTGCCGTTGCCCAAGGCTGCCTTGAACTCATCGGTCATCTTGATCTGAACCGTGGCTCCGCCGTCGGCGTTGGCAACGATCGAAGTGGTGACGTACTGGTCGCCGCCCTTGATATCAACCTTCTGATCCTCAAGGTTAACCAGGACAGACTCTCCCTCATCGGCACCGAAGCTGATACCGTCTTTCGTCGTTGCCACACTGAAGGTTTCTCCGCCGGCTCTGGTTCCGTCACCTTCGGCTGCAGGAGTCGTATAAGTCAGACGGCCGCTGTCTTTGCTGTAAGTCAGGGCTGCTCCGTCCGTAAATTGGATTGTCGGCGCCTGGATCGCAGTTGTCGCTACAATTTCATTGGCGGTAAGCTTCCCGGACAGTTCCATATCCTGTGCGGTAATCGTTGTTGCCTGGAGAGTTCCGGTTGTAACGCTGTTGGCTGTCAGGCTGTTCACATTCGCATCCTGAGCCATATCGAGTTTAACCGTGACGTTTCCGTCGTTGTCTCCTTCAACACTTGCCAAAATATTGGAGCTTCCGACAAAGTTAAGCTTACCGCCCATGCCTAAAGAGGCTTCATTATTGCTCGTCGCCGGAGTGTCGCCTCCGACATCGCCGGTACCGTCGCCGATTCCGCCCTCATCATTGGCTGCCTGAATCGGAGATGACGGCTGTTCCGGATTCGGAGTAACCGGATCTTCCGGCTGGGGCGGCTGAGCATTCGGGGTCGTAATAGTCAAAAGGCCGTTTTTCTCAAGGTTTTCTAACTTGGTCACTGTCTCTTGAATCTTGTCCCAACTGTCGCCGCTCATACTGTCAAGAGTATTCTGCAAGCCCGTAACTTTCTCATCCAAGGCACTGAAATTAGTTTGAGTAGCGTAGTTAGCAGAAGCGTCAGCCGATTTCAAATAATCTCCTAAACTATCTTGCGTAGCATATGTATTTTGAGCATCGCTCTTTGCAAGATAAGCCTGCGCTACCTCTGTTTTGTAGCTGTTCAGGTCGTTTTTCAGTGCGTAGCTGTTCAAACTTGTTTTTGCAGCGTATGTACCGTCACCTTCGGCTTTCAACGCCTTTAACTGAGCCACGTTGACTGCATCCGTATCAGCAGACCCTGCGGCTACGCCAGTAATCTGGCGACTGACGGTGTCACTGCCTACAGAAACAGCTCCGCGTGTAGATACCCAAGCTAAATCTGTACTATCTCCTGGCGCTAGATAAGCATTTTTCACACCGGCTTCGCGAACCGCTTCTGACATTGCCCCAATTGCAATACCAGAGCCTGCTTGAACCGTTGCATGATTTCCTATTGCCACTCCGTCTCCGGATTTGGCGTAGACAGTTGAAGCATTTCCAAGTGCTACACTTCCGCTTGCCATATCGAATACTTCGGAATCACCCTCTCCGCTGACATAACCCGCCTTTGAGGAAGCTCCGATTGCGACTGCATTGAAACCTTTGGCGTGACTTCCTATCCCAATTGCAAGAGCACCATACTCTTCTTCGAGACCACTATGCACAGGATCGCCAACTGCTGCTATTGACTGAGAAGAAAAAACAGTTAGTAATGCCATTGACATCAAAGTTGCTATTGATGTCTTTCTAAAATTTTTATTCATGAGTTTTACTCCTAGGATTTAAAACACAGTCCAAGAAGCAGAGTTCACTTACAGCTCTGAATTCTGTCTCCCGGACCATCACAAAGCGCTGAATGAAAACTGCCCATTCAGCTCTTCAACGAGGTTGAAGATTCAAAAATTCAGAACTTGTTTTTTAGATGCGGATACGGCCGCGCAATGCTCTCGACAAGCCGCTCCGTTAATGAAAGGAATTTATTGACCGAACCGAAGATCAAAACAACTGACAGCAGTAGTCCTTGCTCGGTCACTGCAACGGCACAATCCCTTAGAGATTTCTTCGGTTGATTTTGACACGTTTGCTTTTTCTCTTTTAAAGCAAAACCGACATCATTCTTTTTGATATTTGTTCTGCTATCTAAGCAGATTGACTCACCCCAATGAGGGGGGGGGTAAGTGGTTTTTTCGTTTCTCATGTTTATTCCCCCAGTTGCGTGTATCTTACCTTCTTATTTCTCGTTTCGACAACTTAAAGTTATTAGTGTTTTCCCCTCTTCTCCTTTCTTTATCACATTCTTTTTAATCCCATTTTCAATAGAATTCAGCTAGTTATATTTAATTAAATGTGATCTCTAAATTTTCTTTGTATGATTTTTACAACAGCCTTTTCTATGATTTTGTTTCGATGCTTAGAGAAAACAACCGAATTTCAATCAAAGGAAAAAACTCTTTGGGGTGTTTTAATTTTTCTCTTATTTTTTATTTAATCAAATTAACAAAGGTCGTTCGTGAATTGGTGTCAACAAACTAAGATTAAAGTGTTAAAGGAATCTAAGCAACTTATTTGTCGCTCTAAAAAGAAAGAAAAATTACTTATGGAGAGATGATCTTGCAAACATTTAGCAAAACTTAAGATTTCAGAGAACCTCCCTCCATTGTTGCCATCTTTTAAATTTCTTAAATTAAGATCGGCCGTTATATTGACGTCTATTCAAATGGTTAACGCTAAAGTTTTATTCAATTTCTCCAAGGAACACACTCACTAGTTTTTCTCTTTATCTCCAACAGTAACACGCTCTATCACAACGAAAAGCAGACAACATCATTGGAGACTACAGATTGCTTATCTATCTTTGTACACAACTGATTATTTGACGAATTATCTTCTTAACGCCTGCAAATCTGAAGCTCAATGCTGGATTCGCAACTAATCCCGAAGTAATCATTTAGATATTCATTCCAACGTTCACTTTCATTAAAGGTACAGGAATTGCGAGGACTGTTCCTGCTTATCTCTTAACTTATCCTAAACCATAAATGCCCTGCCTTTTAACCTTTCTGATCCATTCCGGAAATGCTTTAATGGTCTTATCTTTGACTCACAGCTCTGTTAGGAAGACATGAAAGAGCCTGTGATAAATAGAGTGCAAACAAAACCAGTACGATTTAATCTTCAGGTGAGAATTAATTGTTTCATTTGAATTAATAGAACATGAATTTTCAACGATACTCGCCGTCTCTAGTTAATTTATTAACATTGTTCCTCATTCAATCTCAGCACCACTAATACAACTTAACTTTATGTTTTTACAGAATTAAATTAGAAGTTTGTACATATACATAACAACAATACAAGTAACTCATTGCAAGAAATGTATTTATAAGTAAAGTCGAAGCGTAGAACTGTTTCTATTCCTCCCCTCCTTAACCTTCCAAGAACCTCACGGTTTTTAATTATCCAAATGACCAAAAATCCTACTAAAAACTACAAGTTATGTGCTAAAGGGCCACATAGACCGCTTAAACCAACCTCTGTAGAGTTACGCCTCAACAAGGAACACTTCTGAGGTTCTTCGAAAAAGAACCGAAGAAAAACTCCAGAAAATCAATAGATGATCTGTGGTCCGTTTTTTGTTCTGATTCTCTCTTTTTAATAATGGTTAATAGAAAGAATCAGCAATTGAGCGAAAGCTCAAAAAACAAGACAGAGGGTAATGCTGGTTGAGACCGGCGCCAAATTCAGAAGGTAAAACTTTTAAATTTGAACTCACGGCCGTTTGTAAAAGGTCAATTAAAAGACCTAAACAGACGGATCGGAAAATTGTCTGGAAACAGGATGAACTTTTCAGGCTCTCATCCGATCAATTCCAAAGCATCTTTGAGGTTCCACAAAGACTCTTCGAAGTGCTTGAGAAGAGCTTGCTCCTCTTAAGAGCTGCTTAACAGCTGACCTCACCGTATTGAACGTCCTGCTCCGGACGGAGGAAAGCTGGTGAACTTCTCCTCGCGGTAGAAGTTTTAACGAGCAATTTTGATTTCGGATCTTGCTTCCCGAGATCAACACTTCGAGACGGCGTTTGCCGTGCTGAGGAAAAAATCGACCTTGTGTCGAAATTGCGCTGATCGCTTCCTGGTAAGGAGACAAGAAGCGCAGAGGAAAATTTAGAGAGACCGAAGACGGATGCTTCCGGGATTTAATCCCGGCGCGGCAGAAAATCAGTAAAGGAGAACGTGGTTAAGAGGATGTGTATTGCCCATCTGAATCTCCTCCCTCACCTTTAATGATCGACTGCACGGTTTGGTGACAAGCGTCTTTCTGAGGCGGTTCTTTTAGGTTGGATTTGTTTAAGGCGAATTTCTAAACCTTTCCTGCATCAGGGTAACGTGTACCAAACTGCGGGAAAGACGATGAAAGAGATTTCATCTCGGTTCGAGGTCTTGCCTGTCGATGAAAGTCGATTGACCGAAGCCGTGAGGCCGAGCCTTCGCTTCAAATTCAGACTTGAGAAAACGTTTCAGACGTCTAAGGGTTCTTGCTCCGTGAGCATTCTCTCTTAATGTTCCGGGTCGGCCGGCCCCGCGAGGGCCGGCTAAAGGCCGAATCTTTTTTCAACTGCTAACCATCGGGGTTAGAAATTTTTGTTAAGTGTCTTTTGAAATGGTTGGGACAACATTTGTGTTGTAATGGTAAAACACTACTTTATTGGTAGTAAAGCTAATTGAACTAAAATGGAAATTAGTTAAACAGTAATGAATCTATTTGCACTATTAGTTAAACGATTTGCGCTTGTAGTGTTAGTTTTATTACCAAATTGGTAATGTACGTTAAACCATATTAGCCCATGGCTAATTAGTTGTAACCCTTTCATGTTTATTTTTAGTATTGTTTGCAACAATCAAAAAACAGAATTAAAGCATTAAGGAGGGAGTTTTTTTACTCTTAATCTGAATTAATGCAGTTTTTAGTCACGTAACAAAAGTTTCTGCCTAAAGTTAGTCATAACTATCCCCTGGCTTCTTTTATAGGGTGATCATTAATACGTCCTTGAGACAATCCTTTCACTCTATTCAGGAGATGAGCTATGAAGAAATCCGTATGTCAAATCTTTAACAAAAACTGTCTTGAAACGGGGTTGAAACCTGATATCCCCACAATCAACGCTGCAGCGCTGGAGTACGTTAAACGCTTTCCCCTCTTTAATGTTCCTGCCGTTGCTTTTTCGGACAACGATTTTGATGAGACCATTGCCGCCTACCTTCCCTATCCCATCGTGAAGATAGTACCGCTGGGTAGAACACCCGTTGAATCCAAGAAAGTATTTCCGTCGATCACGGATTGCATCCGTCTTCTTAAAGCTTATGCCCAAGGCGAACAAAAGCTCTACACCGAATTGGAAGACCGTTTCATGAAACCTTCCAAGGTCGCTTCTCGTCAGCAGTTCATGGAGATTGTCATCGCTTGGGCTTTCATCTTCTTCTACTTAAAGATCAGAAGAGATCATCGTTATTTCACAGCCCTTTCTTTCCTGCTCT
>PPYF01672353.1_pt1 | contig 14136 bp, 8 predicted proteins | sample 1559871 | NCBI WGS metagenome assembly PPYF01 (sample SAMN08240021, study PRJNA423297) | Human gut metagenome, whole genome shotgun sequencing project. | reverse complement strand
CTTCATGGCGTGTGAAAACCGCCGGCAGATAATCTTCCGCGCGACCGGCAAACTCTATTTCGGCTCCTTTGGCTAAATGCAGATTGACATTACTCTTCAGTACAATACGGGTCGATTTCCATTTTCCCTCAGGAATGACGACTGTTCCTCCTCCTTGTTTGCTGACTTCGGCAATCGTCCGGTTCACTACATCCGTAATAGGGGCATCTTCTGTCATTCCTTTGCCTTTCATATTGACGATGAAATCAGGGAAAACGGGACGCTTCAGTTGAGGCATATTGAAATAGGGATTCTTGATTGGAACGATATTCCGGGGCATGGCTTGTGCACCTACTTCATTTAAATAGGGGATAGCCGGTTTCAGTTCTGCTGTCAGTTTATCCAATACTTCCGGATTTAATTTTACTTTTACCATCCCGATGGGGTGGAAGCGCGTATCATCCCAAGCTGTATAAACAATGGTATATACATTGTTTCCTTCGGGTATCAGGCAAAGCGGGGTCCGCATGACGGTCCACCATTTTTTTACTTTGGTATCAATGGCGATATAACGTGCTTTGCTCCAGTTTTTTCCGTCTATGGATAAAGTGTATCCCATTCTGTTGGGCAGGTTTAAATAGTCCGGTCCTCCGTCAAACATCGCTATGTAGGTTCCGTTGGGTAATCGGGATACGATAGGATTCTCTACAAACTGCGGGTGAATGGAAGTTATTGGATTGATTTCCTCACCCATACGTTTCCATGGTCCTTCCAAGTTTTCTGATTCGGCCAGTCCCACAGCCCATACTTTGCGCTTTTCCCCTCCTTTCAAGGGATAATCTGCACGGGTTTCGTAAGGATAAGCTCCACTGATAAACGCATTCCAGCCTTTATCCACTTTATATGGGAAGAAAGAAGCGACCCCTTGCCGTCCTTCCCAAAGTTGGGAGTCCAGTCCCGGTTCTATCATGATTCCCATATCCCGGTAAGGACCGCCTATTCCTTCTAGACCTTCCTTTTCGGATTCACATCTCCAGATGCGGCCGAAAGAATGATTGGGTGCAATTTCTTTATCTGTGGTGTAAGCCAGATAGAATCCGTACCATCGGTTGTTTTCTTCGCTGAATACAGGCATATAAGACCAGATGGCGGAACGGCGGTCATTCATGGGATTGTCTTCATGTACCAATGCATAGACACCGCTTGATTCTAATATAGTGGATTGGCGTGTCCAGTGAACAGCATCGGTGCTGGTCCAGTGTCCTATCCGTGTCTTTACTCTGTCGTGATAGGCGGGCATTCCTTTCACACCGGCACGTTCGGTAGGGAACATGTGGTAAACGCCGTTTATTTTTACGATAGAGCCTCCTTCAAATCCTCCTTGAATCCCTTCCGTACCTGGCATTCCTGCGTTGATAACGGGGGCTTCAGGTCCTCCGATAACAGTAAATAAAGTTTCTCCCTCGGTGATTCCATCGATATGGAATGATATACTATCTGTTTTATCAGTCGTTTTGATACTTTTGCTTTCCATCTTTTGAGCGATGGCTTGCGTACCCGTCAGACATAATCCGATACACAGTCCCCAAAAAGCGTTTCTTGTCATATTTAGTCTTTTAAAAATTAAATGGCCCCCATTTTACGGCTTATAAGTAATGACGTTTGTAGATAGGATTTGTAACCATTGGATTTGTTCTTATTTTTATAAAGCAGTTCGATGTCTTCTTGTTTGTCTGTAAATAGAAGAAAAAGGTTATTTTTATAGGTGTTAAATTAAAATATGATGTATATTTGAAGGCGAAATAATCAAATATCTATGAAAAAGTATATTATAACTCTGCTGTTTTGTACGTTATTTTGTCATTTAGGCATTGCCCAAGGTTTGAAATCGGTTTCTATTCTGGGGGATTCTTATTCCACTTTCGAAGGCTATGTTCAGCCCGATACTAATTTTGTATGGTATCTGAAGACGCCTCCTAAAGGACGGAAGACAGATATGGTTTCTGTACGTAATGAATCAGTCAGAACAATTTGCAAACATTATCAGATCGATTGCATCGAATTGAAAGGGCTTGATAAGATGAGCGGCCATCCTTCGGTGAAAGGGATGAAACAGATTAGTGAACAGGTGAAGGCGTATATGGCTGCGCACGGAAAGTGACATGATCGTTTTTAAAGCCTGTTTAAATTTTTGTTTTCATTTCAGAATGACAATGCTGATGCAAATTTAAACAGGCTAAAAGGAATATAATTCTTTTGATAAACTTAGTCAATGGTTTTATGAATCCTGGCTTTTGATGGGCGACTGATAACAAGTATCTTTGTGGCTTGATGAATGTCGCATCCAGACATTAGACCTCATCATTCACTATCCAACGTCCCGATTTATTGCTTCCTTCGCGTCTTATGTAACCGGCATCACGCAGTTCCTTGATTTTCTTTTCAATCGAGCGACGGGTGACGGAGAGTGCAGCTGCGATTTCATCAAGGGTGACAGCCGGATTACGCTGGATTTGTTCAATGATTTGTTCCGAACTTATCCCGAACTTATCCCGAACTTTATCCCGAACTTCCATCACATTGTGCTGAGATATAAGACTGCCTTGATGTCTCTTGAGGGTGTTTAAAATCTCTTGAAGCATAAATTCAATGAAAGGTCCTGAATCAGCTGTTGCAGTGCTGTGCTGTATTGCATTATAATAAGCTTCTTGATTGGCATAGACCATATTTTCTACGGGCAGATATTCAAAAAGCGGATGCAGTCTGCCTAAAATTAGTGATTGCCAAAGACGGCCCATACGCTCATTACCATCACTGAATGGATGAATAAATTCAAATTCATAATGGAACACACAACTGCGAATGAGTAAATGGTCTTTGGCCTGTTTGAGCCACGTTCTTACTCGATTGGCTTTTCGCAATCTCAGCCCATCGCTTTGCTCTAAACGAATGGCGTATCGCTCAATCTGTGCAGATATTTCTGCAATCAAGTTGATAGCGTTGGTTGATATGGTAAATGGTGGTATATACATGGTATAAACAATTATTTATCGTTGTACTTATCTGTCACTTTATGTAAGATAAGCTTAGGCTAAAGTACAAAAAAGAAACGAATAAGTGGATGCAAACTGGGCAAAAGTGCGATTCGAATTTCTGTATTCTAAATATAGTTGCAAGGAACGGATTTAATTAATATTGATAAATTATCAGACATATTCCCATAACTTCCAGTTGATTTTAGTGTTAGATATAAAAAAAATCGGAAATTATGGGAAAGGGGGATTAAACTTACAATTATTCTTCCTTATATTCAAACCATTGGTATGATGCTTTATTTATCGATTGTCAAACGGATTTCATTCTTTCCTTTCAGTAATGAATAATAGCCTTTAGCTGTACGATACAGAACCAAGCCCGCCCATTCGTTCGCCTGACAGGTAGAGAAAGTCATTGTCGTGATGGCAGAAAAATTATGAGAATGTACACGGTGCAGAAGCATGGAGGGACATACCAGACTGTCCGCCATCTCAGGTCGGAGAGACAAAAACAAGTTGCCATCGGCAAAATGATGGAAAGGTTGTTCAGGGATACGCATTGTAGCCCATTCCGGTGATAAAGCAGAACTTTCAAAATCATTCTGTTTATCTGTCTTCGACACCGGCGTCCATGGTAAAAGTGGACGTTTCAATCGGTTTCCGATAACACCAATGCCGGGATTGAAAATAGGTTCACCGTTTTGAAAACTCACCTCACAAAGAAAGGTTTCGCGTCCTAAAGGCACCAGTCCTCCTTCCACAATTCGTTTACCGAGAAACACAGCATACCAATCTCCGGTCGGTGTCTGTACCAGATCGGCATGTCCGAGAGACTGCACAGGGTAGTCCTTGCCAAGATGGCGGTGTGTCAATACGGGATTGACGGTACAAGGTACATACGGTCCCCAGAGGGATTTAGCAGTGAGGGCGGTAACAGCATGGTTATAATCCGATCCTCCTTCAGCCATCAACAATAGATAGTGATCCTCTATTTTGTATAAATGAGGCCCTTCGGCGTACTTTGCATTAGCCGCATGGCCATAGGCCAATGTTTTTCGTTCTCCGACCAGACATCTTTTTTGGAGGTCCAGCTCCTGCATCCATACGGCACACTGGGCAGGCCATGCGCTCTTAAAATCCCAGCGATTGCCTGTATAATAACAGCGTCCGTCCACATCAAAAAAAAGAGAAGGGTCAATGCCGGGAGCATCTTTCAGCCACACCGGATCCGACCAGGGACCGGCCGGATTCTTGGCTGTCATGTAGAAATTGCCACCACAGCCATGAGCTGTGGTAATAAGATAGAATGTTCCATTATGATAACGCAAAGTGGGGGCCCAGATGCCGTCATTATCCGTCATACCGTTAAAGTCGATAGCCTTGGGATTGGTTAATGCATGACCGATAAGCGACCAGTTAGTCAGGTCACGGCTATGATAAATGGGAAGTCCGGGAAACCATGTGAATGATGAAGTGACTAAATAATAATCTTCTCCTACCCGGCAGATAGAAGGATCTGGATGGAATCCCGTGCAAATGGGATTGGAAATGGAATCCGGAATAATCGTTTCTCCCATCATTCTAACACACAAAAAAAGTAACTAACAGTAAAAGTAATCTTCTTATTTTTCTGTTTAGAAATATGAAATTGCGCATTATTATAATATTTCTCATCGTTATTAATATATTAGCAATTATTATACTTCAAATTTTTCAGTGTTACATTTCTTCTGTCTTTTGCATGGTTCATTCTGTATCTCAGCCCTTTTGCATAAGATATGGAATAGCTCAAAAGTGATAGACATTGTCTATCGTTACGAAAGTGCCATCACTTCCATAGATTGTTTTTGTTTTGTCTGTCCATACCGGTCGTACCCCTGTTATCTCAACCTGTAAGGTATAATTTGCCTTCGGCATTTTCGGTGTTATAATTCGAATTGCTTTTTCCGGATACTTGCTGTAGAAATCTACCAATGAAGAATATACAGTATCTTTCTCGGCATTTAATACACTTACTTTGGCATATCCGCCATGAGGGTTTGTTTCTCCAACAATAGCAGCATGAGTTCCTTTGAACGCTATCTCCAACACGTCTCCTTTTTGATTGGACTTCCATGCTCCGTACAACTTTTTCCCTTTGTTCAGAGCGTCCGCCGGTTTTAGCTTCCTGATGTCCCATGCCTGCCAATATTCAGGGATGGATATTTTTGTTCCATCCACTTGTAAAGGCATCCATACATATGTGGCGGCTGAGGCCTGATGCGGATAAGACCAACGATCTCCCATAAACATAGGTATGGTATCATTACCGCATTTCAGCGGGAATACAAATGTACTTTGCGAATTGTAGGTCAGCTTGCCTTCCGGGCAGAACAGCCCTTGTTTCGTCCAAGGGCCTTCTATCTGGGGAGCCGTGAAATAGAAGTTATCATTTTTTTCCCAACTGGTCAGGTTTGAGGTAAGCATGAAATAGACACCGTTCTTTTTGAACATGGCCGGTGATTCGCCCATGCCTTTAATGTGGGCCACTTCAGCCTCTATCGAACGGTAATCATCGCTTAACCGATAAACAGGACCATGATGAATCAGTAAATATCCTTTTCCATCGGTGTCCTGAAAAGTTCCCATATCCCAGCGTTTTACCGGTTGTCCCTTATAGAGCAACGGTCCCTGCAACTGATAGTCACCTGCAATCGTTTTGCAGGTGGCTAAACCGATATAAGGGTCCTTGTATCCCATATCATCGGCATGCATCAGCATGATATACTCGCCCGTCTTAGGGCATTTCATCACTTTTACACGCTCACCTACGCGGTTGGGACCGAGGATGCCTTCGGGTTGGACTCTAAGGACAATGTTCTCGAATTTCCAGTTTACAAGGTCATCCGAAGAATAACATGAGAAGCCGGGGAAAGCGTTACTTTTGTCCGATTTCCATTCTCCGAAAAGATAATATCTTCCGTTTTCTTCCACAATACAAGCGCCATGTGCATTGACAATATTTCCCTTGTCATCAAACCATGGAATACCGTTGACTACTAAATTGTTTTGAGCTGTAGCTGTTCCTGCTTTCAATAAGAGGAACAACAAGAATGGTAAATATTTCATCATGTTCTTTTATCTTTTTGTTGTGCAAATATCTGAATTATAAATAATTTCTAACATGGATTTTAGTCTCAAATCCTGTATTATCGTACAAAAAAACGCGTGAAGTGTTATTGTTCTTTGTTGAAAGTATGGGTGTCAAGTTCTCATAGTAGGCTTTATCTTAAAGGTTTTCACTTGATTTTAATCTTGAGGGGGGGAAGTATTGTGCTTCTCTTATGTCAACATTTATATTGGCTAATAAGAATCTCATTGTTATCAGTGAAAATAGTTTTTTTAGTGTTCAACAGAATTCTATTTAAAAATGGATGTATAAAAATGTTTGTATATACTTTTGCTAATAAAATTATTTGTAGTTATATGTAGAACGAGGACTGCATTAGCCCTCGTTCTACATATAGACTTCAGAATTGTTCTCCTGGTTGAGGCCAATTGGGGGTAGGAATATGCATTCTTTGCATTTCTTCATCGAACTCCTTTACTCGTCTAGGGTATTTTTTTGCGAGATTATTCGTCTCTTCTGGATCTTCTTTCAAGTTATACAATTCTAGAGGTTGATTAGGATGGATGGTTACACACTTCCAATCTCCTTTTCTGGCTGCACGTTGTTTCCCTGGAAATTCCCAATATAATAAGCGGTTGTCTGTATCAACTTGCTTTCCATAGAAAAGCGGTAAGATGTTTATACCGTTAATTTGTTTTGGCAAATGCTTCGTTCCTTTAGCCAATGCTGCTAATGTGGGCATCATATCTGGAAAGTAGATAAGATTGTCTAGTGTTTGTATAGGTACCATTCCTGGTTGATTGACAATGAAAGGTACTCGGATCCCACCTTCGTAAAGCGTTCCTTTTCGACCTTTGAATCCAGCATTGCAATTTAATATTTTAATAGGAGCTTGGATAGCGGCCCCATTGTCTGAGGCAAAAATAATTAATGTATTCTTTCGTAAATTAAGTTGTTCTAGTTCGTTTAATAAACGTCCGATAGCAGCATCCATGTGAGTAATCAATGAAGCATAGCGTTTGGTATTAGGCTCCCATGTTTCTTGTCCTTCATACCATGCTGTTTGATCTATATTATAGGGTTCATGAGGGGCGTCAAAAGCTAAATAAAGAAAAAAAGGATTGTCTTTATTCCTTTTTATAAAAGCGATGGCATCGTTTGTGCTCAAGTCGTTGTTATGAATACCATGTTTTCCATTTGCATTTTCTGGGATGTGGATGAGTGAGTCACCGTGGAAACGATAATAGGGATAATAATAAGGAGAGTTACTGTGTACCGTAGAGATAGTCCATCCATAAAATTCGTCAAATCCGCGATGATTAGGAGAGGCTCCTTTATCGTAGCCATCTAAATGCCATTTGTTTACTAAGCAAGTTCGGTAACCCGCTGCGCTTAATACGGTGGCAATGGTTGTATCTTGTGGTAATAGATTAGCTCTCCTGACAATGGTGGAATCACCATTGGGATTTATTTTGATTCCGGCAATACCTCCGGCTGTACACATGTTATCCCGTATACGGGTATTTCCTGTATTTTTACCAGTCAGCAATGCACATCTGGATGGTGAACTAATACCGCTTCCTGCATAACATTGATTGAACCGGGTACCGGTTTCGGCTAGTTGGTCAATATTAGGTGTTTTTACATATTGATTGCCGTAACAGGATAAATCTCCATACCCCATATCGTCTGCTAAAATAAAGATGATGTTCGGTCTGTCTGGACTTACTTTGTCATTTTGAATCTCTGCAAAGGTAATTTGGGGTAGAAGGATACCGGCAGTATATAAACTGCCGGTTAAGATATTATTTTTCATATTTTATGGATAAAGGATTAATATAACTCATTTTGCTCCCAATTGTTTGAAAGCTGAATTTGGTCGTAAGGGATTCCAAACAGAACAGCAGCGGATGTTCCCGTCCACTTCCATGTTGTAGGTGTGCCGGTGATGTCGGATGGACTACTTACATTCATTCCATTATTACTGGACTGAAATGTAGGGTTGAGTCCTTGTGTACGGTGGCTAAAATGTTTTTCCATTACTTCTGTAATTCTTCCCCGACGGATTAAGTCATACCATCTATGTCCTTCAAAACATAGTTCCAACATTCTTTCATTTTCGATGGCTATACTCATTTCCTTTTGTGTTGTAGCAGTTGTATTTGATAGTCCGGCACGAGTCCTTACCATATTTAGATAGTTGGCGGCAGATGGGGTATTGCCGGTTTCGTTTAAACATTCGGCATACATTAACAATACATCTGCATATCGATAAATGATATTGTCGTTACCACAAGCACAAGTTGTCATACCCTCATTACCAAAGTCGAAATATTTTAATGTGACAGGAAGGTAAGTGTATCCTTCTTCTGTGATGTCTACCTCGTTGCTGGCTACTGATATGTCATCTGTATAAATTCCATTGTATATTAATTTTTGAAAGCGTTGGTCATTACTGTTGGCTTTGAATGTATTGTAAAGTTCCCATGTCATTAACAGACAACTGGTGCCTTGTGAAACAGTGATGGTAGAACTGGTTCCGTCTGGATAAATGTAAGCGGGCTGAGTAGATGGTCGGGCTGCTGGTATGCAACGTCCCATAAGTGGGTTAGCCACTACTGTTGCACCGTTGTTGTATTGAGCAGCAAAAATGATTTCTTTTCCCATTGGGTTGTCTGAAGCATAAATCTGTAAGACATCATTTTCTAAATCTAATTTTTCCTTATTTTGATTGGCATAATCCAGAATGTTTTCTAAAGAATTTTTAGCTGAATTAAAATCCTGCAATGTCATAAAAACGTCTGCTTGCATGGTATAAGCTGCTATTTTTGTCGCTCGTCCTTGCATGTTATTGGCGGAATAGTAGTTTGGCAGATTGGCTATGGCTGTTTTCAAGTCGTCTTTTATCAAGCTGTAGACTTCGTTCACACTGCTCTGTCCATAATCATAAAGGGTTGAGTAATCATCTATTGGATCTGTAGTGATAGGTACTGCTCCAAAAAGTCTTACAAGCGTGAAATAGGCATACGCCCTGAGAAACTTAGCTTCACCTTCATATTGTGTTCTGTTCGTTTCCGAGGCATTATCTAGTTTTTGAAGAACATTGTTGCAGCGGTTTATCATATTGAAACAATGTTCCCATATTTCACTAGTGATTCCTAAAGTCGCATCCCATGTACTTTCGTTCAGACTGATGTGATCAAGGGAGTTATTTTTTTTATAGTCGTATCCTTCATCTGTAGCCAAACTATTAACATAATTCACATTTAGTGTGATGTCCTGTAGGTGATAATAACCATTGAGAAGTATGTTTTGCAGTTCTGCATCATTTTTCAGATAGGTTTCCATTTGCATGGAATCGGTAGGGTAACGGTCAAAAAATCCGTCACTACAAGCGGTATAGGTAAGGCTTGTCATGGAAATGATCGCAAATGAAATTAATTTATTGAAAGTTTTCATATTGTATCGTTGTTAAAAGTTAAAATTAAGACCGAAAGTAAATGTGCGGGAGATGGGATATCCACCAAAGTCCACCCCGTTGTTTGTGGCGGAGTTCCCTTCATAATTTGCTTCAACGGAATAACCTGGATATTTGTCAAAAGTCCATAGGTTTTGTACATTAGCACTGATGCGCATATTTTCTATGCCTATTATTTTACAGAATTTTTTCGGTAATGTATATCCAAGGGATACGTTACGGATACGTAGAAAGTCTGCATCATAAAGATATCTTGTGGAGGGGCCAATATTGCTGCCTAGGTTATTTGTCCCAGCTTTGTGTGACCTTCCGTTTCCGGGATCGGTTGATGACTTCCAGCGTCCTAATCCGGATTCAGCTAGTACATTGTCATCGTATCGGTTTAAAGAAAAAGCACGTGCGGCTGCATAAATTACATTACCTCCGCATTGTCCGTCAATAGTGACCGCCAAATCGAAATCTTTATAAATAAAAGTATTATTCCATCCAAAGGTAAAATCCGGTTGATAGTTCCCTACCAATTGATAATCGTTGACGTCAATAGTGCCGTCTTTATTATAATCTTCAAATATTAAATCTCCAATATCCTGAGTTCCGTTTTTAGCATATTGGGCTAAATCTTTTTCTGTATTAAATGTGCCTATAACTTTTAGCATATACATGTCACCCATCGGACGTCCTACATAGTTTCTCATTACATTTCCCCATTTGGTTCCTGCACTTGCATTGGCAAGTTGATTTTGATTGTTGGCAAGTGAAAGAATTTTATTATTGTTTTTGGACCAACTAAGAGTCGTTTCCCAGGAAAAATCTCCTTTAAACGGAGTGGCGGAAACTTGGATTTCTATACCTTTATTTTCAATTTGTCCGGCATTCATATAAACGCTGCCTGCTATACCATTGAAATTAGGAATATTGGCTGGCATCACAATGTCACTAGTCCTCTTGTAGAGATCTACTACTATATTCAAGGCATTGAATACGCCAATATCAAACCCTAAGTCCATTTGTTTGTTTTTCTCCCATCCTAATTGTCGGTTTGAATAACCGCTAGGATAATAAGTAGGTATGGCTGTTGTACCAAACACCACATTTTGGTCTGAACTGATAGTAGATATCCATGCATAATCATTTCCTATCTGATCATTACCTGTTATTCCATAACTGGCACGTAATTTAGCGATGTCGAGCCAGTGTATATCTTTCATAAAGTCTTCTTCGGTTATATTCCATGCCAATGACCCCGAATAAAACCATCCTGCGCGTTTGTCCGGTCCGAATTTGCTGGAACGGTCGCGACGGACAGAACCTGAAAGGACATATTTATAATTATAATCATACACTAGACGGGCAAACATGGCGTCAAATACATAGTTGGAGTATTCGGAAGAACCTGTCCACAGTTTCGCTCCATTTACGTTGGTAATAGATGTATTGTTATAGGCAATGGGATTATCAGAATCAGTCCGATCGTCTTGTTGTACTTCAAAATCACTATTGTATTCGAAGTCATATCCGATCATGGTGTTCAAATGATGTTTTTCATTAAATGTAACATCATAAGTTGCTGTAGTGGACCAATAGGCATTATAACCAAATCCAGACAGACGGTAACCGTCTATGCTAGTCAAATCCGGTGTGGATTTGTTACCTGTATAACTTTTACCTAGTAAAAAGGCAGATTGGTAATAATCTTGTTTTGCTGCATTAGTCGTAAAGTTTACCGATGTGCGTAATGTCAGTCCTTTAATGGGTTTTACTTCAAAATAGGCATTGGACATTGTGCGGATAGACCATTTGTCATTTCGATTTTCTAGTAAATTCGAAACAGGATTTCTGTACCTCCTGTAATGGTTGCTGTTCCTCTATAATTCAGTGCATTACGGAATATGGCATCTTGCCAGTTCGTGTTTTCGTAATTCCCACTCTCTCTCATCTGAATCAACTTGGGAAAATTTTGAATACTTCCGTTGTTTGTACGTGCTTCAATGATCATGTCCATATAATCATCAGCTTCTAGTACGTCCACATAATTTTGGGCTTCACTCCATCCTACTTGTGTGGAAAAACTAACTTTAGGTTTTCCTGTTTGTCCTTGTTTAGTAGTGACAATAATTACACCGTTTCCTGCTTTGGAACCATAAATGGCAGAGGAGGCTGCATCTTTTAGTATTTGAATGTCAGCAATGTCTGCAGGGTTGATATTATTAAAAAGTTCTGCGTCTGTTGTGGGGTAACCGTCGATTACAAATAAGGGGTCATTTCCGCTATTGATGGAGCCTGCTCCTCGGACCCGGATTGCCGGAGCGGCTCCCGGCTCTCCACTGATTTGTTGTAAGGTGATACCTGACGACATACCCACAAGGCTTTGTGATATATTTGATGTCGGCATCTCTGAAATTTTTCCTCCCTTTACAGTTGAGATGGCGGTGGATACCGAACGTTTTTGTATGGCACCATAGCCTACCACCACTACTTCGTCCAATGTTTCTGTATCTTCTTCTAATGTTATAATAAGCTTATCATTTTTATTGACTTTAATTTCTTGTGTAATATAACCGATGTAAGAAATGAGTATTGTTCCTTGACTGTTCATTTGAAGACTAAAGTTTCCGTCAAGATCAGAAACTGTGCCGTTTGTACTTCCTTTTTCCATAATCGTTGCACCGACGATGGGAATACCCGCATTATCTTTCACAATACCTGTCACCTTATTTTGTTCTTGCTGTATTCCTTGCACAATCTCAGTAGAAAGAATGATTTTCTTTTCAAGCACTGAATACTTCACATTCGTTCCTGCGAAAATCTGATCCAATATCTTGAAGATATTATTGTTGTTTGCCGAAACTGATACAATACGTTTCAGATCTACGTGTTTATTGTTGAAGAAGAAATCAAACCCCGATTCTTTTTTCAGCTTTTCCAACACAGTGCCAACTGTTTCATTACGCACTTCAAGACTGATCATGGTCTTTTGCGCATACGACTCTGCCGCATAAGTCATACTTAGCGAACAGATTAAAAAGAGTACACTCAGTTTCATAGGTAATGGAGTTTTATTTAAGATTAACCTACACGACTTTATCATCCATAATAATTGGACGCTAAAATAAATTTTCATAATTTTGTAATTGAGATAAAGTGAATAAAATGTTGTCTTTGCTTGTCGCCAAACAAGCATGGAAAGATGATTTTTTCATACGGGGTGATACGCCAATATCCTCCCGTATGTTTTTGTTTAGGGAGCCTGTTGTCTGTTCATTTTTCTAGTATTTAAATTAAGGGTTAAACGTATATTAGTACACTTCTATTTTCAGCTTTTCCGTCTTTATATCTGCACTGTCAATGTAACGCCAGCGTATGTGGGAAGAAATCCGGAAATATTCCATAATACGCTCTAGACGCTGATGGGTGAATGTTCCTGTGAACGAACAGCCTTTCAGCCCCTTGTTGGACAATACGAATTCCACATTGAACCGCTTTCCAAGCATGTGCAGCACTTCATCCAGCGGAGTGTCATTAAAGATAAGCTTGCCGTCTTTCCATGAAATCTCCGATTCGCCCGAGGTAGCGTAGCACTTGATATCTCCGGTTTGTGGAGAATAAACCAGCTTCTGTCTGGGGGAGAGCATACTCTTTTGAAATTTTCCTTTGCTATTCTTATAAATAAACCCTACGCTGCCTTCGATAAGCGTGGTGGAAATGGGAGTTTCATTACCGTATGCTTCCACATTAAAACTTGTTCCGTACACTTCCACCTGCGAATGGTGAGGGGTGGAAACGATGAATCGTTTCCGGGGATGTTGGGTCACATCGAAATAAGCTTCACCGTTTAATTCCACTTGGCGTACATCGCCGGCAAAAAAGGTGGGATAGCGGAGGGAGGATTCCGAATTGAGGTGAACTACCGTGCTGTCCGGTAACAGGACGGAGGTAGTCATGCCTGCATTGGTTTTTATTTCCACCATCTGAGCGGTGACTACCGGCTGCTGTCTGTCCGGATACAGAGCCAATACACCTATCAGGAGGGGAACGGACAGGATGGCCGCAATGCGTTGTGTCCATCCCCACCAGGACAGGTTTCTAACTTTTGTTCTGCTTTTTACCTTGTCTAATGCCTTTTCCGTATCTATCTTCTTTGTGATGTGCTGTGTGTCTACAGCCAGATAGAGCGTATTCAGCTGCTTGGCTATACGCAAATGCTCCTCATCGGCATTCAGCCAGGCTTCTATCTGTTCGTTCTCCGGCGGAGTGGTGTTTCCTTCGAAATACTTGGTCAACAAAGTTTCTATATCGGTATGGTTTTCCATGAATTATACTTTAATTTTTTCCTTTATATTATTAAGACAAGCGAGAATGAAAGGTATCTAAACGAAAAATGCTTTTTTTAAAAAAAAAGTTTTTTCCGATAAAAACAACTATCTTTGTGCACAAGGAAAACAGTTATTATACTATGAATCATACCGTGGAAGACTTGTCTTTGTTTAATGCTCTCCGACAGGGGGATGGTAATTCTTTTGACCATTTATTCAGAA
>PPYF01621744.1_pt1 | contig 14136 bp, 17 predicted proteins | sample 1559871 | NCBI WGS metagenome assembly PPYF01 (sample SAMN08240021, study PRJNA423297) | Human gut metagenome, whole genome shotgun sequencing project. | reverse complement strand
ACGCCAGCTTCGATTTCATCGAGCCGTCTGCAAGACCGCAATTTCACCGGAACGGTGTATAATTGCGCCCTTTATTCTAGAGGGTTTTGGACGTTGCTGCGTTCGTGAACGTCATGCACCATCTTTGCAAGTGCCAGCACGACTTCCGGTTGACGAAACGAGATTTTGAGCAGTTCCATCACCTGATCATCGGTCAATTCTCCCGGACAGACCAGAAAACTTTCCAGCATTCCGGCACGAGTGCAAAGGCGATGCACACGCTCTCTCCGGTTCAGCTCCGACATCTGTCGTTCAAGGATCTTCTCTCGGTGCTGGCAAGAGCGCAGCTTTTGCTCTGCTTTGGCTTTTTCGCTGCGGAGGTAGGCTAGGTCTGTTTTCGGTTGGGTCAATGGTATCACACTCCTTTTGCACTTTATAAAAGCCGCGCAATCATGAGGTCAAAAACGACATGGATGCGCGGCTCTTATGCTATTTCGGAAATAGTTCGATTAACGAACTGCGTCCCATTTTTTGGTAAAGCGATTATACCTCAGATTATTGCGCAAAACTTCTTCGGCATCTTTGTCTCCCTTTTCTGCGGCGAGTGAGAACCACTGACCAGCTTTGTTGTAGTCGATTGGTTCGGAGTAATAAATGTATCCGGCCCGATACATAGCGTAGACGCTGCCTTGGTTTGCTGCTTTTTCATACCAATAAATTGCAGCCTTAACATCTTTGACGATATAAACACCCTCATAATATTTATCGGCGAGCAACTCTTCAGCATAGATGTAGTTTTGTTCCGCAGCTTTTTTCAGCCATCGTTCGCAACCGATATACGGATTAGCACCGCCAATAAAGCAAGCATCCCCCATCTCTTTATCAATATAGATTCTGGCAAGTTCATATTGCGCTGCGGCAACTCCTGCACGTGCACCATACTCGTAGTATCGTGCGGCTGCGACGATGTTAGGCTTTTCAAGACCGGCACCAGTTTTACAGCAATAGCCACAGTATATTGTCGCATTCAAATCGCCTTCCCAAACAGCTGCACGGAAAAGTTGAAATGCCTTTTTTTCGTCTTTTTGAATGTTTTTTCCAATCAGGTATTCATAACCCAGCTTACGCATGGCAACAGCGTCACCTGAATTGGCTTTTTGAGTTAAGGTATTGATGTCTTCCATACTTTTTCTCCTTAATCATACATGCTAGAAGTATTGTTGTTATTTAGCCATGCTTCAAGACCAGAAATCAGAATTTCATTGATGGACTCAATATAATTCTTGATTTTAGGATTCTGAGCTTGTTTTAAAGTAATCAGTCGATTTTGGTATTTCTGATTCTGTTCGATTGTATCAACCGCCTGAGTGCATTGGAAGTCTTTCGTAGGCAGATACAACGCATAAATAGCGAAGGAAACTTGTGTCATGGTAAGCTGTTCACCAGTAACAACAAACGAAAGCCACGGATATTTAGCGCTGTCGGTTGCTTCAATATAGACGGAAGGCTCGTACTCTACTTCATTTGAGAGTACTGCACCGCAGTTTTTAATTTTGGTTGTATACAGATCACCAAAATTTTCATGGAGATACTTATCAAGGTAAACTTGCATAGCATCTGTACTCCAGCGAATATTTTTTTGAGGAATTTTCTTGTTCCATTCAGCAACAACCATAGGAAGATCGAGTGTTTTGTCCTCGCTAGTTAAAAGGTTCATATAGGAGTTTATTTCCGAAACTGTCCAAGAAATAAATCGATAATCATATGCAATTTCATTATCACTTGTCTGAATGCTAAATTCCTCTATGCTGTTGGCCGCATTACTAATGTCATTTTGATTAAGATTTTTCAAAAAGTTTAACCGACGATCAATTTGCTCAGTACGAGGAATATTGTTTTTGACTAAAAATTCAAGAACCTTTCTCTCCTGAGAATACATTTTGAGGTAAGCAAAAACTTTCTGAAGTATGAAAAGCTGATCTTCCCAGCTAGATGTACAAATCAGAGGATAATATTCAAGGAACTCATCGAGATTGGCATCAACTTCCTGCGGGCTACCAGATTTCGAAGATTTAATAGATTGAGCAATCAAAAGATCGATTGGCAGGATTTGCTCTGTTGATGCAGAAATAAAAGGATTATCTTTTCCGACTTTTTCTTTAGCTGTTGAAAGCCGTAAATAATTCATAATAACCGTACAATATGTATCCAAAAGAAGAGCGGTAGCTTCGTCTGTTTCCTCCATAGAGAGACAGAGAATCATTTTTTTCATACCTGCATAAGGAGCAACCTCTTGATCGGCAAAAAGTAAATTGGAAACAGCAGCAACATAGTCTTCCGATTTCAAAATATCTTTCAAAGCTGCAAGCCTTGACAACGGACTGTTGCTTCCAACCATCGCGAGATAATTATCAGAATCATTTTTGGCAGCTTCTAATCCTTCCGCAATGCTGTCGAAATCTGTCAAAAAACTGCAATCGGCATTGTCAACAGGGAAGAAAGCATCATAATGACGATCCAAGCCTCGAATGCTAGGGACAATATCGGCGAAGCGCTGTAAATTGTGAATTGTCTGCATAACAAATCGAATGGAAATACAACACTTTTGATGCAGTTTAACTAGAGCTTCGCAGCATAGATTAACAACATCAGCTGCCTCCTGCTTATAGCTATCGCTGCTCTTCAGTTCATCGCTCAAACTATCCACAGCAGAAAAATCAAATTTTCCGGTATCCTCAAAAGAATCCATCAGAACATCAAAGGCATCATGAATGATAGTATTCTTTTTAGCCGCAAAATAGTTGCTTCTTTCATGCGTGAGCCAGTCTTGATAGAGTTTTTCATTTGCTTCAGCGTTTTGAGCATCGCGCTCCATCATTATCTTAATGAATTTTTCGGTTTCATTTTGATTCATTGTTTCTGTGATAGTTTCCTTTGCGATATCGGCGGCTGCCGAAAAAAGAGATCCGAGTAAGCCCATAAATAATTCCTCCCATTTTAAATTTGATCTAACTGACGGTAGACTTTTTCCAAATCCTGCATAGCTGAAATGACTTCACCTTTTAAGCCGGTTGCTTCCTGTAAGTGGTCATCCAGCTTGTTTACTCCTTTCTCCAATGATTTTCCAACACCTAATGTGTCTAACAGCTTCTTGGTTTGGTCGAGTTTCTTCTTCGCCTTTTGACTATCTGTGATTTCATCGTCAACATTTTGCCGGATTTGTTCAAGGCTCTGTAGATTCTGATTTGCATCCTTCGAAACGTCATAAGCTTTGTTCTCAACATCACGCAGAGAATCGTTAATGCTTTCCATAAGGGTAGCTTGAACAGCTGAATCTAAATTTGAAGAATCCAACGCAAGCCCGGCATCCATAAGACTCTTTTTTTGTTGCTTTAACTCGTCCAGCTTTTGTTTTTTATCTTCAATAGTTTTCTTTACCTCAGTGATTTTCGTTCTGGAATGCTCAATACTAAAATTTTCAGCCATAATAATACCTCATTCTAATTGGCCATTCGAATCAAGAAAAACAACGTTATTTTTGATTTTTTGTTGGAGAGATTCTCCTATACTGCGAATCAATTCATCCAACATCGCTTTTCTTTCGGCTGAAATGAAAAGTTCATTTATCGCCTGACAGTCTCTTCGGTATTGTGAACGAAGTATTACAATCGAGGTGTAAATATTTTCCATGTGCCAATAGAAATCTGTGATTTGAGTGGATGTATGTACGGATGAGTCATATTCGGAGAGTGCACAAAGAGCTTCAACCTCCTTTTTCTTTAGTGATTTAACATTTTCTTTTAGAGTTTCTAGCTTTAGATTTTCTTCTTTTTGCGCCAACTGAAAAAATGCTGGCTTGTGAAGCATAATATCATATAGTTCGTCGTCATTGGGCGTTTCAGAACCATGACCTTTTTGCTCTTGAATTCTGAGTTCAAATGGTCGCTGAAGTCCTTCATAAGACATTAGGGCCTCACCCGGACGATAAACTGCAACATGTTCTAGTTGAATGCCACTAGCAGACATTGTGCTGCCAATCAGTTGTCGATCATCTATAGAGGTAAGTCTATGAATCAGCTTGATATTAGTATTTTTAATAACTTCAGGTGCCATAGCAGTAGGAAGCTGGTCTGCGATGATAATACCTTCGCGTAAAGCACGAACCTCTGCTAACATTTTAACGATATATGCTGTAGCAGCAATTTTAGGATTTGAATCTTGACCAGATGCTACTTGTGCTTCAGGAGCGATAAGGTTATGGGCTTCTTCGATAAAAATGATATGCCGGACAACCTTTTCTTCATCTGCACGAGGAGAGGCTTTCAAAGTTTCTCGAATGAGGGTACATAATAACAACGTAACAAAGTTGGCAGGGCCTTCTCCTAACGATTCGAGTTCTACAATGACAGGGTGCTTTAGCCATTCCTCTGGAGAGAATGTAGAGTGTTTTACATCAAAAATGTCCTTCATTTCCCGACGTAGGAGACTGCCAATACGCATTTCCAGAACAGATTGAATATTACCTTGAATTTCGCTGTCATAAGTTGTTTGGCTAAGTTCTTTTTGAAAGCGATCATATAATTCCGACATGGTCGGATATTCTTTTTCCCCGGTGTTAATATCATTGGTATTCCAACCATGTGCTCGATAAATACCTTCGATAGCTTTATCCAATATAAAAGGAGCTGGTGGAGCAATCGGAAAAGCACCCTCAAAAACCTGACACAGTTTAGAGATATGTTCTGAAAGTGTGAGTCCTTTCGGGAATTCGAAGGGATTCAACCTCATAGGAAATTTTGTACTAGCTGAAGGAGAAAGAATAATTAACTCTGGAATATCATACCTAGAAAGTTCTCGATATTCACGCTTGGCGGGTTCCAAAACCAAAAAAGGAATAGGATCACTTTCTTCTTTAAAAGTGACCGACAAATTATCGGTATCATCCTTGATTAGCTTTTTATGATGCCATAGGCTATTAGCGAGATGCAGCATGGTGTTAGTTTTACCAGAGCCGGGAACACCACATATGAAAGCGTGTTTTTTGAAGGATGATGCATCGATAAAAGCGCTCAACCCATTGTTGGTTTGTCCAAGGTAAATGCCAGTTTGCTCCAACTTCGGAGCAGTTTCCTTCTTTATTTCGATATTCTCGCCATCAAATAGTATTGGAAGCCGAAAGAAAGAAGAAAGTTCATCAAGTGTATAAGCGGTTGGCCAGAATGCTAAAGAGGGTGGTAGAAGATTGCAGTAAGGCTGATTTACTTCCTGCAATTCCAACGGTGTGGCCGTACTGGGAATTTCCTGAATTTCACAAGTTCCTTCTTTGATAGCTTCTCCGCAGACAGCATCCATCAAAAAATGCGCACTACTTTTTTGGTTTGCGTAAAGTAAAATGTTGGCAAAAAAACAAGGCGATTTGGCAACATCTGATAAAAACTCTTCGTATATCCGTAGGGTTTCTTCGGCTGAGACATCTCGCGGACGATTTTTGTTATCGGCGAGGGTGATTTGCCCACTACGGCCCAATGCTTTCTCACGTAGAATTGCGATAGGCTTTTGTAAGGCCTGCTGTGCAGTTTTATAGGTGTCACTTCCATAGATTGAAATATGATAAACCATATCCTCATTAAGAGCCTCTGCGGTTTTTTCCATTTCATAAAGACGTGACTTGGGATTGGATTTCCAGCCTTCGACTGTAAATAGCGTATCTCCTGTGGAAAGACGTGTTTGTTCTTGTTTTTTGACTAGAAGAATATTTGCAAATGATTTCCGCAAGCAAACAGGAACATCTTCAATAGGAGCAATCTTATAGTAGTCAGCTAAAGGACTTGCTTGCATAAGCGCATCTATTGATTCAAAGTTTACAGTCTGATCGGAAGAAAATGCCAAGAAAATTTGCAGACGACTCCCTTTTGGACGTTCATGAGTATAGCTAAGGAAAAAATGTAGGGTTGTATGGATTAGAACAGTATTCCTTTGCCATTGACGTAAAAAACGATTATGTCGCTCAAGAATACCATCTATACCTTGTTCACCAAGAGATTGATATTTAACTAGCTCTAAATCGGGAATGTACGGAATCTCATAGAAATGCCACATCATGGGGTACGCCCTCCGTGCAATCGAAGCAATTAGTCTTCATAACTAAGACATCCTTGGCGCTCTCTCGGATAGTAGTAAGCATCATAATGCGAACAGTACTGGCGGCCATTACTATCACGGTCATAAGGGTTCCAATAGATACATCCGTCAGAACAGTTGTGTCCGCAAAAGGCACCCGCAGGAATTTTCACAGAGGTTATATTGTTTTTGTCCATAATGTTTTTCTCCTTTTTATTGTATTAAAGTGTCAGATTCAATTCTTCGGGCGTAATAGAAAGTCCGGATAATTGATCATAAACTGCGAGATAAGGGAAAACTCCAGTATGAGGAATAACAATCGGAAAATACAACTTTTTCACATAAGCATTCATAATTGATCGAATATAGACAATATCCGCAGATGACAAGCATTGACATCCGTGCCCCTCTTTATGGGTGTGAAATATTCCTTTAAAAATAATTCCTTGAGCGTCCCAGTCCGATATTGTTTGATTCAAAAGCAATTCATTGGGAACATACTGGCAAGATTTCCTAAAAGATATTTTTCCTGAATCGACAAAAATGGTATTAATTGTGTTTTTTGATTGCCCAAGCAAGCCACCCATTTCAGGTGGAGCGGATGGAAGGTTGTAGAGCAAGTTGTACAAAGATTCGGTAATTAACACGACAAGACATCCTATAATTACAGTAGTGGAACTTAATATTATAGCTGAAAATAGCATACTCACTTTTGGGTTAGCGGTTGCTTCGAAGTGTTCTTTGAATTTAAAAGGTGTACTTTTCAAAACGCCAACAAAATCTTGGTGAAGTCGCCAAATTCTCTTGAATTGGAGCGGGATTTGTGGCATAATGCCTTATAAAGAGTGAGCTTTGCAAAATTTTGAAAAGTACACATTTCAAAATTTTGCAAAGTATTTGCTTAGGTGGACTTTTCAAACTGAATGGCTTTCCCATAGAACGTGCCTACGGGCAAATTACAGGCTTCAGCAGCTTCTTTAAGGGTTATTTTCTTATCTCTCCATGCTTTGTGAACATCATAGAAGTTATCTGGAAGTGGTCTTGGAGGCCTGCCAAACTTCACGCCACGGGCTTTCGCCGCTGCAATGCCCTCTGCTTGCCGCTGCCGGATATTGGTGCGTTCGTTCTCAGCCACAAAGGAAAGCACCTGCAGCACGATGTCGCTCAGGAAAGTACCCATCAGGTCTTTGCCGCGCCGGGTGTCCAGCAGTGGCATATCCAGCACCACGATGTCAGCGCCCTTTATCTGGGTAAGCAGCCGCCACTGCTCTAAAATTTCCGCATAGTTGCGTCCAAGACGGTCGATGCTCTTGATGTAGAGCAGATCGTCTTTTTTCAATTTCCGCACCAGCCGCTTGTACTGCGGGCGGTTGAAGTCCTTGCCGGACTGCTTGTCCATAAAAATGTTTTTCTCCGGGATCTTCAGTTCACGCAGTGCAATCAACTGCCGGTCCTCGTTCTGGTCACGGGTGCTGACCCGGATATAGCCATATAAATTTCCCAATAAATCGCCCCTTTCTGCTAAAAGTGAATTTCATCGTTCTATGTAAAACGGGCAAAGCATCCCTCCTGACGCTTTGCCCGTTGCTCTTTATTCTACCATAGCAGATTGGTTATCGCTCTCAAGATACCCGCACCGGCTGGATAGCCAGCGCAGCACCCTTAACCTGATACGTCACCCCGCCAGTTTCGCCTCTTGCTTTCCTCTGGCACACCTCCGGGTGCTCCGTAGTAAGGGCATCAAGCTGCTTCTGCAGGGCGGGATTCAGCGTGAACACGCTGCTTGTTCCGTCCTCACTGGCGTAGATCATGGTTTCCAGCTTAAACATCGTCAATCAGTTCTTCCTCCTCGGATTCGTCAAAGATGGTCGGGCCCCAGTCCTCGTCCTCCTCGATGTCCCGTGACATTTTCTGCATCATGGTATAATGCTCCATCTCGGAACGGACGAAGTAGAACATCTGGTCGTACCAGTCTGCCAGTGTTTCGTCCTCCAGCTTCCGGCAGAAGTCATACACCTGCTTGTTCTGGTCGGGATCAACCGTCAGCCCGGCAACTCCGCACAGCCGCTTGTGGGTCAGTTCCAGATCGGCGCAGCCATAGGTGTAGAGCAGCTTTTTTTCTTCAAACGTCAGTTTCATAGGCTTGTACCTCCGTATTAAAAAAGGGCCTGCCCTGTGCAGACCCGATGTAGCAAAAAGACCGCCGTGCGTTGTGCAGGGCGGTCAGGGATGTGATATTGTATCAGACGAAAATCAGCTCGGTCTTGACAATCTCCTCGGCACGGTTGCGGATGCTGTTCATCCTGCGCACCCATTCCAGTTGATCGGCGGCTTTCAGGGCTTCAGTCACGCCCTCAGCTTCCTGCATCTGCCGGATGGTCAATGCAAGCTGTTCCTCGGCCTGCTTGTCCAGCTTGGCAAGATAGCCGTCCAGTTCACCGGACAGGAGCAGTTGGTTGTACCAGATGGGGTGCTGCTCCTTCAGATATGTCTTATGTAAGCGGCCCCACCGCCCGGTGGGGTGCTCTGCCGGGGCTGCTGCGGTCAGGTTCGGCAGATAGTGGTTATTAACAAGGGTGTAGTCCAGGCCGGTAGTGTTGTCATGGATGGATTTCTTCAGTTCGTTCATGCAGATTCTCCTTTCATTTCTTCAGACGGTTCAAATTGAACGGTGACTGTATCAGCAGGCTCCTGTTGAGCCAACTTTTTATTTTGGGCATACTTGCGGCATCGTTCACGGCCTTTCTGCAAGAGGGCTTCGTACTCTGCTGCCGCCTGTGGATCAGTTTTAGCCGCTTCACGCAGAGCTGCACGTTTCTTTTTGCGGTTTTCCCCGGAAGTTTTCTGATATTTCTTACGCTTGGCAAGTTGCTGTTCTGTAAGATTTTTCTTGTCGCCGCGACTAATCTCAATTTGACTAGGGAACATATCACCGATAAAATTGAAGTAGATGTCGATTTGCTGCTGACGGTAGATCGTCCGTCCGCCAGATGCGGAATGAATCACCACTTTTTCTACCAGTTCGTACAGCATTTCATCTGTCAGCGTTTCACAGTCCTTGTATTTCCGAATCAGTTTGATAAAGCGTTTCAGATCAACTTTCGTTGTTTCAACGACGTCCAGTTCTTTCTTCAACTCGGCAATGCGAGCTTCGCAGACAGCTTGTTCCTCATCATATTGCGCCATCAACCGCTGATACTGTCGTTCTGGGATTTTTCCTAAGACGCTGTTTTCATATAGGCTCCGAATCAAAGCATCCAACTCGTCTATTCTTTTTTGAACTGAATGCAGTTCTTTTTTACTCTCGGAAGATACCTGTGTGTTTTGGTTTTCCCATGCAACTTGAAGCTGCTCGGCAAATTCATCCTCATTTTCAATAATTTCTTTTGTCATCGCTTTGATTGCATTGAGAATAGCGGCTTCAATGGTTGAGGTCTTGATAAAATGGGATGTGCAGGAAACGTACATATTACGGTATTTGCTGCACTGCCATGAAGAATCCGAATCATACACCACATGAGAATCCCGATGTTTGGATTCGGGGCTGGAAAAGCTCATTCGGGAGCCACAGTCGGCGCAGAATACCATTCCGGCTAACCGGTGCGAGTATGTTCCACTCGGAAGTTTTTTCGGATTCCTCTTGCGCAGCCTCTGTGCTTTATCCCATGTTTCTTGGTCGATGATAGCCTCATGAGTGTTTTTGAATATAATCCTTTCTTCCGGGGTTGCAGCACGGCGCTTTTTCAACTTGAAGTTCTCACGGATACTTTTACATAGCACTGTATAGCCGAGGTATTCCTGCCGGTCAAGAATATAGGTCAAGGTGGTCGTATTCCACCGATAGGGGTCGTGGTACGAATGGTGCCGAGCAGATTCAGGATGATACCGTTCTTCATATGCAGACGGAATCAGCACTTTTTCATCCGAAAGCGTCTGGCCGATTTGTGCAAGACTGGCACCGCTGGCTGCCATATCGAAGATCCTGCGGACAACGGAAGCTGCTTCCTCATCTACATGAAGGGTTTGCTTATCGCCGGGAACCCGCTTATAACCGTAGGGAATACTGCCGCTGCACCGTTTGCCATCCTGCATCCGTGATTTAAAAACGGCACGGATTTTATTGCTGGTATCCTTGGCGTACCACTCGTTCATGATGTTCAGGAACGGAGTAAAGTCATTATCCGTGGGATTGGCACTGTCAACATTATTGTTGATAGCGATGAACCGAACACCCTTTGATGGAAACTGAATTTCCGTGTAAAATCCAACTTCCAGATAGTTTCTTCCAAAGCGGCTCATGTCCTTTACAATGACAGTTGCAATATGCCCAGCTTCAATTTCGGCAATCATAGACTGAAAGCCGGGACGATTGAAATTCGTTCCGCTGTATCCATCGTCCGTAAAATGCTGGATGTTGTTAAAGCCGTTTTTGCGAGCGTAATCTTCCAGATACTTTTTCTGATTCAGAATGCTGTTAGATTCACCTTGCGGCTCATCATCTCTGGAAAGCCTTTCGTACAGTGCCGTGATTTTTCCTTGGTTGGATTTTGCCATAGTTTCACCTTCTTTTATTTTTAGTGGGAATACGATATGTAACAAAGATACGATACTTTTCTGATTTTGTAAACGCATCTTTGCTTTATCCTCGATAATTATAACCCTTCGGATCGGTGACCACATAGGAACTGTGACATTGTAAAAGGTTGGGCTTGAGCCAAAACCGGGTCTTGCCACTGCCGGAGCCGCCCACTACCAGCACGTTTTTGTTCCGTGCATTCTTGGGGTCCGGTGGACGGTTGGACATCATCAGGCGTTCTGTTTTGGTCAGGATGATATTGTCCTCGAACTTTGGAGCCATAAATGGCTCTATATCTTTCGGAGTACCCCACCGGGCGGAGCCGTACTCCAAGCCATGACGGTACTTCTTGGCGTTTTTGCCTTTCAGATACACCGCCAGCCGCATCGCGGCACCGCAGCATAAACCCACCAGCAGATCCAGCGGATGCAGGCTGGGCAGCGGATTTGAAAATGCAGCCGGGAGCGTATCCATCAGCGATACGATTTTGTCGCCAAGTTCCTTGCCCACAGCCAGCCGCCATGCCTCGCCCAGATTGGTAGCTACAAGCCCAATCACCACATAGGGCAGATAGAGCGCCAGCAGCTTGGAAAGTTTCTTTTTGCTCATAGCCCGCGCTCCTCCTGCTTGTGCCGCACCTTGTCCGGCAGGCTCGCAACGGACTGCGCCAGATCGTGCAGCTTTGCCAGCACGGATGGACGCTTGGTTTTATCCAGCACCGATGCCGAATATTCCTTGAACGCTGCGCTCAAGGCATCCGTGTCCTGTGCCTTGAAGTAGACCAGATACCGGGGCGGCGTGCAGGACAGGTCTTTCTGGATGGAGTAGTCGATGTGATACCGCTTAGCATAGCGGTCAAAATCCTTGATGCCGGTTTTCTGAATCTCCACATTGGTTCGATTTCTTCCTGCATCGTTACCACCTCCTGTGCAGAAAATCGTCTTAGCGGTCATGTTCCACCGGGGGCTTGTTTACGGCCTTTTCTGCGTCATTCTGAACCGATTCATCCGGCACCGGAATGACCATCAGGCGACGCCCCAGAGGGAGAAAAGCTTCGGGTTGATGGAATTCTTCTTCATACTTCTGAGTCAGCTCCGGGGAGAGCGACACAAAATCCTCCTCGCCTAAACCAACCACCAAAAAGGTTCCGGCAACGACGTCATACATCAGCCCGTCCTCGTCCCACAGGGCACGGTTCAGCGGCAGACCCATGAGCTTGCCGTCATCGTTGTAGACGATGGCAACCGGATCTTCAAAAGGATAGCTTGCGCCGATGGAGCCGCCCACCGCCTGCTGCAAGGCTTTCAGGTCGTTATCAATCTCGACCTGCTGCGGATACTGTCCCGGTGCAATTTTCAGCACCGACAGAGTATTCTCGTTCTGTTCCATTATCTTCCTCCTCGAATTTGATAGTGATTTCCTGCCCAGCACGGGCGGCGTTCAACAGAGCTGCCACAAAGAAGCCGAAAAAAGCGCCGGCTTCAAACAGCATAAACTCAAAGACAACTCGCATCAGTCAACCTCCGACAGTTCCACACCGATACACCGTTTTCCGTCTTTGTCGTAGAAAAACAGGTGGGCCAGAAGCCAGTCGTCCAAATCCAGCTTCTCATAAACGCTCGGCAGAATAAGGAAGTGATCATTATCTTTCCGACAGAGAAAGGCAGTATCCTCTAGGATGCGTTTGCTATTCACAATACGAATCTGCTCCGGCTGATAGCGGATCTGGAAATCCGTAAAAGGAATATTGCAGACCTCGTAGGTGCCTCCATAATACGGAAGCTTTTTCTGCATTTCCGCATCGTAAGGCACATAATGAATGCCCTCTGCGGCACTGATGGTCACAACTTCTGGGCCGTGTTCAAAACCGTATATGCTGGCTTTGATAAGTTCATCAATAACTTCACCATCGGACAGCCCCGGATACATACTCTGAAAAAATTCCGCTCTCGTTGACATAGCGGCACCTCAGTCGATGCAGATGCAGGGCAGCTTCTGGTCGTCAGCCATCAGGGTGATGCTGTGGCTTTCCAGATACTTCTGGAACAGGTAGACCTCATCAATGGTCAGAGAGATGACCCTGCCGTCCATGTTGGTGCGGACAAGAATCACCGGGCCGGTCAGGTAGTGCTTGCCGCCCATCTTCAGCACCTGCGCCGGGTTGTAGCAGAGCAGCAGCGAGGTGTCAGGGAGGTTCAGGCAGGCATCGTCCTCCTCAAAGCAGGGCAGGATGCCGGGAGCCTCGTCCAGCGTGATGACGGTCAGCTCCATATCCGGGGCAATGGCTGCAAGATAGACCTCGCCGCCCCGGTTTGCCGCCAGTGCAGCGCAGATACGCACGTCAATGGTGATCTCCTCGGAGCGGATGGTACGGGTAGCGTTGTTTTTCATAGGCTGTTCTCCTTTTGTTTGCAAAAGAAAAAGACCCCATCGGGTCTTTCGTTACGGTATAAGTCAGCGTTCGTTCTGCCTCTGCTGTTTGCGCTGCCACTGTTCCAGCAGCTTGATGATGGTGTCCTCCATCTGTTTCGGGGTGTAGCTGCGGGGAAAGTATTTCCGCAGGGTGTCGTTTTTGATGACCACCTTGTCCAGCTCGTCCTTTTTCTCTTCTCCCATAACCGCAAAGGCAACGTCATACGAGAAGTGCCCTTCCTGCGCCAGCTTTTTAAGCCGCTGCGCTTGGGAAAGGGACGGTGCATTCTGGGTGTCGTTCATTGCTTCTAAAAAATCCCGCTGTTGGGCTTCGTCCAGATAGGACAATTCCACAGCGGGATTGAAGGCAATTTTCTTTTCGTCCACCATGTCCAGCAGTTCAGGTACAAGATTGGTCAGGCGAATATAGCGTTTGACATTATCTTTACTCATGCCCACTTCTTCACCGATTTTCTCGGTGCTCAACTTCGGTGCAACTTGCGCCGAAGTTAAATCTGACCTAGCACCTTGATTTTTTAGAGCTTCCAGCTTCATTTTGTAGGCGAAAGCCCTTTCACTGGGCAAGATGTTTTCTCGTTGGAGATTCGAGTCCACCATGAGCAAAACTGCGGCATCATCATCCATCTGACGGACGATAACAGGTAGCGTATCCAGCCCGGCAAGCTGTGCAGCGTGTTGACGGCGGTGCCCGGAGATGATCTCGTAGCCACCTTCCGGGCGTGGGCGGGCAATCAGCGGAGAAAGCACACCATATTGTTCCACACTTTCCACCGTGCGCTGCATGGATTCATCATCCAAAACCTTAAAGGGATGGTTTTTGAAGGGAAACAATTCCCCAATGGGAATTTGCTGCACCTGCTCTCGCTGCTGTTCCTGCCGAGATTCTTCCGTGGAGAAAATGTCATCTGCCCCTTTCAGCGACACGTTTAAGCTGCTTTTCGGCATTCGCCATCACCTCCTCGTATTATAAAAGAGTAGTATTTATAGACCGCTCTCCAGCGGTATGCTACACTGTATGGGATGCTGTG
>PPYF01028197.1_pt1 | contig 14137 bp, 10 predicted proteins | sample 1559871 | NCBI WGS metagenome assembly PPYF01 (sample SAMN08240021, study PRJNA423297) | Human gut metagenome, whole genome shotgun sequencing project. | reverse complement strand
CACATAGTCCCGCTGCCAGCACTGCGTACACAGCATGCAGTTTTTGCAGACATGATCGCTCGCGTAGTCGAATACCGCCCGAATATTCCGGTCTCCGGCGGCTTTGCCCTCGCTGACGCCGTGCAGCATAGCAAGGTACAGCTCGTAGAACGCCTGCGCCGCCTCGGTCGCACAGGTGCCCGCGAGTCTGCGCACACGCTGACTGGCGGCTTCGCCCATCAGGGTATCCGGCAGCAGGCTGCGCCGGATGGCCTCCCACACGAAGGGCGGCAGCGCCGCGAACATGAGAACCGCGCAGAACAGCTCTGCGATCAGCGGAATGAACAGCGGATGCTCCACGCCGAGCATAGCCGCGCACAGTCCGCCGCCGAGCGCACAGACCGAAAACCAGCCGCGGCCGCTGTCATGAAACAGTCCGGCAACGAGCGCACACAGGCCATAGCAGCAGGTGAACAAGGCTCCGTAGCCGATGTTGAGATCCATTGCCGCGCCGAACGCGACACCGGCTGCCGCGCCCGCCGCCGGTCCGCCGAGATACGCCGCCGCCAGCACGAGCAGCAGCGCACCCGCTCTCGCAGGAGCGAACACGCCGAACAGATTGATACCCGAAAGCGATAAAAGCACGGTCGCGGTCAGCACCAAAAGCGTTACCGGTCTGCGCCAGTCGTTTTCGTCGCGCGGCGGTGCAAAGGCCGCGCCGTACATCCAGCACACACCAAACGTGATGCCCTGCACGAGCAGGAATGTCAGCACCGCCGGTGCGGTCAGCTCTGCGCCGAGCGGCAGAAACACGAATGTACACGCCGCGCTTGCAAACGTTGCCACACCGGGCGCAAACCACCGCTCGGACATCACGCGCAGACCGGCGCATACGCTCATCACGCACAGCACCAGCAGCGCTGCCGCGGCGTAAATGCCGCCGTGGAATCCGTCGCCGCGCAGCATGACGCCGCACACTAGACCGCCGAGCGCCGACAGACCCGCTCCTCGAGCCATCAAGGCCGCCGCCATCGCCAGTCCGAACGGCATGTACCCACCAAGGATGGTTCCCTGTGCCAGCACCGCACACAGCACGAATCGCTGTACGCCTGTGATGAGCGTCCGCAAATGCTCCTGTTTCCATAATCCGGCAGCCCATGCTGCCGCATGCCCGATCCGCACCGGTATCGACGCGGACCGTCTTGCCCTTTGTTTATCCATTTCGTTACGCCTCCCTTGCTGTTTTCCCAGTATATCCCAATGCGGACGTGCCGCTTGGCGGGAAATAACAGCGGGAATTGCGTTTTGAAAAAAGTTAAGCGCATATTCCAACTTTCGAGCGCGTAAAAGTGGCGGTTTCGCCACAGAAACAAAAGGATAGACAGCGGCGCTTATAAAGCTCGAGAATGTGCGCTGCCGTCAGCGCGTGGTCCAAAAGGATAGACACCAAGGTTTGCCCGTAGGCCACTAAACCTTGTTCCCGCGCCGTGCGCGGATTAAATGAGTACTATCCTCTTGGGACTCCATCTTCCTTTATTAGATAGTCTGGCGCAGACCAGAGACCAGCGACCGCTCCGAAAAGGAGAACGGCAGAGGATTTTTTCTTCCGTAGGGGCGCACAGTGTGCGCCCATGTCTTAACCTATCCGCAGTGTCGGATAATTTACTGCTACACATATCGGCTGCTCTACGCAGGCGCGGCATGACCGTGCCGCGCAACTCTTTTACGCGTTATTACAGACAGTTCCTCCGAATTTCATTTATCAACCAACTTTACCGTAGGGTGCGACGACCTCGGCGCACCGTAGCAAACGATTTGCACACATTTAATCGTAGGGGCGGCCATTGGCCGCCCACACAACGGAAAACCACCATGTCAATTCTCCATTCTCCATTTTCAATTCTCAATTTTGCACAAAAAAGAACCCGAAACTCTCGTTTCGGGTTCTTTTATCTTACTCCAGCTCAAACGCTCCGGTATAGAGCTGATAATATTTGCCGTGTTCCGCGATCAGCTGCTCATGGTTGCCGCGCTCGATGATATGACCGAGCTGCAGCACCATAATAACGTCTGCGTTTTGAATCGTGGACAGACGGTGCGCGATAACGAACACCGTACGCCCGTACATGAGACCGTCCATGCCGGCCTGCACGATGGACTCCGTGCGGGTATCAATCGAGCTGGTCGCCTCATCGAGGATCATAACCGGCGGATCGGCAACAGCCGCACGCGCGATGGAAAGCAGCTGGCACTGACCCTGCGACAGACTGCCGCCGTCGCCGTCGATGACGGTATCGTAGCCGTCCGGCAGTCGGCGGATGAAGTCGTCCGCATTGACCAGCTGCGCCGCAGCCACGACTTCCTCGTCGGTCGCATCCAGGCGACCGTAGCGGATATTATCGCGGATGGTGCCGGTAAACAGGTTGGTATCCTGCAGAACGATGCCGAGCGAGCGGCGAAGATCGGCTTTTTTGATCTTATTGATATTGATGCCGTCGTAGCGGATCTTGCCGTCCGCGAGGTCGTAGAAACGGTTGATCAGGTTGGTGATGGTCGTTTTGCCCGCGCCGGTTGCACCGACGAACGCGACCTTCTGACCGGGCTCGGCGTACAGCGTGATGTCGTGCAGAACGATCTTATCCGGGTTATAACCGAAATCCACATCGAAGAAGCGGACATCGCCGCGGACCTGCGTGTAGGTGGTGGTGCCGTCCTCGTGCGGGTGCTTCCACGCCCAGATGTTGGTCTTTTCCGGGGTTTCAACGAGTTCGCCGTTCTTATCGTACTTGGCGTTAACGAGAGTAACATAGCCGTTGTCTACCTCAGGCTCCTCGTCCATCAGCTCAAAGATACGCTCGGCACCGGCAAGCGCCATAACGATGGAGTTGAACTGCTGCGAAATCTGCGTTACCGGCTGGGTGAACGACTTGGTCAGCTGCAGGAAGGACGCGATAACGCCGATGGTGATGCTGTTTCCGACCACGCCGGACAGCGCCAGCGCACCGCCGACAACCGCCACCAGAACGTACAGCAGGTTGCCGATGTTCATCATGATCGGCATGAGGATGTTTGCGAAGGTATTCGCGCTTGCAGCATTCTCGCGCAGCTCATCGTTGAGCTCATCGAACTGCTCCTTGCACTTTTCCTCGTGGCAGAACACCTTGATGACCTTCTGACCGTTGATCATCTCCTCGATATAGCCGTTGACCCTGCCGAGCGACTTCTGCTGCTCGAGGAAGTACTTCGCGGACTGACCGCCCAGCTTCTTTACCACCTTGAGCATGACGCACACGCCGAGCAGTACGAACAGCGTCAGCCATACATTCGTCACCAGCATGCCGATGAACACCGAGATAATGGTCATCGCCGAGGAAAACATCTGCGGCACGGACTGGCTGAGCATCTGCTGCAGCGTATCGGTATCGTTGGTAAAATGGCTCATCAGATCGCCGTGGGTATGCGTATCGAAGTAGCGAATCGGCAGCTTCTGCATGTGCGCGAACATCTCGTCACGCACCTTTTTGAGCACGCCCTGCGAAATGCCGACCATCAGCCAGTTGTAGATGAACGTAGTCGCAATGCCGATGAGATAGATCACCGCCATGCTCATCAGCGCATGCAGCAGACCGGTAAACACCGGAGATGCCTGCAGCAGCAGCGGAGAAATATAGTCGTCGATCAGGCTTTTGAGGAACATGGAGCCTGCCACGTTTGCCACAGCCGACAGAAGAATGCAGATCAGTACGACCACAAACTGTACGCCGTAGCCCTTCTGAATATATTTCATAAGACGTCCGAGCGTCTTTTTCGGATTTTTGCTGCGCTTGCCGCCCATCATGCCTCTGCGGCCGCCGGGTCCGCGCATCTGAGGTCTTGCCATTATTCCTCACCGCCCTTTCTGTTCTGCTGGTTGTAGATTTCCTGATAGATCGTGTTGGCGGCGAGCAGCTCATCATGCGTGCCGACAGCCTGCACGGTGCCGCCGTCGAGAATGACGATCTGATCCGCATCCTGCACAGAGGAAACACGCTGTGCAATGATAATCTTGGTCGTGTCCGGGATTTCCTCCGCAAATGCACGGCGGATGAGCGCATCCGTCTTGGTATCTACCGCACTGGTCGAGTCATCAAGAATGAGGATCTTCGGCTTTTTCAGCAGCGCACGCGCAATGCAGAGTCGCTGCTTCTGACCGCCGGAGACATTCGAGCCGCCCTGCTCAATGTGGGTGTCGTACTTATCCGGCATCTGCTGGATGAATTCATCCGCCTGTGCCAGACGGCATACGCGCTCGAGCTCCTCGTCCGAGGCATTTTCGTCACCCCAGCGAAGGTTTTCCTTGATCGTGCCGGAGAACAGCACGTTCTTCTGGAGCACCATGGCAACCTGATCGCGCAGCGCCTCGATATCGTAATCGCGGACATCCACGCCGCCGACCTTGACCGTGCCGTGCGTGGTATCGTACAGGCGCGGAATCAGCTGCACGAGCGTAGACTTCGCGGAACCGGTGCCGCCGAGAATGCCGACGGTCTGACCGGCCTTGATATGCAGGTTGACGTTTTTGAGCGCCAGCTTGCGCTCATCACCCTTGTAGCTGAAGGAAACGTCATCGAACTCGATCGCGCCGTCCTTGACCTCGTGAATCGGGTTTGCGGGGTTGTGCAGGTCGGGCTGCTCATCGAGGATTTCGGCAACACGCTCTGCGCTCGCCTTGGCCATGGTGATCATAACGAAAACCATCGCTACCATCATCAGGCTCATCAGGATCTGCATCGCGTAGGAAAACATGCCGGTCAGCTCGCCGGTGGTCATCGAGCCGCCGACGATCAGACGCGCGCCGAACCACGAAATGAGCAGCATGCACGCGTACATGCAGAACTGCATCAGCGGCATAACGCCTGCCATGGTCTTCTGCGCCTTGGAGAACGTGCGGTACAGCATGCCGGAAACGCCCTCGAACTTTTCAGTCTCGTGGTCCTCACGAACATAGGTCTTAACAACGCGAATGCCGCGTACATTTTCCTGTACGACTGTGTTCATGCGGTCGTAGATCTTGAATGCGCGCTCAAAGACCGGACCGACAACCTTCATCAGAATGCCCATGCCGATTGCCAGAATCGGCAGCACCGCGAGGAATACGAGCGCCATCCTGCTGTTGATCTTCATCGCCATGAACAGCGCAAAGACCAGCATGACCGGGCAGCGCACCGCGATGCGCGTGCACATCTGAAAGGCGTTCTGTACGTTGGTAACATCGGTGGTCAGACGGGTGACGATCGAACCGGTGGAGAACTTATCAATGTTGGAAAACGAGAAATTCTGCACATTGTAGTACATATCGTGACGCAGATTGCGGGCAAAGCCGGTTGAGGCTCTCGCCGCAAAGGTGCCGGCTGCCGCGCCGAACACCAGCGCGAGCATGGCGCACAGCACAAGGATGATGCCGTATTTCCAAATGGCGGCCATATCCTGCCCGTCAATGCCCTTGTCGATCAGCAGCGCCATAACCAGCGGAATGATGACCTCCATCACGACCTCGAGCACAACGAAAAACGGCGTAAGCAGTGCGTCCTTTTTGAACTCACGCACACTTTTCAGCAGTCGTTTTATCATTATTTCTGTCCCTCCCTGCACATATTGCATTGGTACTGCTCCAGATTGGAGCGGATTTTTTCACAGACCGCAAACCAGCCCTTCAGCTCGTCCTCGGTGATGCCCTGCCGCAGAAGCTGTTCCATCTGCTGCATGCGCTCAGTAATGTATTCATCCATTGCACGCGCCTGCTCGGTCAGCACCAGACGTTTCAGGCGGCCGTCATGCTCCACCGGCTCACGGCGGATAATGCCGTGCTGCTCCATCAGCTGCAGTATGCCCGTTGCGGTCGAGCGGCGCATCTGGAATGCGTTTTCCAGATCCTTCTGGAATATATCGCCCTGTTTTTCGTGTATGATCAGGTGATGGACGATCATCGCCTGCATGCCGGTCACATTCGCTGCATTCGCAGTCTTTTCGGTCATACACGCCATCTGCCGCCGAAGCAGATTATGCAGCATGCCGATTTCTGCACCGATGCGGTCGTTCGAGTGACCGCAGCATTCATTATGGTCACAGCAATTCATTGTTAGCCTCCTTACTGTTAGCTTGCTAACATATTATACACCGTCACTCGGCAATGTCAACGGGTTTCACGAAATGTTCACATTTCGGGGAGTGGTCGCTTACGAAGCGAGAGGAATCTCACCCGCCCAGCGGGGGCGCCGTACCCACGGCGGGGGGGCAAGAGGGTAGACACCAATGGTTTCTACCCTCTTAACTCCCACTTCCTTTTGTTTCTTAACCTGACGCATACCAGAGACCGGCGACCGCTTCGAAAAAGGGAACGGCAGTCGGATTACTCTGCCGTAGGGGCGCACAGCGTGCGCCCATTTCTCGACATATTCGCAGTTCACAGATAACGTACTGCTACACATGCGGCCTGCTCTCCGCAGGCGCAACACAAGGTGAATTGCCCAAAGGGCAAGAGAGGGTCCCCTGGGGGATACCTGTGTCGCGCAACTCATTGGTCTGGTGGCTACAGACGGCACCTGCGAGTTTAATTTGATAATGAATGTTTACCGTAGGGTGCGCCGACCTCGGCGCACCGTGCTATCCGGCTGGCACTCAATAAAAATGAAAAAATGGAGAATGCCCTACCTCGGGGTTCATTCTCCATTCCGACTCGCTAAGAGCCGCCCTATGGGCGGTTGCTCGCTGGACGCCCACTGCGGTGGGTGTCTCCATTTTCAATTTTCCATTATTTCACCTGATATGCCGGTTTGAGAAACATTTCTTCAAGATACTGCTTGCCGGTTTCGGTTCGGAACACACGGTCTTTCGCGGTTTTACACTGCTCTGCCGTCATACCGTCCTCGTAGGCGTTGACAAGGAAATCCGCTTCAAGCAGAATACGGAAATCTTTTTCCTCTCCAGCGGTATAGGTATGGTGATGCGCGATGACCCACTGCACGCGCTCGCTCTCCCGCTCATCTGCGCCGCACTGCTGCAGCATGGGAGCCGCGACCGCCGGACCTTCCATCTCCTGCCAGTGTCCGCCGCTCGAGCCGTGCTTCCGTTCGGCTTCGTGGATGCCGATATCGTGCAGAACGGCTGCAGCTTCGAGTACATTCTGCTTCTGCTCATCCAGACCTTCCCTGCGCCCGAGCAGGCGGCTGTACGCGTATACCTTTATAAAGTGCTGAATCCGTTTTGCGTCGCCTGCGTCATACGCGATGGCGAGCGCGGTCAGCTTTTCGATGTCGATCATGCGTGTCACTCCTTTGGCGCAAGCATAGCACCGCACGACCGGATTTGTCAAGTCAGGGTAATACCACATAATTGAACAAGAGCGATTTACGAGTAAATTTTGCGGTCTGACTAGGCGTGATTTTGCGGTAATACTTTGTGTATTACCGTGAAAGCACAACGACGTCAGAGCACAAAATTTCCGTAAAGCGCCGCAGTTTTAATTGTGCGGTGTTACCCTAATCCTGTCCAGCCGTATTTCGCCATATCCACGCGGCCGTCCTCGGTGAACTCGATGCCGTCCGCTTCGAGCAGTGCGCGCTGGATATCCGCGCCGCCGAACGCAAACGCCGGTGACGTTCGTCCGTCTTTCGTTACCACGCGGTAGCACGGAATCCCCTCCGGATCGGGATTGGCATGCAGTGCATAGCCAACAACGCGCGCCCATCTCGGGTTGCCCGCGAGCAGCGCGACCTGCCCGTAGCTGGCCACCGTTCCGCGCGGAATTTTCTTCACCACTGCATATATTCGGTCAAAGCTGTTTGCCATAGCTAATCCACCTTTCTTTTACCAGTCAATACCACATAATTAAACAAGAGTGATTTGCGGGTAAATTTTCTTTTTTTGACGAGGCATGGTTTTGCAGCAGTACTTTCGTATTGCAAGAAAACACATCGAAGTCAAGAAAGTAAATTTTCGCAAAGCACCGCCGCTTTAATTATGCGGTACTGGCTTTATTATATCAAGTCAGATTGCCAATATCCATAGGTTTTTCGGCCTAAAAAACTGTATAATTTTATCGTGCTAAAGTATTGCATATGCAAAAAAATTGCTATATAATAGAACCGTCACCAAATATAAAAGCATTCCACTCGGATTACTTACGAAAGTTAAGCGAGTGGTATAGAATGTAAGGAGGACAATAAAAATGGCACTTACCAATTCTTATCTGCAGGGCGTGTACGAAACCGTACAGAAGCGCAACCCGAATGAGCCGGAGTTCCAGCAGGCAGTTTACGAGGTTCTCGAGAGCCTTGAGCCGGTTGTTGAAGCTCGTCCGGAGCTTGAGAAGAACGGCATCATGGAGCGCATCGTAGAGCCGGAGCGCATGTTCATGTTCCGTGTACCGTGGGTTGACGATCAGGGCAAGGTTCAGGTTAACCGCGGCTTCCGTGTACAGTTCAACTCCGCAATCGGCCCCTACAAGGGCGGTCTGCGTCTGCACCCCTCTGTTAACGCATCCGTTATCAAGTTCCTCGGCTTTGAGCAGTGCTTCAAGAACAGCCTGACCACTCTGCCGATGGGCGGCGGCAAGGGCGGCTCCGACTTCGACCCGAAGGGCAAGTCCGATGCTGAAATCATGCGTTTCTGCCAGTCCTTCATGACCGAGCTGTGCAAGCACATCGGTCAGTTCACCGACGTACCGGCCGGCGATATTGGTGTTGGCGGCCGTGAGATCGGCTTTTTGTTCGGTCAGTACAAGCGTCTGCGCAACGAGTACACCGGCGTTCTGACCGGCAAGGGCCTGTCCTACGGCGGTTCTCTGGCTCGTACCGAGGCTACCGGCTACGGTCTGTGCTACTACATGAAGGAAATGCTCGCATACAAGGGCACTTCGTTTGAGGGCAAGACTGTTGCAATCTCCGGTTCCGGCAACGTTGCAATCTACGCTTGCCAGAAGGCTACCCAGCTGGGCGCTAAGGTTGTTACCATGTCCGACTCCAACGGCTTCATCTACGATCCGAACGGCATCAACCTGGATGTTGTTAAGGACATCAAGGAAGTTAAGCGCGGCCGCATCAAGGAGTACGCTGAGCGCGTACCGGGCAGCGTTTACACCGAGGGTCAGCGTCCGTGGGGCACCAAGTGCGACATCGCTCTGCCGTGCGCTACTCAGAACGAGCTGAACGAGGAGAACGCAAAGGCTCTGATCGCCAACGGCTGCAAGTTTGTAGCTGAGGGCGCTAACATGCCGTCCACCCCGGAGGCTGTTGCAGCATTCCAGGCAGCCGGCGTATTCTTCGGCCCGGCAAAGGCTGCTAACGCAGGCGGCGTAGCTACCTCCGGTCTGGAAATGAGCCAGAACTCCCTGCGTCTGTCCTGGACCTTCGAGGAAGTTGACCAGCGTCTGCACGACATCATGGTTAACATCTTCCACACCTGCATCACTGCAGCTGAGAAGTACGGCCACAAGGACAACCTTGTTATGGGCGCTAACATCGGCGGCTTCGAGAAGATCGCTGACGCTATGCTGGCTCAGGGCGTATGCTGATTTTCGATTGAAAGGGCGCAGCCCTTTCAATCGAGGGACGCCCTTGACAGGCGCTGCCTGTAAGGGCTACCGCAATAAAAGAGCACCGGAATTTCGATTCCGGTGCTCTTTTATTGTTTGCTAAAAATGACCCGGCAAAGTATCAAACCATACGATATCGCTTAACCGTAGGGTGCGCCGACTCGGCGCAGCGTTGCAGACCATTTGCAAATATACAGCCGTAGAGGCGAACATTGTTCGCCCAAAACACGTTCCATTTCACGTTGTGTGGGAGCACACTGTGCTCCCCTACGGGATAATATGTACCAATCGTTTAATTCGGTGCGCCGAGTCCATCCCTCCCGGGCACCTTATCGCACACCATCAAAGAAGACCGCCATATGGCGGTCTTTTAGCTTACGCGTTTTCCGAGAAATCCGCGAGACGCAGATTCTCGTTATGGTCGGTTGCGTAGGTGATATTCCACGGCGAGGTGAACAGCAGCAGGCTATTGCCCTTGAGATCCTCGACGATCTTGGTATCGCTCGTGAGCTGGAGCTTCTTGATGTCGAAGTCATCCTCGTCATTCTCAACCCAGCGAACGTGCTCATACGGCAGGTTTTCGCGGATGATCTCAACGTTATACTCGTTCTTCAGACGGTACTCGAGCACCTCAAACTGCAGCACGCCGACAACGCCGACGATAACCGATTCCATACCGGCATTCGGCTCGCGGAAGATCTGGATGGCGCCCTCCTGGGCGATCTGCTCGACACCCTTGACGAACTGCTTGCGCTTGAGCGTGTCCTTCTGGCGGACAACGGCGAACAGCTCCGGTGCGAACGTCGGGATGCCGGAGAACACGCACTTATGCTTGGGATCGCACACGGTATCACCGATGGAGAACACGCCCGGATCGAAAATACCGATAATATCGCCCGCATACGCCTCATCGACGATGGAGCGGTCCTGTGCCATCAGCTGCTGCGGTGCGGCAAGCACCATCTTCTTACCGGACTGAACGTGCAGCACGTCCTGACCGCGCTCAAACTTGCCGGAGCAAATACGCATGAACGCAACACGGTCGCGGTGTGCCTTGTTCATGTTCGCCTGAATCTTGAACACAAACGCGGAGAAATGCGGGTCGAACGGGTCGATCACACCGATGTCAGCGGTACGCGCGGTCGGCGGCGGCGTCATCTGCAGGAACTTTTTCAGGAACGGCTCAACGCCGAAGTTAGTCAGCGCGGAACCGAAGAACACCGGCGACAGCTTGCCCTCGTGCACAGCCTTGAGATCAAACTCATCGCCTGCACCGGAGAGCAGCTCCACATCGTCGATCAGCGTCTGGTACTGATCCTCGGGCAGCAGACCCTCGAGGATCGGATCGTCGATCGACAGGCGCTGCGCCTTGACCTCGTGGCGGAAATCCGCGCCCTCAAACGCGATAACCTCATCGTCCATGCGGTCGTACACGCCCTTGAAGCGCTTGCCCGAGCCGATCGGCCAGTTTACCGCATAGGTGCCGATGCCCAGCTCGTTCTCGATGTCCTCGAGCAGCTCGTACGGGTCGCGTGCCTCACGGTCCATCTTGTTGATAAAGGTGAAGATCGGCACGCCGCGCATCGCGCAGACCTTGAACAGCTTGCGGGTCTGTGCCTCGACGCCCTTGGAGGCGTCAATGACCATCACCGCCGAGTCAGCCGCCATCAGCGTGCGGTAGGTATCCTCCGAGAAGTCCTGATGGCCCGGGGTATCCAGAATGTTGATGCACTTGCCCTCATAGCGGAACTGCAGCACCGAGGACGTTACCGAAATACCGCGCTGCTTCTCGATCTCCATCCAGTCGGAAACCGCATGACGGCTGTTTTTCTTGCCCTTGACCATGCCGGCCTCCTGAATGGCTCCGCCGTAGAGCAAAAACTTCTCCGTAATGGTGGTTTTACCGGCGTCAGGGTGCGAAATGATTGCAAATGTGCGCCGATTTTCAATTTCTTTTTTCAGGTCTGCCACAGACTTTTTCCTCCCGATCTATCAAAAATCTAATATTGTGGTAGAATGTACACAGAATGTTCACAATTCACCAGTATTATAAAGGACGTGGAAAGCGTAAGATCCCCCCACATGTTCTTGCTTTCTACTCTCTATCCTACCTTTTATTGCGGGAGCAGCCGGACGAAAGTTCGGCTGTTCCTGTTTTTTTTGCCTTTTTTAAAGGTAAAATGAGAGTTTACGTTGTAAATTCTATTCAGCACCATCTATCCGGTGCGCACGATCCGCGAAGCGGTACGCTGTCACCGGGCGTGCCTATACGCTAACAAGTACAATCTTGTCATAAACAACGGTGCCGAGCACAGCAACCCAGTAAAATCGTTGCGCAACACTGTTATGTTGCGCCTGCGTAGATGAACCCGTATGTGTAGCAGCAAGGAATCTGACACTGCGTACAGGCAGAGACATGGGCGCACACTGTGCGCCCCTACGGTAGAAAAAATCCTCTGCCGTTCCCTTATAGTCTCAGTTCTCTGATTGCCGCCGTGCCCTCAGGAAAGGGGTGAAAATCAGAGGGTGGAAACCTTGGTGTCTACCCTCTTGTGCGCCTGCCGCGTAGGCAAGAACCGCCGCATACTGCGGCACCAATTTCCATCAAACGCAAACCTTACAAGGATGCAAAGGAGCTATTACAGCTCCTTTCGCCCCTCCAGTGCACGGGTCAGCGTCACCTCATCAACAAACTCCAGATGCCCGCCAACTGGAATACCATACGCCAGCCGCGTAATCTTGATGCCGAACGGCTGCAGCAGCCGCGAAATGTACATCGCCGTGGCTTCGCCCTCGGTGTCCGGATTGGTGGCGAGGATAACCTCCTCGGTCTCCTCCTCCGCCACGCGCTTGACCAGCTCGCGGATACGGATGTCGTCCGGTCCGACGTGCCCCATCGGAGACAGCGTGCCGTGCAGCACATGATACAGACCCTTGTACTCCTTCGTGCGCTCGAACGCAATTACGTCACGCGGCTCTGCCACCACGCAGATCACCTTCTGGTTTCGCGTCTTGTCCGAACAGATCGGACAGATCTCGCTGTCCGTCAGATTCTGACAGCGCCTGCAGGTGAACGTCTTGGCTTTTGCTTCACGGATGGCATCCGCAAACCGCTCGGCGTCCTCTTTCGGCAGGTCGAGCACATGAAACGCCAGCCGCTGTGCGGTCTTCTGGCCGATGCCCGGGCGCTTTGCAAACTCCTCGATCAGCCGTTCGACCGGCGGTGCAAAAAGCTCCATTACAGCAGACCGCCCAGACCGCCGCCGATGCCGCCCGTAATCGCGGACATCTGGCTCTGCGACTTGTCGGAAGCCGCCTTGAGTGCCTCATTGACCGCTGCAACGACCAGATCCTGCAGCATGTCGATATCGTCCGGATCAACAACGTCCGGCTTGATTGCAATGCTCTTGAGCGTGGAAGTGCCGGTTACAGTCGCGGTAACCATGCCGCCGCCTGCCGTGCCAGTGGATTCCATCTGCGCGATCTCCTCCTGCGCCTTGAGCATGCTCTCCTGCATCTTCTGTGCCTGCTTCATCATCGCCTGCATGTTCATGCCGCCGCCGAATCCGCCGAAACCCTTACCCTTTGCCATAATAAATGTCCTCCTTAAAGCTGTTTCACTTGAATATCCATTGATTTAGCGCGGTCGATCAGTTCATCGACTGCGATATTTTTTTTCACAACAAGCTCTTCGCCCGCTTCGCGCACCTTGACCTTGATGGGTGCACCGTTCAGCTTGGCCGCCTGCTCCCGGATGACCGAAATGGTCGGCTCCTTTGCCGCGAGAATGGCCGTCATTTTGTCCTCGCAGAGAATGACGAGCGCGTTGTCCTCGAGCACGCCTTTCGCGCTCAGCTTGATATTGGTGTGTGCGCCGATGTTGATCTTGCCGGTCAGCGCTTCGAGCAGCGGCTGCCACTGGCTCCACAGTGTCACTTCCTGCTTAGGCGTGTCTTCTGCGGTCCCGTCTTCCTCTCGCGCCCAGTCAGGCGCATCCTCGTCGCCCGGAAGCGGCGGTGCATCATCGTCACTCGGCGGAGGCGGCACATCGCCTGCCTGCTGCGCGGCTGCTGCGGGCACCATCTGCACCGGAACGCCGTTCTTCAGCTTTTCCTCGAGCGCTTCTACACGCCCGCCGAGCGTGTCATAGCTGTCAGCGCCCAGGCTGCACAGCCGCACCGCGCACAGCTCCGCCTCCACGCGGCGGTTGGCTGCCGTGCGCATATGGTCGAGCGAATCGCTGATAATGCGGCTCCACGCGATGAGCGTGGACGAGGCCAGACCGTCACACAGCGCCTGCAGCGTCTTTACGCTGTACGCCGGAGAAATAAGCGCGGAAACGTCGGTCTTGCTGGTCTTGACCAGCAGTGCATCGCGTATCAGGCCAAGCATCTGGTCGTACACCGAGGCCAGATCGCGGCCCGCATTGTAATATTCGTCCAGCAGGCCGACTGCCGCCGCCAGATCACCGGTTTTCAGGTGTTCGGCCAGGCGAATACCGTCGTCCTGACCCATGACGCCGAGCGCCGCCGTGACCGTTTTCTCGTCCACTGCACCGGCTGCCGCCGCACGGTCGAGCATGGAAAG
>PPYF01458174.1_pt1 | contig 14138 bp, 15 predicted proteins | sample 1559871 | NCBI WGS metagenome assembly PPYF01 (sample SAMN08240021, study PRJNA423297) | Human gut metagenome, whole genome shotgun sequencing project. | reverse complement strand
TTGACTGCCCAGGACATGCTGACTACGTTAAGAACATGATCACAGGTGCAGCTCAGATGGATGGTGCTATCCTTGTTGTAGCAGCTACAGATGGTGTTATGGCTCAGACAAAAGAGCACGTTCTTCTTGCTCGTCAGGTAGGTGTTCCTTACATCGTTGTATTCATGAACAAATGTGATATGGTTGATGACGAAGAACTTCTTGAACTGGTTGAGATGGAGATTCGTGAACTTCTTTCCGAGTATGATTTCCCAGGAGATGATATCCCGGTAATCAAAGGTTCTGCTCTTAAAGCTCTTGAAGACCCGAACGGTGAGTGGGGAGACAAGATCATGGAACTTATGGATGCTGTTGACAGCTACATTCCAGACCCACAGCGTGACACAGATAAACCATTCGTAATGCCTTCGAGCGTGGACAGGTTCTTGCTAAACCAGGAACACTTACATGCCATACAAAATTCACAGCTCAGGTTTACGTTCTGACAAAAGATGAAGGTGGACGTCATACTCCATTCTTCAACAACTATCGTCCACAGTTCTACTTCAGAACAACAGACGTAACAGGTGTTTGCAACCTTCCAGAAGGAACAGAAATGTGTATGCCTGGAGATAACATCGAAATGACAATCGAACTGATCCACCCAATCGCTATGAGCCAGGGTCTTACTTTCGCTATCCGTGAAGGTGGACGTACTGTAGGATCAGGACGTGTTGCTACAATCATCGAGTAATACAATCTGAATATAGATTTGTTATCGCAAGATAACGTTGTGTCCAAACGTAAGATACCCGTAGAACTTCGGTTCTACGGGTTTTTCTGTTGCCTGGAAAATATAAAAGGGCGGAAAAGAATAACGAACAGCATAGAAAAACGGTTGCCGGGAGAGTATCCTGACAACCGTTTGTGATAACAGAATGATAACAAAATTTATATTTGATAATATGTAAAAGTATAAAAAAAGCAAGAGAAACATACACTTAAGATGTTTGACTTGCTTTTTTCCTCCTGTGTTTCGCAATAACAATAATCATCGGATTTCTCTCAATAATCACATACTGTAAATTATCTCCACCTATGGAATGATTTATTGTTTTACTATTATATGAAATTATAATCAAAATGTCAATAGGAAATTATTGCTATTTTAATTCGAAGTTGAATTTAACTGTGTTAATTGCTCTAATAATTCGTTGTATCTTTCCTGTAAATCATGTTTTTCTTTAGTTATTTTAGTCAGCTTACGATTGAGACGATTGCGTTCGGTTTTTAAATTATTATATGATTTTTTCAGTTTTTTTAATTCTACTATATTCTTTTGGTTTTCGGTAACATCTGTAGGAAGAATACGAACACCCCAACATGCCCGCAAATCTTCTTGAGTTAGGTCATGATTGCCATTATAAGCAGCAAGATGAATTCGTTTCATAAATTCTGTTCGTTCGTTATCGGTACGAGTGTACCATTTGATATAATTGAATGCAATAAAGTCCGCTAATTGCAATCCAGCGTGATTATCCTTTTTGGTTACAATATTAAAAAATCTTATTCGATTATAAATTGTACGATTAGTTAAATAAGAAACGCCCTTTCCGTTTACCTTTACTTTGCAAAAATTATGAAACATCTTGTTATCAAGCGAATTACTTCTTGTGTTAGATGAATTGGTACGTGCTTCATAGATGATAGATCCAGCACCATTTACTTTGCATAAAAAATGTGTATATGCTTCGAGAATTTCTTGCATAGCAATATCATACCAATCATCTATTAATCTTGGTTCGTTTGGCAGTGCATAATATGATCGGAACTTTTTACGATCAATAATGCAACATAGAGTAGTAATCTCTTGATTTTTCATTAACAATGAAAAACTTTTATAAACATTTTGATAGCAGTCTGCAATTTCCTCTTTTGTTTTAGTGTTGAATACAGTATATGCACCGTTGGTAAACCTTGAAATTTGAGAATTATTGCGGTTTTTATAAGCAATGTTTAATTCTGTACTATGTAATATTGGTGATAAAGAAGAAATTTCAGTAGGTGTCCAGATAAGTTGTTTTATAGATTCTATCTCGTTGGAGACAATATTTAAATCAGAATTTTTAATTATACAACCGGCGATACAAAATAAATCAGTATTATCATCGTAACTTTCATCAAGAAATAAGGTATATTCTGTCATCTTTATACTCCTTTGTTCTTTGAATTTTATTTAGGTTAAATCATAGGATTTAATTAGGTGTTTTTCGGTTCCTTTTTTAATAACAGTATGGCATCCTATCGTTGTTCCCATAGCACGCAATTTCCATTCTTCTTGGGTAGCGTTCAGTTTATCCAGTTCTTCCTGCCTCTTATCTTCATCTTCAATAGCTAATATTTCAGCTTTTTCCTTTTCGTAGACATTTTTAAACTGACACCATTTCTTAAAGAAATCCTGCATTGTAGGATTAGCAAATGTCATTGCAATATTCTGATCTGAGGTCTCTGAGAGAGAAAGATTTACAGAGTCATCGATTGCAAATAGGATGGAGAGTACATCTCCAACTGTCTCAATATTGAAATCAAGAAAAACACTTACATTTAATCCCAGTGCAGTTGCTATCTTTTCTAACTGATCCGGTTTTGGATTCCGGATTCCAAGTTCATATTTTCTGATCGTTCCTACGTTAATGCCGGACAGCTCGGCTAACTGTATCTGACTGTATCCTCTAAATTCCCGGAACGCCCGGATTTTTTTACCTACCATAATGTGCTGCCTCCTTAATAATATTTGTGATTCTATTCTAGCACAAAAGTGAATGATGCGAAAGAGGTTGATTTTCGTAGAGCCTCAAAATGTAGAATGGAATATAAAAATAAAATTCGCAAAAGGTTATTGACAAATTCACAAAAGTGAATTATAGTATAAAACATCAAAAGAGTCACAAAAGTGACTGAAAAGGAGGACGCTATGAGAACTAATTATATGATGACTGTTGATGATGTCATGGAAGAATTAGGTGTGAAACGCAGTAAGGCATATTCCATTCTGAAGCAGCTTAATGATGAACTGGCAAAGGAAGGATATGTTGCAGTTCGTGGGAAGATACCACGTCCTTACTGGGAAACAAAATTTTATGGATGCTCTCAGAGAGCAGTATGAAGGAGGGTTTAAGATGTCAGCTTACAAAGACAAAACACAGGGAACCTGGTATGTGAGCTTCCGTTATATTGACTGGACAGGAAAGAAAATACAGAAGCTGAAAAGAGGGTTCAAGACAAAGAAAGAAGCATTGAATTATGAAAAGGAATTCATAAGAAAAACTGCGGCGGATATGAAAATGGAGATGAACAGTTTTATTCAGGTCTATTTTGAAGATAAAAAGAATGAACTGAAAGAAAATTCAATCCGTAACAAGCAGCACATGATGAACAAGCACATTGTTCCGTATTTTGGAACAAGAAAAATGAATGAGATTACACCGGCTGAAATTATCCAGTGGCAGAACACCATTCAGGAAAAAGGATACAGCAAGACTTATGAGCGTATGATTCAGAATCAGTTAAATGCACTGTTTAACCATGCACAGAAAATTTACAATCTGAAGGAAAATCCATGTAAGAAAGTAAAAAAGATGGGGAAATCGGATGCAAATAAGCTGGAATTCTGGACGAAAGCAGAATATGACAGATTTATCGCCGGGATTGAGCCGGGGAGTGAGGATTATCTGATATTTGAAATTCTGTTCTGGACAGGAATCAGGGAAGGAGAGCTTCTGGCATTGAGTCTTTCAGATTTTGATATGAGTGGAAATCTCCTGCATATCAATAAGACGTATAACCGGATCAGGAAAAGAGATGTGATTGATACTCCAAAAACAGAGAATTCAGTCCGTACCATTGATATTCCAAATTTTCTTAAGGAAGAGGTGCAGGAGTATGCGAAGAAACATTATGGATTTCCGGAAGATCAGCGGTTGTTCCCAATTGTAGCGAGAACGCTGCAGAAACGTCTCAAGAAATATGAAGCATTGACTGGTGTAAAACCAATCAGAGTGCATGATATCCGGCATAGTCATGTGGCATATTTGATTTATCAGGGCGTAGAGCCATTGATTATCAAGGAGAGACTGGGACACAAAGATATTCAGATGACATTGAACACTTATGGGCATCTGTACCCGTCACAACAGAAAAAAGTAGCTGAGATGCTGGATAACAAACGTTAATACGGAGGTAGAAGCAAATGAAAACAAAGAAAGTAGTCGGAAAAATATTTGATGCAATTAACTACAGTAAGAAGTTGAAGATAAGTTCTATTTTACCAGATCGAGATTCAGATTATGTGATTCTTCTTGAATTAGAGGACGGAAGCAAATTTGAAATTATCATTATTCCTACAAGGAGATTTGTGTAAGGAGCAAAAGCTATGACTACTGACAGACAAAAAGAAAAAGCCCAGACAAAATATCTGAGCAAGTTCTCTGATAATCAGATTCACTGATATACCATCTTGGCAGATTCAGTATATCACGAATTGAAAGATACAACAATTCCCGAATATCTGTTCATCAGAGACTTGCCCGGAGGGGCAGGAGGTAGAAGTGACATTATTTGAACAGGTAAAAGAATGTGTGACAGCCAGACAGGCTGCGGAGCATTACGGGATAAAAGTAAAAAGAAATGGAATGGCGTGTTGTCCGTTTCATAAAGACCGACACCCAAGTATGAAGGCAGATAAAATATATCACTGCTTTGCATGTGGAGTGGGCGGTGATGCGATAGATTTTACAGCAAGGTTATTTGGAATATCACAGTATGAAGCTGCGAAAAAGATGATAGAAGATTTTGGACTAGATATAAAAATCGAAGACAGAAACAAATACAAAAGGACGCACCAAAGCAGGAATACTTTAATATCAAAGAAACCTAAAGTTGTGATGATCAGAGAAAAACTGGAGCAGTGGTTGAAACATGCAACAGACGTGCTGATCAGATATCTGAAATGGATTCAGTTCTGGAAAGAGATTTACAAACCAGAACCAGATGAAGAGTGGCACGAATTATTTACGGAGGCATTGGCAAATGAAAGAAAGATAAATGACTATCTGGACGTGCTGATGTTTGGAACAGGAGAAGAGATTGTAGAGTTTTTCAAGATGAAGAGAAGGGAGGTTGAAAAAATTGAAGAAAGAATTAACGAATATCAGCGAGAAGTCCTTGATGGAATTAGAAGATATTGTGAACGAGGAAATGCTTACAACAGAAGATGTCAATAATATGTTGGAGCATACGGATAAAGGAAGAACAAAGCAGACAATTAGAAATTGTGTAACCGTACTTCAAAATGATCCGGTATTGAAAAAAGCGATTAAACGAAATGAACTTTCTGGAAGAATGGACATTGTAAAAGAGGTTCCCTGGGAGCGGAGGAATAACAGTCCTACGGTTACAGATACTGATGAAAATAATTTGAAGATGTATCTGGAAGAAAATTATGAACTGACAAGTGAGCGTGTGATCAAAGCAGGAGTAGATATTGTTTCCAATGAAAATAAATATCACCCAATTAGGGATTATCTGGAGAGTCTGGTCTGGGACGGAATTCCAAGAATAGAAAATATGCTTCCACATTTTCTGGGAGCAGAAAAGAGCAAATATACAATCGGAGTAATGAAAATGCACATGCTGGCAGCGATTTCAAGAATTTATGAACCGGGAATAAAATATGATATTATGTTGTGTTTGGTTGGGAGTCAGGGAGCCGGAAAGTCCACATTTTTCAAATATCTGGCGATAAAAGAAGAATGGTTCAGCGACAATCTGGATCATTTGGATGATGAAAATATTTACAGAAAACTGCAAAATCACTGGATTATCGAAATGGGAGAAATGAAGGCAACTATCACAGCAAAGAATATTGAACAGATAAAATCGTTTCTGAGCAGACAGAAAGAAACTTATAAAGTACCTTATGAAGTTCACCCGGAAGACAGACCGAGACAGTGTGTATTTTGCGGTACTTCAAATGATCTGAATTTCCTTCCGCTGGACAGAACCGGAAACAGAAGATTTGCTCCGGTGATGACAGATATGTCGAAAGCAGAAGTTCATATTCTGGATAATGAAGCAGAGAGCAAAGCTTATATCGAACAGGCCTGGGCGGAGGCAATGGTACTGTATCGACGGGGAAATGTGTTCTTAGGATTTACAAAGGAAATTGAGGAAGAGGCAAAGCGTCTGCAAAAAGAATTTATGCCGGAAGATACCAATGCCGGAATCATACAGGCATTTCTTGATGATTACGATGACGAGTATGTATGTACCAGAATTCTGTTCGATGAAGCGCTACATCGAACCGGAGAAATGAAACAGTGGGAAGGTAAAGAGATTGCTAATATTATGAACAATGCAATTGAAGGCTGGAAACCACATGGTACACATCGGTTCGGAAAGGAATATGGAATACAGCGTTCATGGAAAAGGATGGAAGATTCTGTGAAGAAAGATAAAGACGGCTTTATGGAAGTACCGGAACAGTTGGAGATACCGTTTGAGTAAAGATTATTGTAAACGATGTAAACGGAACTTGAAGGAAAAACTTAAAAAGTTAACTTTTAAAATCTTTTGAGCCCCGTTTACAAATTCCGTTTACAAATTGGAAAGGAGCAGAAAATGATGAAACAGGGAAGATTAGGATACAACAGTAGTAATGGAAGATATGGATTATTATCATCAGACTTATGGATTGATACAGGATTTCACTGTGGAGAAGGACTGGAAGTGCTGGTAGGTGATGAATGGGTACAGACCAGAATGGAGATGAATCTGGCAAGAGAATGGTATCTGGTGGGGACACCCTATTGTGGAGATCTGGAATATGTGCAGGCAAGGATACCTGGATAAATAGGTCTATGATCCGCTTCGGCTGGTGTAAAGCAGACGTCCACCGGACGTTATGCCCCCGGCAGGGCGCAAGGGGACTTTTGATGGACGGTACGGCTGTCGAAAGTGCTTTTGCGTTACTTTTGACAAAAGTAACAAAACCACCGTATCCGGTGAAAGTTTCTTAAATATCGCCATGTCTGGCGTAAATAAAAATTATGTGCCATATCTGGCACTCAAACAGAAAAGAGGTGACAAAATTTATGATGAAAAGAACAATCAGTGGCATGATCGGAGCTGGCTCACTGGCTCATAACAGACGGGATTTTGTAGCAGAAAATGTAAATCCAGACAGAGTACAACTGAACATTTGTTATAAGAATGAGAATCTGAAAGAAGTCTATAAAGAACTGTTTGATGATGCGGTGGAGAGATACAATGTCGGGAAAAGAAAGGATCGGCAAATTGCAAATTATTATGAAAAAATCCGACAGAGTAAACAGGAGAAGTTGTTCCATGAAGTAATATTTCAGATTGGTAATCGTGAGGATATGGCAGTTGACACGACAGAAGGAGATTTGGCCGTAAGGGTACTGGATGAATATATGAAAGACTTCCAGAAAAGGAATCCGTCACTTCGGGTATTTAACTGCTATCTGCATCAGGACGAAGCTACTCCGCATCTGCATATTGACTTTGTTCCTTATGTGACCAACTGGAAGGGAAAAGGAATGGATACCAGAGTTTCACTGAAGCAGGCATTGAAAAGTCTTGGATTTCAAGGTGGAAATAAGCATGATACAGAACTGAATCAGTGGATAAATCATGAAAAAGAAGTGCTGGCTGAAATCGCAAAACAGCATGGAATTGAATGGGAACAGAAAGGCACACATGAAGAACATCTGGATGTTTACAATTTCAAGAAAAAAGAACGCAAAAAGGAAGTGCAGAAATTGGAACAGGAAAAAGAAAATCTGACAGTGGAGAATGAAGGATTGATTTCTCAGATTGCAGAAGCAAGGGCAGATATTAAGCTACTGGAAGAAGAAAAAATTCAGTTCCAGAAAGATAAAGAGATAGCGGAAAAACGTGCGGAGAAAGCAGAAACGGAATTGAAAAAACTGGAGGACAGAAGAGAATTCCTGCAACCAGTGATGGATAATGTCAGTAAGGAAATAAAAGAATATGGAATGATTAAAACATTTCTGCCGGAAGCTACAGCATTGGAATGTGCGGTAACTTACCGGGATAAGAAAATAAAACCATTATTCATTGAAATGAAAAACAAAATCGGTGCGATGGCTGCACAGGTGAAAGAACTCACAAGAGAAAGAGATAGTTGGAAAAGTAAGTTTCAGAAGAAAAAGCAAGAGCATGAAAAAACAAAAAAGGAACTGGCAGAAGTTCAGAAAGATTATCAGAAATTGTCTGGTGAGAAAGAAATACTACAGGGGCTTGCGGACAGATATAATCGACTTTTACGCATGCTGGGGAAAGATATGGTAGAAAGACTGGTACAGGACGATATCCGGATACAGGAGGAACTTGAAGCAAAAAAGAGGAAAGAGCAAATGCCGAAAAAATAGGTGACCGCATACAATGGGCAAGAGAACGAAGTGAAGAACACAATGCACAAATTAAGAAGAATAAAGCAAAGTACAGAGGAATGGAGTTGTAAGAATATGAAGAAACAGATTTATGATGAAAAGAACGGACTGAACTACACACTGCATGGAGATTATTATCTGCCAGACCTGGAAATCAATGAGGAAGAACCTACATATGGGAAGTATGGAATAATGCGAAAACAGTTTTTGAAGGAACACAGGAGTGCCAGGTATCAATATCTGGTACTGACCGGGAAACTGACGGAACATCTGAATCAGGTTGATAAGGAAGTGAGAGAAGAAGTTGAGATACTGATGGAACAGATGGCTGAACAGTGGAGCGTGACGGAAGAATTGAAGATGCAGGATCAGATGGAATGGGTGAGGAGGAGGAATAATATTAAGAATGTTGTGGAAGGAATGGTGTTATTAGAAATGATTTATGCATAAAAAACACATATAAAAGAAAATCGAATATGATATGAGAAAGGGCACGTTGATTAAAAACGTGTCTTTTTTCTGTTTGCAGGGAATTGAATAGTGGCTGTTAGTTTGATACAATAAAATGGATTATACGATATTGAGGGTGAGAAAATTATGCCGATGAAAGAACCTCGTTTTCATGGCGAAGTTACAGAAAAAAGTCATAAAAACATGAGTAAAATACGTGGAAAAGATACAAGTATAGAGATTGTGTTGAGAAAGGCATTATGGCATAAGGGATTTCGTTATCGAAAAAATTACAAGGGATTGCCAGGAAGACCGGATATTGCCCTGACAAAGTATCGTATTGCAATTTTTTGTGACAGTGAATTTTTTCATGGAAAAGATTGGGAAATATTGAAGCCTCGATTAGAAAAAGGAAAAAATCCAGATTATTGGGTTAAGAAAATAGAGCGGAATATCCAGAGAGATGAAGAAAAGGACCAGCAATTAAATTTTATGGGGTGGACTGTGATACATTTCTGGGGAAAAGATATTCTGAAAGATACAGAACAGTGCGTTAGAGTGATAGAAGAGACAATATTTGACCAGAAATTGGAAGAAGTAGACGATGAAGAGGAAATGTAATGATGAATTATTTGGAAGAATACGATGAAACGGATCCTATTTCAATTGAAACATATGCAAAAAGGTTGATTGGAAAAACATTTGCGGATGTGTGCAAGCAGGATGATATCACTAAAGCTATGGTTGTCAGGGAGGCAACAAATTATGAGGTAAAGCACGAGAATAAGAAGCGAAAAGGTGGTTTGGGAGAACTGATAGAAGAGAGATTCTTTCACTATCAGACGAATAATGACGCATGTCCGGATTTTGATAAAGCAGGTGTAGAATTAAAAGTAACACCGTATAAACAAAATAAGAATGGAACACTGGTAGCCAAGGAAAGGTTGATATTGACCATGATTGACTATTTTTCAGTTGTTGATGAATCGTTTGAAGATAGTCATATGTGGCAAAAGGCCCGATTGATTTTATTGGTGTATTATTTGTATCAACAAGAGATAAAGAACCGGTTAGATTATCGTATTGGATATGTGAAGCTGTTTGCACCACCGGAGCAAGATATAAAAATCATAGCACATGATTTTGAGGTTATTGTTGAGAAAATCAGAAATGGAAAAGCTCATGAATTATCTGAAGGGGATACTCTGTATCTGGGAGCGGCACCAAAGGCAGCAACGTCAAAGGATCGAAGAAAGCAGCCATTTAGTGATGAAGTAGCAAAACCACGGGCGTTTGCATTTAAAAATTCATACATGACATATGTTTTAAATAATTATATTATTCCAGGAAAGAATACATATGAGCCAATCATTAAAGAAAATGCAGAAGATTCTTTTGAAGATTATGTTGTGCGAAAAATAGATGCTTATTATGATTGGTCAGTTACTGATTTATGCGATACATTTCATATTGAGTATCAGAAAAAGCCGAAAAGCCTGGAAGCAATGTTGGCATATCGGATGTTAGGAATAAAGGGAAATCATGCGGAAGAATTTGAAAAAGCAAATGTTGTAGTTAAAACCATACGTATTGAAAAAAACAACAAAATAAAGGAAAATATGTCATTCCCAACTTTTAAATTTAAAGAGTTGGTTAAGGAAGATTGGGATGACTCCACATTTGGAAACTATTTGCGTGAAACAAGATTCCTTTTTGTTGTATATAAGTATGATCAACAGGGAGACCTTCGGCTGAAAGGATGTCAGTTTTGGAATATTCCTTATAATGATTTGGAAGGTAATGTAAAATCAGTGTGGGAAAAGACACAAAAAGTACTCCGTGATGGTCTTCAGATAGAAAAGAAAAACGGAAAGAATTATAATAATTTTCCAAAAGCATCAGAAAATCCGGTATGCCATGTAAGACCTCATGGAAAAGATGCTAAAGATACTGATGAACTTCCAGATGGAAGAATGTTTACGAAACAGTGTTTTTGGTTAAATAATAGTTATGTTTTGTCACAGTTAGATAAAAAATTGATAGAGGAGTAATTTATGGCAGGAAAAAAAACGATTGCATATCCAATAGAGTTGAAATTTGTCACTCGAACTCCATACTTTTTTAATGGGGCAAAAGACAAATATGATTTACATAAAGATGAGATAGATAATATCTTACATTTGCTTGAGGGAGAATATCAGGTAGGATATGTAAAAAGAAAACGTAAGTTTCCTCATGGTATAAATGCAAATTCGTTAAATGAAGCAATCAGAGCTAAATTAAAATTGATACCGGGAATTGAAGGGGAAACGAATGTTGTTTTTGGAAGCTTTTTACCGCCGGTATCTGGAAAAGGAGAATTTGATTTTTCACGATATGATAAATTAACAAATTTTTATCGTTTTTGGAATTACTGTTATGGTATAAATGCAGCTAGAAATGGACAAGAAATATTTGATCAATATATTAGGTCTCCAAAAACAAAACAAGATTGGGAAATGTTTATTGAGGTTCAACATCCGAAAAAATATGAAGAAGAATTAGAAATGCCATCAGATATATTTAATATTATTGGCGAAATCCAATTTGGAAATTGGGCAATGGTATATAAAGATATGTTTAGACTGGTTTCTGCAATAAATAAGCAAGCAGAAATCGGTTTGTACATTTATATTGTTGCGGCTGATAATTTGAAAAAATTAATGAGTGACGGTGTTGTTAGCTTAAATGATGCTTATAGGCGGTTTAAAGAAAATATTGAAAATCATAATATTACAAAGCCAGTTATGATAGTACCATTGGATTTAGATTTCAATGTAAATGAATATGATTTTTCAAGTGCTGAGGCAGGATACGAGCATGTATGTGAACAGATTCGAAAGTTAGAAGATAAAATCTCGAAGAATAAAATTAAATTAAAACAACTTAAAGGTATGCAAAAAGAAACGAAAAGTGAAGTGGAAAAAACAAAAAAGAATATTTTAAAAATTAAAAATGAAAACAAAAAATGTGAGGATGAATTATTAAAGTTGAAAAATTTATATCGGAATCAAGAAGAAATAGAGGAAGAATAAAAAAGGATCTTTACAATATGTTAAAAATGATATAATATATATAAGAACGATCGTTCGAATAAGAGAAGAAGAGGTAAGAAAAGTGAAGAAAACAGTTTGCGAATTGTTTGCCGGAGTAGGTGGCTTTAGATGTGGACTTAATAATATAAGAACAGCGGAAGATTATGGTAAAGAAGAAAAATGGGATACAGTTTGGTTTAGTCAGTGGGAGCCGGCAGAGAAAAGTACACAGTACGCACATGACTGTTATGTATATCGATTTGGAACAAGATTAGATAAAAATGGTGAAGATACTACGAACTACAATATTGAAGATGTGGATAAAACAACACTTCCAGACTTCAATTTGTTGGTCGGAGGATTTCCGTGTCAGGATTATTCAGTAGCATCGTCGTTGGCTACGTCTAAAGGACTTGAAGGGAAAAAAGGAATTCTGTGGTGGTCGATACGTGAAACATTGGAAGCAAAGAAACCACCATTTGTATTATTAGAAAATGTAGACAGATTATTGAAATCCCCAGCTAAACAAAGAGGTAGAGATTTTGGTGTGATTCTTGCATGTTTTAGAGATGAAGGTTATACCGTAGAATGGCGAGTGATTAACGCTGCGGAATATGGATATCAGCAGAGAAGACGCCGAACATTTATTTTTGCTTATAAAAATGATACAAAATATGCGGATAGAATTTTGAAAGAAATTCAGTATACTGAGAAATTGGAAGAAGATAAAAAAATAGAATGTATGGAAAAGGCAGTTCTGGAAGATGGATTTTTCGCAAAAACATTTTCTGTAAATAGAGCGGAAAATGCTAAGATGAAAGTTAAGGAATTTCCAGCAGAAGTGGGAGAAGTATCAGATACATTTCAATGTGTATTTGAAAATTCTGGAATAATGAAGGAAGGAGTAATCTATACAATAAAAACTGTACCGAATTATCATGGAAAACAAATAACATTAGGAGATGTTATGGAGACTGGAGAAGTCGAAGAGCAGTACTTCATTCCAGAAGAAAAATTATATTATACAGATTCGTCTGTGACACATAGTGATGAAACAGAGCAACGTCTTCCAAAAGAAGATAGGCAGACTTGGCAGTATCTGAAAGGTGCAAAAAAATTGTTGCGTACAAGTTCTACTGGTCATGAATATGTATTCTCTGAGGGTGCAATTTCTATGATTGATCAAGAGGACAAACCAGCACGTACAATGCTCACATCAGAAGGTGGATTTAGTAGAACTACGCATATTGTGAAAGACAAGATGACTGGAAGAGTAAGATTGCTTACAGCTACAGAAGCAGAACGTATTCAGGGATTCCCTACTGATCATACGAAATATTGCCTGGTTAATAATGAAACAGTGGAAATGCCACTAAGAAAACGTAGATTTATGATGGGAAATGCGTTGGTGGTTAATTTGGTTGAGGATATGGAGAAGACGTTGGATCAGATATTTGAGAATGAATAACATTGCTAGTGATAGGAGAAGGTTGAATTATGGCATTTGAGGCAAAAGATGAAACGGTTGGAGAATTATTAAATAAAGTTGTTTTTTCGGTTCCAAGAAATCAGAGAAGATATGTATGGGAGAAGGATAATTGGGATGAGCTGTTAGAGGATATACTTTTCTCATGCAGGTCTGGAAAAAAAGCACATTTTTTAGGGAGCATTGTTTTAAAGGATGAAGGCAAAAAAGAAGGTATAGCTAGATATACTATTATTGACGGACAACAAAGGATAACAACAATTACGTTAATATTGATAGCAATAATGAAATTATTTGTTGAGAGAAAAATGCAGGACGAATTTTTGGGAACCATTGATTATGTGATGACCACGAACAACAGAAACCAAAAAATGCCGATATTAACTTCGGATTATCATTTGTCTTTAGAAAAAATTACAAATAGAATAGTAGAGCTTAACAGCAATGAAAATATAACAATAGATGCATTAGTGAATTCATGCATATTATCACCAGCTAAAGATAAGAAAATTGGAGAAGCGATTAAATTTTTCTATAAATCAATTCATGATGAATTAGAAAAAGAAAAAGATAATGCGAATGAAAAACTTTTAGAAATAAGAGACGCAATTATTGAAATGGTTTTGGTTAGTATTATTTCGTCAACAGAAGAAG
>PPYF01470122.1_pt1 | contig 14142 bp, 13 predicted proteins | sample 1559871 | NCBI WGS metagenome assembly PPYF01 (sample SAMN08240021, study PRJNA423297) | Human gut metagenome, whole genome shotgun sequencing project. | reverse complement strand
CCAGAACAGGCCGTTTCAAGATCGCCGTAACACAGCGCACCGGCATCCCGCAGTTCCCGCAGGTTGCGAAGTTCCGCGGCCAGATATTCCTCGGCGCGACGTTCGCCGCAGTGGCATGCGGAGCAGATATTTTCGATAATAATGTTTCGTTCCATAGTCGTCTTCATTTTAGGTTATACAACCGGGCGAAATAGTTGTTCACGCCCGGAATCCGCTTCTTGCAGTAGGGCTGATTGTCCTTGCACCATGCGGCAAGTTCCTGCTTCGAGACAAAAGGTTTGCGCCAGCTTTTACCAGCCATAATCCGTTCGACCTCCGGGGCCAGAGAGTCGATGAAATCCTGCACCCTCCAGCCTTCCCAAATATGTTTTTGAAAATCGATCGCTTTCGTCGTACTCATAGCTGTAGTCGATCAGGGTTTAAGTATGAGTTTATTGTCGGAGAGTGTAAGGAAATCATCGAGCGTGCGGCACCGATAATCCAAAGAGATCTTTTCACTGTAATCCGTCTGCCGGATCTCGAAAGTATAGGTCAGGCCATGTCGTGTGATATGACCGCGGCTTTTGTCTTTGTTCCACGCGACATCGGGTATTGCCTCCAACCGTTTGCGATACCCCGTCATTTTTCGTTCGTTCTCCGCATCGATACGTTCGAGGTTTCGGAAACCCTGCGTGAGGTATTCCACCCAATCGTCGATCTTCTTTTTGGTGAATACCCCGATACGATTCGGTTCGGATTGCTTGTCGAAAGCCTTACCGTAGGAGTAGTTGTCCACATATCGGAAGAACGACCATTCGCAACGAAGCTCGTAATAGGTTTTCGGATAGGTGTATTTGTAGACGAGAAACAGAATGCCGTTTCTTCGGAAACCGGTGCAGGCTTCCTCGAAATAGTTTTTCAGGCTGTCCGTGGCGTGTGTAACACGGTAGAATAAGGTTGCTTCCGGAACGAACTCCTGCACCGCTTCCAATACGGCCGATGCGCTTTGAATGGCCCGCTCTACGTTATCTTCGGCATTGGCGAGCAACAACTCGTCAAAGGTCGACTGATCGATCCACTTTCTCATCGCTGAGCAACCTGCCTGCGGCAGGATTCCATTTCCCGCAGGTAATCGCTCAACGTAGGGGTAAGGATCGTACACTCGGCATCGGGTTGTCTGAGAAAACATTTCACTTTTACCGATGCCTCCACACCGTCCCGGGCGTAGGTCTTGAAGCGGTAGTCATAGCCTGCTACCGCAATTTCGAATTTTCGGATTTCCATCTTCGAAATGAATTTTGGTTTGACATACGGCCGGCGAATACCCGCTATGAAAGTGAGACGCCGGCTTCGGGGCAGAATATTCAGCGGCAGGGGCAGCCCGCAGTCGGTCTTTTTCGTGCGATACGACCCGGAGGGTGGAAATCGCGCGAAAAAGACGAAAAGGGCGTAAGCCCCTGACGCTATCTTGCCCCGCAGACGGCGATCACATGGGATATTATCTGAATATTTCCGTCGGAATGTCTGAAACAAAAGGCCGCCCGGTGCGAAACGGACGGCCTTACAAAGAGAGCAGAAAATGAAGTATACAAGGAATGCCCTATGCCGTATGCCGGCAGCGGATTCAACGGATAGCGAAACGCATGGCAGCAGAGAGTATACGCTGGATTTTACGGCGTTGAAGACGTTCCGTAAGGGCAATCAGATCGTAGGCGCTGTACATCATCTGTCCATTGACACTCCGGGCTTTGATAGTGCGCCTACGACGATATTGTTCCAGTGCAGTGCGTTCCAGCCCCAGCACCTCGCAAACTTTATCCGATGAGAGGAACATCGGGCGGTCGCTCTGGCTGCACAGGTGCTCGAAGAGCAAGGTGGATTGGATCAGTGCGAAACGTGTGCGGAGCAAGCTCTCAAAAGTGCCGGTCTCCACCAGATAGTAAGTTCTTTCAGGAGGTTGAGAGGACATGATACTGGATATTAGATGTTACGGATAGCCTTTTTTAACTGTTTGCGTCGCTGGTACTCCAACTCCGTACGCTCGATGAACTGCGTGATCTCGGCGGAGGAGAACAGAAGGCGCCGCCCGAAGCGGAAGCCCGTAAGTTGTCCGCTTGTCCGATAGCGGCGCAGTTGGCGGTCGCTCATCTTCAGCAAGTCGCAGACTTCGGCGACTTCCAGAATCGGCATCCCGCAAAGCATATTACGATGCCGTTTCATATAGGAAATATCCTCACGGATATCCCGAACGATTTCAAGTATCTCTTCCGTACTTTCCATAAGCGGTTTGTTCTAAGTGTTGCTGCTGCAAAGATGGCTCGAAGGTATGAGGTATTTATATCAGTAACCGCTTACTGATATGAGATTTATCGTAGTATGCTTACGTCCGAAAATTTGCCCACCAGCTTTTCTTTGAGCATATCGACTTCCCGAACGATCATCGGATGAGTGATTTTCGCATAGATTTGGGTCGTTGTGATATGCTTATGCCCCAACATCTTGGAAAGGGTCTCCATAAAAACTCCGTTTTGAAGGCAGATCGTGGTAGCATAGGTATGCCTCCTTGTGTGAAAGGAGAGCTGTTTGTCTATGCTGCATTCACGGGCAATATTTTTAAGACTGTCGTCGATGGAATCGAGGGACAGAATTTAAAAAAGAGAGCGATTGCCTGCCAGACCTCGATACTTATCCAGAATGAACAAAGGATAGGGCAACAGCGTGACGACATATTTCGTCTCGGTTTTCTGACAGTTACCGCTGATCCACCAATCGCTGTTTGTATCCTGCTCCAGCTGATCATAGGTCAGCGCCGACATGTCAGCATAACAGATACCCGTAAAGCACGAGAAGAGGAACATGTCCCGATTAAAATCCTGGCTTTTGTAACGCAGGCGGGTTGTCATCATGCGATGCAGTTCTTCTTCAGTCAGGAAACTCCGATCCGGATTCAGAGCCGTATAGCTATATAATGCGAATGGATTACGTGGCATCCAGCCGTTGTTAAAGGCAATCCTGACGACATATTTCAGGCATTTTAGATACCCGCAAACCGTCATCAGTTTAAGGCCCCAATCGGATTTCAGATAGACGTGGAACTATTCGATAAAAGATTGTTCCAACTCGGACAAAGGCATATCGCTTACATGATACTCCTTTTGCATGAAAACACGCAAATGGTCGATAGTATTGCGGTATCGCTTCCAAACTCCATAACAACGATCTATACCGATGCGCTTTTGAAATCGCTGGTAAATTTTTCAAACGCGTCCAACAGCATACGGTATTTATCTCCGAAGCCCAGATATGCATTCTTGACCTTCTCGGCCGAGACGAACGAATCCCGATCACTGATGGACTGATAATGCTGGTTGATCTGGGCACGGATTATTATCCAGATGGCGGTCAATGCGGTCGGCCTCAACGCTCTTGCCTTTACTCCTTTTTAGATAGAATAGAATTTTAAATTTGGTAAATTTCCAAATAACTTCAAAAATATACTCAACACGGTTTCACTGTCACCTCTATTTCAAGTCTTTTTTATATTTCCAACCATATCCATATGCACTCTTCTGACGTCCAGCGAGAGCATTTTTCACATTATCGGCCCGTGTAACATTGAAATAGGAGATTATTTCATCGAATGAATGAAATTCTTTCGCAACATTACCATTATCATCTATTGCAACAATAATATTTACTTCCGCCACATATTCATGAAGTACCTGTTCTGCAATATCGGAACCATTTTCTTCTAAGAATGTCTGAAATTCCGTCTGAGTTTCTTCTTCTATATCAAATTTAGCCAAATTAAGAGTTTCCTCTATTGCAAACCATCTCGCTCGTCATCAAGATCATTCCCGTCCAATTTCTTCTATATTAAATGTGTTTGGAAAGCAAAATAAATCTCGATTAAAACATCTTTTCTTAACGAAATCTTTTTCTTCTTCGGTTAGAGGTAATTTGGTTTCCCATATTTTATCACATACGGAGTTATAAATAACCATTCTTTCATTTATAAATGCTTCGTAAAGTCCGCCTATTTTGGCTTTTATAATCTCTACTTCTTTTGTAAGGTAATGTGTATGTGAATGTCCCCAAGTCTGCTTATTATAGCCATGCTAAGGATCATAAGCTTTGTAGGTATTTATAAGTTGTGTCTCGGCGTAATTCAACATATCGACAAGTCTCTCAATGTCATTACTCTCATATTGTTGAACTATCTCAAATTTACACTTTTTAAAAGTCGAATACGCTCTCCAGAATCCGCCATTTGTCGGACCTGTCACGGAACTGATATGTTCCCTATACCTTATTTGAGGATCTCGTCTAGTCTATCCAAATATACCCTCCCATCCGGAAAAGTGTACTTATAAATGTATCCTTTCATTATTGTAGCACAGTTCGGATAATATTTAATTAATATTATAAAGCCGAATTCAATAACTCGCTCGTCAGAATAGGCCACATCATTTTGAGTAATTCACATCGAACAGGCGAGAAATACACCTAACTCAATGCCATCAAATATTCAAAGCTACTTGAGCGTTCCACAACATCATGCCTTAGCAAATGATACCGCCAAGGTTTACCCCCCATTTTTCAAGGTATATTCCGTTGCATTCTTGCAATATTCCTCGGCAGCTTTCTTTTTTGCCTGCACATCTTCATCGGAAATATCTTTAAGGGCTTTTGTTTCTATCATGTAAATACATTCCGATGTTTCAACTATGAAATCCGGTTCATAGCGTTTGGCTCCATTGGCCCAATATATGTTGAATTGGTTAGGTGCAGGTCGCAACCACCTCAATACATCATTATCCGACTCCAGCACATTCGCAAAATCGAGCTCGGTTTTGCTGTCGAACTTACACTCCGTATAATATGATTTCAAGAAACCGGTAAATATGAATTTACGCACAAAGCTTGGTTTTACAGAATCTCTGAAATCAATTCGTCCAAATCCGTCTAATTCTGTCAAATGCTGATCGACTATTCCAGAGAAAGGCAATACATTCGGTTTCAAGTATCCCAACGGCGTTATCACAAAATGCCTCTGCATCTGGTCAAAAATAGAGTTGGCGATTGCAACTTTAAATTGATTTACAACTTTTGCTAAATCAGTCTCGTTATCAACATTCTTCTCTATGGCTTCGACAGCCTGTCCGGCCAAATGATAGAGGAGTTCTGAGTTTTCGTCATAGTCGATTTCTTCGTGATCGATCAACGCATTCACAATCTGATTAACAGGAGTATCAAATTTTCTTCCTGTCATCACTTGCAACACTTCCATCGATTTCTCTCCAGCACCTACACTTATTCGAATAATCTCATCTTTCAGTGCAGGCAGATCAAATCCCATTCGCGTATCAAGATCAAACCACTTGAATTCAGCTTTATATGCCTCCTTTTGAATGGTCATACGTGGAATTTCTATAATATTGTCTATAAATTTCTTTACAACAACCTCCACAACTGAATCCACTTCTGCGAGCAACGGTTTTGCCTCTTCATCAGCAAAAAGCGGATTAGTCTCCTTCGCCTTTTTAATTATCTCATTCCGCGTAAGAACCTTAATCGCATCTATTACCTTCGGGTTGGACAACTCCTTAGCCGAGCGCACCGAACTGTTCATCTTGGGAATCACCGTCCAAACAGCTCGTTGAGCATCCATTACAGCCTTTGCATTCTTTTTCTCAACCTCCGTTTTTGCCTCTTCGATGGTTTTCTTCTCCTGGAAATCAATTATGGTAGCAGCCGTAACCACTTTACCGGGCTCGGGAGTTAAATCCTCATCATCAAGTTCAACGTAAGAAACCTTACTCAATACCGAGTTCGGATCATTAGCTTTGGCGATAACGGCTTCAAAATTTTCATGCGCAATTACCGTCAACTTATCAATATCGGCATATCCCGTACGTTTCCCGCCATATGGCAGACGCAGGCCTCGACCTATTTGCTGTTCAACCAATATAGGCGCATCGGCCGCTCGTAAAGGCACAATGGTATACAGATTGGTTACATCCCAACCCTCTTTAAGCATATTTACATGAATAACGATCTCTATCTTATTGTCCGGCTTCTCCAGCGAAACAAATAGCTTATCTATCTCCTCATCTTTCTTGGTCGAGCTGTCTATTTGAAGCACTTTACCTGCATACCTCCCGTCAAACATTTCGTTCTGTATTCTATTGAATGTTTCGGTGGCATGTTGAATACTTTTGCAAACGATCAAAATAAAGGGTTTTACCAGAGGCTGATTATTATTTTTGGCATACATCTCCAAATGCAGTTTCGTATGTTCATGGACACTCACTGCATCTTCGATTTTAAGTATATCCAACTCCTCATCGGTCATATTGCCCCGGCTGAAATTCCTTCGCTTGGCAATGGTCGGTATCTTCACATATTTCCCATCGGCCAACGCTTGAGCCAGATTATATTCATAGACAATATTCTTAAACGATTTTCCTTTTTCATCGGTAGGCGTAGCCGTCATTTCGAGACCCAATATAGGACGCAATTCATTGATGGCTTTCTTCGAAGCATCGGCATGATACCGGTGCGCTTCATCCATAAGGATAACCAAGTCATCCAACGAAGAGAGGTAATCGAAATATGACTGCCCCAAATATTCCGATAGGCGGCGCATCTTGGGAGCTCCCTTTTTCCCACCTTCTTTACTCTCGGTATTAAACTTCGATATATTGAAGATGTTAATTTGTATCTGATTATCCGAGAACAGGTTACGAGTCATGTTGTAATTATCTCCTGTTATAATCAGAGGCTCGTTATGTACAAACTCCGACATCCCCTTAAATACATATTTTTCATATGAAGGGTCGCCAAAATCGCGCATCAACTTCTCGTAAAGCGTGAGATTTGGTGCCAAAATGAAGAAATGCCTGATGCCTTTTGCCAGATAGAGATAGGCAATACAAGCACCCATCAACCGGGTCTTTCCGATACCGGTTGCTATCGAGAATGCAAACGATGGAAAATCGCGTTCAAAATCCTTGCAGTATGGGCAGACTTCCTTTACACGTTGTAATTGCTCTTTTAGATAGACCTCATAAGCTACCGCTTCGGCCTCCTTATCCGATTGTCGTTCGGGTTTCGACAAAGAAAGTTTGTCTACAAGGCGAGTTAGCACATCGAGTGCTTCGGCCAGCGGTTCCCGAAGCGACAGGCGTTGTTTTATCGTGTTTGCAATAGTATTCATACCGATAGATTAAAATAGTTCCTATTGTCCCTCAATCGTTTCTTTGGCCACCTCGCTATCTGTAACGTATTCGAACTCGTCCTCCATCGGCCCCTCTTCCTCGTCGTCGATGTGGGGCAGGTCGATGATGTTGAGCGAATAGTCGTCGTGGGCAAATTCGCAGCGCCCCAGCAGCATCTGCGGAATCTTCTTTATAGAAATGTTAGAAAATGCCTGCTTGCACTCCTTTTGGAACGACGTACAACATATCAATAAGCTCTCGTCTTCGGTCATTGTCTCACGTATGGCAGCAAGTCCCTCCACCGTCATGAACTGCGTCGTAGTGTAGATGAAGTCGCTCTCCGACGAGTAGCCCTGCTTCCAGTAGACATCCGCCGAAGGAGCATAGGTAAATCCCTCCTGCTTGGCCATTGCCGCCGCCAGCATATCGGCATTGTACTCCTTGTTGATTACCAGGTTCCCAAACTTGTCCTCTTTGAGCAGGCTCGGTGCCAGTTCATAGAATTTGAAGCCGTTTCCGCCCTTCCAGTTCTGCGCTTTGGAGATTCCTCCCTGATCGGTTCCGTCGGTCACCATCTTCAGACGGGGAACGCAGTGCGTATAGGCGTGCTGCCCCAACTCGACCCCGATATAGCGACGACCCATCTTCTGTGCCACGGCGGCCGTGGTCCCCGACCCGAGGAAACTGTCCAGCACAAGGTCACCTTTCAAGGTCGCCATTTCCAATATGCGCTTAACCTGAGCTTCAGGTTTTTTACTTCTCGTAAATACAACCCCACCTTCTTTTGCAATACCTTGATAATTCATATCGGTCCATAGATTGGTTACCAGCTCACTTGTAACCATTCGACCATTTATGAGACGTAACTTATCTTTGTAAAATAATATTCTATTCCCATTTACAAGATATATATCTGGTCTATCATCTCTTTTTAAATAACAAATTACAGATGGGTTATTTTTTGAATAGTCTATTAAATTCTTGATTTCTTGTCCAACCGCCTTATAATCAGGCTGAGCAAAACGGATAATTCGATCTGCATATAATTTAACAGCAGCTTCAAGACTTATTTGCTGTTCTGTAATAAAGTTTTTAAGGGGATGAAAAGACCACTTGGTATAATCTTCATCTATGTTAGGGATTATACTTGAATATGCTTTATCGTAATCTCTTTCTTTATATGTAGGATAATATACCCATTTATCTTTATTTCTGGCATAAGTTAACATCATGTCGCATACTTGCACGGGAGTTGGGTTTATAGCTTTGTGCCCCGTAGCTGCACCTCGTTGTATAATGGTCTGTATAATAAAATTATTACGTCCAAATATTTCATCGCATAAGACCTTCAAATAATGGCCTTCTTTTTCATCAATACTTATCCATATTGACCCATCATCTGATAAAAGCTTTTTCAATATTATAAGGCGCTCGCGCATTAATGACAACCAAACGGAGTGTTCCAGACCATCGTCGTAATGTTCGAACGCATTGCCCGTATTGTAGGGAGGATCGATATAGATACATTTGACGGCACCCGTATAGTTCTCTTCTAGGGCTTTAAGGGCAAGCAGGTTGTCGCCATGGATGAGCATATTGCCGTTCCAAGGTTTTCCGTTGGGTAAGGTGCCCGTCTCGACGGTACCATACGAATAGTCGGGATTCTCGATGAGAATCCGCGGTTCAATCGGCTCGCGCGAATCATCCTTTCCAATCCACGTCAGTTCCAGTTTCTGCAATTTCTTATCTTGTGCCATTGTTATCGGTTAATATTTTGTTAATTCTTTTTTTCTCTTGTTCAATATATTGTAATGATGAGTCTCTCATTTATATATCATCTGCTATAGCTGACCTATCAATGGCGATTAAAGCTAATTGCTTAGATAGCTTGATTAGCAAGACAAGGTGTTACGATTTTACACTCTACTTGATTTTTTATTTGAGGCGAAAGTTTAGCTAAAGATAACCCTTCTTGAATCATTTCATAATTGTTATTCAAGAAAATCGCTACGACTTGTATATCTTGGACCATTAACATATATTCCTTATATGCTTTATACTTTTGCTTGTTTAAATAACGAACATTCTTGTTATGTCTTATAGGCAATAAGAAATCTAAAAAAGTATTGGTTCGATCCAAACTATCAATTCCGTTTTTGATTTTAGACGCTTATCATCTTCTTGAAATATGAACGCATTGCAAATCTCTCGTATATTATTTGAATCAATATTATTTACACAAGCGGATCTTACCTCTTGCAACCACTGTCTCTCCTGTTCGTAGTTCAATATTTTGAACTGGAGCTGTTATTTTTTCATTAACGGCTTGATTATCGCGACGAGTTTTTTCGTTCTCTTCGTGATTGTGTTGCAGTTCTTGTATAGTACATACAATGTTATCAAACTGGCGATTACTAAACCAATATAACTTCCATAAAACGACAGCCAATCAGAACTGCCTCCGACAATCGGCGAGAAGGCAGGTATAAAGATAATAAAATTCAGCAAAACGGGAGCACCCAATCTGATTAAGATTACCCACCAATATTCTTTGAGGAACGCCTTGAACAAGGCCCACTTTTTTTGAGGTTCGCTCTCATATGATTCTCCATTTAATGGTAAACAGTTCAGTTTGCTGGGCCTTCTGTTGCAGCATCTTTTCAATACGGCTTAAAAGTAGCTCTTTTTTTTCATCGATTTCATCTTGGGCATTAAAAAGATTCTGTCGCTTCTCAATACGCTTACGCTCCATCTCCTTGATGGCTCTTTGAGCTTTTACCTTCTCTTCCAGTCGGCCGATCTTTTTGGCTTCCGATTTCCGAAGGCGTATCTCCTGATCCAAATCCGAGATTTCGCGCTCCAAAGCGAGCTTCATATCGCCGGCCCAGTTATCCAGTTTCTCCATCTCTTCATCGAAAAAGCGGTTGTTTCTGTCTGAGGAAGAAGAAAGAATATCATGGTTCAGCTCTTCAATCTTATCGCATAAACAATCGGCAGTTGTAATGTCTACTCCGGTTTGCGACAGCAAACGTGCCGGAAGCAGGAGCATCCGTTCGGCAATTTCGGGATAGACCCAATCGCCGCTATCAGTAAGGCAGGCAATAACCAGATGATCCTCCGGCTCAAAAGAATCGATGGATATCTTCTCTACCCGCATGGTACCGCTTTGGCCTACGAGGTCGTCAAGCAGCTTGGTTCGCCCTGCCGTGTGCGTATAATCAAACTCGATATATGCCGGCGTGCGAAGTGGCTCCCGATACTTGGCCAAAATGTCCTTGGCCAAAGGACTGCTTATACGATAAGGTCGCACTTGCTCGTCTTCACACTCTTTCGACAAAGTATAGATCGCCCCGTCAATACGAAACGTAAAGGCATAGCGATCTTCATCGAATGTGGCCTCTCCCTCCAACGCATGCCGCGTTAGAAGCCAAAGACGTTTTTCAAACTGGTCGAGATTTTTCCGACTTTGAGCCAGATTGTCTCTCAACTTCTCCTTGACCGATTCATCGAAATTTTCCAATAAAGCCGAGCGGGCTTTTATCATCTTCTCGGATATTTGCTCCTGCAATTCTGACTGCAACCTGTCAAATGCAGCCTCTATCTCATCAGTCGTTCGACATTCGTCGTATATTTGTGCTATGCGTTTTTCAAAATCGACACCATTGCCTATGCTGCCCAAAATCTCATCACTGGCACCAAACACACCATTGAAGAGCTGGAACTTCTGATCCAACAGTTCATACACACGTATATCGGCCGCATTACTTTTATTGAGGAAGTTCACAACTACGACATCGAATTTCTGTCCATATCGGTGGCATCGACCTATTCGCTGTTCGATCCGCTGTGGATTCCATGGCATATCATAGTTCACTATCAAAGAGCAGAATTGCAAATTGATACCCTCGGCGGCAGCTTCGGTAGCAATCATGATAGTGGCTTCATCCTTAAAATAATCAACGATAGCCGCCCGCCTGTCGGCCGTAAGGGATCCCGTAACCTTGGGCGTGCCTTTATGCTTCTTCAGCCATGCCTGATAGATAGCCGTCGATTCTTTATCGGTATTAGTCCCGTTAAATCGAACAACCTTACCCTTATATCCCCTCTTTTCGAGATGTCCATAAAGAAACTCTTGCGTACGTTTTGACTCCGTAAAAATAAGTGCCTTGGAGGCAGCACCTAAATGCTTTAACTGCTCAAAACCTTTATCCAACGCGACAAACAGATGTTCAGCCTTACTATTCTTTTTAATTTTCTCGGCCAGATCTCTAAATTGCTCCAGCTCGGATATTTCTTTCTTTATGCCTTCAATATCGGCCGGAGGCAACTCCTCGATATCTTCTTCAATCTCTTCATTATCCACCCACTCATCGTTGTCTTCTTCGTATTCTTCAATGACGAGATTCTTGAGTAACACATTATCGTTTTTTGCGATAATATCCTGCAACCGATTGATAAGAGAGCAGAATGTTCCATATATGGCATATGTTGAAGATGCAAGCAGTTTCCTTAATATCAAAGTCATAAGTTGACGCTGACTATTAGGTAAAGCATACAGTTTCGGTTTATTCAAATAATCAGTCACCATATCGTAGAGACGTTGTTCGTTCTCTGTCGGGAAGAATTCCTCTACTATGGCAATCCGTTTGGTATACTTGATATATTCCAAAACCTGTCGTCTGAGGGTGCGCTTGCAAACGGGTTGTAGTCGACGTCTCAATTCCATGAACTCTTCATCGGTCAAACTATGACCAAATTGGCTCTTGAAACTTTTTATATCCCCAAACACATAATCGTCGATAATAGAAACCAAACCATATAATTCCAGAATAGAGTTTTGCAATGGAGTTGCCGTCATCAATATCTTCTTTCTGGATTCTATAGCCTCTTTAATGGTATTGGCAATCCGGTTTTGCGGTTTATATACATTACGCAGCCTGTGCGCCTCGTCTATAATTACCAGATCCCAGTTCGTACTCTTTATATAAGCGGCTTTGGACTTTGCAAATTGCAAGGAAGAAATAACTATATTCTCCGTATCAAACGGATTAAAAGCGCCATTTTCTATGGAGGCATTAAAGGACTTTGTCTCCATAATCACAGATGGCAGGTAGAATTTCTCCAACAGCTCACTCGACCATTGTTTTCGCAAGTTAGCCGGACATATAACCAGCAATCGCCTTTTATGCTCGGACCAATGTTGTGATAAGATAATACCGGCCTCAATAGTCTTTCCCAAACCAACCTCGTCGGCAAGTATAGCCCCTTTGGATAAAGGCGACTTAAATGCAAACAAAGCCGCCTCAACCTGATGCGGAGTGAGATCCACCTGCGCATCTTGCAAAGAGGCAGTAAGCTTGTTTATATCGTTTGCCGGCAATCTTCGGGTCAAGAAACCTGCTATATATACGGCCTGATAATCTGTTATATTACTGCACATTCCGACTTACTGAAAGCTATATTGCCCAGCTTCTTAGACCTAACATCTACCGGTCTGGAACTTTTCCCAATTTTTATCCAGTCCTCCTTAAAGTTAGGATTGGTCAATATATAAACATAACCATCACTCGTTCCCATAATTATTCAGTCCTTAATAAATCATCTACTTTTACCTCAAGACATTTAGCTATCTGAATAAGCATTTCCACATTAGATTGTGTAGTATTGCCCCCCTTAGACACAATAGCAGAATCTTTTCCTAATTGCTCAGAAAGCCATTTGTTGGTTCTACTTTTTTCGGCAAGAATAACTTTGATTCGATTTAAAAACTATACACTCCATAAGATCAATTATTCTCATCTACAAATATAGCAAAAGCTCTTGAATGAAAAAAACTTATATCTCTACCAGTCAAAATATTGAAAATACAAACATTTTCCCCAATTATATACTTTAATGTACCAAACTTAATTTTAACGAAATTGGATTCTACCTTTTGTACATAATTTAGGGTGATACTCTATTTTTTAATTCTTTGATACTTAGCATCAAATATCGTAGCGGGAAATAGTTTGGATAATATATCTTATTACCCTGCTAATTTCCGCCACGAGGGGTAACAAAAAGAAACCACCTCGCAAAAAATGCGAGGTGGTTTCTTCTGAAATAGCAATAAAATTCTATGGTATAGCTACAATGGCATTGATAACTTGCGTTATTGGATCTCCGTACTCGAAATCAGCAAACAAAAGTCCGACACATTCATAAATGCTTTAATTGTTTTTATTGATCAGGTTCACCACAACCTTCGTCATCACATCCTTTTCTTCTGTACGGCTTTCGGCAATCATCAGCGTCAGGGCGACCAGCGTGTTGTTATCCAAGAGGCGTGAACCGTCAGCACGGTAAAGAATCCGATTGTTTTCCAAAAACCAAAGGAATAGGAAAGCCGCGATGCGTTTATTGCCATCACTGAACGAATGGTTCTTAACTGTCAGATAGAGTAGGTTTGCCGCCTTTTCCTCGACACTCGGATAGAGATCCCGCCCGCCGAAAGTCTGGTAAATCGCACCCATCGTGCTTTTGAACGACTCGTCCTTCTCGCGGGCGAACAGTGCGCTGCCGCCAAACTTGTCGCGCAACACCTGCAACGCCTCCATCGCATTCTCATAGGTCGCGCGGAACGGCCCCTCAGATGTAGTGGCCGATACCTCCAATTGCTGATAGTCATAACGATCGAGCGTGTCGAGGCCATAAGTATAGTCCGTTATCACGCGCAACAGCCCGACCGCCTCGGATTTCGTAACATCCTTTGCAGCCAAAACATTGGAGAGCAGGCGGACGGTCTTTTTCAGCTCCTCCAATTGCTCGGCTTTCGCCTGGCTATTGACTGCATAGCCTTTTAGAAGGTATTCCTTCAACACCTTGTTCGCCCAGATACGGAATTGTGTTCCGCGCTGTGACTTGACACGATATCCGACAGAGATAATCACGTCCAGATTAT
>PPYF01593873.1_pt1 | contig 14146 bp, 28 predicted proteins | sample 1559871 | NCBI WGS metagenome assembly PPYF01 (sample SAMN08240021, study PRJNA423297) | Human gut metagenome, whole genome shotgun sequencing project. | reverse complement strand
GTTATAGGGGGGAAGGAAGAGGGGGAAAAAGGGGGCGGTTTTCTTTCTTTTTCTCTCTCCCGGTTTGCTAGCATTTGCTAGACTTTGCTACATCGCCGCCTACTGTCGAGCTCTGGCTCGGATACGGCCAGCCGTCACAGCCTGTTAAGCGATACACCCGTGTGGGTTGTCAACCAAGAAACATGTTGATAAAAAACTGCTGTCCTTTCCCCGTCACCTTCGGAGTCTTGTTTACTGTAACGTGCCCATCTGCATGTGTAATGCTGGTTTCCTTGATTTCAAACAGGCCCAATTCCATCGAGCGCTGTGTGGGCATGTTGTAATCCGTGCCCTCTCTGCGGATCAGATATCCGTTGTTCCGCATCCAGTCAAAGAGACGGTTCTGCCCAGTGTCCACCCCATTCTGCTTGAGGAGCTTTGCCAGCTCTCCAACCAGTATGGATGTATTGGAGGCAGCCACGGAGTCCGCAAATAGCACCTTCGGCCGGTTGGTCTCCTTCTCCGCCTCCAGCATCTTAATCTTTCGATCTGCTATCTGGAGCGCACGGGCCATTACCTTTTCCGGGCTATTCCAATCCTTTTCCAATTGGAGGAAATACTTCCGGGCAATCTTCCCCTTCTCGTTCCGCTGTAGCATGCAGATCTCCTTGGCCATATCGATAGAGACGGCGGCATCTTTCATGCTCTGAGGGCCGCCAGCGGGGTTATGGACAAAAATGTCCGTGACTGCGTAATCCTCATTTTCAGCGAATCCATATTCGCACATACGGGGAAACCACTTGTGGTACGGTGTTTCTACCTCTAGAAACTCGTGGAGTTCCCGCGCTGATACTGCTGGCTTTTCGCCGCTAAAGTCAACTTTGATTAGTTCGTTCATGTAGATACCACCCTTTCTGTTTTGCTTCCCACCTTTATGTTGACTCAGGGCAGGGGAGTAAGGTGGCACCTCCCTTTTCGGCCCGTCGGCCTAGCCCTGATCTTTTGTTTGAGAGGCGGCGGGGGAATATCCCGCCATGCGTTTCCTCTCGTTGGGGCCACCCCCGTCTCCTGCAACTGCGGGGCGGCAAATATTTTTCAAAATATGTATTGACAATATCATATTTTATGATATAATTAAGTCATAAAAAGTAAAAGGAACAATATAGGAGGTAAAGTCATGAAACACTATGAATATTGCGTTTGCAAAGACGGCTGGATGATGGGTGCTTATATGGACGACAAGAAGGGAGCCGAGGATTGTGCCGCTCGTTATGCCTCCCAGTATCCTGACAGCAAGGTTAAGATCAAGGTCAATGTTTATGACGAAATGGAATACCGTTATTTCAAGGAGGTCGGTTGCTGATGACAAACAGAGAAGCATACGTGTTTGGCTGGGTGTTCGGTCGGCTCAACGCGGCGGCATATCCGCAGGAGATCGGAGGGGATCTCACCCTTGCCGCTCAGCGCCCGTATACAGCACTCGCCAGAGTCATTTCTGATGCTCACAGGCTTGGCCTCCTAAAGAGGGATCTCGACCGGCAGGTTGCTGAGGCGCTTTGCGAGATCACCAGCATTGACCCGCCCGTGGAGGGAGGGTCTGAAAAGTTCCAGCCCCTTGAAATGCAGGGGGCTTGGCAGTTAGGCTATTTTGCCGGTAAAGGCAAGCGCCCCCTTGCGTCTGTCGAGTTTGATATTGCCGCCGCCAGAAAGGCCAAAGGCTTGACTCAAGCCCAGCTTGCGGATGCGATGGACGTTAACCAGGCCGTGATATCCCGCTGGGAGAGCGGCAAGGTCAGCCCCAATGCCTGGAATTTGGACAAACTGAAAGAAATTCTGAGCTAATCCTGCCGCCCCTCCGGGGGCGGCTTTTTTGCCCTCTCCAGCTCGTGCGCTTTTGGGGGCATAGATACCCCTTGCGGGGTATGTTGCGGGTTTGGTCAGGCTTGCCGCGGGCCTGTATGTAATCCGCTGTGCGGTATCACATCACAATTACTATACGAATCTTCGTCAGCCGTCCTGTTACAATCCGGCCTTGTCCTAAGACAGCCGGAACCACACCTACATCCGTCAGCCTCACAGGGGTAGGCCAGTTTCATCGTATAGCAATCACGGTACATCTCAACCCCTCCGCTGGTGTCGTCAGTAGGAACCGTTCATCTTTATATAGCCGGGGTCAGCCAATTAAATATTCTTCGCCCTGCCGCTTTCGCACAGCGCACAAGGAAGGCCCGTCTGCTTTTAACCTGTGGTGCCATACATCTGGTGCCACCGCCCGCCTCGTGCGGCGAGGAGCGGCGTATGTGCGCCGTCCCGCTTAGATTGTCACACCAGTACTAATGCCGGTAGTTTTCAGCGGGATAGCGCTCGGTGGGAGTCATGGCACCGCCACCGCTTCCGCCACCATGAGCAGGCGGGCGTCATGTCCCTTCACCGGGGCCGTCAGACGCTCTAGGCTACCCGGTATAGTGTCTTTCCACCGTCATTTGCCGCCCGAGGGGTGCGACCCCTCATGCCCCGAATAGTGGGGTGGTGTTCGACCGGCGGCATATTGCACACAGAGGGGGTGGCGGCAGATGCACCGACGCCACCCACTCTGCGTGAAGGAGGAAAAGGGGGCGGAAAGAAAGTGGGAGCGCGAAGGCATACGCCCCCACACTCCCATTTTCGCATATACCATGCTCTCCGATTCCCTCATGAGGGAATCACAGCAACTTTTTCTGTGAAATAATGAAAAGTTACATTGCATTTGGGTCGTCTGTTCTCCCGAGCAGGTAATCTACAGATACATTGAAATGGTCTGCTATTTTTACAACAGATACTATTTCAGGAATCACTCCATCCCGCTCATATCTCAAAATTGAGTTCTTGCTGATGCCACATAGCTCCGCGAGAACACAGGGCTGTGTCCCTTCCTTCTCCCTCAACTTCTTCAATCTCTCCCGGAACTCGTTCAAGGGCTATCACTCCTCATGCTGTCCGCCCTCCCCGTCGTGGATGTTGCCGATGACAAAATGGCGCTTGCTCAGTTTGTACGGATGTAGTGGGGTGCTGCTTCCGCTTCCAATTCCAGTTGTGAAACATGGGATTCTGAGATCTGTGTTAAAAATAACTGGCTCTCTTGATCCGTTGTAGCTCAAAATATCACCCTCAAAAATCTTCACGCCGTTCTTGTCGGTCAGGCCGGTATACTGGCAGACCGTGGAGGGGTCAACCTCAAAGAAACCTCCGAGCATGATACCTTTTGTGGGCGGGTCTGCCCTGGCCGATACCAGCCGCGGTAGAATGTACGCTCCGGGCATAAAGTCGGCATCTTCCGGGACATCCACAATGTTTCCCTCCACCCACTCGCCGTTATCCAGCCGTTGGGCCTTGAAAAGTATTTCTCTGGTCATTTGGCACCTCCGATTGTTGGTATATAATCCATACTGAACGGAACTTCCTCCATCATTGCTCCGCAAGGGCAGGTATACAGTTCGACCCGTTCATCTTCGGAAATATCGTCAGGAAAGTCTACGCTGAAAAAGAACCCGCAATCAGGGCATTTCAAGGAAATCATTGGGCACCTCCGATGATCTCGTCCAATGTGGCCCGCCTTATGCTCCTCAGCGTAGGAAACGTTTCATCAAGGTTATCAAGACTGCCCTTATAGTTGTCTTCGTCATCATACATGTAAAATGTCTGTCCCACTATATCAACGTATGCCAATGTTTTAACAACTGGATATAGCACTTTGATAGCCTTCGCCCTCTCCACCTCCTGCTCCGTCCAGCGTGGCTTTCGGATGATGCGGTCGGGGTGGTTGATGGCATAGCAGAGTGTCTCTATACACGTGTTATAGATTTTCCCTTCTTCATCAATTCTGCAATAAGTGGATTTTCGAACCGGCGTTTCGATTGTAAAAACTTCGTCCACCTCAACCCCCAGCACCTCGCAAATTCTCGGCTTGTCCATGTTGGCCCCCCTCCTTGATTTTCAGGTACTTTTCGATGGCTTCGTCTAGGTCGGTCTCCTTTCGCTGGCCGTAGGAGCAGAAACTCAATGGATGATATTCGTAGGTGTTTTGCTCAAGCACAAAATTTCTCCCAATAAATTCAATGCGGCGAATACATTCATCTTTGTACTTGCATTCCAAACAATAGCACCCGCCGGCAGCGTGAACAGGGTCAACCGTCGGCAACTCATCAAACATCCGCTTCATGACGGCTCCAGTCATCCCATCACCACCAAAGCACTCTCTGGCTTTATCCGCATCAACTAGTCTCATGCTCGGCCTCCCACTGTTTCTTCATGTCTTCGTATAACTCTTCCATCTTTCGATTCCACCCCTTGAACTTCCGCAGGACAAGCAGGCCAAGCGCCATCCACTCCACAGCGGCTATAATTGTAAGAATATCAGCCATCCTGCTCCCTCCGTAGTGCGGCCTCGGCTTCCTTTGGGGTATCCCCAAATACACACCCGTTGTCCATATCATGTAAAACATTGATGGCGCTTGCATAATGGGCTTTTGCCGGTTTGGGGAAGCGCGCACTGCACATATACACCCATCTCGGAGGCTTGAATGGCAGCACCACGCACCGCCCTTCATCGTCGGCCTGCTTGAGTTCGCGGAGGCGGTCAATGGGGCCGAGAGCACGATATTGCTCCAGCTCTTGCTTGTCCACTCTCAGTCCGAAAGCCTCACCCTTGAGTTGTTCGATTTCCCCTGGCTCCAAGCCAGTCTCCTCATAGGCTGCGAGGCGGTCACAGACATCTTTATTCATTTGTCCATATAGGTGGGGCTTGAAACACGCCCTGCCATCGGCTGATCTTCTGGTCAACCGTTCCATGTCAGTCCTCCTTTTGGCCGTCCCACTTCCATGCGGGGCAAAGTTTGTGCAGGTCCTCTACTGCCGCATCCCTTTCCCGTTTTACCCGTTCCAGCTCAGCTTGTACGGCTTCCAACTCCTCGTGCGCCTTGACAATTTCCGTTTTGGCGCAAACGATAGGGCAGTCGTGGCACTTGTCCTCATAGTGTTTCAGACGGGTGATTTCTGCCCTGGTCTGCTCCAACTCGGTCAGAACTTTTATGTATGCCCGTTCTGCATTTTCATAGAGGTGTTGCCTATTGTCTGCGCTCCTCCTTTGCCGCTCTACTTCGTCCCGCAACCTCTCGTTTTCGGCCTGGAGTGCGGAGAGAGCAGTGGCGGCATCAAGGGCAACGCCTCTTTTCAGGTCATTCCCTTCAAAATATCCGTTTAATTGCTCAATCAGCTTCTCAATGTCCATCACTTTCCCTCCTCCGGCGGCCCATCCCAGGCCGTCCAGTATTGGCCGTACAGATCCATAGAAAACGGCTTGATGTGCTTGCAGTACAGATATCCATCCCTGCACCCTTCTGCAATCTCCAGGCCGCCCCATTGGAGCTGGGCTATCCCTGCTCCCTCAATGTAGATTGCGGTCTCCTGGGTGATGGATTCCAGCTCTGCACGGGTGTATTTGTGTCTCAAAACCATCTGTAATTCAGCTCCTCGTTCAACATTGACCACCGAAAAACCTTGTCATCCGCAGAGATCAGCCCATCGTCCTCCAGAACAAATCGCTGCTCAAAATCATGTACAGTGTGGCCATCTGCTTTGAATGTTACCGGACTATCAGTGTCCCATTTGAGCATCAGTGCCCACAGCTCCGGGTAGTTCTTGCGCAGGAGCCGGAGTTGCCCCACGCCCTGGTTGTGGCAGAACCAACAGCCGCCACGCGTCGCCGTGGTGTAGATGGGGGACAGCAGGTCGTTTTCCTCGCACCAGTGGCGGCAGTCGGCCTCTGTCCAGCCCAGTCCCACCAGAGGGGACTTTTTGGTGTCGGATAGGTTGTGAAAGCGGGCGGGCTCGTCGACGGCGATACCAACGTACGAAACAGCACCATTAGGGGATAACCGATCCATTATTTTGAGCGTCTTGCACCATCCTCGTGATTTGCTTGTAAGTGGCCAACCTTTTATGACGCCCTCTTTCGGCCCTCTACAAATAGGCCGGCGAAGCATCTGCTCAAACGTCAACTTATGTCGCATGTGCTCCACCTCAATCCCCCAGCGACTCTTAATGATTCGGTCTGCCTTTTCCTTAAACTCTACCATGGGCGGCAGGTCGGCGGGGATGGTATCGGTAGCCCAAACCTCCGCATGGACGATGCGGTCAAGCGGCCATCCAAGCTGCTCGATAGCGCCCAGGCACGCCAGTGAGTCCTTTCCGTAGCTCAGGGACAAGATGTGCTCAGTCATCGGCCTCTCCCTCCGGCGGGCGGCGGTAGACAAGCCAGGACGTTCCATAAGTATCAAGCCGAAACGATCTTCCATTGATGAAACCAAGTGCTTCCTTCACAGCCTTCATTCCGTTAAAAGGGACATCGTATCCCACGGTAATTAGATCTTTACCTTTTATCACATTCCACTCTGCTATGCCCATGTCGTTTGCGATAATGTATACCGGCTTACCGACCATCTCCAGCAGTTGTTCCAGCGTCAGCGGCTCGTTCGGCTGGGCAGCTTCCGCCAGATTTTCCATTTCCGCAAATTTCTTTGAGTAGTCTGGTTTTTCCAGCGTATACCCAGCAGCAAAAATTTCCAGTAGTTGCTCCGCTGTAAAACCTGTTACGATCTGGAGCTTTGTGTACAGCTCGTCAAGCTCTCTCACTCGATTCACCCACTCGTTCGGCGGGGTGAGGGTGGGCATATGCTCAACGCAGTACATTACCCGTCCCATCAATGCCTTTTGTGCATCGGATTTTGCCAGTTTATTTGCAATATTTGCAATCTCCAGTTCGAGCAACTCTCCATCAATCGCCCTTGCCATCGTTCAGCGCCTCCTTAACCATGCGTGGGCTTCCCTTTGTGGGGATTTCTTGCGTTGGCAATAAAAGCATCCATAATAAGCGTGAGACGATTATGTTTGACTTCGCCATTTCCATCGATATAAAAGTTTTTCATGCTCCACCGCTGGAGTTCTCGGCCAAATGGATAGTCTACAACTACGTCTTGCCCAATTAGGGCTATAAATTCATTTTTTGTCATTGTTTAGCGCCTCCAGTCTCTTTCTCAGTTCCTCCCACGCCTCTGGGGTGAGAGGGCGACCACATTGAGAACAGTATTGGTGTCCCCACCGCTCCCATGCGATTGCTGTATCAGCTGCTTTGCAACGGTCACACCCCGGCCACAGCCGCTCCACCTGCTCCCGGCTGACGGGGCGGAGGGCGGAGAGGGCCATATCAATAGCATCCCAATAAGACAGCCCATCTTCCCGGTCATCCCAGTCCGGAGTCCACCGCTGTATAGTTTTCAGGCACTCAATCGCTTCTTCCCGCGTCATGGCTTGACCTCCAATCTCTGCAATTCCTCCGCGCTCAGAATCGAAGCGCGGGTGTTCCAGGCAGTAATTGCCTCATTTTTGTGGGTGTTGTAGTAGTCGTTGTCAAAACTGACTACTGCTCCGCACTTTTTGCACTTGAAGAAATTCAGGCCGCCAAATCCAATTACTCTACGTACATGTCCTTTGCAAAACGGACACGCCAGCAGCATCCCCGCATCCGTCAGCCGCTTGGCCGCCTCTTTATTACCAAGCAGGGCTAATTTGATATCATCCATGTATAATTCCCCTCTCTATGTCCGCTATGGCCCGAAAGATCGGGTAAAACTGTTGGGGGACTACGGCGTTTCCGTAACACTGCATCCACTGTTTGTACTGCGGATATCCCCCCATCCAATCGGGAATCCCATCATCCATTCCGCAAACTGGGGGGTGATGTACTGCCCAATACGTTCCGGGAAGATAATTCCAAGGCTGGCGCTCAGCGTTTGTCCGTGTTTTCCGCTGTGCTCCTGTGGTGTCTGCCTGCGGATCGGCTTGAAGTCCTGACTTGCCCTTGGAGATGCCAAGAATACAAACCCTGTATCTTTCATGGTGCGCTCCGACAGCACAAGCCGGAATACTGAACGTCCAGACTTCGTATCCTTCTTTTTCCAAATCGGTGCAAATGGACTCATGTATTGTAGATAAGATGCCATTAACATTTTCGCCAACAACATACCTCGGCCGCAATTCGTCAATAACTCGCAGGAACTCTGGCCATAAGTGCCGTTCATCATTTTCTGCAAGCCGTTTCCCGATAACGCTGTGTGGCTGGCAGGGGAATCCGCCCGAAATAATGTCAACTGTTCGCAGTCCTGTCTTTTCATAGAAACTCTCCTTCGTCAGCGTGCGGATGTCCCGCCAGCGCGGCACGTCCGGCCAGTGTTTTTCCAGCACGCGGGTGGGATAATCCGCCCACTCGCACTGTCCGACGGTGGTAAATCCGGCCCACTCGGCGGCAAGGTCAAGTCCCCCGATGCCGGAGAAGAGGGAGAGATGCGCCAGTTTCGTCGCCTCGTGGTCGCCCAGAAGGGCGCGCGTCTTATCGTCCATCGTTCGGTTCCTCCTTGCAAGTTTTCCACCGCTCTTTTCTGCTGCACGTCCCGCCAGCCGCATCACAAATGCTCCTGGACGAGCAGCGTTCACATGGCCCAGCCTTAAAAAAATCTTTCATGTACATCGCGGTGGTTGATATGGAGTATCCGGTTGCCTGGGCTATCGTCTCCGGCCCATACCCGTCCAGCGCCATGCGCTCCAGCAAATCGCGGGACGGTTTTGGCTTTTTCGCTCTGGTATGTAGGAGGCAGCCAACTCTTTTGGGGTTACAGTCCGGCAGCGGGCACTGTCCACAGATTGCCGCCTCCTCCGCGTCCCGCTCCGTAATATTGCGTTCCACGATCGGCTCCATCGCGTCCAGGCTGCGCCAGGGTGCCACCGCTCCGCTGATGCCGTAGGGGTCTCTGGTGATCACAGCTCCGTCACCTCCACCCGAATACATCCCCCGTCCCAAAGCCTATGTATGACCTGCCTGTACCAGCGGTGATCGTCGTCGGGCAGCAGGTATCCCTTGAGCGCGTCCACCACGGCTTTGGCGATTGCTGCGTGGTTGTCAATGTCCAGCCCGTCGTCCCATGCAAAGGTGATGGAGACCGGCCCACGTACCATCCCGCGCCTCACACGGGCCTGTTTCAGCGCGACCAGGGTCAGCGCATGGAGCTCGTCGGCGTCCTTCTTCCGCTGCGCCCAGTGCTTGCCGGAGTAGTAGGCGTTCAGCCCAAACCGGCGGCAGAAGGCCGACTTGCCCTTCTTCGTGGGCGGGTATGGTATGTTAAACGTGATTTTCTCCATCGTTCCGCTCCAACACTAGGGCAAACAGCGCATAGGCCACCTCGAAATGCCCCTTCGCCAATTCTACTCCGCCTCCGTCCAACGCAAAAATACCGATTTTCATATGACGCATGGCCTCTTCCGCCGCTATGCCTATCGCCTTATCCATGTCCATCTCTGGCTGCCTCCCAACTATATCTCTTTGTCGGGTTTCCTCCCGCGTCGTAGTATCTCCGTGATTTGGTGTCGAACATCAACGGGATTACCTCGCGGCTGCCGGTCTCTCTGGCCTTGATAATCCTGATCCTGGAGTCAACTTCGTCAGATTCTTTTGCCCGCTCAACAGAAAAAACATTGTCAGCGAGGTTGGTAATCTCCGCCGCCCCCGCAACGTCGTCTGCTGTCAGTCCCCGCTCCTCTCCAGCCTTCCTGGGATGGGCCACCAGATGCACATGTACATCGTGGCGTTTTGCGAAGGCGCTGAGTCTCTGCGTAAAAGCTTTCTGGGCCCCATAATGACCAAGCTCCACTTCTCCCTTCAGACTTGCGGTCATGATGTTGTCCACCAAGTACACCGAACACCCGTATCGGCGGTAGGCATACTCAAACAGGCGCAGTATGTTGTCCTCGTCATGGGCATTTGACTGTCGCAAATCGGTCAGGAGAAAGCTCCCTTCCAGCCATTGGTCAATCGCCCGAACAGCTTCTTTTGACGGCGCGTACTCCATCCGCCCCGTTCTGGGGTCTGGCTGCTCTACAAGATTCCTCGGCCCTGCGATCTGCGGCAGCACAAACCGTTTGAACTGCCTCGCCGGGAGCTCCCCGGAATAGGCACATACAGTTCGGTTCTGGTTGATTGATTCCACGAGCATCTGCCCGAGAAGCGTCGATTTCCCTTCGCCGCGCCTGCCTGTCCATACTGACAATTCGCCTCCCCGGAATCCGCCGGTGCAGTAGTCCAGCGGCACCAGCCCGGACATCATGCGGTTTTGCGAAATGGGCGCGTCCATCTCCACTTGCGACAGGTCAATCAGCCCCGGCCTCGGCACATCCAAAGCGCCAAACAAAAGGCTTTCTACCGCCTTTGGGCCAGCATTGTCCAGCAGTTCGACCACTGATTCATTCCCGCGAAACGCCGCCTTATCCGCCACAAGGATAGTGACCGGCACCCACTTCTGGAGCTGGCCTACAATCTCTTCCCGGTCTGCATCGTTTGGTGTTGCGACGAACACATAGCAGAACTGGGTGATAAACTCCGTGCAGGCAGCTAAGTCCTCCCAAGCCGCGTATCTGTTCTTGCACACGGCGTTAATACCAACCGCCGCCGCGTCCTCCGGCGTAGCGCACCACCAAAGTCCTGTCGGCAGGGATGGGTCAATCATTTCTGCCCGGAATGTCAGCAGCAGTGAAATATCGCTCTGGCTGGTCATGGTTCCCCCCCTTCCTGCGCTTCTCCCACGTCCGCACAGCAGCTTTCCAGTCTTTCATTTTGGCCTTCCCCAGCATCCACCCTCTGGCCGCGTAGTAGTCCACAAACTCCTGCGGGTCTATGCCGTTTTTGCGTGCAAGGCAGTATTCTCTCACCTCGTCCACCGTGGGAGGAACAAACACTTTTCTTTTTGACTCCGTAGGAGTCTTTTCTTTTGTCTTAGTCTTAGTCTTATATATGGGTAAAGTTTCTTGTAAAGGATTCTGTAAAGGAAACTGTAAAGGTTTATGTAACGTTTCCTGTAAAGAATCAATACCAGAATTTGATTGTTCCGATAGGGAATAGCGGCTCGGGGCCCCTTTTTTCCCTTGCTGGTATCGGATAAATCCAGCCTTTACAAGCTCGTCCCTCGCTCTGTAAGCGGATGGCTTTGACAATCCATTTGTCATTACCTGCAACCGAATGGTGTCTACTGGAACCCACTCAGGCCACCCAGCCCGGTTAAATACGTTCAGCAGCCTGAAGTACAAGACCTGCGCCGGAAGCGTCAAGTGGTTGTTTTCGATCCAACGGTTGAACTCATTAAGGTAATCAATGTAAGTCAACCCATCACCGCCCTAGAACGGGAGCTCTCCGTCGTCGTCCACCTCCGAGAACTCCTGCCCATTCTGTTCTGGAAATTCAGACTCTGGTGCGTTCCCCTCCGACTTCCGGCTGTCGCCAAAGTACACACTATCAGCCACAACCTCCAGGCTCGACCGCTTGTTCCCGTCCTTGTCTGTCCAGATGTTGGTTTGCAATCTGCCGTCTACCACAGCCATGCGGCCCTTGGAGAAATATTTGCTTACAAACTCCGCCGTGGAGCGCCATGCGGTCACATTAACCCAATCGGTGGTTTTTTCGCCAGTGGCCTTGTCTTTAAAATCCCGGTCAACCGCGATGGAGAAACTGACCACCGAGACACCGGACTGCGTGTGACGCAGTTCGATGTCCTTTCCAATGCGGCCCTGGATCACAACCCTATTTAGCATTTTGGCCCTTCTTTCTTGTATATCAATTTTGATTCATCCCATCCTGGGTATAAAGTGCGGAGGTAGTCCTGCATCTGCTTATGAAGCGGACCATCCGCCCCCTCGTTGTCAAATGCCGCATGGCACCGCTGGCAGCCTGTCCAAATGTTCTCTGGAATCCCAAGACCGCCCTGACTCCGCCGTATGTAATGACAGTGTGGCCCCGCATTGATGGAGCCGCAGAGTACGCACCGCCCAAAATCCCTCTCCCATACGGCCTTTTTGGTTGCCGCGGATATGGCGGTGGCCTTAGTCTCTCGATGCACGCCCCCACTCCCTTTCCAACTGCGCGTCCAGGATGCGAATTTGCAGTTTGTAGCCCTGTATGGCCTCCCGTGCGGATTCGTACACTGTCTGCGCAATATCTCTTTCCAAGCGTAGTCGGGCGATCTCCGCGTCACCACGGCAAATATCAGAGATAATAGTTACAGGCGTGCCCTCCGCCCTGGCCTCCAGAACAGCTTTTCGGAGGGCTACCCTGTAATCGCGTTCCGCCTGCGCATATGCTCTGCCGCGGGCTCCGAGCTGCCCGATTGCCTTATCCAGGAGTGCGGACTTTGCGCCGATCTCGTTTATCAGCTCATAGCCCATACAAACGCCCGCTTTCCTGTCCGGTTGTTCAGGATAGATAAACCGGAAATCCTACGGTTGTCACCATAAGCAATTTTCTCAACCGAGAAGGTGTCGAAGGTACGAAACTTCCCATTGGATTCCAGGATGTTCATTTTCTCAGAGGGTACCCAAATAAACGGGGCGGTATAAAGCTCTCTGCCAATGCCCCATCGGAACCCAGCACGTTTGAATGCGTCGCTTGCCTCCCCCTTTTTCTCGTTGCCCTCGCCGTCCTCCCTGGACTCTATTCCACAATCCCACTTCCACGTCCAGGCGTCTCCCTCACGGATGGCAATCCCACAATACAGGTTCCCTTTGATTTCCCGGTAATCGTTCGTCCAGTTTTCAGAGCCAACCGTCTCATCCAGGATATCCATATCCGTCCTGGCCGTCTTATAAAGCAGGAGAACCGCCCCATTCTTTTTGACCTGCTTGACCTTCACTTCAATGTCGGAAGCCTCCAGCAGACGGAACTTGTCCATCACTTCACCCCCACACTGCGGCCTTGCTCAATCGAGGCATATGGAACGGGCACGCCCTCCTTAATGAGCTTGCCAATGCCAGTCTTGCTGACCTCTGGTTCCTTGTACTTGACGCACTCCGCATCATAGCCGTTCTGCTCCAGCCAGCGGATCAGGGCCTCCGGATTGGACACCTGAATGGACGAGGTTTTGCGGAAAGTGACGGAGCACCTGGCCGTCTGGAACTTCTCGCCGTCTAATGCAAGGGACAGATAGGATTTCAGCCGTTCCGCCTTGTTCTCCAGGGCCTTTCTGCGCTCATTGAGCGTGTCTGCCTCCTCCTTGATTGCCTTGGCGTCGGCCATCAAATCCTTGTACCAAAGGGCCATATTCTCAATCTTAGCGTCCCGATCCATCTGGAGCGCAGCAAACGCCTCATAGTCCATTAGTTCCCCTGTCTCCGGGTCTACCAGACCTTGAATCGCCTGGTCAATTTCATACAGTGTCATTTTGTTCCTCCTTACATTTCTGGCACATTTCTTCGTTTTGGTAAAGTTCTGCTCCGCAATTTGGGCAATTCCCTGCGGTTGGATCCTGTTGCATATCCCGGTATGGTGAAAACGGAAGCCACCACTCCATATCAGGCAATCGCCGGAAGCACCGCCCGCGGGCAGCCATCCTCGCCCATATAAAGAAATCCGGTTCGGCCATCTGACAGACGGATATGTACTGTCCCGTCCAGGGCGTTAATCTCGTCGATTGGATAGCCGATATTCTCCATTGCCCAGCGCAGCAGGGCGGAAATATTTGTGGTATTCAGCATTGACTTTCCCTCCTTCGTGCCCTAAAATAAGGGCAGATGTTCTTTCTCTTGCCGCCCTCTGGTCTCGCACACCGGGGAGCGGCGCTTTTATTCGTAAATAACGGCTTCCGCCCGTGTAATAAAGTGATGAATGCCAGTGGAGCACTCGTTCCATCGGTTATCGTCGAAATCAGTCACCTCAACGGTTTCGCCTATGGCATAAACAAAGTTCGGATCATAATTGCTCTTTACCTGGCCGCCAGCAGGATTTCCGTTGATATCTGTGATACTCAATACCTTGGCCTTACTGGCGCGGCATTTTCGGCTAGTAGCGGAGGACCGGCGTGCATCTGCGGGGATTTCCAACTCCACAACAAGGCCACTTGCCTTTTTATAGCCGATATAAGAGCCGGATTCCGGACATTGCAACGGATAGAACACCGTATAAATATTCCACATCATTTGATCTATAGATGCCTCGCACAGGTCGGCATTGCACAGGTCGGAATCGCTCAGGTCGGCATTGCTCAGGTTGGCACAGCGCAGGTTGGCACCGCGCAGGTCGGCATCGCGCAGGTCGGCATCG
>PPYF01671815.1_pt1 | contig 14151 bp, 10 predicted proteins | sample 1559871 | NCBI WGS metagenome assembly PPYF01 (sample SAMN08240021, study PRJNA423297) | Human gut metagenome, whole genome shotgun sequencing project. | reverse complement strand
GCTGATAAAGTGTTGAAAGTCTTGGAGAATGCAGGTATTCCTTATGAAATATTCAGTGAAATCAAACCGAATCCTACCGTAAGCAATGTAAAGGCGGGAGTTGAAGCTTTTGCAAAATCAGGAGCGGACTTTATTCTGGCTATCGGCGGCGGTTCGTCTATCGATACTTCGAAAGCGATTGGTATCATCACTAATAATCCAGACTTCAGTGATGTGGTGTCACTGGAAGGTGTGGCTCCTACAAGGAAAAAGTCAGTGCCTATCATTGCACTGCCCACTACCGCCGGTACTGCCGCCGAGGTGACTATCAACTATGTCATCACGGATGAGGAAAACCATAAGAAGATGGTTTGTGTAGACCCGAACGATATCCCCGCCATCGCTATTGTGGATGCGGAACTGATGTACACTCTGCCTAAAGGGCTGACTGCTTCTACCGGTTTGGACGCACTGACCCACGCCATCGAAGGGTTGATAACCAAAGGCGCTTGGGAAATGAGCGATATGTTCGAGATCAAGGCGATCGAAATGATTGCCCGTTATCTGGAAACCGCTGTCTTCGAGCCTACCAATGCGGAAGCCCGTAACGGTATGGCCGTGGCACAGTACATTGCAGGTATGGCGTTCTCTAATGTAGGCTTGGGCGTGGTTCACGGTATGGCTCATCCGTTGGGAGCTATCTTCGATATTCCTCACGGTGTGGCTAATGCACTGTTGCTGCCTGTCATCATGGAGTTCAATGCTCCGGCTGCTTTGTCCAAATATGTAGATATCGCCAAGGCGATGAATGTGTACAAGGATGGCATGAGCCGGGAAGAGGCTGCGAAGGCTGCTGTTGAGGCGGTGAAGGCATTGTCTGTCAAGGTGGGTATCCCTCAGCATTTGTCTGAACTGGGTATTAAGGAAGAAGACTTGCCCCGTCTGGCCGCTTCGGCTATTGCCGATGTGTGTACGCCGGGCAATCCTCGTGAAGTGACGGAAGAAATTATTCTGGAACTTTACAAGAAGGCTTTCTAAGCGTAATTCTTTTGTAATAAAAGCATAGGTGGTGTGTGGATGTGCAGGGCATATCCACACACTTTTTTTATCTCCTTTCTGTTTTTTGAATTGTTATGTGAGTTTCATCTTTTTGTATTTGGATTGAAATGTGCAGTTCGTTTCTTTGCGGCAGAAAACAATAAACTTAAAGTTATGAAAAAGAAGTTCATTTTAACCGTTGCTTTTTTGAGTATCAGTTTGTTTGCCCAACAGATGTGGGCTATGCCGTTTTATCCGGTACGTGATAAAAAAGAGAATGTGAAAACGGATGCATCTTCGGCTAAGGTGGAAACATGGGAGTTTTACTCTACTGTTGAAACCCCTTCTTCCGAAGAGCTGGCTGCATTGGTTTCTAATCATAAATTAGGTAAGAAGGTAGCCTTCCTGTATGATTCATTTAAAGATACTTATGTGGTGAAGGAAGAGGTGGTACCCGGAGATCCGACGCGTCGTACGGTGATTCGTAAGCCGGAAATCTACAATGCAGTACGTACCATTGAAAAAGAACTGAACCGTCAGGTAAGGAAAGACCTGCTGCCGCAGGATAAGGCGGAGCAGGAGTTTACAGGGGTGCTGAAAGTGGCGTTGGCCGCTATCGACTCGGATACGGAGTCTTTTGAGACTGCTTTACAAGAGAATAAAAAGGACGTATCTCATTTGTTGGGTGTATTCCGCCGTGTCAGCCTTAAAAGTATCTATTGAATTCTTTCTTTTCAGGATAAACTAACAATTATATATAAATGAAAACTAAACAGTGCTTGGTCATTGTTATGACCTTGCTATGCCTTTGCGTGAAGGCGCAGAATCTCAGAGTGACCGGTGTGGTGCGGGATAAGTCGGATGTGATTATCGGTGCCAGCGTAATGGTTAAAAACTCAACAGTGGGTACGGTGACAGATATGGATGGGCGTTATTCAGTGGAAGTGCCCGCCAATGGTGTATTGATTTTTTCTTATATCGGATATACTCCGGTAGAGAAACAAGTAGATGGACAAACGGTGATTAACGTGACGATGAATGACGATGTGCAGGCCATTGACGAAGTAGTGGTAACTGCTATCGGTATCAAGCAGCAGAAAAAGAAGTTGGGATATACTACCCAACAAGTCAATACCGAGGCTTTAGACCAGCCGGGTACGGTGAATGTTGGTAATGCCTTGTCGGGTCAGGTAGCCGGTTTGACGGTAAATAATCCTACCGGTATTTTTCAGGCTCCTTCGTTTTCCTTACGTGGAAAGACTCCGTTGATGGTGATTGACGGTGTGCCTGTGGAGTCGGATCTTTTTGACGTATCTCCCGAAAATATAGAAAGTATTAATGTTTTGAAGGGAACTGCCGCCGCTGCTTTGTATGGTTCGCGGGGTAAAGACGGTGCTATTTTGATCACTACCAAACTGGCGAAAGAGGATGGATTGACTGTTACGGCCGGATTGTCCAGTATGGTTTCTGCCGGATTTACGGTCTTTCCTGAAACTCAGACAGAGTTTGGTTCGGGCTCTAATGGTCAGTATGCCTTTTGGGATGGAGCAGATGGTGGTATCTCGGATGGAGACATGACCTGGGGACCTCGTTTTGCCGGGCAGAAAATAGCACAGTGGAATAGTCCTATCCGTAATAAAGAAACAGGAGAAACGATTCCTTGGTGGGGGGATGTTTCCGGTACGATTTATGATGACCAGTCTAAGTACGAACGGGTGCCCATCGCATGGGAGCCTCATGATAACCTGAGGGACTTTTTACGTACCGGAATTATTACAAAAGCGACTTTTTCAGTGGCAAGCAAAAGTAAAAAAGCTAACTATAATTTTAACGGTGATTTCTCCAATCAGCGCGGACAGGTTCCCAATACTTCGGTTTATACGGGGGGATTGAACTTTAACAGTATGTATAACCTTAGTAACTCGGTTACTTTATCAGCCAATCTTTCTTATAACAAGGTATATTCTCCCAATTATCCACGTTATGGATATGGACCGAAAAATCATATGTATACCATTTTGTTATGGATGGGAAATGATGTAAATGGAAAGGAGTTGGCCGAGCATTATTATCGTCCGGACTCTGAAGGTACACGTCAGGCCAACTACAACTATGCGTGGTATAATAATCCTTACTTTGCTGCCAATGAACTGACGCAAAAGCATGACCGTAATACAATGAATGGACAACTGAAACTGAACTGGGATGTAATACCGGGGCTGAGTTTGCAAGGACGGGCTGCGGGACGTTTGGAAAGCACATTTGAAGATATGTCTGTTCCTAAGTCTTATATGAACTATGGTGATTCGCGGAATGGCGACTACAAAACGTGGAATACTGATCAGCTGGACATCAATGCGGATTTTCTTGCTACTTACACACGTGCTTTCAGCAGGAATTTTACGTTGACTGTCAATGCCGGTACTTCACTGTATTACCGTCAGATTCGGAAGCAAAGCCAGTCTACAGACGGACTGATCGTGGCGAAAGTATACAATTTGGGTAATAGCCTGAATCCTGTAAGCGCTACCAACTCGATGAACGAAAAAGCTATCGAGAGTGTTTATGGTTCTGTGAATGTAGATTTGTTTGAGTCTTTGTTTCTTACATTTACCGGGCGTAATGACTGGTCTTCTACTTTGGCAAAAGGGAATAACTCCTATTTCTATCCTTCTGTGTCATTAAGTACATTGGTTAATGAATATGTGAAACTGCCTTCATGGATGGATTATCTGAAAGTAAATGGTGCATGGGCGCAAGTTTCCAGTGACCTTGATCCTTATTCTTTGTATGCTACTTATTCCAATGGCACACTGTATGGCAGTATTCCGTCCGTGACTTATCCGGGTACGTTACTCAATGCGAATATATTGCCGCAAAAAACAACCTCGTATGAGGTGGGGGTTTCTACTTCGTTTTTGCATAATCGCATTGGAATTGATCTGACCTACTATCATATGCTGGATGAGAACAGTATTATAGAACTGCCCATATCATCTGCCTCGGCATTTACCAAACGTTATGTGAATGGTAACGAATACACAACAAACGGTTTCGAGCTGATTGTTTCCGCCACTCCGGTAAAAAACAAAAACTTTACCTGGAATGTAGCTACCAATTGGAGTAGTAATATTCGTAAGCTGACCGGGATTTATGGAGACCAGGAGAAGTTCGGCGATTTGAAAAAAGGTGACCGGGCTGATGCTATGTATGCTACCGAGTGGGAAAAGACACCGGATGGCCGGTTGATATTGGATGCGAATACGGGTTTGCCCACTCAGAGCGCTTTTAAGACCAAAGTAGGAAACCAGTCTCCTGATGTTCGTTTCGGATTGCAGAATACTTTCAAGATAAAGGATTTTACTGTCAATATAGATATGGACGGAGCTATCGGAGGAACGTTGATATCTACTACCACGCAGAAAATGTGGTGGGGAGGAAAGCATCCCAAATCTACCATGTATCGTCAGGAAGAATATGATAATGGTGGCAAGCCTGTTTATGTGCCCGAAGGTGTCAATATAGTAAGCGGTGAGGTGACTTATGACGTGAATGGGAATATTGTTTCCGATACCCGTGTCTATAAAAAGAATGAAACAGCGGTAAACATACAGACTTGGGCCCAGAATTATCCTTATCGTGCCGTGGTGCGTACAGAAGAAAGCGAGTTGTTTGCTAATACGTTCAGCCGTTCTTTCCTAAAACTGAGACGTGTTGCAGTGACGTATGATTTGACTAAGTTCATTCAGTCACAGTTTATAAAAGGGCTGGATGTCACAGTGTTTGGAAACAATCTGGCCGTGCTGAAAAAGACTCCTTATTTGGATCCGGACTTTGGTGCCAGTGATGGAGATTTGCAGGATCCGTCGGCCCGTTATGTAGGAGTGAGTGCTAACATTAAATTTTAACGTTTATTCAAAATATGATGAAGAAGTATATCAAATACATGGCATCTCTTCTTGCCGTATCCTTTGCAATGAGTGCTTGCATTGATTTGGAAGAGATGAATGTGGATCCTAATAATGCCACTACTACCAATCCTTCCCTGTTGTTGACCGGAGTTGCTTATAGTGCTTTCAATCAAACCAGTTCGGATGCTTGCCATGCAGCCAAGATGCTGATTCTGACTTCGGGAGAAAGCAAGTATCAGGTTTATAAATGGACGCGTGGGGATTTTGATTATTATAGCAATTTGCGTGATGTGACCAAAATGTCAGAAGAGGCCGGAGAAGGAAGTGCTTATCAGGCTTTGGCTCATTTCTTCCGTGCCAATTATTTCTATCAGTTGACTCTGGACTTTGGAAGTATTCCCTATACGGATGCGCTTAAGGCAGAAACAGATGCGAATTACCAGCCGGCATACGATTCGCAGGAAGTTGTGCTGGCCGGCATTTTGAAGGAACTGGAAGAGGCCGATAAAATGCTTGAAGGCAGTGATGAGATTATTTCGGGAGATATTATCTACAATGGCAACTTGGTTAATTGGAGAAAATTGATTAATGCTTACCGCTTACGTATTTTGATGTCTTTGTCGGGAAAAGAGAAGGTAGGTGATATAGATGTTAAATCGGAGTTTTCAAAGATTGTAGCCGACGGACCTTTAATGGAAAGCTTGTCGGATAACGGGCAGTTGATCTATCTTGACCAGCAGGATAACCGTTATCCGTATTTTAATGACAGCGATTTCGGTTCGGGGCGTTTTATGGATTCCACTTATATTGCTGCATTGGCTACACGGCAGGATCCGCGTTTATTTGCTGTTGCCACGCAAACTCCGAATGCTGAAAAAGCCGGAAAAGCGATTAATGATTTCAGCTCTTATGACGGGGGTGATCCGGCTGTTCCTTATAGTTTGGTTAATGATAAGGCGGTGGCTGGAAACTGTTCCAAGCCTGCTCCCCGTTATTACCAGACTCCGACCAATGAGCCTATGGTCTTGTTAGGTTACGTTGAACAGCAGCTTATATTGGCTGAGGCTGTAGTAAGAGGATGGATTCAGGGAGATGACAAGATTTATTATGAATCGGCCGTCAAGGCGTCTTTTGAGTTTTATCAGAAATATGCTGTGTCGGTAGCTGATTATCTCACTCAGGATGCAGCGGCAGAATACCTTCGAAATGACAAGGTGGCTTATTCCTCTTCCCTTTCTACTGATGAGAAGATAGAGCGTATTATTATGCAAAAGTATTTGCCGACATTTTTGCAGGGAAGTGTATGGCTACCCTACTATGAGGCGCTTCGTACGGGGTATCCCGATTTCCGCCGTGCCGCAGGAGTTAGTCTGCCTTATCGCTGGATGTATCCGCAGGATGAATATAATAACAATGCCACTCATGTGGAGGCTGCTTTGAATGAGCAGTTTGGTGGAAGTGATAAAACCTCGGATAAGCCTTGGTGGTTGCAGTAATCAGTTTAAATAAATTTTTAGGATGATGAAAAAGATAAAAACATTATGTGGTGTGTTGGCTCTGCTTTGTGTAGGGATGATGCCGGTAAGCGCGCAAAATGTGCTGAAATTCAATGCAGACAAGAAGTTTAAGATTGTTCAGTTCACTGATGTTCATTGGGTACCGGGAGACTCTGCCTCGGAAGAAGCGGCGGAGCGAATGAATGAGGTCTTGGATGTTGAGAAACCGGATTTGGTGATTTATACAGGTGATTTGGTGTTTGGCAAGCCGGCGAGCGAGGCATTGTCTAAAGCTTTGGAACCTGTTGTTTCCCGCCGTTTGCCTTTTGCCGTGACTTGGGGAAACCATGATGATGAGCAAGATATGACCCGTATTGAGTTACTGGAATATATCAAAGATATGCCGGGTAATCTGACCTCTACCACGGCAGGGATTTCGGGAGTTACTAATTATGTACTTCCTTTGAAGTCGGAAGACGGAAAGAAGGATGCAGCTGTGCTTTATGTCTTCGATAGCAATGCGTATTCGTCTTTGAAACAGGTAAAAGGGTATGATTGGATAAAGCCGGATCAGATAAATTGGTATGTTGAGAGCAGTGTGGGATATACGGAACGTAATGGTGGCAAGCCACTGCCCTCGTTGGCTTTCTTTCATATTCCTTTTCCGGAATATAATGAAGCGGCGCAAGATGAAAATGCGTTATTGATAGGAACACGTAAGGAAAAGGCTTGTGCTCCGTTGATTAATACAGGTTTGTATGCTGCTATGCTGAATGCAGGAGACATAATGGCTACATTTGTGGGGCACGACCATGTGAATGATTATGTAGTTGATTGGAAAGGGATTTTGTTGTGCTATGGACGGTTTACCGGAGGGAATACCGTTTATCACGATATTCCGGGAGGAAATGGGGCACGGGTCATTGAACTGACACAAGGAGTGCGCTCTTTCAAGACATGGGAGCGTTTGGAGGGAGGAAAGATTATTAATGAAGTAAATTATCCGTCTGATTTCCAAAGAGAATAATAGTCAGTTGGGCAGGATAGAGGTATTCTCAGTACCTGTCCTTCCGGTGACAAGACTGTTTCGTCATTTGTTATACATAAATTATTGTCACAGCTTCATACATCCCTGTCGGCATTCTATGGATATAGTTAATAATGGCCGGCAGGGTGATAGAATATTATGACCGTTTCAGATATTCGTACCCTATCCGGCAATACAGGCATTTTTTCTTATCGCAATATTCTTTCTTTAATTGTATCAAAGCTTGGCTGTCGGCGGCATTGGAGGCTTTCATTCCGCATTGTTCCCACATGCGGGTGATATAATTGTTCTCCGCTTTCAATTCTTCCAGAAAACTGCCGGCACGTGCACAAAGTACACGATTCCCTTTATGCAGTCCGTAAGCATAGAGAAATGTCACTACCGTGTTGATAATGAGTAAATCCAGTGAGGTGTTACTTAGAGTCTTCGGACGGGAAGGGGAAGAACCGCCAAATGTATAATGAGTGAGCCAGTATTCTGACGTTCCTCCTTTCAGAATATCTCTGACACCTTGTAGTGTCTCCGTTTCCATGATGCGAGAGAGCAGTCCGTAGGCACGATGATAAAGACATGCCAACTGTGCAATCCGTATATGCGGAAAATTAGCAGGACGTAGCCGGAGAAAACGCCATAGGGAAGCATCCATCGGGATAAGTCCGAATTTATGCTGTAGATAGGTGTACTCTTTTTTTAGCCGGAGATAGTATCCGTCTCCATCAGAATCTTCCAGAATGCCGGCTTGTCCAAAGAAGATGGCTTCTATCTGGAAAAGGTCGTTCCGATGCTTGTCTACCGCCCGGAAGGGAAGCCGATGAGCCCAGGTTTCGAAAGCGTCTCCGTTCAGCCCGAAACCGAAATTACGTGCCAGTGTGATAAAAAAAGCATCTTCCCAATTGCCTTGACAACGTTTTAACCGTTCATTCAATAAGGTCGCTTTTTGCTCGAATCTTTCCATCTGTAAGGCAGTCATCCATGAGTGGGCGGTGAAAGGGGGGAGTGAAGGAATGATGCGGTAACAAGGGGGGTAGCTGTCTGTTTCCAACAGTTCCTTGTAGTTGGTGCGGACCGCTTCCGGGCAGATGAGTTGTATTTGGGGGATTCTTTCTCCATTGCTCCTGCTGATTTCCGTATCTATTTCGGAGGCTATATGCAGAATGACAGAGTTGTAACCGGCATCTGCATGATGTCCGTGTTTGAACCAGTCTGAAGATCTTTCATGTATCTCGATATTGCCTATCCAAAGCACACCGTCCAGCTTGAGCTTGGCATTAAAAAAATCGGGACCGGCGTCGGTATTCGCCAGTCCCGTATCTATAACTTCCACTTGTTGGCCGGTTGTCGTTTTCAGTTCTTTGAGAGGAAATATTTTATGTTTCCATACATAGTGTAATAGTTGTTCCATGTTAATGAGGTGTAAATGTTTGGCAAATGTAATGGTTTACAACGAAAAACGCTATCTTTGTGGCTGAAATAACATTCGTAATTATGAAAATAGCATTAATAGGATACGGAAAGATGGGCAAGGAGATTGAAAAGGTTGCAGTTGCCCGCGGACATGAGATTGTGAGTATTATAGATGTTGATAATCAAGATGATTTTAATTCGGAAGCATTTAAATCAGCAGATGTGGCTATTGAGTTTACTAACCCGATGGTGGCATATGACAACTATATGAAAACTTTTGCTGCCGGTGTCAAATTGGTATCGGGCAGTACCGGATGGATGGACAAACATGGTGATGAGGTGAAAGAATTATGCACGAAAGGTGGAAAAACCTTGTTCTGGTCGTCTAACTTCAGTCTGGGTGTCGCTATATTCTCTGCTGTAAATAAATATTTGGCTAAAATAATGAATAACTTTCCCGCTTACGAGGTTTCCATGACCGAAACTCATCATATTCATAAACTGGATGCGCCCAGCGGAACAGCCATCACGCTGGCCGAAGGAATTCTGGAAAATATGAACCGCAAGAGTAAATGGGTGAAAGGGACCATGGTGGCACCGGATGGAACCGTGTCGGGAACATCGGAATGTGCCGAGAATGAGTTTCCTGTAAATTCGATCCGTGAAGGGGAGGTGTTTGGTATTCATACTATCCGCTATGACTCTGAGGCGGACAGCATCTCAATTACCCATGATGCAAAGAATCGGAAGGGGTTTGCCTTGGGAGCTGTTTTGGCGGCGGAATATACATCCAGGCATGAAGGGTTATTAGGAATGAGTGATTTATTTCAGTTTTAAGATATGATAAGAGCAACACGTACACAGTGGATTAAGTTTGCCGTTGTTCTGGCGCTTTACCTGATATTTCTTGTCTGGTTGAGAAGCTGGCTGGGATTGGTGGTTGTACCGTTTATCTTCGATGCGTATATCACAAAGAAGATTCCATGGACTTGGTGGAGAGAGTCCAAGAACCGTCATGTAGTGACTGTCATGGGATGGGTGGATGCTATTGTATTCGCACTGGTGGCGGTATACTTTGTCAACCTCTATTTCTTCCAGAACTATGTGATTCCTTCTTCTTCGCTGGAAAAATCATTGCTGACGGGTGATTATCTGTTTGTGAGTAAAATGAGTTATGGGCCCCGTGTGCCTCAGACTCCGCTGCACATGCCGTTGGCACAACACACACTGCCGTTTTTTAATTGTAAATCATACCTTGAGCATCCACAATGGGATTATAAACGGGTGAAAGGTTTGGGGGATGTACAGTTGAATGATATCGTTGTCTTTAACTTTCCGGCCGGAGATACAGTTGCCACCGGTGTGCCCAATGATGATATTTACCGTCTGAGTTATGGCGCAGGCAAGGAGCTGGCAAAACCGGTGGATTTGGCTTCCATGACTCCGGAGCAGCAACGGGTGGTCTATGATTATTATTATCAGTTGGGACGGGAGTACCTGAAAGAGAATCCACAGAACTTCGGTGAGATAATCAGCCGTCCGGTAGACCGCCGTGAGAACTACGTGAAGCGGTGTGTGGGTTTGCCCGGACAAACGTTGGAGATAAAGGATCGTATTATTTATTTGGATGGTAAAGCTAATAAAGAGCCTGATAATGTGCAGTATCGTTATCTGGTGAAAACCAAGCGCCCTATTCCCGATGACCTGGCTCATGAACTGGGTATCAGCAAGGAGGATATGATGATGTATTATACGGATGCTTCTGTTTATAATATGCCTCTGACGGAAAAAGCGAAAGCTGGTTTGTTGGCGCGTAAGGATATTGTAGTCAGTATTGAGAATACACCGGCTGATGATGCGGGGGGCTTGTACCCGCTGAATATGTATAAGAGAAGATCATGTGGTGGGAAAACCTATCTTTATCTGGTTGTCATTGGATAATGACCGTGGCTGGCTGGATGGAAAAATACGTTGGAACCGATTGTTTACCTTTGTAGATAACATTAAATAAATTGCGCATACCCTGTATTCCTGTATGGATAAAAGCAATGCTTACTGCTGTCATTCTGGTACTGTTGGTAAAGACATTTGCTTTCACCTCCTGCACCATTCCCTCTACCGGTATGGAGAATAGCCTTTATCAAGGGGAAAGGGTTTTGGTGAATAAGTGGAGTTATGGGTTTCGTGTGCCTTTTTCTATCTGGCGGTGGCTGGGAAAAACTGCCGGGAAAGGGGATATTGTGTTGTTCAACAATCCTAATCCACGGTCTCCTCAGACGTCGGTGGGCAATCGGGAAGTGTTTATAAGCCGTGTGGTAGGAGTACCCGGAGATACGTTGATGTTGAATGATGAACTGTGGGTGACCGACGAACAAGTGTTGAGCCCGGATAGTAAATCTTTGTATGTCTATTCTCATACGGAAGAAGAAACGATGCAGGCTGCCATGCAGCAAGTGAACATTCAGGGAAACAGGTTGGTGGGGTATGCCGAGGGGAAGTATATACGTACCTTCAGTCATTATGAATATTACCTGTTAAAACAAAAACTGGCGGGAAAAGTGGATTTGATTCCTCTTTATCATAAGGATATAAGCAAGAGCCATCCCTTTGTGATCCCGGAAAAAGGGAAACCTGTCAAGGTATATCCTTGGAATGTGACCTTGTTGTGCAATACTATTGTCCGCCATGAAGGGAGAGTGGCTTCTGTCAGGGGAGATACCCTGTATGTAGGGGGAAAACCTGTAGAAGCCTATACATTTAATAAAAATTATTACTGGATGGCATCCAATAATCCGGTAAATCTGTGTGATTCGCGTTTATTCGGCCTGGTGCCCGATGACCATTTGATCGGTAAAGCTTGGCGCATTTGGTTTTCATCCAGAAAAGGGCGCATTTTTCAACGAGTGCAATAATGGAGAATACGATATATTTAAGTTCGGCCTATCTGGCCCCGGTGGAATATTATACAAAACTGTTTGCCTGTGAGAAGGCCTATGTGGAACAGTATGACAATTATGTGAAACAGACTTATCGCAACCGTTGTGTCATTGCGGCAGCCGACGGTCCGCTGGCACTGACTATCCCTACGGAAAAAAGCGGTACGCCTAAATGCCTGATGAAGGATGTCCGTATTTCGGATCATGGCAATTGGCGTCATATACATTGGAATGCTTTGGTGGCTGCATATAGAAACAGTCCTTTCTTTGAGTACTATGCTGATGATTTCCGCGTCTTTTATGAAAAGAAATATGCCTTCTTGTGGGATTATAATCAGGAAATTTGTTCTTTAGTATGCGATTTGATCGATATTCATCCCCATATGGAAGGAACAACGGAATATTGCATGGAATTTGTTCCGGGTGAGGTTGATTTTCGTGAGACTATTCATCCGAAGCGTGACTGGCGTGAGGCGGATGCTGACTTTTGCCCTAAACCTTACTATCAAGTTTTTGATGCCAAATACGGTTTTCTGCCGAATTTGAGTATCGCCGATCTTTTGTTTAATATGGGGCCGGAGAGCCTGATTGTTTTGCGAGATAGTGTTAAAGGTATAAACCATAAAGAATAATATCATGAATAATTTGTTTAGTGTAAAAGACCAGGTGGTGGTAATCACCGGTGGAACAGGGGTTTTGGGAAAGGCTATTGCCGCCCATTTGGCAGAAGAAGGTGCCAAGGTTGTTATATTAGGCCGTAAGGCAGAAGTAGGAAATGCCATTGTAAACGAAATCAAGGCCACGTGTATGTGGTTATGCGGCTGCAAAGGCGGGAATCTCTAATTTCACTGCGTTCATGGCCAATGAAGTGGCTACGAAATTTGGTGAAGGCATCCGCGTGAATGCCATTGCTCCGGGATTCTTCCTGACCGAACAGAACCGTACTTTGTTGACAAACGAAGATGGTACATATACTCAGCGTGGTAATGATGTGATTCGCCAGACTCCGTTCAAACGTTTCGGTAAAGCAGAGGAACTGTGTGGAACCATCCAGTATCTCATCAGCGATGCCAGCAGCTTTGTAACCGGTACAGTAGCCGTAGTAGATGGTGGTTTCAATGCATTTGCCATGTAACAAGTCTTTAGTTTTTAATTCTCAATTTTTTTATTTGATATGATTTTATGTGAGCAAACATGGCGCTGGTACGGACCGAATGATCCCGTATCATTGTGGGACATCAAACAAGCCGGAGCAACCGGTATTGTCAATGCCTTACATCATATTCCCAACGGTGAAGTATGGACGGTAGAGGAAATAATGAAGCGCAAGAAATTGATTGAAGAAGCAGGATTAACTTGGAGTGTCGTAGAATCCGTGCCCGTACACGAGCATATTAAGACACAGACAGGAGATTATCTGAGATATATCGAGAACTATAAACAGAGTTTGCGTAATCTGGCAGCATGTGGTATCTATATTGTGACTTATAACTTCATGCCTGTACTGGATTGGACCCGTACGGACCTGGCATATACGTTGCCCGATGGTTCCAAGGCATTGCGTTTTGAGCGGGCTGCTTTTGTAGCGTTCGATCAGTTTATCTTGAAACGTCCGGGAGCCGAAAAGGAATACTCGGCCGAAGAGATAGAAAAGGCAAAAGCGCGTCTGGCACAAATGGATGAGGAAGAAATTCATCGTCTGACACGAAATATGATTGCTGGATTGCCCGGTTCGGAGGAAAGTTTTACATTGGAGCAATTCCAAAATGAACTGGACCGTTACAAGGATATTGATGCGGACAAACTCCGCAATAACTTGATTTTCTTCTTGAAAGAAATTTGTCCGGTAGCCGATGAAGTGGGAGTAAAGCTCGTTATTCATCCGGACGATCCGCCTATGTCTATTCTGGGCTTGCCGCGCATTATGAGTACGGAGGCGGATTTCAAGCTGTTGGTGGAAGCTGTACCTAATCCGTCAAACGGACTTTGTCTGTGCTGTGGCTCATTTGGCGTATCTGCACAGAATGATTTGCCGGGTATCATGGAACGTTGGGGAGACCGTATCAATTTTGTTCATTTGCGCAGTACCCAACGTGATGCTGAAGGGAACTTTTATGAGGCGAATCATCTGGAGGGTGATGTGGACATGTATCATGTAGTTAAGAACCTGTTGAAAGTGCAGCAACGTCGTGGAATATCTATTCCTATGCGTCCGGATCATGGTCATCAGATGATAGATGATTTGAACAAGAAAACAAATCCGGGCTATTCTTGTTTGGGACGTATGCGTGGCCTTGCCGAGCTTCGTGGTTTGGAAAAAGGAATAGCGATGAGTATGG
>PPYF01525923.1_pt1 | contig 14152 bp, 17 predicted proteins | sample 1559871 | NCBI WGS metagenome assembly PPYF01 (sample SAMN08240021, study PRJNA423297) | Human gut metagenome, whole genome shotgun sequencing project. | reverse complement strand
AGTGCAAAGACCGCCAATAAAATAGGAATTAATTTCTTCATATCTTTTATAATGTTTAGGTTATATAAAAATCACGCCCAGGTACCTTGGGCTTTTGATACAAACAACAAGAAAGGTGGAAAAAGGTTCGCGTGGAAATTTCTTTTGCCGGAAAATTAACATATTTCTTTGGCCCGGCGGAAAGAAAAACGGTGAGCGCTCTGCCCTATTATCAGGGAGTTTGCTCACCGTTTATTATTTACAGATATTTATTTGAAAAATCCGTTTATTAAAACAGAGGTTTTAGTAGATCCGGTATTTCTACCTTATCAAGTTCCAGTTCAGTTACCCGTTGTTTACCCAATTGAGTCAGATGGAAATACATCTGTCTCCGGTCTTCACTTCCGAGTGATCGGACGATTAGTCCTTTTTCTTCCAGTATCCGCAGCATTTTGGATGTGTGTGAGGGGCTTAGTTCGGTTTGTTTAGACAGGTTGGTAGCCGTCACTTTGTCCGAAGCCTCTTTAAGGGCACACAATATCATTGCTTCATTAAGCGTTATCTGGTACATTTTTTCAAATGCTGTTTCAAAGTTTCCCATTGCTTTGAATACATCACGCATTGCACATATTGTTTTCATACCTTATTTAAATATTTCATTTGTTCATTTTTTAAATAAATAGATTAACGTTTGCGTTATCCGCCCGTTCCATATACGTTGCTACGCCGCCAATGGTCACCTCGTCCAGGAGTTCTTCTTGTTTGACTCCCATCACGTCCATTGACATCTGGCAAGCAATAAATTCCACACCGTTTTCCAGCGCTTGCTGGCGCAGGGATTCCAGTGAATCAATCCCTTTTTTGTTCATGATATACCGCATCATTTTTCCGCCTATTCCGCCCATACTCATCTTAGAAAGTTTCAGTTTTTTGGAGCTGGAAGGCAGCATCATGCCAAACATTTTTCCGAAAATATCCTTTTCGGTTTCCGGTTTGTGCAACTTCTTGATGACGTTCAGTCCCCAGAACGTAAAGAAGATGGTGACTTTCTGCCCCGTAGCTGCTGCGCCGTTTGCTAGTACAAAAGTGGCCAAAGCTTTATCCAAATCATCACTAAACATGATAAAGGTTTTTCCTTTGCCCTCACATGAAGTAACAATATTGCACGATTTTGGTTCTCCTTTTTCTATGACAACAACAGATTTTCCTCCGGAGCTGTCTTTCGAAATCAGTTGATTGCCCGTTGAACTGCACCATGCGGCGGCGTCACGCGGAAATCCCGGATCGGTTGAGGTGATTTCCACCCGTTCGCCTGAAGCCAGTGTATCCATTGTTTTTTTCATTTTCAAAATCGGGCCGGGACATTGTAACCCGCAGGCGTCTACCCGAACTGTTTTAGCGGGGGTTGCAAGGGCATCGGCGGTGACGGCAGCCGTGGCAGTAACCGTGGTATCCGAAACCTTAGCAACCGCAGGTTGCCCAACTTGGGGACTACCTCCCTGTTGTTCGGGTGATTCGTCTATTTCATTTCCATTTTCTTCGCGTATGATAATCGGAGCAGTGGCGGCTCGATAAGTCTTCAGTCCTCCCGAGAGATTACGCACCTTGTCAAATCCATGTTGAGTTAATATCCGGTAGGCAAGATACCCCCGTAGTCCGACAGCGCAGAAGGTATAAATCATTTTATCTTTCGGCAGTTCGGCCAGTCGGTCACGAAGCTCATCCAGCGGAATATTCACGGCACCCGGTAGGCTGCCTAAAGAATATTCGTCCGGGGTGCGGACATCCAGGAGGAACTTATTTTCCATTTCAATGTCCCGCAACTCTCTCCAATATACCGGATTGGTTTTGCTGGTAATGATGTCTTCCGCTACATATCCTGCCAGTGCTACCGGATCTTTGGCCGAAGAGAACGGAGGAGCATACGCTTGTTCCACTTTCATCAGGTCGTAGATCGTTCCCTCGTGTTTGATGACAAGCGCGAGTTCGTCAATCCGTTTGTCCACTCCGTCGTAACCGACGATTTGCCCGCCGTACAATCTTCCCGTCTTTTTGTCGAAAGTGATTTTGATACTCATCGGCATGGCATCCGGATAGTAGCCGGCATGAGAGGCGGGATGGATGGTAGATGACATATAATCTATCTCTTCCTGGCGCAGGCGCTTGCCGGGTAAACCGGTTGAAGCAACGGTCATGTCGAAAACTTTTGCGATTGAAGTGCCGATAGAACCCTCGTAAGGTATTTTTGCCCCGAGAACGTTGTCTGCAACGATGCGTCCCTGACGGTTGGCAGGTCCGGCAAGATAGTTGAGCCAGGGTTTTCCGGTGATCGGATGGCGGAACTCGATTGCGTCACCGATGGCATAAATCGATTCATCAGACGTTTGCAGGTAATCATTCACGGCAATACCTCCTGCGGGGCCGATAGTCAGTTCGGCAGCTCGTGCCAGACTGGTTTCCGGGCGTACTCCGATTGACAGGATAACGATATCGGCAGAAATGGACTGACCATTTTTGAACGTTACTTTCAACCCTTTTCCCTCCCGGCTAAAAGAGGCGACAGCTTGTTCCAGATAAAGATTGACTCCTTTATCCATCAAGTGCTGGTGGACGAGCGATGCCATCGAGAAGTCGATAGGAGCCATCACTTGATTGCCCATTTCCACAATCGACACTTTCGCTCCCTGTGTATGTAAGTTTTCCGCCATTTCCAGACCGATAAATCCGGCTCCTACGATAACGGCTTTTCGCGGAGCGTGGCTCTTGATATATTCTTTGATCCGATCCGTGTCGGTGACATTCCTTAACGTGAAGATTCCGCTAAGGTCGATTCCCGGAAGAGGAGGACGCACCGGGGAAGCTCCGGTGGAGATGACTAATTTATCGTAGCTCTCCTCATAAGTGTCTTCACTGCTTTGCCGGATGGTCACTGTCTTTCTTTTCCGGTCAATAAAAATCGCTTCGTTTTCTGTACGTACATCTATACGGAAGCGTGTAGAAAAGGCTTCGGGCGTTTGCACGAACAATTTATCCCGTTCCTCTATCACTCCTCCTATATAATAAGGAAGGCCGCAATTGGCGTATGATATATACTTTCCTTTTTCCAAAAGGATAATTTCTGCTGTTTCATCTACTCGTCTGATTCGGGCAGCAGTGGTGGCTCCTCCTGCAACTCCCCCAATAATAATTATTTTCATCTGTTTATAGTGTAAATAGTTTCCTGTGGAAATAACAAACAGGGTCGAAGAAATGTTCATGGATTCAGATAAAAAAACTATATTTGCGCACCCTGTTTTTCATTCTTCTATATTAATGTAGACAATTTGTATGAATAAAATTCTTATTATCGACGATGAAGTCCAGATTCGCAGCCTTTTAGCTCGTATGCTGGAACTTGAGGGCTATGAAGTGTGTCAGGCAGGTGATTGCAAAGCTGCCATCAAACAATTGGAAGTTCAATCGCCCGACGTAGCTTTATGCGATGTTTTTCTTCCTGATGGAAACGGAGTAGAGCTGGTGTTGAACATCAAAAAAATAGCTCCCAATGTAGAAGTGATTCTTCTTACTGCTCACGGCAATATTCCCGACGGGGTGCAGGCTATTAAAAACGGTGCGTTTGATTATATAACGAAAGGAGATGATAATAACAAGATTATCCCTCTCATTAGTCGTGCCGTAGAGAAAGCAAAAATGAATGTCCGTCTCGAAAAACTGGAAAAGAAAGTCGGGCAGATGTACTCGTTCGATTCTATCCTGGGGGAGTCAAAAGTGCTGAAAGAGTCGGTGTCTTTGGCGCAGAAGGTGTCTGTGACAGATGTTCCCGTATTGCTGACGGGAGAAACCGGAACAGGAAAGGAGGTCTTTGCGCAGGCTATACATTATAACAGCAAGCGGAGCAAACAGAATTTTGTGGCGGTCAACTGTTCGTCTTTCAGCAAAGAATTGCTCGAAAGCGAGATGTTCGGACATAAGGCAGGTTCGTTTACCGGTGCGTTGAAAGATAAGAAAGGACTTTTTGAAGAAGCTAATAACGGAACGATCTTTCTGGATGAAATCGGAGAGATGGCTTTCGAACTGCAGGCAAAGTTACTGCGTATCCTCGAAACAGGAGAATATATAAAGATAGGTGATACTAAGCCGACACGGGTAAATGTGCGTATCATCGCTGCTACCAACCGGAATTTGCAGGAGGAGATCAAAGCCGGGCATTTCCGTGAGGACTTGTTTTATCGTCTTTCGGTTTTTCAGGTGCATCTTCCTTCGCTTCGCGAACGTACCGGTGATATCAGGATTCTTGCGACTGCTTTCGCCAAAAGTTTCTCTGAAAAACTTTCGTATGCCGTCAATGAGATGACTCCTGCTTTTTTGGAAGCGCTGGAACAACAGCCGTGGAAAGGGAATATCCGTGAGTTGAGAAATGTGATTGAGCGTAGCCTGATTGTTTGCGAAGGTGGACGGCTGGATATCTGCGACCTTCCTTTGGAAATCCAGAACACTCATTATGAATGTTCGGACGATAGTACAGGTAGTTTTGAACTGGCTGCAATGGAGCGCAGGCATATTGCGCGTGTGTTGGAATATACGAAAGGGAATAAAACGGAAGCTGCCCGCTTGTTGAAAATCGGACTTACTACGTTGTATCGGAAGATAGAGGAATATAAAATCTGAATATACATTTTAATCAGGCCACGCACTGGCTTTCGAGAAATTGTTTGGATAGCGAACTGATTAGTTTGTTTTTATCTGTGCTGTGCACAGATAGTGTGAGCCGATGATATGTATTACAGACATATTTTCGTCCATAACCATTTCGGCATATTTGTGTAGTTCCCTTTCAATGATTCGCAGGGTGTCCCGGCTGGTCGTCAGCATCATCGAGATAGATACATTGGATGAGGCCATTGAGATGACATTGATTTGATATTTGTTGATAACTTCCAATATCTTACCCATAAACAAATATCCGGGCAATACATTCAATGAGGTAAAACGTACAAAGGTAGCCGAATCCTGTGAGAGGATGGCTTTGACACTGTTGCCTGTGTCATGGGAAGATATATAGAGGCGTTCTGTTGACAGATCGTGTGTATCGGTTAGGCGGATAACTATATTAGAGCGTGCCGCAAGGGTGATACAATCTGCGTAGAGCAGGTGTACTCCGCTGTTAATCAGTTGTTCGGCTTCTATGTAAGTTAGTGAATGTTGTTCTCGCAGACAATTCCGGTTTGCGTAGATATGGTTGATAGGGGTGGATAACAGTATTTCGTCCGCTTTGAATAGGGTGGCAAGCACTGTTGCATAGTAATCATTGCGTTGTTCGCTCATGAAGTCTATTTCACCATACACATTCCTGCAAATGGAAAGTGGGGCGATAAAAATATCTACATTTCGGTTCTCGTCAATGTATTGTTGGATAGATTCCTGAATATGTGGGATATCCGGCTTTCTTTCCAGGTTGATCTGTATAAGTTTGCCGGTATCTAATGTTTGGGCACGAAGACCCTGTTGACGTAAGCAATAAGTGAATAAATCGCTGGATAATCCGTATATTTCCGCTTTTATCATTTTATCAATCAGTAAATCTGCTTTGTCTTCTACAAGTATATGTATTTTCTTTATGCACTCCAGAATCCGGTTCTTAATTTCCTGATTTAAGTGCGAATCTGTAATGAGATGATTGGCAAGGGTACAGCAATATGCTTCGATGGCATTGACTGTGGCATGAGAAGCTTCATCTTCTTCGTGAAACCAACTGATGGAAATAGCCTGTAACCGCTCCTGTAATTGTGCCAATATAGGGACTACAGCTACATAAGGATGTTCTTTCTGAATACAATTGATTACTTGCTTCATTTCATCCTCATCTTTAATTTTCTCGAATTTACAAACTTTCATTGTTATCTGGTTATTTATTGGTTACTACTCTTTTCAATCTTTTCAAAATGATATGTTTTTTTCAAAAGAGAAAGATATCTTATCATCATTCTTTTACTTTCGAATCCGGTATGTCTTTATAAATCAATTTGTTAATGTCGTAATTGATGCTTCTGATGCATATCCTTACTATAAGTAATCTGCTAATACCATACCAAATTGGGATATGAAAATAAGATTTCTTATCTTTGTTGCGTAATTGATTGATAAACCAGTAATATTCGTCCATTTATGAAACTCTGTATCTAGCTAAGCTCAACGAATAGCATCATTTCTAACAGGGCTATTCAGCTATCCGACAGGCAACTACTCGCCTGCCAAAGAGTTTTATATCCATTTTTATAAATTTACGGAACTGTGTGCTGCTATGATGTGGTATACCGTATCGTGCTATTTTTAAGTTGAGCAATGAATTATACATATAAGCAAATATGGCTCATCAACTTTCCTGTGATGATGAGCATTCTGATGGAACAATTAATCAATATTACCGACGCTATTTTCCTGGGGCATGTGGGAGAAGTCGAACTGGGAGCTTCTGCGCTTGCCGGAATCTATTATTTGGCTGTTTATATGCTGGGCTTCGGATTCAGCATCGGGATGCAGGTGATGATTGCCCGGAGAAATGGGGAACGGCATTATAAAGAGACAGGACGCACTTTTTTTCAAGGGTTATACTTCCTGTCGGGAATGGCAATCATTCTTTGCCTATTGCTCCATTTGGCTTCTCCCTTGATCCTGCGTCAATTGATTACTTCGGATGAAATTTACCAGGCGGTAATTCAGTATCTGGATTGGCGTAGTTTCGGGCTGTTGTTCTCATTTCCTTTTTGGCACTTATATACGACCCGACACCAATTAGTTAGGTCATAACAAAAAGTTATAGCTCGGATAATCCGGGCTTTTTTTTATAAACAATTTAAAATTAAAGATTATGGAAAAGAAAGAAGAATTATTGGAAAGACTAGTGAATGAATTTGCAGCGTACAACAGATTAACTGCTGTTAGAATTGCAAGAGAGAATTTAATGTCTTGGGGAAAATCAGATGAAGAAATAGTAGAAGAGATGAAATCTTCATCAGAAAGAATACTTAAATGGGGATATTCAACCGATGAAGATTTTCCTCTCGATGCACCGCTAAGAGCGGGTGGAACTATTTACCAAAAGTAGATATTTATCTAAATAACGTCTCTGTATTAAACGCCATAATATATCCACAATTATTACATTCTATAAACGTATGTTCTTTAGATGTATCTATATTACTCCAACACATTTCTTCCATATCTGTAATTTTACTGCTTGCTATATTATAACATGGTAATATAGAGGCATTTCCGCAAACTGGGCATTGTCTACTTCTTATTTTATCCTTAATTATTTGCATTTGTTTTTTGTTCATTTCTTGTATGTTTAAGGGTTAATATTTCTGGCAAATGTACTGTTTATAGTTTATAAACGGTAATAGTTATGTATGTTCTGCAAAGATGTTTTTTAGCATCCTTGCGAAAAACTTCCATGAAAATATATTGCAATTTTCTTGCATATATCGTTGAATTTTAGTATATTTGGATAGCTAAAAATTTGACGTTATGAAAACCGATTTTACTCTTTTAACTCTATCTGAAAACTTTCCTGATGAAGAAAGTTGCATCAGATATTTTGAGAAGATGCGATGGGGAGATGAAGTCATTTCGCCTTATGACAGCAATTCTAAGGTTTATAAATGTGGTAATGGTAAGTATAAATGCAAGAATACTGGAAGATACTTTGATGTTAAAACTGGTACTGCATTTGCCAATACTAAACTGCCTATGAAAGCATGGTTCTATGCTATGATGTTATTCTTGTCACATAAGAGAGGCGTTTCATCATGTCAATTAGCGAGAGATTTAGGTATAACTCAAAAAACAGCGTGGAAGATGCTCCATAAGATTAGACAATATATGGAGATGGAGAATAGCCATACTTTATCCGGTGAGGTTGAAATTGATGAAGCGTTTGTAGGTGGAAAGAATAAAAATAGACATAAGGATAAGAAAGTAGAGAAATGTCAAGGACGTAGTTATAAGGATAAAGTTCCTGTATTCGGAATACTTGAAAGAGGTGGTAAGGTTATTGCCAAAGTTGTTCCCAATACACAAGCTAAAACTATAGTTCCGATTATCAAAGAAAAAGTTGAATTAGGTAGTGTTGTTTATACTGATGGTTGGGATTATAGTGGACTGCATGGGAAGTATGTACAAAGGTCAGTAGACCATGAAAAACATTTCTATGGTACGACCTATACAACAGATGAAGGTGAGATAATCGTTGTTAGTACGAACGGTATCGAAAATGTATGGTCACATTTCAAGAGAATGATATTTGGGATATACTATCATGTAAGCAAAAAATATATGCAGAGGTATATTGACGAATATATTTTCCGATTTAATACTCGAAATTTTACCGATTCTCAAAGATTTAATTTACTTTTGCGTAATGTAGCTTAATTATGGGAAAGAAAAAGAAACAAGAAGAAATCAAATTGAAGGATATTAAGAGTATGCAATTTAATATCAACCTCTCTGTACCTAAAGAAGCGTTTGATGAATTGCTTCGGAGGATGGCGCATCTTGAAAGCAAAGATACACCTAAAGAGGATGAATCTAAAGATAAGAAAGAAAAGAAGAAGGACTAACCGTTTGTAATTTATGAAGTTATTCTTATATTTGCAGCGTATCATCGTATAGGTGATGCGCTTTTTACATACTATAGCCTAATCGCCATCGAACTACCACATTGAAAGCAATAAGGCTATTTGAACTCACTTATGGGTGTATTGCGTTTATACGCCAATATACTGGCGTAGACTTTTGCCTATAAGTGAGTAGGGTGTGGTAGCCCTCGATGGCGTTAGGCATTAGTTCTACGCCTTTTTCATATATATGCGTGAGGTAATGCTAACTAAATGGAAACATTATTATTTAGTATTAACCAATAAAACGCATTTTTCATGAGAAAGAGTCATTTATTTCTATTATTATTGATGTTTAGCATCAATATTCAAGCTCAAAAAATTAAAGTTGATAGAACAGACAAATTTACTGGATTAAAAGAACAAAGAACATCCTTTGAAAAGATTGTATCAGATCCATTAATTATGGGCGGTCAAATGGGACGTAATATTTGGGTAGCTTTTCAATCATTTGGGGATAGTAAAGTCCCAATTATGATAATGAAATGGTGCACAAATGAGGTTAGAGCAATAGATAAAGGAGAAACTGTTATTTTTCTTGATGAAGATGGAGAGGCTCATCCATACAATAATTCCCAATACACTATTTCTTCTCGTGGGGAAGGTACGGTTGGAGCATTAGGGATGGACTTGCAAGGAGTTAATTTAATTCTTACAGGTGACTTTTCTGTATTCAAAGACAAAAAAATGACTGATCTAAGGATATATACCACAGATGGGTATATTGATTTTAAGATCAAAAAGAGTAATGCAACTAAGCTAAATAAAATGTATAAACTAATAACTAAATAAAATGAGAATAACAAGTTTCAAAACAGCATCTTTAATAGCATTTATAGGATGTTTATTAAAAGCAGTCATGGCGATTATTTGTCTAATCACAGATATTTCATCGTTTGTATCCCAAATAGTAGATATAGTATCTATGTGTCTGATAGGCTTCTTCTTTATTTCACTTTATACCAAGATAAATTGGAAAATTAAAACAAAGACGAAGTATCATGAGCAAGAAATGTCTTAAATGTGGATGTGAACTTTCAGATGATTCTCCTAGCTATTGTCCTAATTGCATAAAAGAAGAAATAGAAAAAGCAAAAGGTGGCAATAAAGAATCATCAAACGCAGAAAACGTTCTAGCTATTATTGCATTTTTAACTCTGATTTTAGGCATTATAGTATTTATTATTCTCTTTGATAATGATACTGTATTGGCTTTCGGTATTTTAATTTCCTCTATTGTAACATGGGGAGTGTTAATTGTGTTATGCAACATATCTAATAATCTACATGAAATAAATAAGAAAATGAAAGGATAAAAGAAAAATATTCATCGGCATTTTTATTAAAAATGTCTTTATGTGTTTTATTTCCTGTTTTATTTATTGATATATTATATGATAGGTATACCCTAATTAGTACACTGATATATACCTAAATTAGTACAGTGGTGTACCTAAATTAGTACACCTGTATACCTATTTTAGTATGGTTTATTTTTGCTCAATAAATATATTATTAGTAATTTTGTAATCAAAGGGATAGATGTGGAGTAGCTACCCATTGAAAGGATTATCGGTTTTCCTTCCCTTTGATTTTTACTAATAAACCGATACAAAATAAACCGATAAATGAAAATAGTATTTTATAGGACTCTTTTAACAAGAGCCCGTAACCTTACTTCAATTGAAAGGATAATGTATTCTTTTCTTATATCCAAGTCTATAACTTACTTAGATGAAGTTTTTGACCAAGATGGTTCATGTATAAACATGGATAAACTCCATGATTATATTTATGAGAATAATTATATAGACTTATATCCTATAAGTTTAAGAAAAATTTCAAAAGAATTGAATATTGCGTTACAAACTGTAGTCAACGGATTGCAGAAATTACGTAATAATAGATACATCAAAGACAATCGTATTTATGTAAACGAAGAGCTTCTTGAAAATGGGTATTTTGAGCTATATGTAAATAAGAAGATAAAAGGAGAACTTCTCATATTTTATTCATATATTAAACAGAAATCATTTAAGTATAAAGGTTGCATAGATACATATAAAAGAAAATTAGCGCAAGATTTAGGGACAACTAAAACAGCAATCACTAAATTATTAAATCGGTTATATAAATCAGGACTTGCTAAAAGATTAGATAATGGAAAATTATTAATAAACTAAATCAAAAAAGTATGAGACAAAAGTGGAAATTTGATAAATAATTGCTATCTTAGCAGTCGAAAAAGAAACATGCTCTTTCCAGTTAACACCAACTAGAAAGAGCTTTTTTATTATAACTAAAAGTTATGGCAAACGGCTAGGTGTTGAGTCGTATATAAGTGCCTCCTTTTTTAGCTTTCCGGTCTTTCTTGGTAGGGATTACAACCACCAAGGCACTGTCCGGAGCGGCTGTTATGGCTGTCTGCATCAATATTCCTTTCAACTATCTGCTGATTTTCAAATTGAATCTGGGTATATCCGGAGCGGCGATGGCTTCTTCTTTGGCAGAGTTCGGAGCTTTTATCGTACTCCTATTATATATGTGGGTGAAGATAGATAAAGTGAAATATGGACTGAAGGTTGTCTATGACGGGAAGTTGTTGATGAAGTTATTACGATTGTCTGTATGGAGCATGCTTCACGCTTTCATCAGCGTTGCTCCCTGGTTTTTGTTCTTTGTTGCTATCGAACATCTGGGAAAGACGGAACTCGCCATTTCCAACATAACCCGTAGCGTTTCTACTGTCTTTTTTGTGATAGTCAATTCTTTTGCATCCACTACGGGCTCATTGGTCAGTAATTTGATTGGAGCAGGAGTGGGGAAAGAACTTTTTCCTGTTTGTCGTAAAGTTCTTAAGCTGGGCTATGCGGTGGGACTTCCGTTGATAGGGATAGCTCTTTGGAGCAACCAATGGGTTGTCGGATTTTATACGAATAACGATAATCTGATGAGATTAGCTTTCTATCCTTTTATAGTTATGCTGTTGAATTATGCTTTTGCATTGCCCGGATATGTTTATGTCAACGCTGTTACCGGTACAGGAAAGACGAAGCTCGCCTTTATCTTCCAGTTAATCACCATTCTTGTATATTTGATTTATCTGTATCTGTTAAGTGAATGTTTTCATGCTTCTCTGACTGTGTATATGACGGCAGAATATTTGTTTGTTATTTTATTAGGGATGCAATCTATCATTTACTTAAAGAGGAAATCCAACTAGAATATGTATTTTTGTACTTTCAATACTTGATACTTTCTCGAAATGACTGAAGATATAAAGAATAAACTTTTGATGTGTGCGGAGATGTATCATCGTGCAGACTTTATACAAAGTGACCCGGTACAGTTTCCCCATCGTTATACGCTGAAACAGGATATCGAAGTCAGCGGTTTGCTGACGGCGATTATGAGTTTTGGCAATCGCAAACAGATCTTGAAGAAAGCGGACGAATTGCACAGGCTAATGGGAGATTCGCCTTATCAGTATGTACTGTCCCTTCAGTGGGAGAGAGATTTCCCATCGGGAGCAACCGGTAGTTTTTATCGGATGCTGTCACATGCTGATTTCTACGGATATTTTCAGCGATTATACATTGCTTATACACAGTTTGAAAGTTTGGAAGAAGCCTTGAAGACATACCCCGGAATACCGATGGAAAAGCTATGTGCATTTCTTGAAGTCTCTGCCAAAAGCCCTCAAAAGAAACTGAATATGTTTTTGCGTTGGATGATTCGTCGGGACTCGGCGGTCGATTTGGGCATTTGGAAGAGTTTTGATCGTAAAGAACTAATTGTTCCTTTGGATACACATGTCTGCCGGGTAGCCCATTATTTTAAGTTGACGGATGCGGAAACCTTTTCTCTGAAAAATGCCCGCCAGATAACGGCAGCATTGGCTGAGGTCTTCCCGGATGATCCATGTTTGGGCGATTTTGCCTTGTTCGGATTAGGGGTGAATGGGGAGATTTAATGCATGGCTTGATAGAATCTCAGAAACAATATGTTGCTTCAGTGAAAGATACTGTTTTATTGCATGATATCGTAAAACGCAAACCTGTCCGTGATGTAAAACTGCTGGATGATACTTTTATTTATTTGGTTAATAATGCATCAAACTTATTTTCTGTCCAAAATCTGATTAATTTCTTTAAGTCTAAAAATCGGAGAGTAAGTTATGACACATTATCTAATTATTTAGGTTATATAGAAGAGGCTTTTTTAGCATATAGAACAGAACGGTATAATATAAAAGGGAAAGATGTAGTAGCCGGTAATTGTAAGTATTATCTGAATGATTTGTCTTTTAAGAATTTTCTCTATCCGGGATTTTCTTATGGTGTGGGGTGTTTGCTGGAGAATGCAGTATATTTGGAGCTTCGTCAGTCGGGATATTCTGTATATGTGTGTGCTATTTGTGATAAAGAAGTTGACTTTGTTGCGATGAAGGACGATAGAGTTATATATCTTCAGACCACTTATATGTTGGAAACGGAACAAACAATAGAACGTGAATATTCACCTTTACTATCAATAAAGGATAATTATGAGAAATATGTTGTTTCTTTAGATGAGATACAGCTCCCCTCTAAAGAGGGAATGACATATTCAGGTTTGGAATTTGAATGAAATTTTATAAATAATCGATTATATTCGGAAGAGTCGATACAAAATTAATGGGTAATCCATTATTAAAAGTTGATAGACAAAGAGCTACTTTATCACTTGTTAAGTAGTAACAGGGTGTCTTTCGGACACTCTCAACGTACTATTATATCAATGTTCCTTAAATCTCTAACCCTTAATGCAACAAATATTCAACTTTAAAGTTGAATATTTGTTGCATTATACTGCATTATTCATATCTTTGCATAAAGATATTTTAGATATGGATATAGAAACAGTCGATAAATTCTTGAAAGAATTTAAAGATAAGGCTAGGGCTTTCGGGATTATCTTTCGCATAGATAGAAAGAAGAATATGCAAGCTTTGCTTGATTTGGAAATTTCGGCAATTATGCGTGAAAAGATAATAATGTCTTTGACAGTTGAAGACTATTATAAAGGTCCTACGGAAGATAAATTGAATTATATGGGAGAACTTTGGGAGTTTGGCAAGTCTGTAGATAAAAAGGAGGTCTATATCAAAATAAGTAAAGGTACTGGAACAAATTCTCCAATCTGTGTCTCCTTTCATTTGGCTGAGAGAAAAATAGAATATCCTTTCAAAAATAAAAAGTAGAAGTTATGAAAAGTCCGTTTACAGGTGGTGACGCTGTATTGTGTCATGAAAAGCAATCATTTGAATTTCGAAAAGACAATTTTGAGATAGTATATCATTTTTATAGATGTAAGGATACAAATGAAGAGTTTACTACAACTGAACTTGATCAACTGAATATGAATCAAGTTTATAATTTGTATCGTCAGAAATATGCAATACCATTTCCGGATGAAATAAAAAGGGTCCGGGAATTATATGGTATATCTGCACTTCG
>PPYF01130203.1_pt1 | contig 14154 bp, 15 predicted proteins | sample 1559871 | NCBI WGS metagenome assembly PPYF01 (sample SAMN08240021, study PRJNA423297) | Human gut metagenome, whole genome shotgun sequencing project. | reverse complement strand
TATCCATATCCGATACCGCTCCCCCATAATTGATGGTTCCATCATACCATACGCAAATCTGCCCCGTCAACGGTAATTTTACAGTTGCTCTGTAAAAACAACGGGAAGGCGGCACAGAGTGTCCCTTCCCAATCGTAACCGTGCCTCATTCATCCTGTCTTTTCACACCCGGCCGGAATTTCCGTTTCGGGTGAATGCACAAAACAAAAAGGAAGGGTATATGGCGCGAACACCTGGCCGCTATCCTTTGCGGTGTTGCGTAAGCTGACAAAATTGCTGTTCTCGCAGAAGCAATACTGCTGGCAAGCGGTACCCAGAAACAAAATCGTGTTAAGAAACATAAGTACCAGCAACGGGAACAGCGACCGGCCCGGATTCTTTTTGAGACTTGCCGATAGGTAACGTCGTATCATCGCTCTACCCCGTTATCTTTTTTCGTTTAAGCACTGCAACATCAGAAAATATCCTTAGAATATTTTCAAAGTTTACCATAAAAAAACAACGACAGCGGTCCTTGCAAACCGCTGTCTCTTATCCAAGGCATAGCCCGGATCCGATCCGGACGCCATTATTTTTTCGCTTGTCGGTTAAGCAATATTTTTCACAACGATCTGATCCATTTCTGCGCCCGTGTTATCCAGAATCAGATTGGCCAGGATCATGACCTCGTCTTCCGCCAGTTCTTCCGACCATACGGTAACATCCACGGCGCCGCTGTCGTCCAGAAGAACAAAAACATCTTCGTAGCCACGGCTCTTGATGGCTGTTTCCAACGTGGATTCGACCTCATTGCGGAGGGAAAGCACCTGAACGGTTTCATTGGCCGCTGTTTTCTCTTCTTCGCTGCTCTCTTCGCTGTTCAGGATTGCCTGGCAGGCCTCTTCTTCCATGCTCCGCGAACTCTCCCGCTCCAGCCGTGCGCCGGCGAAATATTCTTCAATGATGTCCGAACCGTCGTTGCCAACCAGACTGCCATTACCGTCATCCCCGTCGTTGGGATCATTTGGCTGATTCACCGGATTGTCCCCGGGATCCTTCCCGGAGGATGCCGCGCCGCTTCTTAAATTTTGAAAGACTGCCGCTGCCAGCAGCACACAGCAGATACATAACGCTATAATTCTTTTCGCTTTCAAACTCAGTTTCATGTCCTTCACTCCTCACATAATGTACGTGCTATAATATATTGTCCCGTCTCTTCCTTTATGACGGTTTTCAATTTGTTTCCCGCAATTTATTTTGTTCCCGTCCCCATGCTCAGCACTTCGATTTTGTGTGCAGGCAAACCGAACAGTGCCATCAGGGCGTTTTTGATCTGTTCTTTCACCACATTGCTGGAAGCCCCCTGGGCGCAAATGGCAATCCCCTGGATATCGGGATAGGTTTCCTGCAGAATAACAACCTTTTCCTTTCCATTTTCATCCACGATAACATGGATCGTGTTTTTCTCCGAATTATTTTCCACCTCCCGTTCCCCGCCCTCGCCATCTTTCTCATTGGTAGAAGACTGGTTGGTTTCCTTGTCTGACGCCGGGATCGATTGAGAGGACTCTTTCACGTAAACAATTGCTTTCACCTTGCCCACCCCGTCCAGATTGGAAAGAAAGGTTTCAATTTTTTGCGTTAAATAGGCCTCATAGGTGTCATAGGTAACCAGCCCATCGGACCCGTTCTTTCCAGGGGACGAAGACGGCGGCGCGGTAGGCAGCATGGACGTCCCATCATGGGGGAGGTTTCCCTGCGTCCCGGAAACAGTCTCCAGAACATTGGCGCCGCACATCAGCGCGGCTCCTGCCAGTGCCACCAGCAAAATCTTTTTATAGCGACCCACAATTCCCAGGTGCCTGCCCCCGGAGGACAACTTATCCAAAATACCCATGGCTAATTCCCCGCTTCCTCAAAATGTACGATCACCAGTTCCGGTGAAACAGCAAACAAATTACTCAAAATCTCTACAATACGCTTCTCCCACTGGGCATACAGCGGATCCTGCTCCGGCGGCGCCTCCGTACGCTGCGGCTCTTCTCCGCGCTGGATGGTAATGCCATCGATGGAAATAATAATTTTGGAAATGGCATCGATAGGCGCCATCAACGACCCGGAGCTGTCCCCGGACGGCGGGGAGGGCGCCGTCTGTCCTATAACCGTTTTACAATGAATCGCGCGGATAACGGCAAACGTCTCCGATTCCGGGTCCGTATCCACCTGAATGGTTACCTGGCAGGACGCGCCTTGCAGGCCGGAGAGCGCCCACTGCGCTTTTTCCGTCAGCAATCGAACATATTCCTCCATCACTTCCCGGGTATACTGCTCATCTCCCAGCAGCAGGCTGTCCTGTACTTTTTTCATCTCCAGCTCGTTTTCCAGCCGGTAAGAATCCAATAGATTTTTCCCCTGTCCCACCAATCCTTTTACTTGCATGGTCACTGCCAGCAAAAACAAAAAACCAAATCCCATCATGGCGGTCTTCCGAATCGCGCCGGTGGGCAGCAGTGAGGAAAACAAAGTTAAAACCAGCGCGGTAGCAGCGATTCCATATAGCCAATTTCCCATTATAACCCCTCCTAACCCACGCCCGCGGTAATCATCGCGGAAATATTGATCAAATACATCACACCCAGCAAAGCGGTCAATCCCATGATCATGGTCAGCGCCTCCACGGAAGCGGTTAGCACCATGTTGACTCTGGCTTCCGCGACCGGCTGAACCAAAACCCCGGCCAAACGATACAGCACCACAACAGAAAGCATTTTTAGAAAGGGGACCGCACACAAAACCAGGACGGCTGCCATCATGCCGATCCCGCCGGCATTTTTCACGCTGTTGGCGCCGCTGAACACCAAATCGGTAGCCTCCGCCAGATAAGGACCTACCACCGGGACCAGTGTACCGGCCGCATACTTCGCCGCCCGTTTTCCCAACGTAGCCGTGGAGCCGGCTAAGATACCTGTTACCGCGGTAATACCGGCGAACAGCGTCATGGTAATTCCCAGGCCCCAAGAAAAAAAGCTTTTTACCATCCGCTTGATGCCCCCCACCGGGAAATGAGGGGAGATTGCCTCACAGATTCCCAACCCGCCGTACAAAAGAGCCAACGGTAAAAATACATGTCGCAGCAACAGGGCCGTCCCCTGTGCCAGCAAAACAAACATAGGACTGCCCACATTCAAACTGACGGAAGCAAGCAGCGGAAGGGAAGAAACCATCATCACCTCCATTTCCCCCAATGTCTCCTGGGCCAGCATCGCGATTTCCACAAGGCTGGCCACCACCGGAACCGCCAGAATGGCTACCACCGCCAGCGTCGCGGTATCCTGCCATGCAGGCTGCTCCGATTGGTACAGCGCCAGCAGAAACACCGCCAGATAAGCAATGCCGACGATCTTCAGCACGACCCCGCTTTGGTCCGTCATTTGGTTCAGCAGCTCTTTCAGGAAGGAGGTAACCAAGGACAGAGGAGATACCGACGTTTTTCCTTCCAGGGCTTCCCGCATCAAGGATGCCGGATCCAGCAGGCCGCCCCACAAGTTACCCACATCACTCAATTGTTGTTCCAAACCGGAAAGATCAATTTGACTCATGGCTGTCCCCTCTTCCTAAGTAAAAAGTGTACTAATCGTTTGCAGCAGCGTTACCGCAATGGGCAAAGATAAAAAAACAATACCGCATCGTCCCGCCAGCTCCACCTTCGCGGCGACCGACGTTTCTCCCGCGTCGCGGCAGATGCCGGCTGCAAAGTCAGTTAGATAGGCCACTCCGGTGATTTTCACCAGCGTCAGCACATCCTCTCCGGAAAGGCTTGTCTTCTCATAGATTGCGGCAAACGAGCTTAAGATGGTTTTCAGATAAACAACCATCATGCCCACCATGAGAATACAGCCAATCAGCGTAACGGGAATGGCAAACTCCGGCTTGTGGGATTTCAGAAGCACGACCAGCAACACCGTGATTACGCCAACCGCCGCAATCCGAACCATGTCTGCAATCACCGGACAAAGCCTCCCCTCTACAAATTAAATAGTTGTTTCAGCAGCGTAAACACGGAGGCAAACTCCTTAACGATTACTGCTACTACTACCAATAGCCCCGCAATCGTTACCATGAGGGCCTGCTCGTCCCGTCCGGACTTTGTTAAGACGGAATTGAGAATGGCAACAATGATTCCCACTGCGGCAATTTTAAAAATCAAATCAATTTCCACTGTTTCTCACCTACCAAAGTAGAATTATCAGCACTGCCGCAATGGCAACAGCAAGCTTAACCACCAAATTGCCGTCCTTCGCCCGGGCCGCTTCCGCCTTTTTCTCTAGTTCCTGAAGCCGGCCCACAGCCACCGCGATGTTGGCGGACTGATGTTCGCCATCCGCGTTCCCCAGCGCGGAGGCAACCTCTTTGATCGCCAGCTTGTCCTCTTCCTTGAGGTATTCGCTTCCCGCAAATAGATCCACCGAATCCTGCCAGGCTTCCGCGACCGTTTGTTCCCCGGAAGATAGACGCTCCGCCGCCAAGCTGAACAAATCCCTGCCCTGCTGTTCCTGATAGAACATTTCTCCGCAGGAACGAAGCCCATCCTCCAGCAGCAAGCCGGATACCGACAGCTTATTATCAAAATACCGGAGCGCATCCTGTAAAGAAGCCAGCAAAGACACTCGTTCTTTCAAACCCTTTTTCATGCTTACCCCCAGACAGTACGATGCGCCGGCAAGCAGCACCGCGCCGAGGCATTTCAGAACAATAACCAGTTCATTCATGAGCCGTCCTCCTTTCTCTGCCAAAGTTCAGATGATTTCCTCTACCGTCCCCGGACCTTGGCGGCTGCTAAGGGTAATAATTCGCTCAAACACGCCTGCTTCGGCAATGTCACGGATTTCTTTCCGGATACTCACGTCCTTCCATCCAAAACCGTGTGCCGTGGCAATCAGCCGAACGCCGGCGTTGATAGCGGAAAAAACAGCGGCAGCATCTCCGGGCCCGCCGATTTCATCCGTTATGATGACGTCCGGCGCCAGAGAGCGCAGCATCATAAAAATCCCTTTATCTTTTGGACATCCATCGTAAACATCCGTCCGAATTCCTACATCGTTGGCCGGTACCCCTTTACAGCATGCCGCAATTTCGGAACGCTCGTCCACGATGCCAACGTTCACACCAGAGAATACCGGGGTCAGACGGCCCGTAGCCAGAATTCTGGCCAAGTCCCGGATTACCGTGGTTTTCCCGCAGCAGGGAGGTGAAATAATCAGCGTATTGTAAATATCCTGATGCGTCCGAATGATATACGGCAGCAAACTTTCGCTGCAGCCTTTGATTTGCCTGGCAATCCGCACGTTCAAGCTGGAAACATCCCGGACTCCGCCCCCGGACAACGTATGACCGGCGATTCCCACACGATGGCCTCCCGGCAGTGTCACAAACCCGTTTTTGATGTCTTCCGCAAACGCGTACAGAGAGTTTTGACAGATCCGGCTGAACAATCCGGACAGTTCCTCCCGGCTCGGCCGGTACGCATTGTATTGGTTGCCCGGCGTACCTTTTTCCGTTAGGAAAAATTGTTCCCGGCCGGATAACAGCAGCAGAGGCAGCTCCGCTCGGATCCGTATTTCCCGGGCATCTTCGAATAATTGTGGACGCAGGGTCAGCGTACGCTGCAGCACCGCGCCTGTTTCTCCGCCAAGCCTGTCCAAAATTTCTTTCTTTATCCGGTCCCGTTCCATCCCATGCACCTCCGCGATCCATTTCCGTTTTTCCGGATTCATTTCATGTATATGGCCAAGTCCTCCAGGATATGCAGAAGAATCTTGCGCCGCACACCCTTTCCGGCAGGACGCATATTATGTAATGTGTAAGTCGTATGGGAGGCACGGCATGGTGCAATATCATATTAACGGCAGAAGGAAACTGCAAGGCGAAGTACAAATTGACGGAGCAAAAAACGCGGTCCTGCCTATCCTGTCCGCTACGGTGCTGACAGGCGGCAAAACCACGCTGACCAATTGTCCCGATCTGCGGGACGTTCGTATTACGTTGGAAATTCTCAATCAATTGGGATGCAGAACGGATTATCGGGATAATACCATTACCGTGGATTCCGGGCCGCTGCATGGTACGGAGGTACCCCACCGGCTGGCCTGTCAGCTGCGGTCCTCCATTACCTTTCTGGGACCGCTGCTGGCGCGCTGTCAAAAAGTGACCATATCACACCCGGGTGGGTGCGTCCCCTTACCGCTTCCTATTTTCCACGGACGGCCGCCCCTCTTTAGAATTTCGCGTATTGGGACTGTTTGGAGATATTGAGCAGAATCCCCATATTCGCCATCATAATCAGCAGAGAGGTACCTCCATAACTAAAAAAGGGAAGAGAAATTCCCGTTACGGGCATGGACGAAGTAACGACAGCAATATTCATCACAACCTGCGTGGCGATAATCGTGGTAATTCCGGCTGCTACCAGAGAACCAAACCGATCCGGCGCACAGATAGCAATCTTATAACCGCGCCAAATAAAAATAGCGAACAGCAATACCACTACGGCTACCCCAAAAAAGCCGAGTTCCTCCGCTAGGATAGACAAAATAAAATCGTTGTAGGGCTCCGGCAAATACAGATATTTCTGGACGCTTTTCCCCAGTCCTCTTCCAAACAAACCGCCGGAACCAATGGCATACAGCGACTGCACCACCTGATAGCCGTCCCCGCTGGCGTACTCGAACGGATCCAAAAACGCAAACAGACGCGTGGCTACATGCTTGACCCGCATAAAAACGACCACCGCGCCGCCGGCCGCCGTCGCGCCCAGGACCAGGAACGTAGGCAATTTCACGCCGCCTAAAAACATCATAACAGCCAACGTGAGTCCTACAATAATAATACAGCTTACGTGAGGCTGCAGATACAGCAGACCAAAGGCCGCTCCCATGGGCAGCAAATAAATCAGCAGGCCGCGCAGCGTAACCGCCTTCGGCTGGATCTTAGGATGGGAAAAAACATAGGCTAAAAACAGCACCGCCGCTACCTTCAAAATCTCGGAAGGCTGGAATTCAAATCCGCCGAAGCCCAGCCACCGCTTAGCCCGGTTGTGTGTAATTCCCAACCCTGGAATCTGCACCGCAGCCAGCAGCGCGATACTAATGCCGAATAAAACAATCGAAAACCTTCCGATCAGTTTGTAGTCTATCAAACTGACCAAAATCATGACAACGAGCCCCAACACGGCGAAAATAAGCTGCTTGATCAAAATACCATATGCAGAAGAGCTGCTGCTCATGTTGTAAGAAGAAGCCGTGCTGGCGCTGAACACCATCATGGTGCCAATTCCCAGAAGCAGAACAATCGTAAGCAGCAACCAGAAATCCGGCTGCCTGTTTCGCAATGTGATTTTCAAGCCGATGCCCTCCTTTTACCATCCCGCAACGCAGAAATACGCCGTGACACAGCAGACAATCGTAAAAAACCAAAATACATAAATTACTTTCAGCTCGCTCCAGCCCATCAGTTCAAAATGATGATGGATCGGCGCCATTTTAAAGAATCGTTTTCCGTGTGTGATCTTAAAATAACTTACCTGAATCATCACGGAAAGAGCTTCCAGAACAAACAAAAGACCGGCCAGCAGCAAAATCAGCGGACGCTGCAGCATGATGGCACAGGCGCCCGCCGCGCCGCCCAAAGCCAGGGAACCGGTATCTCCCATGAAGACCTTGGCGGGGTGGTAATTGAAAAGAAGGAACCCCAGCACACTCGCTGCCACAGCAATGGAAAAGTAAGAAACGCTATCGTTCTTGGACAGCAGCATGGATAACACGCTGAAAAACAGAAAGACGATAAAAGAAGACCCCGCGCACAAACCATCCAAGCCATCTGTCAGATTCCAAGCGTTGGTGGAACTCAACAAAATGAGGACAGAAAAGGGAATAAACATCCAGGTCATATTGAATTCTGTTGTCTTCCCGAAGAAATCCAGAAAAATTACCGTTCCCACCCCGCCGTTTTCGGCTATGTAAAACGAATACACCAGCGCCACCAGAAACAGCAGTACCATTTTCTGATACCAGTACAGGCCATCCTTCCGCTTTTTGACGATTTTGATGAAATCATCTAAAAACCCGACAAAACCAAATCCAACGGTGACAAACAGCAGCGGCAGAATAGTAGGAGCCATCCCACGGTAATACAGGAACAAGCAAACAATCACCAAGGGTGTCAGGAAAATCAGTCCCCCAATGGTAGGCGTCCCCATTTTCTGCAAATGGGACTGAGGACCGTTGTCCCGGACGGTTTGACCAAATTTCAAGCGTTTCAGCAAGGGGATGTAAATCGGCCCGGCTAACGCGGCTAAGGCAAACGTCGTTAAAAAGGTAATGATAATCGGTGTCATCGCATTCCCTCCTGTATTTTGGCCACTGCCTTCTCCATGTGCATCCCATGAGAACCCTTTACCAGGACACAGTCGCCATCCATCTGTATTTTCAAATATTGCTCCGCCGCTTCTTCCGCATCGGCAGCGTAAAAACACGCCTCCCGGCCAAACCCCTCTCCATAGAACCGGGCCAGCTCTCCTGCTGCAATCAGACAGTCGATGCCGGCAGCCTTGGCATACTCGCCTACCTGCCTGTGGTAAGATGCTGCTTGTTCTCCTAATTCAAACATATCCCCCAGGATTGCTACCCGCCGGCAGCTTTTTTTTAGCTGTTTCAAGACCAGTAAAGTAGCTTTCATCGACTCCGGACTGGCGTTGTAGGTATCGTCGATCAAAGTGATGTTTCCCGCCTTCAGGATGGTTTGCCGCAAAGGCTGATCCCCATAGCTCTCCAGTCCTTCCCTCACCTGTTCCAAGGACAGACCGGCGCACAGTCCCGCACCGGCTGCTGCCAAGGCGTTTCGCACTGCGTGTTCCCCCAAAACGCGCAGACGGACGGTTGTGTCACCCCAAGGGGAAACCAACAGAAAAACCGACCCATCCTCCCGTTCCTCCCGGTTTACGGCCCGTACGTCGCAAGCCTCTCCCAACCCAAACGTAAGCAGCCGCGGTTTTTTACCATACAGCCCGCACTGTTCCAATACGCTGTCCCGTCGGGACAAAAATGCGTCATCGCCATTCAGCAGCAGCGTACCGGTATCCGATAGGCCAGCACACAATTCCATCTTCGCTTCGAAAATTGCGGTCCGGCTCTTCAGCAGTTCCAGATGGGATGTCCCGATATTGGTGATAATCCCCAAATCCGGCTGAGCAATCTTGGTCAAATAAGCGATCTGTCCCCGGCCGCGCATTCCCATTTCCAACACCAGACACTCGGCATCCTCCACGGTCAGAATCGTCATGGGCAAGCCGATTTCATTGTTGTAATTGTACGGCGTCTTCTGTGTCCGCCGGGCGACGGACAGGACCTGCGCCGTCATTTCTTTGGTAGACGTCTTCCCAACGCTGCCCGTAACACCCACGCAAAAAAGCGATGGCTTGGCACTCCGGCAAAACCGGGCCAGATCACCCAATGCCAGCTTGGTATCCATGACCTGAACCACCGGCAGGGAAAGAGGCAGTCCCTCCGCAAGCTCCGCTTGATGCGTCAGCACTGCGGCGGCGCCGTTTTCCGCAGCCTGTCTTAGAAAGGTATGCCCGTCAAAGCGCTCTCCCGAAAGCGGCACAAACAGACATTGTTCCGGAATCTGCCGGGAGTCGGTAGAAATCCGAACAATAGGCGCTGCATCCTGTCCCGGCTGAAGCAGGATCCCCTGTGTTGCCTGCACGATCTGATCTATTGTCATTTCCGTCATATTGGTTTCGCAGGATCCGCCCTCTTATCAGGCGAACCGTTCCCTCCTTCCCGCTGTTCCCGGTCCATCTGTTCCAGGATTTCCCGGACTATCTGCCGTTCGTCAAACGGAACGGTATGATCCTTTAGAATTTGATAGGTTTCATGTCCTTTTCCCGCTAATATAATCACATCGCCCGGCTTGGCATGCCGCAAAGCATACGAAATGGCTTCCCGCCGGTCCACAATACACACATAAGGCGCACCGGTAGGACGAATCCCCTGTTCCAGATCCCGCACGATGGACTCCGGATCTTCGCTTCGGGGATTATCGGATGTAATAATGGTGAAATCCGCGTATTCTCCAGCGGTTTTCCCCATGAGCTCCCTGGGACGGTTCCGGTCTCCTCCGCAGCCAAACAGGAACACGGTCCGCTTCGCGTATTCCTTCACCGTGGTAAGAATGTTGATAAAACTATCCGGATTGTGCGCGTAGTCGATCAGTATGGAAAAATCCCGGCCCGTGGGAACCACCTCTGCTTTGCCCGGCACGGAAACCCCGCGAATGCCTGCTAAAATGGTTTCCATCGGCAATCCTTCCAGATAACAGCATACAATGGCGGCCAGAGAGTTATAAACCGAAAAACGGCCCGGGGAAGAGACCACAACATGCGTGGGGCCACAAGGGCCTTCGATATCGTACGCCACGTGATCCGGTGCTGTTTGAATCCGGACTGCTTTGAAATCACACTTTCCTTCGATTCCATAGGTGACGTACCGGCAATTCGGAGCCTGCATCATCACCTCCGCATAGGGGCTGTCGATATTGATCACACCGTTCCGGCACATAGTAAACAGCTTTGCCTTGGCCTGCGCGTAGTCTTCCATGGATGCATGTTCCGTAGGACCGATATGATCTCTGGACAGATTGGTAAAAATACCGGTATGGAATTCACAATGGGCTACCCTGCCCAGGTTCAGGCCTTGAGAAGAAGCCTCCATGATGCAGACCTCTGCCTTTTCCCGCACCATCCGATCCAAAAGTTCTTGCAGCACATTGGCTTCCGGCGTGGTTCGGTCTGTCTCCAGCACCATATCCCCGACGATGTTTTGGATGGTTCCGATCAATCCTGTTCGGATTCCCGCATGTTCATAAATAGACCGAATCAAATAAGAGGTGGACGTCTTCCCCTTTGTTCCGGTAATGCCGATCAGCTTGATTTTTCCGGAGGGGTGGCCGTACAGCCGATCGGCCAGCGCCGGCAGAGCCATCCTGGTATCCGGCAATAAGACTACCGTAGCATCCCGCAGCACGGAATCACTGTGTATGACGGAAGAATCCGTGGCAAAGATCACACTGGCACCCCGGCGTACCGCATCGGCGGCAAACCGATGGCCATCCTGGGTAAATCCCTTGATGCACACAAATCCGCTGCCTCGTTGACCGTCTCCCCGGCAGTTGCGATGATCCACCTGCAAGTCTGTCACGTCTTTTTCCGAGGAGCCATAAACCGCAACAGGGTTCCACCCTGCAAGCAAATCGTTCAATTTCATCATTCCACGTCCTCTTCCATCAGTTCCACTTTGATGACCGATCCAATGTCCACGTATGTCCCGTGCTTGATGCTCTGGGAAACAACGGTTCCCTTACTATTGGCCTGCATGTTGAGGCCAAGCGCCAGCAGCGTGTTGTACACTTCTTCCAGGGTATAATCGGTTAGATCCGGAACCTTTACCTGTTGTTTCTCCTCGACCTGGGAAGTATACAGGATCACCACGGATCCCTTGGCCACCTGAACATCTGCCCGGGGCATTTGTTCCAATACCACGGCGTTTTCATCCGTCGTGTCACCAACGATTTTGTAAGTAAATCCTTCTTTTTTCAAGGCAGATATGGCTTCCCCTACCGTTTTTTGGGCGACGGAGGGCGTATAATATTTCACCAGCATCTGATCCTTGTCACCTTCCGTATAGCGGCGTTCCACATCCAAATATTCTAAAATACGTTCCATCAGATTCCCCGCAATGGGCGCGGCCTGCGTTCCGCCGGAAGCGCTGCCGATGGTTGGATGATCCAACACCAGAAGAAGAACAATTTGCGGATTGTCCACGGGAGCGATCCCGCAAAAGGACGCTATATAGCGACCGGTAGTTTCCGACTCGGTGGTTTGAGACGTTCCCGTCTTCCCTGCTATACGGTAACCGGGGACATAGGCATTGGAACCGGTCCCGCCATCCACAACGCCTTCCAGCAAGGAAAGGACTTCGTTGGCGGTATCCTTGGACAATACCTGCCGAATCACTTCCGTACCATACCGCTTTACTACGTTTCCATCGCTGTCCGTCAATTCCTTGACGATGCGCGGTTTCATCAGGTTGCCGCCGTTGGCAATCGCACAATAGGCGGTAGCCAGCTGAATGGGCGTAATCTGTACTCTCTGTCCGAAAGCCGTAACCGCCATGTCCAGTTCGGTGGGATTGTTGTGAAAGATACTGGTTGCTTCTCCGGAGAGCAGAATACCCGTTTTTTCTCGGAACCCGAAACTTTCTATATATTGATAGAATTTATTGATTCCCAGCTTCAGGGATACCTTGGCGAACACCGGGTTGCAGGAGTTCGCTACCGCTTTGGCAAATGTCTCCGTGCCGTGGTCGTTGGCTTTCCGCCAGCAGCGGATCGTCCAACCAGCCAGACTCAGGGGGGAATCACTGACCATCGTCTGCGCGGTAACGATGCTTTCCTCCAGAGCGGCGGCCGTGGTAATGGCTTTGAACGTAGAACCGGGCTCATACGTATCGGTCAGGGTTTTGTTCCGCCATACCGTACTGCTGAGTTGTTGCACGGACTCCGACGTGTTGCCGGTCCATTCCGACGGGTCCATTCCAGCCGGGCAATCATAAGGCCTGTTCAGATCGAAATACGGATTGGATGCCATGGCATAAATATCACCGGTGTTCGGATTCATCACCAGGCACGCTGCCCCGCTCAGCAAGCCATAATCGATCACCGCCTGCTCCAAAGCCTGTTCCACCATAGCCTGTATGGTTACATCAATGGTCAGCATAGCGTTGTAGCCATTCTGCGGCTCGATCCGCGTAACCTCTTCAAAAGGCAATTCGTTGCCGCTGGCATCCACTTCCGCTACGATACGTCCGGCTTTGCCGGCCAGCATACTGTCCAGCGCCACCTCTACTCCGCAAACCAGGCCTTGATCATCTCTGCCGGTAAAGCCCACTACGTGGCATGCCAAGGAATTATAGGGATAATAGCGTTTCACATCCGAATCCACGTACACGCCCTTAATCTTATTTTCCTTGATCCACGCTTTGACCTTATCCCCCTCTTCCACATCTATTTTTCGAACAATTTCTTTATAACGTCCGCTGGATTGGACCTTTTTTAGCACACCATCGTAATCCAGCTCCAGCAGCTCCGACAATCCTTTCGCCACTTTTTCCTGATAGGCCGTCACATCGCCTTTCTCCTTGCCTTCCTTCAGGATGGTTTGCTGGTTGATGTTGATCTGACTGGCCGTCACACTGATAGCCAACACGTTTCCGTTTCGATCGTAGATGGTTCCGCGCATTGCGGGAATCATCCGGCCGGTATTCTGCTGTTCATAAGCCGCTTTCTGGTATTCCGCCCCCCGTACAAATTGGATCCAGGCAACCCGGCCCAGCAAGGCTCCCAGAAAAACAGAGAATATAACAAAAATCGCCGCGGTCTTTTTACGAGTTACCATGGCGTTTTTTAAGCTATCAATGGAGAGTAAGCGCTTGAGGCGCTCCCGGATCATAGACATACCTCCTTAATAGGGCAAACAACTTGTTCACTTATGTATATTGCTAAGAATAAGATTTATGCGCTTGTTTCGTTTACATCAACCCCAAAAACGATTTCACCTGCTGCAGTAATTTTTCATACCAAGGCGTTTCATCCAGTTCTTTTGTCAATTCTACGTTTAACAGCTCCGTCTGGTCTACCGGCTCCACCGAAATCCGGACAATTTGATAGGGCTGCGGTTTCTGCATGCCTAGTTTCTGCGAAGCAATGACGCTCACTTCCGTCAAATTAACCTTGCGCGTCAGATTGACCTCCATCCGATCGTTATCGGATTTCAATGTCTCATAAGTCGTTTTCGCGGAATTGACCTGGTACCCCATTTCAGTAATGGAAGCGTACCGAAATACCACCAGAAGACCAAGAACAAATAGCAGCGCCAATTTCAGCAGCAAACCGGATTTGATTTTCTTATGCCGTCTTTTGATTTGCAGCTCCCGGATCACCGCACTTTTTTGAGAAGCATCGTCCTGATCTTCCATGTCTGGATGCCGCTGCTCCTTGTAATCATCGTCCGGCAGGGCGCCGGCCCTTATTCTGCCTGCTGGCCTCATGCTCTCTCATCCT
>PPYF01525922.1_pt1 | contig 14157 bp, 14 predicted proteins | sample 1559871 | NCBI WGS metagenome assembly PPYF01 (sample SAMN08240021, study PRJNA423297) | Human gut metagenome, whole genome shotgun sequencing project. | reverse complement strand
TGGTGGTGGCGCCCGTTACAACTCCGACAGTCGTAAGGGAGCAGTGCTCGTATGTATATACCTCATTAAAGATATAACAGATTTGAAAGAGCCCTGTCGCAGCTTGCGACAGGGCTCTTTTTATTTGCCCGTTTTTGAACAAGAATCAAATAATAACATTAAAATATAGGATTATGAAAAGTTTTTTAGTTGACCAGGATGGCTATTACGGAGAATTCGGTGGAGCGTATGTACCGGAGATTCTCCACAAATGTGTAGAGGAACTGAAGAATAAGTACCTCGAAGTAATTGAAAGTGAAGACTTCAAGAAAGAATTCGACCAATTGCTGCGTGACTACGTAGGACGCCCTTCCCCACTCTATCTGGCGAAACGCCTTTCGGAAAAGTATGGTTGCAAACTGTATCTGAAACGGGAAGACCTGAACCATACGGGCGCCCACAAAATCAACAACACTATCGGGCAAATCCTGTTGGCACGCCGCATGGGAAAGAAACGTATCATCGCCGAAACGGGTGCCGGACAACACGGAGTGGCAACCGCTACCGTATGTGCACTGATGGATATGGAATGCATCGTTTATATGGGAAAGACAGACGTAGAACGCCAACATATCAACGTAGAGAAAATGAAAATGCTGGGAGCCACTGTCATCCCTGTCACTTCGGGAAACATGACTCTGAAAGATGCCACTAACGAAGCGATTCGTGACTGGTGCTGTCATCCTGCCGACACTTATTATATCATCGGTTCTACCGTAGGGCCTCACCCTTACCCCGATATGGTGGCACGTCTGCAATCCGTCATCAGCGAAGAAATCAAGAAACAACTTCAGGAAAAAGAAGGACGCGATTTTCCCGACTATCTGATAGCCTGTGTAGGCGGTGGAAGCAATGCTGCCGGAACTATCTATCACTATATCAATGACGAACGGGTAGGCATCATCCTGGCGGAAGCCGGGGGTAAGGGGATAGAGACAGGAATGACTGCCGCCACCATCCAACTAGGAAAAATGGGAATCATCCACGGAGCACGTACATACGTCATCCAAGACGAAGACGGACAGATTGAAGAGCCCTACTCTATTTCTGCCGGACTGGATTATCCGGGAATCGGGCCGATACATGCCAATCTTGCCGCACAAAGACGCGCCAACGTGTTGGCCATCAACGATGACGAAGCCATAGAAGCTGCCTACGAACTGACGAAGCTGGAAGGAATTATCCCTGCACTGGAATCGGCACACGCACTAGGCGCTTTGAAGAAACTGAAGTTTAAACCGGAAGATGTGGTTGTACTCACGGTTTCGGGACGAGGTGACAAAGACATCGAGACTTATTTATCTTTCAACGAAGAGCAATAGGAGAACCAGCCAAATCGAATTTATAACTTGTAATTAATAAAAGCAGAGATGAAAACATTTAATTATACTACCCATAGCAAACAGGTGCTCGGAGATATGCATACTCCCGTCAGCATCTACCTGAAAGTGCGCGATATGTATCCGCAATCTGCATTAATGGAAAGTTCCGATTATCATGCCGGAGAAAACTCTTTATCATTTATAGCCCTTTGCCCGCTGGCAAATATCGGCGTAAACAGCGGCATTGTTACAGCCAATTACCCGGACGGCAGCCGTACAGAAGAGCCGCTGACTAAAACATTCACCGTGGAAAAAGCCATGAACCGCTTTATCAGCCAGTTCAAGGTGAGTGGAGAAAACAAAAATGTATGCGGGCTTTATGGATATACCACTTTCAACGCCGTGAAGTATTTCGAGCATATCCCGGTGAAAGAAAGTCACGATGAAGAGAACGACGCACCGGATTTACTATACATATTATATAAGTATATCATTGTCTTCAACCATTTCAAGAATGAATTGACATTAGTAGAGATGTCGGCTGAGGGAGAAGAAAGCGGTCTGCCGGAACTGGAAGCAGCCATCGAAAACAGGAATTATGCTTCTTACAATTTCTCGGTGACTGGCCCCGTCACCAGCCCTATCACGGATGAAGAGCATAAAGCGAATGTCCGTAAAGGAATTGCCCATTGCATGCGTGGCGATGTTTTCCAAATCGTACTTTCCAGAAGATTTATTCAGCCTTACGCCGGAGATGATTTCAAAGTTTATCGCGCACTCCGCAGTATTAACCCTTCTCCTTATCTTTTCTATTTCGACTTCGGCGGATACCGTATCTTCGGTTCTTCACCTGAAACACACTGCAAGATTGAAGAAGGCCGGGCGTATATCGACCCGATTGCAGGAACTACCCGCCGCAGCGGAGATATAGTGAAAGACCGTGAACTGGCGGAAGCATTGCTTGCCGACCCTAAAGAGAATGCGGAGCACGTGATGTTGGTAGACCTTGCACGAAATGACCTTTCACGAAATTGCCATGATGTGCGGGTACTATTCTACAAAGAGCCGCAATATTACAGCCATGTTATCCATTTGGTGAGCCGTGTCAGTGGCGCACTGAATGAGGGGGCAGATAAAATAAAGACATTTATCGATACTTTCCCTGCCGGCACATTAAGCGGTGCACCGAAAGTACGCGCCATGCAACTTATCAGCGAAATCGAACCTCACAACCGGGGAGCGTATGGCGGATGTATCGGTTTTATCGGGCTGGACGGTGAATTGAATCAGGCTATTACCATCCGTACGTTTGTGAGCCGTAACAATGAATTATGGTTCCAAGCCGGAGGTGGCATCGTGGCACGCAGTCAGGATGAATATGAATTGCAAGAGGTGAATAATAAGTTGGGAGCGTTGAAGAAAGCAATCGATTTGGCTGTAAAATTAAAGAATTAAGCGAAAACAAGGAAAACGATTTGAGCAACAATTTTACAAAGACTAGAAAAAAATGAAAATATTACTTTTAGATAACTACGACTCTTTCACCTATAATTTACTGCACGCAGTGAAAGAACTGGGAGCTACGGATGTAGAAGTAGTCCGCAATGACCAAATAGAGCTTGATGAAGTAGAACGGTTCGATAAAATCATCCTGTCTCCCGGACCGGGCATCCCCGAGGAAGCCGGATTGCTATTACCTATTATTAAAAGGTACGCGCCCACAAAAAGTATTTTGGGTGTTTGCTTGGGACATCAGGCTATCGGCGAGGCTTTCGGAGCACGTCTGGAAAACCTGACAGAAGTATATCATGGGGTACAGACTCCTGTCAGTATCCTTAGCCGGGATATACTTTTCGAAGGATTGGGGAAGGAAATTCCCGTCGGACGATATCACTCCTGGGTAGTGAGCCGGGAAGGTTTTCCCGATTGCCTGGAAATAACGGCAGAAAGCAAGGAAGGACAAATCATGGCATTGCGCCATAGAACTTATGACGTACATGGCATACAGTTCCATCCCGAATCGGTATTAACTCCGCAAGGAAAAGAAATTATCAAGAACTTCTTAAACGATTAAAGTTATGAAACAGATTCTATATAAGCTTTTTGAGCATCAGTATTTGGGACGCGATGAGGCCCGTACCATCTTACAAAACATCGCACAAGGAAAATATAATGATGTACAGGTGGCTTCGCTAATCACGGTTTTCCTGATGCGCAATATTTCCGTTGAAGAATTATGCGGTTTCCGCGATGCATTGCTTGAGATGCGTGTTCCGGTAGATTTGAGCGAGTTTGCTCCGATAGATATTGTAGGAACAGGCGGTGACGGAAAAAATACGTTCAACATTTCTACAGCTTCCTGTTTCACGGTTGCCGGGGCAGGCTTTCCGGTGGTGAAGCATGGTAATTATGGAGCAACGTCAGTCAGTGGTGCCAGTAATGTGATGGAGCAGCATGGCGTAAAGTTTACCAGTGATGTGGAGCAGTTGCGTCGTAGCATGGAGCAGTGTAATATTGCGTACCTGCATGCTCCCCTATTCAATCCGGCTTTGAAAGCTGTCGCTCCGGTTCGCAAAGGACTTGCCGTACGTACTTTCTTCAATATGCTCGGCCCGTTGGTAAATCCGGTATTGCCGGCTTATCAGCTTTTAGGAGTTTATAATCTCCCCCTACTTCGTCTCTATACTTATACTTATCAGGAAAGTAAAACGAAATTCGCTGTTGTTCATAGTTTGGACGGGTATGATGAAATTTCCCTTACTAATGAATTTAAGGTGGCAACCAGTGCCAACGAAAAAATTTATACTCCTGAAAGTCTCGGATTCTCCCGCTACAAAGATACCGACCTGGATGGCGGACAGACACCGGAAGACGCTGCTAAAATCTTCGATAACATCATGAATAATACGGCGACCGAAGCCCAGAAGAATGTGGTAGTTATCAACTCGGCTTTCGCCATCCATGTAGTTTGTCCGGAGAAAACGATTGAGGAGTGTATTGCCATGGCTAAAGAGTCACTGGAAAGTGGGCGGGCATTAACAACTTTGAAGAAATTCATTGAATTAAACAGTTAAATATAAAGATCAGGCACGGATTACACGGATTACGCGGCTCTTGTAGCTCCAATCAACCAAACTGTGTAATCCGCGTAATCCGTGCCCAAAATCATGAATATCAATTAAATTATGAAAGATATATTATCCGAAATTATAGCCAACAAACGATTTGAAGTAGACCTGCAAAAGCAGGCTATTTCTATCGAACAGTTGCAGGAAGGTATCAGTGAGGCTCCGGTTATTCGCTCCATGAAACAGGCATTGGCTTCTTCAAAGTCGGGCGTGATTGCAGAATTTAAAAGACGTTCTCCGTCTAAAGGATGGATAAAGCAGAACGCACGCCCGGAAGAAATAGTTCTCTCCTATGCGACAGCAGGTGCTTCTGCCCTCTCTATCCTCACCGATGAGAAGTTTTTCGGGGGAAGTCTGAAAGATATTCGTATTGCGCGCCCTTTGGTAGAGATTCCTATTCTAAGAAAGGATTTCATCATTGACGAATATCAACTTTACCAGGCAAAAATTGTCGGTGCGGACGCTGTGCTTCTTATCGCAGCCGCGCTTGAACAGGAAAAATGTAATGAACTTACAGAGAAAGCCCATTCTCTGGGACTGGAGGTTCTACTGGAAATCCACAGTTCGGAAGAATTGGCGTATATTAATGAAAAGATAGATATGGTAGGAATCAACAATCGTAACTTGGGAACTTTCTTCACCGATGTGGAAAACTCGTTCCGATTGGCCGGGCAACTTCCCCAAGACGCGGTTTTGGTATCCGAAAGCGGTATCTCCGATCCTGAAATCGTAAAACGTCTCCGGGTAGCCGGATTCCGTGGATTCCTGATTGGTGAAACATTTATGAAAACTGAGCAACCGGGAGAAACTTTACAGAATTTCCTGCAAGCCATACAATAAACTAATTATTCAAAACGGACAGCCCTATGATCAACGGAAAAATTATCAAAGTATGTGGTATGTGTGAAGCTGAAAACATACGGGACATAGAATCACTTGAAGGCATCGATATGCTGGGATTTATCTTTTATCCCAAATCTCCCCGATATGTCTACGAACTTCCGGCTTATCTCCCTATTCATAGCCACCGTGTCGGAGTTTTTGTGAATGAAGACAAGCAGATGGTCAGTATGTTTGCGGATCGTTTCGGACTGGACTATGTGCAACTGCACGGAAATGAGTCTCCGGAATACTGCCGGTCACTGCATGCTGCGGGATTGAAAATCATCAAAGCCTTTTCAGTAGCCCGCCCCAAGGATTTGACAAAGGTATATGAATATGAGAAAGTGTGCGACCTGTTCCTGTTCGATACGAAATGCGAACAGTATGGTGGTTCGGGCAATCAGTTCGACTGGAGTATCCTGCATACGTATAACGGGCATGTACCTTTTCTGTTAAGCGGCGGTATCAATCCTTACAGCGCCAATGCGCTGAAAGAATTCAAGCATCCCCGCCTTGCCGGATATGACCTCAACAGCCGTTTTGAATTAAAACCGGGAAAGAAGGATACGGAACGTATCCGGACATTCCTCAATGAACTAAAATCATAATTTTAAATTTCCAATAATCATGAATAGAATTAATCAACTTTTCAATAGCAATAAGAAAGATATACTTTCCATTTATTTCTGTGCAGGCGATCCGACATTGGACGGCACTGCCGATGTAATCCGTACACTCGAAAAGCACGGAGTCAGTATGATTGAAATCGGGATTCCCTTCAGTGATCCGATGGCAGATGGTATTGTTATTCAAAATGCTGCTACTCAGGCACTGCGCAACGGTATGTCCCTAAAACTCCTTTTCAAACAATTGCGAGATATTCGCAAGGATGTGAAAATACCACTTGTATTTATGGGTTATCTGAACCCGATCATGCAGTTCGGATTTGAAAATTTCTGTCGCCAATGTGTGGAATGTGGTATCGACGGAGTGATTATTCCCGATCTTCCTTTCCGTGATTATCAGGAACAATACCGCATCATCGCCGAACGTTATAACATCAAAGTTATTATGCTTATTACACCGGAAACCAGTGAAGAGCGCGTACGTGAAATCGACGCGCATACAGACGGCTTCATCTACATGGTTTCATCCGCAGCAACTACCGGAGCACAACAGGACTTCAACGAACAGAAGCGGTCTTACTTCAAAAAGATAGAAGATATGCATCTGAACAATCCATTGATGGTGGGATTCGGTATCTCGAACAAAGCGACTTTCCAGGCAGCCTGCGAACATGCTTCGGGAGCAATCATTGGTAGCAAATTTGTCACTTTGCTCGAAGAAGAAAAAGACCCGGAGAAAGCTATCCTCAAATTGAAGGAAGCACTAAAAAAATAATGATAGCCGACAGTAAGTAGTTAAAGTAATCAGGCTGGCTATTATCGCACAGTCTTATGGACTTTGGCTACTTACTTTTAAAGATACAGGAACTTTTTCTTTTAAATCATCGGATAAAGCCGTATAAATATTCAGGTTTAAAACATTTTAATCTAATCTACAAACAAATTCATCATATACTATTCATAATATCCAATTAATCGGTATCTTTGTCAGCGTTTTAACAGAAATTCAACGGTTATGAAAGTAGATACTCCCTCTGTTTTGTTAATTTACACGGGTGGAACTATCGGAATGATAGAAAATCCTGAAACTGGTGCTTTAGAGAATTTCAATTTCGACCATCTGCTCAAGCATGTTCCCGAGCTGAAAAGATTCAACTATCGCATCTCTTCCTATCAATTCGAACCACCTCTCGACTCTTCGGATATGGAGCCTGCTTATTGGGCCAAACTAGTGAAGATTATCAATTATAACTATGATTATTTTGATGGTTTTGTTATCCTTCATGGAACAGACACCATGGCATACACTGCTTCTGCCTTAAGCTTTATGCTCGAGAACCTAAGCAAACCCGTCATTCTCACCGGCTCGCAACTTCCTATCGGCACCTTACGGACGGATGGAAAAGAAAATCTCATTACCGCTATTGAAATCGCCGCCGCCAAAAACCCGGACGGTACTGCCATCGTTCCCGAAGTGTGTATATTCTTCGAGAATCACTTGATGCGTGGTAACCGCACCACCAAAATAAACGCGGAAAACTTCAACGCGTTCCGGTCTTTCAACTACCCGCCACTGGCACGGGTAGGCATTCATATCAAATATGAGCCTAACCTTATCCGTAGGCCCGACCTTACCAAGCCTTTAAAACCGCATTATCTATTTGACACGAATGTGGTTATACTGACGCTTTTCCCCGGTATCCAAGAAAGTATAGTAACTTCTCTCCTACATGTTCCCGGATTGAAAGCTGTGGTAATGAAAACTTTCGGATCAGGAAATGCGCCGCAAAAAGAGTGGTTTATCCGCCAATTGAAGGAAGCCACCGAACGGGGGATTATTATCGTAAATATCACCCAATGTGCTTCGGGAGCGGTAGAAATGGAACGTTATGAGACAGGAATACATCTATTGGAAGCCGGCGTCATTAGCGGATATGACAGCACCCCCGAATGCGCCATTACCAAACTTATGTTTCTACTGGGACACGGATTGTCCAATCAGGACATCCGATACAAAATGAATTCCTGTTTAATAGGAGAAATCACCAAATCCTGATAAGATACAAATATATTCATTACAATCCCTTAATTTTCAAACTTACAGATTCCTGTAAAAGAGAAGATTAAGGGATTTTCTTCTCTTTTACGCAAAGCTTCAATCAAACCAAACGGAGCCAATACAAAACCAAACCGGAAGTACATTTGTTTTCCTTAAATAAAACAGCATGAAATGCAGCTTATATATAAAATATGCAGCTATTTTTGTGTGAGATTTGGTTACAAACAATCAAGCAATATAACAGTTATGATGAAAAAAACAATTCAATTCGTGCCAATCATTGCAATAGCAATGGCAGGTACCATGTCTAGTTGTGTCGATTCAGGAAAGGATTTGTATGATCCGTCTTATGAAACACCTAATCCTATGGGCGATGGCTTTGCCGCTCCCGACGGTTTCGATTGGAACATGATGACAACCAAAAATGTATCAGTCGAAGTGAAAGATGAAGAAGGTGGTCTTTATGCTTATTTAGTAGAAATATACGCAGATGATCCTCTTGCTAATGAAAGTGCTTCCGCACTCGCTACCAGAACAGCTAACAAAGGTAACAACTTCAAAGTTACAGCTTCCGTCAGCCTGCTTCCAATCCAAAAGGGTATTTATATCAAACAGACCGACCCTAGAGGCCGTGAACAGGTATATCAGTTCGACGTACCGGAAAACAGTGATAATATGACCTGCAAACTCTATTATGTAGAATCCGCTGCACAAAATAGAGCGTTAATGAGTCGCGCTGTCGCAACAAGAGGTATTTCATTTGAAAAGCCGGATTATTCTACTATACCGGGTGATGCTAAAGAATTGGCAGATATGAACGGAAGTGCTTTACAGCCTAATTCTTCTTATAAAATTACATCGGATTATAATGGTACATTTACTTATTATGGGTATGACGGTGCAGTTACTACCAGAATCTATGTAGATGCAAATTGGGTAATTCCATCCACATTCCAATTCCAAAACGGTATTGAAATCATCGTTATGGACGGTGCTAAAATCCAGGCATCAGGAACAATGACATTTATCAGAAATTCTATGTTGACCATTATGGATCAGGGTAGCGTGACAACTGAGAATATATCATTCACGAATGGTGAGCCTGCTGCATTAAGAAACTGGGGTACACTGGCAGTAACAAACAAAGCTACGTTACATTCCGGTGCGGCACTTTATAATAAAGGAACTATAACAAGTAAAGACATCTCAATCAATTCTAATACGCAAATTGTAAATGATAACAAGATTGAGCTTGAAGGGGAATTCAATCTTCCTTCCAATTTCTCAATGGAGAATAACGGAGAGATTTATGGTAAAAAAATAATCGCCAACTCAAACGCTGTTATTACTAACACTAATATAATGGTATTTGAGACGATGACTTTCACCAATCCTACTATCAACAATTCTTGTAGTATGGAAGCTACCATCTCTTTCCATGAAAATGGGGCTACACTTAACTTTAATCAGGGATACCTCAAAGCGCCTACTATGAAATTTGAAAATGGTGTGGTCAATCTGAGTAATGGTTCAATGCTGGATGCAACTACAAGCCTTGCCATACCGGCCGGCTATGCTAAATTTTATGGAAAAGGTGAAAATGCTTCTATGATAAAATCTCCGGTAATAACCGGACAAGGTTTCACATATGACGGTAATTTGGCCATTGAATCTGACAACCACGTAGCGAAAGAACAATGGTGGGAAAATTATTTTGTACGAAACGGTGCATACATCACTAAAATAGGAGATTCCAAAGCTATAATTGAAGTTTGTACAGGTACTAAGAATGGCGGAAACGAAGGTGAAGATCCTAAAGACCCTGACTACCCGATCATAGTGGATGATACCCGCAACTATGCTTATTTATTCGAAGATCAATGGCCGCTATACGGAGACTATGATATGAATGACGTGGTTCTGATTATCAAAGAAAGAAAGATTTCGATTAATAAAGATAATAAGGCACAGGAGTTCAAACTAAGCCTTGATCTATCTGCAGCCGGAGCTACAAAGAGCATCGGAGCTGCCATCATGTTTGACGGTATCCCTGCCAGTGCCATCACACAACCGGTAGAATTCAGCGACAATTCGCTTATCCAAAACTTCAATGTGAATAATAATCAAATTGAAAACGGACAGGATTATGCTGTAATTCCATTGTTTGACGATGCCCACAAAACGTTAGGGCTTAATCGCTACGAACAGATTAATACCATCAAAAACAGTTCAAACAATAAAAGTCCAAAGAATATTAGTTTCACGATTAAGTTCAGTAATCCGATTTCTGTAGACGAGCTCAATATTAATAAGCTGAATGTTTTCATCTTCGTAGAAGGAAACAGAAACAATCGTAAAGAAATTCACGTTGCCGGTTATCAGCCAACCAAACTGGCAAATACTGATTTGTTTGGTGGAAACAACGATGACAGTTCTACTTCACGTAAGAGATATTACATCAGTAAAGAGAATCTGGCATGGGGAATTATGGTTCCGACCGAATTCCAATGGCCTTTGGAATATATGAACATAAAGAATGCCTACTCCCTGTTTGAAAGCTGGGTGACAAGTGGCGGTAGTAAAAATCAAGACTGGTGGAAGACTTTCGATTCCTCTAGAGTATACAAATAAAAACTAAACATTAATTATGAACACGGATTTCATGAAAAGTGAAGTCCGTGTTTTTTCATAGAAACTCTCGCTGATTTGCTTTTTATAGAGAAAATTATACATATCACGAATTTTAGCTCCCTATATTGAGAGATTATTCTAAAATAATATCTATATTTGCACAGCGTCACAAATTAAATGTGACAGCAAGCTAATCTATAAATCAAATAACAAAGCAAGCGATAGAAAGGTCTATTCGTATGAAGAAAAAAATATTACTAGTCGACGATAAGGCGACAATCGGGAAAGTGGCAGGGGTTTATTTAGGAAAAGACTATGATTTTACCTATCTGGAAGATCCTATTAAAGCTATAGAGTGGCTTAATGAAGGAAATATGCCCGATCTTATCATCTCGGATATCCGTATGCCACTTATGATGGGAGATGAATTTTTAAAGTACATGAAGAATAACGAGTTATTCAAATCAATTCCTATCGTTATGCTGTCCAGTGAAGAGAGTACAACAGAGAGAATCAGATTACTGGAAGAAGGAGCTGAAGACTATATTCTGAAGCCATTCAATCCATTGGAACTCAAAATTCGAATAAAAAAGATTATCGACTAATATCGGGGCTTCCACATGCAATATTTTGTTTACATTGGCAAAGATAGTAAAACAATCGAGCTGTTCTCTAAACTAAGTATAGGGGTATTCTATGCGGTATCGAATTGTAACAAAGCTATCAAAGTACTGGATAAGATACGGGAGAAATATGACGTTGCTCTTTTTTTTGAGCAGGTAAATCTATCTAAAGATATTGCTGATATACGCTATATGCGCAAAAAGTATCCGGGGCTTTATATGGTACTAGTCATTGATTCGTTATCCAAAGAGGAAGCGTCAGAGTATCTTAAAGCAGGAATTAATAATACAGTCAAATACGAGACTACGCACGAAGCTCTGACTGACTTATCAACCTTCCTCAAACGCAGGAAAGAACAGAAAATAAAAGCTCTTCAACTTAAAGCGCAAAATATAAATGCTTTCAAGTTGCCATTATGGAAAAGGACTTTTGATATATTCTTTTCGGGAATGGCAATCCTATGCCTCTCTCCTCTTTTAATACTCACGGCATTAGCCATCCGGTTAGAAAGCAAAGGACCGATTATCTACAAATCCAAACGTGTAGGAAGCAATTATCAGATATTCGATTTTCTCAAATTCCGCTCAATGTACACCGATGCCGACAAGCATCTAAAAGATTTCAATGCTCTCAACCAATATCAGGAAGAAGAACAGGATATTTGGGGAGAAGAAGAAGAACAGGAAGCGGAACTCAATGAAAATGCCGACGAAGAAGAAATTCTCTTGATATCTGACGACTTCGTTATCACCGAAGAAGATTATATCCACAAGAAATCCAAAGAAAAGAGCAATGCTTTCGTGAAACTGGAGAATGATCCCAGAATCACGAAAATAGGGCGTTTCATCCGCAAATATAGTATTGATGAGTTACCACAACTCATTAATATATTAAAGGGGGATATGTCCATAGTGGGTAACCGTCCTCTCCCGCTCTATGAAGCAGAATTGCTGACCAGCGACGAACATATCGACCGCTTTATGGGGCCGGCAGGGCTAACCGGCCTGTGGCAAGTCGAAAAAAGAGGAGAAGCCGGTAAACTTTCCGCCGAAGAGCGTAAGCAGTTGGACATCACCTACGCAAAGACTTTCTCTTTTTGGCTGGATATAAAAATCATCCTGAAGACAGTCACTGCATTTATTCAAAAAGAGAACGTATAATTCCATTTCGGACGATGGACTCCTATATCTACATACTAGATGATTTAATATTCTTCTTCACAGGAGTTTTATTTATATATCTTTTTGTATTGGCAGTGGCGTCACATTTCAAGCATATCATCTATTCAAAAGCCAAGAAGAAGTACCATTGTGCGATTCTTATCCCGGAAGGTAGTCCACTTATAACCATCTATAAAGAAGAGCCTTACGAGTTTATCACCTATAACGACTTGTACCAACGTATCAACAGTTTGGACAAAGGACAGTATGACCTGGTACTTATTCTGTCTGATACAACTTGTGCCCTGTCTCCACGATTGATGGACAAGATATACGATGCCTACGATTCAGGCATACAGGCAATCCAATTACATTCAATTACCGAAAACCACAAAGGCTTTCGAAACCGTTTTCGCATCCTGTGTGATGAAATACAAAACAGTATTTGCAGAGCAGGAAACACTCAGTTTGGATTGTCATCCAATTTACTCGGGACTAATATGGCTATTGACTTGGGATGGTTGCAAAAGAATCTGAAAAGCTCTAAAACTAACATTGAACGGAAGTTACTCAGACAGAATATTTATATAGATTATCTGCCGGACGCAATCGTTTACTGCCAATCCGCCCCTGCCTGCCCATATCGGAAACGCATTCGGAAGATGGCTTCCTATCTGCTCCCTTCTTTATTAGAAGGAAACTGGAGCTTCTTCAACCGAATTATACAGCAATTGATACCTTCTCCACTAAAATTGTGTATCTTCGTAGCTATATGGGCTACATTGATTACAGGATATGACTGGACTTCATCATTTGGCTGGTGGATTCTACTCTTCGGTTTACTAATCGCATACAGTTTGGCGATTCCTGATTATTTGGTAGAAGATAAGAAGAAGAAAAAACATTCAATATGGAGAAAAAGACACTTAAACAGCGAATTAAAGGAAATCCCGGCTTAAAGCAAGCTATTCATCGTTTCATCATGCATCCCGTCAAGACACGCCCTAACTGGTGGATACGTCTTTTCGATTTCATCTATCTGAAACGCGGAAAAGGTTCTGTTATCTACCGAAGTGTACGCAAAGACCTTCCTCCTTTCAATCGATTCTCTTTAGGAAGATATTCAGTGGTGGAAGACTTCTCCTGTCTTAACAATGCAGTTGGAGATTTGGCAATCGGGGATTATACCCGTATCGGGCTAAGAAATACAATCATAGGCCCCGTTACTATCGGTAATCATGTCAACTTAGCTCAAAACGTAACTGTCACCGGACTCAACCACAATTATCAGGATGCGGAAAAGATGATTGATGAACAGGGGGTGAGTACACAACCGGTTGTTATCGAGGATGATGTATGGGTAGGTGCCAATTCGGTGATTCTTCCGGGCGTCACTTTAGGTAAACATTGCGTAGTGGCTGCCGGAAGTGTAGTCAGTCATTCCGTTCCTCCCTATTCCATATGTGCGGGATGCCCTGCAAGAATCATCAAAGCGTACAATTTTGAAACAAAAGAATGGGAGAAAGTAGAGAAAACACCTATCGGTAACCATAAATAATGAGAATAGCTGCGTAATATACCTTATATAGGTGATTGTGGCACATACTGAAACGCACTATCTTTGCAGTATCAGAATTGAATTAATTAGTCATAATTTTATTACGTAGCCACATTTAAGTAAAAATG
>PPYF01209106.1_pt1 | contig 14157 bp, 22 predicted proteins | sample 1559871 | NCBI WGS metagenome assembly PPYF01 (sample SAMN08240021, study PRJNA423297) | Human gut metagenome, whole genome shotgun sequencing project. | reverse complement strand
CCACTGCGACTTTCAGTCGCTTAACGGCGGCCTTTAGGCCGCATCAACCCACCGGCTTTAGCCGGTGGTAGTTGAGTTCAAGGAGAGCCAGAAAGCGGATGAGCAGTTAAAGGCAAAGCGGGAGGAAATCGAAGGGGAACTGCCGCGCATGGTGGCGACCATCGAGCAGGAGTTAAAAGCCAGCCGGAATGTTATCGGGATGCTGGAACGGTTTAAGTTAAATGCCGGGGAAGCACTCACCGGGGAACTGGATGTGCTGTTGGCCGATATGCGCTCCTCCAACTATGAGGCGGCACTGACCCGTTTCGAGGCACGGTTAAATTTCCCCATGCTCTCCGATGTGGTGCGTGGGCTGATCGGGGTGCTGCGCGGTGATGACAGTGCGGTATATTTTCAGATGCTTTCCCATGATTTAGCAGCTGGAGCTGCAGCGGCTGAAAGCCAAAGCCCAGAAGATCCCGCCGAAAATCCGGGTGTTCTCCTTTGCCATGCTCATGTGCTTTCTGTTGACTTACCTTGTGATCATCTGCTATGTTGCCGTCACCAGCCTTGGCGGGATGTTTTAAGGAGGTGCGTGATTGAGGCAGAAAGAACGGAAATGGAACCATGCAAGAATCATTTTGAAAAGCAAACGGGCAGAGGGCTATGTGGATGTAGTGGTCTTAGTACTGTGCGCCGTCATGGTGCTGGCATTATCCCTCCGCGTCCTCCCAGTGTTTGTGAAGAAACAGCAGTTGGACACCTTTGCCACAGAGCTTGTGGAGGCGGAAGTGAGCGGACGGGTGGGGTCTGAAACCAGCCGCAGGGCTGCTATTTTGGAGGAAAAGACCGGCCTGTCCCCGACGATCACATGGTCAGACAGCGGCAGGATTCAGTTAAATGAGGAAGTAACGGTGACCCTGACTTACCGGACTAATATCGGCCTGTTCGGAGATTTTGCCTCGTTTCCGATTACCCTGAAAGCACAGGCATCCGGGAAATCCGAGGTCTATTGTAAGTGAGGTGGAAGGGATTGGGTGAGAGAGTAAAGAGCCTGATGAAAGATCGGCGAGGCGTGTCCTTTCCTCTGGTGATCGCGGCCACGCTGTCGCTCGTGATTGTCTTTTGCGGCCTGTCGGAATATTTCCGGCTGTATATCATCGCTGCAGGTGTGAGAGAGGCCGTGGAGGATGCCATCATTACCACAGTTAACGATAACTATGCCGGTGTTTACCATGGAGCCAGGGATGGATATTCCGGGAGCTATGTGCCTTTTGGGGATGGGGATTGGGAGGAAGAAATGAACGAGGGCGACATTTATGATTATCTCGATGATACGCGAGGAGCGCAGGGGGCAGGCATGTAAAATACGCCGGGGATGATGGGAGAAAGGTGGAGTTTGCGGTGGACAGCCTGTCGGTGACTATCCGTAATGCACCATTGGCTCCTTCCGACCCGCAGAATGCCCAGCGGTTTGAGGCTGATGCCGTGCTGCGTCTGGAGGTTCCGGTGCGCTTTGGAGAGAAACTTCTGCCGTCCATGTTTATCAATCTGAAGGTACAGGCCGGGTATATCGAAGTCTTCTAAAAACTTCAGGGAGAAAACGGGAATTTACTGGACTTGTAAATCATTGTGTAGTATGTTGTGAGCTAACAAACCAGGAAGAATGATTTCAGGCAAAGGAGGCATGAAACTATGGCATTTACGGAAAAGACAAAACGGTACCTGGCAATCGGCGGCGGCGTGGCAGCCTGTGTGGTATTGGTGGCCGCCATCAGCCTGCAGTTTGGCAGGGCTCCGGCAAAGGAGGATGTACTGCCTCCAGACAGCCCGCAGGTGACGGAGGACGGAAGCTATTCGATACCTCGTTTGGGAAAATGTGCCCGGAGCCTTCAGTTCCGCAAATGGGGAAGATTTCCGGGCGGTCATCGAGGAGATTGTCCGTGTTAAGGACCGTACCTGTCATGTGCCTCGACCTGACACCGGGCGCTGGGGATCTGCTGGGGCAGCCATTCTGGGAGATGAATTCAGCCTGGCTTGGCGAGTCCTGGATGCTAGGTACTGGGGAGTCGCCCAGCGCCGCCGTCGTATCTTCCTTGTCGCAGATTTTGGAGGGCTCACCGCACCAAAGATACTATTTGAGCAGGAACGCCTGCTTGGGAATCCTGCGGAGGGCAAGGAAACGGGGCAAGGAGCTGCCGGAGCAGTTAAAGGAGGCTTTAATGATACAGGCAGGGATCAAGGTATAGAGGCAGAAAGAGAAAAGGAAGGCCGGTCTCAGCTGTGCTTGAATGATCAGGGCGGGGAACAGATGGATGTGTTAGAGGAAACCGTGTCAACCTTGCGTGCAGGGATGGGCAGTCATCCTCCGCGGGTGCCGCAGGCTTATGCGGCAGGCGTAGTGAGCAAAGGGAATGGAGAATGTTTCCTGACACCGGAAATCCACACTGCGCTTACCAGCGGAGGCGGGCAGGCAGGGCAGGGATACCCGTGTGTCCTTACTGCGGATGTATCTGCAACGCTGTGCCTGAATGACCAGGGCGGGGGGATGATGGAGTGTTCTGGGGAGGTATCCGGAACACTCCGGGCGCAGGAACATGGGCATCAGCCCCTGGTGTTTGAAAACCATGGCATTGATGCCCGGTACAGCGGCCCGCATGAGGTAGCCCCGACTATGTCCGCCCGGTATGGAACCGGAGGGAACAATGTGCCGCTTGTCGCGAAAGAGCCGGAGAGCTTCTGTATTACAGGAAACATCATTGACCGCCAGCCACAGAATGGGGGCAACGGCATTGGATACCAGGCAGACATAGCCTATACCTTAACGGGAATGGACCGCCATGCGGTGTTTTCCATGCAGCGGAGCGACGAATTTCTGGAAAATGAGGTAGTGGCGGCACAGAGTGCCAGGCAGCATAAGGATGCCACGGATTTGGTGTGCCAGCCATACCAGGAAACTGTAGGCACGATTGGACATTCGGATCACAAGGGGATTAACAGCCAGTATGTCAGGGAAGATAAATGCATTGTAGAGAATCGGAACCTGATCCGGCGGTTGACGCCACTGGAATGCGAGCGGCTCCAGGGGTTCCCGGATGGATGGACGGATATTCCGAAAGCCTCAGACAGCGCACGGTATAAGGCTCTGGGAAACAGTGTGGCGATTCCATGTGTGAACTTTGTCCTCCGTGGCATCGCTTATTTTTTGCGGAAACAGGAGGAAGAATGAGTAAAATTGTTTCCCAATAACATTGTAAGATATGCTTTGTTTTATGAAGATTCCTTGTTGGGTATGGTCATAGCTTTTTCCTAGCATGGTCGGTATACTTGGCTTACAACGAGAATGGAAAGGAGTGGCTCGCTTGGAAAAACGGAAAAACCTGTGTGCCATGATCCCGGAATCCCTGCACAACCAGGTGCGGATCGAACAGGAGCAGATGGCACTGACACTGGGCCAATATGTTGAAAAGATCCTAAGGGAACATTTTGAGATGGGAGGAAAAGCGATGGACAAAGGAACAAGGACACTGGCATTCCAGGTATCAGAGGAACTGTTTGGACGGATTAAAGCGCATCTGGCCAGGACTAAAATGAGCCAGAAGGACTTCATGATCAGCCTGATCGAGCAGGCACTGGCCGCTGAGGAGCAGCTGGATGGCAGCCAGACAGAAAAGTAAATAAAAAACAACGCCGCTGGGGTTTTGGGCTCCGGCGGTTTTCTTTTGGAGGTGAGTAAATTTGTATATCTATCCGGACAATCTAAAATCCAGGGCAACCCTGTGGCTCTGGCAGTTAAAGGATATCGGTATCATCGGTGTGTGCGCGGTACTCTCGATCCTGTTCTGGACGCAGGCAGGCCTTGTGCCTCTAATGGTACTGACCGGTGTGTATGCCTTTCTGACGATCCGCTTTGAGGATACCAGCATCCTCGATTTTATCCGCTATGCCTGTGAATTCTTTTTTATCAGACAGCAATTTTATGAATGGAGGTATAGCAGGTGAGCAGAAATACAGGGCAAAGCGCCAGAGAGAAAAAGAAACTGGCCAGACAGCAGGGATCTACCCGGCAGCTTATCGGAGCGAAGGCAGTCACGGAGTATAGCCTTGTGACCTATGGGCAGGGGGAATTGGTCTAGCCGGGAAAGTTTCGAGGACAACAAGCAGTTCTTAAGAAAGCGCATGGAGAAGGAGGAAAATCCGGTCGTGCGGAAACTCCTGGAAAAGGACCAGACCCATCTCGACCGGATACAGGTGCAGATGGCGACCGCCCGCGAATTCCTGATCATGATCCGGCTGAAGGATGAGAAGGAGTCGGAGGTGCGTTCCTACTTATCCCGCATTGAAAAATCTTTAAAGGAACAGGGCTTTTCTGTCCGCAGGGCAGATCGTGAGGACATCAAGCGCATCCTGGCTGTTTATTATGAGCAGAACGTGACCACGGAAAAGTTCGAGGACTTTGACGGGGAACGCTGGATCATCCCGGAGGATTAAACGGGAAAATTCCGGATTACTATTCAGTGAAAGTGTGGTATACTGTAATGGAATGAGTTTGAGAAAGGAGTGGCTCGCTTGAATTATCCGGAAATTCTGAAGAAAAAAGAACAATATCTGTCTGGCAAAGCGTCCATCCCGGAGATTACCCTGAAATCTTATGAGCAGGCATTTGAGATAGAATATACGCATAACTCCACTGCCATCGAGGGGAATACGCTGACTTTAATGGAAACAAAGGTGCTGCTGGAGGATGGGATCGCGATTGGCGGCAAGCATCTGCGGGAAATTTATGAGTCGGTAAACCATCAAAAAGCATACCGCTATGTAAAAGAGTGTATTGATAAGGGAATGCCACTGGATGAGAAGATTGTGAAGGATATCCATGCCATGCTAATGGAAAATATTTTTACGGGGGGTATTTACCGCAATGTGGATGTCTACATTTCAGGCGCACAGCACACGCCGCCATCCCCTAATGAGATGTATCGTCAGGTCAAGAATTTTTATATCGATCTGACATGGAAAAACCAGGAACTAAATGACATTGAGTATGCTGCATGGACACACGCGGAGTTCGTAAAAATCCATCCCTTCCCGGATGGTAACGGGAGAACTTCCCGCCTGATTATGAACTATCAGTTAATGGCCGCGGGATTTCCAGCCATCTCTATCGCAAAAGAAAACCGCCTTGCGTACTTTAATGCATTGGAAGCTTATGCGGTAGAAGGGGATCTGGCTCCTTTTGCTGATATGATTGCTGTGTTGGTGGAGCAGCAGCTTGACCATTATCTGGGAATGATTTCCTCCGGACAGGGGATAGTTTAAACACCAAGTTTCTAAAAAAACAGAAAAGAAAAATCGACCTCGCGTCAGATGCACAGGATGTATCTGGCGCTTTTCTTATGCCTAAAAATACAAGGAGGTGTCCATTTGAAGAAACGCCAGACAGCCCTGGAGGCGGCCATGGGGGATATGCATATCCAGGAATTTCTGGATATGATCGCGCCCTCTGTTATCAAGTTTGAAACCGACCATTTCATTTGTGGGAACACATACCGCTGTGTCTGGGCGCTCCGGGAATACCCGACCGCCACGGACGAACAGGCTATCCTTTCCCATCTGGGAGAGAAGGACGGTGTGACCTTGCGCATCTATACCCGCCATGTGACGCCGGTAGAGGAAAAGAAGATCATCAGCAACGCCGCAAACAAAAACCGCATGGACAGCAGCACCAACGACCTGCAGCAGACGGTGCTGGCAGAATCCAACCTGCAGGATGTGGCCACCATCGTGGCAAAGATGCACCGGAACCGGGAGCCGTTACTCCATACGGCTGTCTATCTGGAACTGTGCGCCCATGATCCCGACCAGCTGAAACTGCTGCAGACCGAGGTGCTGACGGAGCTGATCCGTGCCAAGTTAAACGTAGACCGGCTGCTCCTGCGCCAGCAGCAGGGGTTCCAGTGTGTGATGCCTACCGGCTGGAACCTGTTCCGGGACCAGTTCGAACGTGTCCTTCCGGCCAGCAGTGTGGCGAAACTGTATCCTTTCAATTATTCCGGAGAGACCGATCCAAATGGCTTTTACATTGGCCGGGACAAGTTTGGCAGCAACGTGCTGGTAGACTTCAACCGCCGTGCCGACGATAAGACCAATGCCAACATCCTCATCCTTGGCAACAGCGGACAGGGCAAGAGCTACCTGTTAAAGCTGATCTTAACCAACCTCTCGGAGTCCGGGATGCGGGTGTGTGCCCTTGACCCGGAGATGGAGTATGAGGATCTGACTAACAATCTGGGCGGCTGTTTTATTGACCTGATGGGTGGGGAGTTTCTTATAAATCCCTTAGAGCCGAAAACCTGGGATTACAGCGGCAGCCCGGAGGATCTGGACGCCCCCCAGACCTTCCGCATTCGCTCCCGGCTCTCCCAGCATATCAGCTTTTTAAAAGACTTTTTCCGCTGCTATAAGGATTTTACGGACCGGAAGATTGATGTTATCGAGATCATGCTCCAGAAACTGTATGCCAAGTGGAGTATCCATGATCAGAGTGATTTTGACCGTCTGTGTCCGGAGGATTACCCGGTCCTGTCTGATCTGTATGCCTTTATTGAAACGGAATACAAGGCATTTGATGAGGAAAAGCGTCAGCTTTATACCGCCGAGATGCTCCAGAACATCCTTCTTGGGCTCCTTTCCATGTGCGTGGGGGCGGAGAGCAAGTTTTTCAACGGCCATACGAACATCACAGATTCCAGCTTTGTTACCTTCGGTGTGAAGGGGCTTTTACAGGCCAGCAAAAGCCTTAAAAACGCCCTGCTGTTCAATGTGTTTCTTTCATGAGCGATGAGCTTCTGACTGAGGGGAACACCGCCGCCAGCCTGGATGAGTTTTATCTGTTCCTTTCCAACTTAACTGCCGTGGAATATGTCCGCAATTTCATGAAACGGGTTCGTAAAAAGGACTCGGCGGTAATCATTGCCAGCCAGAACTTAGAGGACTTCAACCTGGACGGTGTCAGGGAGTATACCAAGCCTCTGTTCTCCATCCCTACCCATCAGTTCCTGTTCAACGCGCATTGACGCCAAGTTTTATATGGATACCCTGCAGTTAGAGGGCAGCGAATACTATCTGATCCGATATCCCCAGCGCGGCGTATGCCTCTACAAATGCGGCAATGAGCGCTACAACCTGATGGTTAATGCACCGGAGTATAAGGCGCGGCTGTTTGGAAAGGCAGGCGGGCGCTGATGTGTGGATGGGAGGTGACAGCCTGTGGATATGAAGGAGCAGCGCTTTGGCATTGAGATCGAAATGACCGGCGTGACCAGACAGAAGGCCGCAGAAGTGGCCGCGGAATATTTTGGGACGAGATCCACCTATCTTGGAACCTACTACGATACCTATGCGGCATTGGACAGCCAGGGCCGTCAGTGGAAGTTTATGAGCGACGGAAGTATTCAGGCACAGCGAAAGGAAGGGCGGACCAGGGTGCAGGCGGACAGGGAATACCAGACGGAGATGGTCAGCCCCATCTGCAGGTATGAGGATATCGTGCCGATCCAGGAGCTGATCCGGAAACTTAAGGAGGCCGGGGCCATTACCAATGGTAGCTGCGGCATCCACGTGCATATCGATGCCTCCCCCTTTGATGCCCGGACGCTCCGCAACATCACCAACATCATGGCGGCCAAAGAGGATCTGATCTATAAGGCGCTGGGGGTTTCCGTTGACAGGCAGCACCGACCAGTCAAAAAAATTCATAAGATGTCTATCATCGAAAATATCAGCGCACAATAAATTTTCAATTTTCCTTGGGCGGGCAGCTTCAAAAACTGCCTGTTCTTTTTTTGCCTTACAAATCCGTAATCTAAAATTCATCTTAAAGTAAGCTGTAAAATAAGCTGATATTGATAAAATAAAGGAAAACAAAATACTTGTTCGTTATCTGCTGGACGACGGCAAAAGAAAAAAAGGGCTTTGCCACCAGAAAGGAAGCAGTGCAGCATGAAACGGAAATGAAAAAAACAAAAGTCGTTGAGGAAATATACCACAGCACAGTAAAACAGGCAGACTCGGCAAAGGAAGCCGAGCCGAAGAAAGCCAAAGGCGCGGGGGAAGAAAAAGTCTGGAAGGAGCCGAGGATAAATGTCAGGCCGCAGTTGTAAATGTGGTGAGTAGTATTAGAAGAGAGATCAGGGATGGGTATAATGAGACTGTGGTTGGTAGCGGCTATCGGCTCATTTTATCTTAAGAATAATTAAGTTGAGATAATAAATTTTCAGGGGTAAAATAAAAAGACCAGAGAAATTGCTTGTGATAAATCAAGTAGAATATAAGCCATCAGAGAGGAAACGAATGATTACGATATATTATGTTGAGGATGATTTGGATATTGCAGAGAATGTAAAAACACACCTGGAAACCCGTCAAATGGAAGTATCTGTATTTTATAGTATTGCTGATGCGAAACAAGCGTTGCTGAAAAAGCGTCCGGCGCTTATTTTGGTGGATCGGAACATGCCAGATGGGGACGGAGATGAATTGTGCAGATGGATTCGCCGCTTATGGGGAAATCAGCTTCCGATCCTCTATTTAACGGTTCGGGGAGAAACCGCGGATATTGTCCAGGGATTTCAGGATGGGGCAGATGATTATGTAGTAAAGCCGTTTGAATTGGAAGTGCTGTATTCCCGTATCCATGCATTGTTGCGCCGAAGTGGGCAGACAAAGGAAACGCGGCTTTTCTGTGATCATCTTTTGTTGGACATAGATAAAATGTCCGTTTTTTGTGAACAGGAAGAAATTCTGTTAAGCCAGCCGGAATACCAGCTGCTCCTTCTGCTGATGGAGAACAAAGGGAAAACGGTAACCAGAAAGCAGCTATTAGAGCGGGTGTGGGATAGTAATGGAAATTATGTGAACGACAATACATTGACCGTTACTATGAAACGTCTGCGGGAGAAATTACACAATCCAACCTGCCTGAAAACCATACGCAGTTTTGGGTATCGAATGGAGGAGAGCGTATGACGGAGAGAAGCAAACAGAGACTAATGGTATTGCTGCCAGTGTTGGTGTGTGTAGTCGGTATTATTGGCATATCCGTTTTCTGGAAACATGAGTACCGACAGGATGCCTTTGAACACATTTCTCAATTTTGTGAGATTATCATAGAGGATCATCCAGAAGCAGAGGCACAGGTGCTTTCTGCTTTGAAAGAATATCATATGTTGACAGAGCAGGAAGTCAAAGGGAATCAGTTTCTGGCGCAGTATGGGTATCGTTGTAATGAATTTTGTGAAGGTATTCAGAGGCGTAACTTTATTCCTTTTATAGTTTTGCTGCTTCTGATAATCTGGTCATTTCTACTTGCTATATGGTATTTGAATAAGCGGAACCGAATGCGGATAGGAGAATTGACAAGTTATCTGGAGCAGGTCAATGTTGGTGCGGTCGGAACAGTCATACAGACGAAAGAAGATGAATTTTCTCATCTTCAGGATGAAATGTATAAGACAGTTACATCTCTGCACCAGACAAGGGAGGCGGCAGTGCAGGCAAAAGTGAATTTCGCAGATAATCTGGCGAATATCGCCCACCAGTTAAAGACACCAATTACTGCCGCATTTCTTTCTCTACAGCTTATGAAGAAAACAGTGCCGAATGTTTATGAAGAGCAGATTGAAAGACAGTTGGAACGGTTAAATCAGTTAGAGGAATCGTTGCTTACACTTTCTAAGATTGACTCTGGCACTTTGCATTTGGAATATTCACAGGTGGATATCTACACCGCTTTGAATCTTGCAGCAGAAAATCTGAATGATCTGCTGATGAAAGAAAATATTTCTGTGGATATCATGGATCGTGGATGTATCGAAATTTATGGGGATATGGAATGGACAATGGAAGCCCTTATGAATTTAATGAAAAATTGTAATGGGATCGGAATTGGATTGTCCCTTGCACGTTCTATTTTTGAGCTGCAGAATGGCAATATCACTGCCCGGAATTTGCCGGAAGGCGGGGCTTGTTTTGAAATAAGGGTGTACAGTCACTGAGATGTCACTTTCCTTTGTTATAATGAAGCGGTAGTGAATATCAGCCTATAACGAGAAGGAGAGAACGTCATGGAAATATTAAAATGCGAAGGAGTCAGAAAAGTATATGGTTCTGGCCAAACCCGAGTTACGGCTTTAGATGGGATTGACCTGTCTGTGGACAAAGGAGAGTTTGTTGCAATTATAGGTGCATCTGGTTCAGGGAAGTCTACGCTTTTACATATTCTTGGGAGCGTAGATCAGCCGACAGAAGGAAAAGTTATAGTGGAAGGAACAGATATTTCTACCATGAACCGGACACAGTCGGCAATTTTCCGGCGCAGGAAAGTGGGGCTGGTATATCAGTTTTATAACTTGATTCCCACACTTACCATTCGGAAAAATATCCTTATGCCGCTATTATTGGATAAGAGAAAACCGAATCAGGAGTATTTTGAGCAGGTAGTAAGTACATTGGGTATTACAGACAAGCTGGAAAGTCTCCCTAACCAGTTATCCGGCGGACAGCAGCAGAGGGCAGCCATAGCAAGGTCTCTGATTTACCGTCCAGCCCTTTTATTGGCAGATGAGCCAACCGGAAACCTGGACCAGAAAAATTCAAAGGAAATCATTGATATGCTGAAATTGTCTAACCGCAATTTAAACCAGACAATTTTGCTGATTACTCATGATGAAAAGATTGCACTGGAAGCAGACCGTATTGTAACGATAGAGGATGGGCGTGTCATCAGCGATCATTTCCGCGGCTCTGCCGAATGGCATAAAGGTATCCTTCAGGGGAAACGGGGGTAAATAAAATGTGGAAGGATTACTCAGCAAGTTTTATTAAAAATAACCGTGCTTCCAGTGTATCTATTATGGTGGCGGCGTTTATTTCTGCATTGTTTTTATCTTTACTGTGCAGCCTGTTTTTTAATCTTTGGAATTATGAGGTTGAACGGGTTATCTTAGAAGAAGGGGACTGGCAGGGGCGTATAATAGGAGAACTGGATGAAAATGATTTGACCATGATACAAAATTTCGCAAATGTGGAAAAAGCTGTGGTCAATGAGGAAATATCGGAAGGACCGGAAATTGCGGTTGATTTGTACTTTCACCCCATTTCAAAAAGACATTTATGAGCTATATGGGTTGGCCCCCTAAATATGTGTATAATTTGGACGGGATTTTAGGTTGTAACCATACCGGCGCATAAGTTTTTGCACATAAAGAACTATGAGAGCAACGGGTATTGGGACTTTTGGCGCAAGCAGAATCTGATTCCGGGACAGGATTATGAAACAGTCTGCGGTCTGCTCGACAGTATCAAGGGGAAGTTAGATGACGATGGCGGAAGCGAAGCCAACTGTGGAAGCGGGCAGATCATGGCATATATAAACGACCCAGCCGGCCGGCTTTGCGATTGGGGAATCCATCGTTCAGAATGTTGGGGTGTACGGCTACCTTCTGACTATGAAGGGGACGTGCCGTCCCAAATGTTCCTGGTGGACATTCCGGAAGCAGAATATGTTGTCTTTGAACACGGCCCCTTCAATTACGAACAGGAGAATTGCAGTGTAGAAGAAAGGATTGAGAGGGCGATGGCGACATTCGATTATTCCGAAGCCGGATGTTGCCTTGATACTTCCCCTGGCCGGATTATGTATTTTTATTATGACCCAGAACAATATTTCAAGTATATAAGGCCGGTGCGAAAGGTATAAGGTCATAACTCTATTTTTAGAAAATACAGAGGAAGGGAGGTGTATTTTTGGTAAGAGAGTATCTGCATATGAATGTTTATGATGCGTTTTTAGCACGAATGCATTTTCTCTTTGAGGAGTTTGAGCATATCTATGTCTCTTTTTCCGGAGGCAAGGACAGCGGTTTGTTGCTAAATCTGGTTCTGGATTACCGGAATCAGCACTATCCAGAAAGGGCCATTGGCGTGTTTCATCAGGATTTTGAGGCGCAATATACGGTGACGACAGAGTATGTGGAACGTACCTTTGAACGAATAAAAGACCAGGTAGAACCTTATTGGGTTTGCCTTCCTATGGCAACCAGAACCGCATTAAGCAGCTACGAGATGTACTGGTATCCATGGGATGATACCAAACAGGAGCTTTGGATCCGGGAGATGCCCCGAAAAAAATACGTTATCAATCTGGAAAATAATAAGATAACTACATACCGTTACCGGATGCACCAAGAAGATTTGGCAAAACAGTTTGGGCGATGGTACCGGAACACCCATGACGGCGGAAAAACTGTATGTCTGCTGGGGATGCGGGCAGATGAATCTTTACAGCGGTACAGTGGATTTTTAAATAAAAAATACGGGTATAAAGATACCTGCTGGATCAGCAGGCAATTTAAAGATGTCTGGTGTGCCTCCCCTCTATATGATTGGTCTACAGATGATGTATGGCATGCCAACTATTTATTTGGTTACGACTATAACCACCTGTATGATCTTTATTATATGGCTGGTCTGAAGCCCTCGCAGATGCGTGTGGCCTCACCGTTTAACGACTATGCAAAAGATACCCTGAATCTGTACCGTGTCATAGATCCGGAGATTTGGTGTAAGCTTGTAGGGCGTGTGCAGGGAGCAAATTTCGCTTCCATTTATGGAAAGACCAAAGCGATGGGCTACCGGAATATTACTTTACCGGAGGGTCATACGTGGAAATCTTATACGAGGTTTTTATTGGATACGCTGCCTAAGAGATTGCGAAATAACTATGCGAAGAAATTTAATACATCTATCCATTTCTGGCATGAGACTGGCGGCGGGTTGGACGAGTCTGTGATTCAGGAGCTTCAGGAGAAGGGGTATCAAATAAAGCGAAACGGTGTTTCCAATTATACATTGAACCAAAAATCACGTATTGTATTTGTGGGGCCAATACCGGATCACACGGACGATATCAAATCTACAAAGGATATCCCCAGCTGGAAACGGATGTGCTATTGCATTTTGAAAAATGACCACATCTGCCGTTTCATGGGATTTGGGATGACACGGCAGCAGCAGAAGCGGCTGGACATCATACGCCGCAAATACGAAAGCATAGAGGAATTCGATTATGAAGTACAAAAGCCCAGTTTATAATGTGATGGCTGTTCCAATAGAGAAGGTACGGCCCAATAACTACAATCCCAATAAGGTTGCACCGCCTGAAATGAAGCTGCTCTATGAGAGCATTAAAGAGGACGGATATACGATGCCGGTCGTATGCTACTATGTAAAATCGCAGGATGTTTATCTGATTGTTGATGGTTTCCACCGGTATCAAGTTATGCTGGATCACCCGGATATCTACGAAAGAGAACAAGGGATGCTGCCGGTTTCCGTGATTGAGAAACCGATTGATAAACGTATGGCCAGTACCGTGCGACATAACAGGGCACGAGGCTCTCACGATGTGGATCTGATGAGCAACATCGTAAAGGAACTTCATGAATTTGGGCGATCAGACGCCTGGATCTCAAAGCATTTGGGAATGGATAGAGATGAAATTTTGCGCCTCAAGCAGATTACAGGTCTTGCCGCGTTATTCAGGGATATAAAATTTGGAGAGGCGTGGCGTCCTGTAGAGGAAGAGACGACAAAAGAGTAAATAATATAGATGAAAGTAATTTGTCAGAAATAAAGAACAGCGAAAGAGGACTGAAAGGAGCATTTATATGAAGTATGTATGTACGGTTATATCGGTAGCGGACATCAGCGCTGCAAGGAAGTTTTACCAGGATCTGTTCGGGTTAGAGGTCTATAATTATATCCGACAATGTTGTATTTGTTGACAACAGTAGTAAATCAGCACGAGCAGTTTCGAATGGCCTTGAATAATCGCAATGAATTGATTCTCTATGCTAATATGGAGCCGTGTTATACAGTGTTCCATAAAGAAACAGAAACCTTTTCTAACATATGGACGAGATATTCAAAGAATTATGAAACTTTTTGCCATCGTTATGAAGAAGATATTGAACGCTATGGAAGTAATGAACTACCCCGCAGCAAGCTGCGGGGTATCGAAGGTTGCAACCTCTACATATAATCCGAGGGCGTAAATTTTTTTGTGTCTTTAAAATTGGAAGTTCCATTCAGTTGGAATTAGATATGTAGCAATTTTTG
>PPYF01000381.1_pt1 | contig 14157 bp, 10 predicted proteins | sample 1559871 | NCBI WGS metagenome assembly PPYF01 (sample SAMN08240021, study PRJNA423297) | Human gut metagenome, whole genome shotgun sequencing project. | reverse complement strand
GGTTACATAATATCTGAAGTCTGCATGATTTTCATTGAAAAATTCATCTGTAAACAGTTTCACATATCCCATCAATCTCTCTGATGAAATCTTTGATCTGAATAAATCTGAAGCATTTTCATAAGCTCTTTTAAATTCTGCGTCATAATACCTGCAGATCCAGCTGATCTCCATGGAATCATTGGATTTCAGGATATTTGTCAGACGGAGGGAACGATTTTTCAAAATAGAATTCAATGATTCTAAACTGCAATAGTGATATACGATCATATTTTTTCTTCTCCTGTAAATAATTGTTCTTTTGTAACCATTCAACATTCTGCCATCCCCCCAAAAATTCTATAGCAAAGTTCATCAGCAAAAGAACTTACGGAAAGTTTATATCAGTAGGTAACAGAATTATTATATCAGATACATCTTATGAATCTGTAAACTTATAGCAACCCTCGTAAATAATGCATATTGATTAAGAGGTTTGCTATAGAAAAACATTGCTTATACTTATAATATAATAACTGTTTTTTATAAAGAAATCCCCATCCACTGTTTATTATTTTGCAGCAGATAGGGATATGTTGAGGTTAATAGTTATATGCCCCCTCGTAAGCATTGCACCTGTCTAATTTCCGTGACTGATTCTGACAGGAACTGCATCTGTCGCAGAACTCCTGCTCATAACAGGTGGAACAGGCGCATGTCCTGCAGGCTTTGCGGTCATAGCCTGAGGTATTGCCGTGAGGAAGTGTGCTTTCTGTTGCATTACCCATATATATCACCCTCCTTGTGTGCCGGTTACTGTTCATCCAATTTTAAGTACAAACTCCATGAACGAACAGATTCCTTATATCCTGTATTATACGCTCACAGAAAGGGAATACAAGTAATTAATAATCTGTTTTCTGGTAAAATCTTCCGTTTATGTAATCGGTTTTGATAATATTTACAAAAGCCTTCGGATCGATCTCATGTACCTTCTTTACCAGATATTTTGCTTCTTCTGTAGAGACTACAGAATAGATCATACTGGTCTTCTCGTCTGTGTAACATCCGGTACCTTCAAAACGTGTCGCCGTATGATTGGTAAGTTTGAAAATCTCCTCATAAATCTGATACGGCTCCTTCGTGATAATGAACAGCGTATGCTTCTTATATCTCTGATGCAGCATCTGAATCACCTGAGTAGAAGTAAACTGGAAGATAATAGAGTAAAGCGCTCTGTCCCATCCAAAGAGCAAACCTGCCACAGTCAGGATCACTGCATTTCCACACAGGATATAATTCCAGATATCCCTGCCATTTTTCTCGGAAAAATAAATCGCAATAAAGTCCGTTCCACCTGTACTGGTATTACCGATCAGACAGAGACTGATACAGAAGCCATTGATCAAACCGCCAAAGATACTGATCAGCAATGTATCATAAGTGATCGGCTGACTGGGAATAATATCTGTAAGCAGACCGGAAAGCACGATCACACAGACAGAACTGATGGTAGATTTCTTTCCGATAAATTTCAGACCAATAAATACAGGAATAGAATTCAGCAGTACATTAATCAGCGTATACGGAACTGCAATCCCCATAAATGTCTGAAAAATGTTCTGGAGCAGCAGAGTAAGTCCTGTAAATCCTCCCGGAAAAAGACCGCCTGCACGAACAAATGTCTTAATATTCAACGCCATGATCGTTGCAGCCAGAACCGCACAGCCGTAACGCTTGGCTTCATGTTTTAAATTAAGTTCCTTCATAATCACGTTTCCTCCCATCTCGCCAAACAGTTCAAATTGAACTCATGTGAAATTGCTTTTCACAATCTCTACAGGAGACTTAACTGATTCGGCTAAAAAGCAGTTTTCCGTCAATGACAAACAAAAGGAAACCTTTCTACGCCTCCCATCTTCCAGAAGCACCACATGGAAGAACCAGTCCGTTAGAGCTTACCGGAAGCCCGATCTCCTGAGAGTCCACATGCCCGCCGAACTTTTTCAATTCAGTAGACAACATATAAGTAAGAACTGCCGGTGCCAGACCTGTTGTATAAGAATTTATCAGGAAAAACAAAGGCTCATCGCTGAGAATCTTTGTACACAGCTTAATCAGGTCATGGATACAATCCTCAATCTTCCAGATCTCCCCCTTCGGTCCACGTCCATAAGAAGGCGGATCCATAATGATCGCATCATAATGATTCCCTCTGCGAATCTCACGCTCAACAAACTTCACACAGTCATCCACCAGCCAGCGGATTGGAGCATCTCCCAGACCGGAAGCAACCGCATTCTCCTTTGCCCAGGTAACCATACCCTTAGAAGCATCCACATGAGTAACAGAAGCTCCCGCAGCCGCTGCCGCCAGAGTCGCACCACCTGTATATGCAAAAAGATTCAACACCTTCACCGGACGTCCCGCATTGCGGATCTTATTGCCAAACCAGTCCCAATTCACCGCCTGTTCCGGAAAAAGCCCGGTATGCTTAAAACTAAAAGGTTTCAAATTAAAGGTAAGTCCCTTATAATGAATATCCCACTGCTCGGGCAGATCAAAAAACTCCCATTCACCGCCTCCCTTCTTACTTCTGTGATAATGCCCGTTCATATGCTTCCAGCCCTTATTCACCTTCGGCGTATCCCATATAACCTGCGGATCCGGCCTCACCAGAAGATAATCCCCCCAACGCTCCAGCTTCTCCCCACAGGAAGTATCAATAACCTCATAATCTTTCCATCCATCTGCAATCCACATTGTATAATAATCCTCCTAAAATAAACGCATAATAAGTTACGATTGTACTACATATCCAACCATTAGTAAAGCCACATTTCTCACATACCTTCAATAATATCAAGATTAAAATCCCCTTTAACCTTAACATCATTCATTGTTTAAAGTATAAAATAAAACTCCCCCCATGGCAAGCAAACCATCATAATTCACAGTTATAAACAAATAAAGTGTTACTGTTCACTCCGTTCTCAGTAGCACACTTCGCAGGATATTACTAGCGAACAATAACAATAAAGTATCGATACTCACGTTCAAGTTAATAACATCATCCTCTTCGCAACCTGCCCATACCCCAATATCTTCTCCACAGTTTATCAGAAATTTACTTACTTCACTCCAAATCGTTGCCAGTACCCAGCGCGAAACAGCATCTCTCTGTGGGTGAATCTGGAGGGGGCTTAGTAACTCTTAGGCGGAGAAAATCCGCGTTATGAAGAAAAACAGCAACCTGTCTGAGCGAAGTCGGAGGCGGAGCGAGTTTTGCGTTTTTCTTCATGCTTTTAGCGGATTTCCTCCACCTTAGAGTTACTTAGCTCCCGGAACTGAACCCACAGAGAGATGCTGTTTCGCGCGTCCCCTCTGTAAGAACAAAAAACAAGCCAGAACCCATCCAAGTCCCAGCTTGTTTCATAATACAATCACTTATTTCGCTTTCTTCTTCATAGAAGCAATCACTGACTGAATTACAATAAAGAAACACAGTAACAGTGAAAGAATAATTCTTACCCACCAGCTTGATAACGTACCCTGAGTAGTAATCAAACTGGAAATGGTACCCTTGATCAGAACACCAAACAAAGTACCAATCGGTGTACCAACACCACCAGAAAGAAGCGTACCACCGATAACTGCTGAAGAAATCGCATCCATCTCAAGACCTTTCGCCTGCTCAACGAAACCAGCACAGCTGTTTAAGCAAAACAGGAAACCACCAAGTCCAGCAAGAAAGCCATCCAGCACATAAGCCTGGAACATTGTTCTCTTAACATTCAGGCCCATCATTAATGCACTCTGACGGTTGCCGCCAATCGCATACAGCTTACGTCCGAATTTACGGTATTTCAGAAGAACTGCAATGATAATAACAACGATTACCGCAATCACTACTGTAGGAGGAATATAAGCCGGAATGAATTTTCCCTTCTTATTCGTAGAACCAAAAGGCATATAAAAACGGAAGTTTGCCCACTTCAGGAATAACTCATTCTTAATAGAAATCATATCAGTACTGATGATAGCTGTCATACCACGTCCAAAGAACATACCAGCCAGAGTAACGATAAACGGCTGAATATCAAGGTAAGCTACCAGAAAGCCCTGGACAACACCAAAAGCAACACCAATAAGCAGTGCAACTAAAACTGCCACATATGTATTTACACCCTTATTCTCCATCAGATCTGCAAGAACCATACAAACAAGAGCTGTTACAGAACCAACAGAAATATCAATACCTCCGGTGATCATAACGATTGTAAGACCACACGCAATAACCAAAAGTCCCGCATTGGATACAAACAGATTCAGAAACATCTGCGGTTTTGCGAAACCTTTATCAGCAAAGATGATCATACCTGCAATATACATTACTGCAAATAAAGCGATTGTTATCAGAAGCAGGAAGCCGTTTCCTGTCATTTTCTTTTTCTGCATTCCATTTGCTTTCATTACTTCTGACCTCCTTCTACTGCCACACTCTTTTTAGCTTTTAAGCCGGCAATATATTTTTTAAATACATCACTCTGTAGAGTAACGATAATGACTACCACGATTGCCTTATAAACAGGAAGCTGGTCAGCCTTTACGTTCATTGCATAAAGTGTTGTGGTCAGAGCCTGAATCGTATAAGCACCGATTACGGAACCGATCAGACTGAATTTACCACCGCCAAGGAAGTTTCCGCCAAGTGCTACTGCAAGGATGGCATCCATTTCCAGGTTAAGACCGATGTTGTTTGCATCTGCGGAATAGATACGGCTGGATGCCACGATTCCGGCAATACCAGCCAGCACACCACAAATAACATAAGTAAGGAATTTGATCATTGTGGAATTTAATCCAACAAGGCGGGCTGCTTTTCCATTAATACCAACGCTTTCAATGTAAAGGCCAAGTGCTGTTTTCTTCAGGATCAGGTAAACAATTAAAACTGTAATGATCGCAAAGAAAATAGGAGTTGGGATCGGACACTTTCCAATGTAACCACCTGCCATCTTAAAAGAATCCACACGAATATAAGTAATCTGTCCATTTGTTACAAGCTGTGCGATACCACGTCCGGCTGTGTAAAGGATCAGAGTTGCAACCATCGGCTGAATATTCAGCCTGGCAACCAGAAATCCATTGAATGCACCACATAATGCAGATGCAAGAAGCGCTGCAATCACTGCAATGATAATCGAGTTCTGATACTCATTTACAGAAACCTGTCCACCGGAAAGGATCTGACAACAAACTGCAGCTGCCACAGCCATGATTGCACCCACACTGATATCCTGTCCACCGGATGCTGCTGTTACCAGTGTCATACCGATTGCAAGGATAACCAGCTCTGAAGCACGATTGATAACATCAATGATATAACCGTAAAGTACGCCGTTTCGGATCGATACATTAAAGAAGTCCGGTGTCTTGATCACATTGAGCAAAAGTACGGCGATGAGACACACGATGGGAAGAAACAGACGCGCACTTGTTATTTTCTTTAATTTACTCTTATTCATTATTTATCGTCACCTCCGGCAATAGCTTTCATAACTCCGCTCTGGGAAAGTTCATTCTCTTCCAGCTCGCCTACCTTCTGACCGTCACGAAGAACTGCCATACGGGAGCAGGTACGGAGCATTTCCTCAACCTCTGAGGAGATAAATGTAACTGCCATTCCCTGATCCGCAAGATCAAGAACCAGTTTCTGAATCTCTGTTTTAGTACCGATATCAATACCTCTGGTCGGCTCATCCAGAATCAGGTAATCCGGATTTGTCAAAAGCCATCTTCCAAGAATAACCTTCTGCTGATTTCCACCGGACAGACTCTTAATCGGGGTTTCACGGCTTGCTGTCTTAATCTGCAGCAGTTTAATATACTTATCGGCTGCTTCTTCCATTTCTTTCTTGCTTAATGGATGGAACATACCGCGTTTAGCCTGGAGCGCTATAATAATATTTTCTCTTACAGAAAGATCTGCAATGATACCTTCTGCTTTTCTGTCTTCCGGAAGGTACGCCATACCAAGCTTCATAGCATCCAGAGGACTGTTGATCTTTGCTTCTTTGCCTTTTACCTTAAGGGTTCCAGTCTCAGCCTTGTCTGCACCGTAAATGGCACGTACAAGTTCAGAACGTCCGGAACCGAGAAGTCCGGTAAGACCGATAACCTCTCCTTTATTAATGGTAAGGTCAAATGGCTTAATTGTTCCCTTGTGGGAGATTCCTTTTGCTTCGATAACAGGTTCAGGTTTTGCTTTTTTCTTATCTTTGTGCTCGCCTTTAATATCAGCAAGATCATCAAAATCTTTACCCATCATCTTGGCAACCAGCATAACTCTCGGAAGATCCTTTGTCTCATATTCTCCTACCAGTTCGCCGTTACGAAGAACTGTAATTCTGTCGCAGACTGCATATACCTGTTCAAGGAAATGGGTGACAAAGATAATACCTACTCCTTCGTCACGAAGTCTTCTCATAAGTACAAACAGCTTCTCAACTTCATCGTCATCCAGTGATGAGGTTGGCTCATCCAGGATCAGCACACGGCATTTCATATCAACTGCACGTGCAATTGCGATCATCTGCTGGATAGCGATGGAACATTCTTCCAGCATCTGTGTTGGCGGCACATGAATGTCCAGGCTCTCAAGAAGTTTTCCTGAGCGCTCATTCATCTGCTTCCAATCAATCATTCCGAATTTTCGTGGTTCTCTTCCGATAAATAAGTTCTCGGCTACAGTCAGATTCGGGCAGAGGTTTACTTCCTGGTACACTGTACTGATACCGTTTGCCTGTGCCTCCTGCGGAGAATGATTTACAATTACATTGCTGTTTCCGGCCATATGAATAGAACCGCTTTCAAATTCGTGAACACCGGTCAGCACCTTGATCAGAGTTGATTTACCTGCACCGTTCTCACCCATCAGTGCGTGGATCTCACCTTTACGAAGGGTAAAGTCCACATGGGAAAGGGCACGAACGCCAGTGAAATTTTTGGAAATATCGCGCATCTCCAATACTACATTTTGTTCCATAATCTTTCCACCTGCTTTCTATACTGGTTTTTACCCCTCATCGCTGAATTTTTTTCAGCAAAGCGGGTTAATTCATGGCATAAAGGTAGCGTGGTCCGCAACCCGGGTTTCTCCGAATTATGAACCACGCTCCGGATTTACACTAATAATTAGTATGCACGTCCATCAATGATGTCCTGTGTAATAGTTGTTACTTCATAGTCAGCGTCGTCAACTTTGATAGATGTAACTGTATCATCAGCTGCAAACATTTCTTCATCTACATAAGCCTGTTTGTCAACCTCTTCGCCAGCTTCAAGTTTCTCGATGATTTCCTGTACACGTGGTCCGTGTAATGGGTTACACTCTGTATCCAGTGTGATCTTTCCGCTTAATGTATCTGTAAGACCAGCGTTTGTTGTATCGAAGGACATTACAAGGATCTGGCCTTCTTCTCCACCAACTTCGTAGCCTGCTGCTTCGATCGCATCAATTGCACCAAATGCCTCGTTATCATTCTCACAGTAAACAACATCAATGTCATCACCGCTCTGTTTCAGGATAGATTCCATAACTTCCTGACCTTTGGCCTGTGTAAATTCACCTGACTGCTGTGCAAGTGTTGTCCAGTTGTCATGAGCCTCTACTGCATCGTCAAATCCCTGTGTACGTCCGATCTGAGCAGATGCACCGATAGTTCCCTGAATATCAACAAGATTGATTTCTTCATCTCCACGTCCCTTTGCTTCCAGATATGCATCCAGCCATGCCATAGCTTTCTGGCCTTCAAGTTTGAAGTTTGATCCAACCCATGCAGTGTAAAGGCTGTCATCAGATACATCAACCATACGGTCTACGATAATTACAGGGATTCCTGCGTCTTTTGCTTCCTGGAGAACTGTATCCCAACCTGTCTCTGTTACAGGAGCAAGTACGATGTAATCAACTTCCTGCTGGATGAAGTTACGGATTGCTGTTAACTGGTTTTCCTGTTTCTGCTGTGCATCGTCGAAGATTAATTCATATCCGTTCTCTTCGCTGAATGTAGATTTCATGGATTCTGTATTAGCTGTACGCCAGTCAGATTCAGCACCTACCTGTGAGAAACCAACTGTGATTGTGTCGTCCGCTGCTGCTACACCCACTGCCGGAACAACGCTCATACCGCATACCATTGTTGCTGTTAATAAAGCTGACACGATTTTTTTCTTCATTTTGTAAATCCTCCCGATTCATTTAAGATGTCTTTATTATAGTAAAAATCCAGGAAAATTCCATAGAATATTTTCCGCAAAAAGTTTATTCTTCTATCATATTTTGTTCATAATTTATACAAAGTTTATTTTTTTATTGCGGAAGTTGGATTTTTTATTGTGCATTATAAATATAGAAATAAATTATCAACTTTCTTTTATATTCACTTTGCACAATTCAGCATTAGTCGACATAATTCATACATTCCATTATTTGGCAGATCTTCGTAAGTCTCTATCAGCAGGCCATAAAACTGTTATTGGATATGAATAAACAATAAAATAATTGACTTTATCCACCTGAATACATAACAAAAGCTGCATATCTGTTAAGATTCTTAACTTCATGCAGCTTTTTCTTTGTTTATCTTGAATTGTTATCCAGGTTAATTTTTTTCGCCATATACACTTCCATAACCGTACCTTCTCCCTCTGTAGAAGAAATCTTCAGTCCATAACCCGGACCATAATAAAGTGCAATTCTCTCTGACACCGCAGCAAGTCCGAACCCGGCACGTTCACCGGTGCGGATGGCTTCCTGTACTTCATAAAGACGTTCCGGTGTCATTCCCTGACCATTGTCAGTCACTCTCAGCATCATATCATCTCCCAGATTGAATCCTTCAATAAGAATCTTACCTTTTCCACGCTTATTCTTAATTCCATGATAAAGAGCATTCTCCGCTAACGGCTGCAAAGTAAGCTTCGGCACCATCACTTCATCCAGTTCCTGCGGAATATTAATCTCAAATTCCATAATATCCCTGTATCTTGACTGCTGAATCTCCAGATAACTCAATGTGTGGCGTTTCTCTTCCGACAGCGGAATGATATCCTTCCCCTTCGAAAGCGAAGTGCGGAAAAAAACAGACAGACTTGTGATCATATCCACTGCATCCTGCTGCATACCACCCTCCACCAGCCACACAATAGTGTCCAGTGTATTATACAGAAAATGCGGATTTACCTGTGCCTGGATCAGCTGCAGCTCCGTCATATGCTGTACCTCCTGCTCCTTACGCACATTCTCAAGAAGCCCTTCAATCCTTCCTGCCATCTTTCTGGTACCGGCATCAAGCTCCTGGATTTCAACACTGTCGGCAGATACTACATTAATAGTTTTGTACTCTCCTTTTCCAACCTTCTTAATATTATGGAGAATTTCAGAAATCGGTTTGGTAATGCTATATGTCAGACGGAAAGAACGCCGCAACAGAATAGCCGTAGCAACCAAAATCGCCGCACACATAGTGATGATCGTCAGACGTACATTTCCAGCCAGTTGAGACTCTATCTGCACCAGTTCCGTCGCCTCCTGATAAATATAATTCTGCATTTCTTTCTCAAAGAGCGTGGTCAGGATTTCTGTATTATTTGCCACAAATTCCTGTCGTTCCTGATAATTCTTTATCTCAAGAAGCTGATTCATCCGTTTCTTAAGATTCTCCAGATAGTTAGTCAGATATTTCAGAGAACGCAGGCTTTCCTTCTTTGATGTGGTTTTCTTCAGACTCTCCACAGTACTGATTGCCTTGTCTACCTGCTCTGTCGGCAGCCCGTCCTTACCTTTTCGCCCGATAGTCACATAATAGATATCCATATCCACTTCATCTTTAAAGCTCATATCATTATTGGAATTTCTATAGTTTGCATTATATTCCGAACTCACCGCCAGATTATTAGACAACTGATTATATTCATTTGTATAATGCCAGAAAAATACAAGAAGCACTATGATCAGAATTGTCATAGGGATCATAGTGCTCAGAAGCATCCACTTCATCTTTGTTTCCAGCTTCTCCTGTTTCTGCTTCATGAATCAGACTTCTCCTCTCGTCTTACGATACTCACTCGGAGTCATTCCCTGAGTTTTCTTAAAAAGATAGCTGAAGTAATGCGCATCCTTATATCCCACTTCCCCTGCAATCTCACTGGAACGTTTGGAGGTACAGCGAAGCAGCTCCTTTGCCTTGTCCATGCGAAGCGAAGTCAGATACTCAATAAATGTCTGTCCCATATTCTGACTGAAAAGCGCGCTGAAATGATTGGCACTCACATTCGCCACATGCGCCACTCTATTCAGAGAAATCTCTTCATCCATATAATGTCCATCTATAAAATCTATTGCCTGCTTCAACACACTTCTGTTCTGACTGCCTGCATTTTCATCACGGATTGCAATGGCCCGTTTCAGGACTTCCTCTGCATATGCAACAGAAGCTTCTGTAGACTGGCTTGTCTTCTTCACAACATCATCTGTCTCTTCTCTGGACAATTCCGTATCATCATATCCAATTTTCTTAAGAAATGACAGTACAGAAAAACGCACATTCAAAACCACATAATTACGGAACACCAGTGATTCCATCGGTTCCCTGCCAATAGCATGGAAATAATCATGGACAAAACTGTCTACTTCATCTTCCAGACCACTGCTTAAAAATTTCTGAAGGATTTCCGGATTCAGGGCATTGATATTCACATTCTTAAGCTGAACAGCTTCTGTTTTTGAAGTATCTGCTGAATTCTCCTTTACCTGTTCAAGCATATTGTAATAAAGAATATGCCCGTCATACAGATAACGGAATGCATAAGTTCTTGCAGCCGTGTGATAACTCTGCTTAATTCTGCTCAGACGGTCTGCCTCCTCGCCGACTGCCACAAACCAGTCCACATTTGCTCTGGTTTCTTCCATGATCTTCTGAATTGTTTCCACACATTCGCATGTATTCTTCTTTATCGTGTCTCGCTGCCCCTTGACCAGAATCGCATAACTAAACACCTGATGTCTGAAAAGCATCGCAACCGGATGACTGAGGAAATAATTCTCAATCTTCTTATGTACTTCTGCCTCCCAGTCTGAATATCCTTCCGACGAATTATAACTGCTGTCTGAAGCATCCGGTGTAAAAATCAGAATATTATAAGCCTCTGCCACAATATCAAGATTCAAACGATCTGCTCTCCGATAAATCTCTTCCAGATCAAAGTCCGCCCTCACCAGAGATTCAAAGAAATCACGGCTCGCATTCCTCTCATACTCCTGCATCTCCAGTTTGAATTTCTCATAATATTCCTTCTGCGTCTTCTCATGTTCATAACGATTATGAATCTCCTCCAGACGCTCAATAAATGCATTCTTAGTAATTGGCTTCAGCAGATAATCCTCCACACCAATATTGATCGCCTGCTTCGCATAGTTAAAGTCATCATAGCCACTAAGAATCACAATCTTAATGTCCGGCAACTCCTTCTTCACCAATTTACATAATGTCAGACCATCCATAAACGGCATCTTAATATCAGTGATCAGAAGATCCGGTTTGCTCTTTAATATCAACGGCAGTGCCATCTCCCCATCAGATGCTTCTCCTGCCAGTTCAAATCCATACTGCTCCCAGGGAATCATCTTCTTAATCATCTCCCTGATCACAACTTCATCCTCTACTAAAAAAGTTTTTAACATTTCACTCCTCCTGTAAATCTCCGCCACATATAACTCCCATCTAAATCTGATATAACTTTAATACATGTTGAATTATCAGGCAAGTTATTTTTAACAATAAAATGCTTCACACACTTCCTTTCACAGCCAATCAACAGCGCGAAGCCGCATCTCTCTTCGGGTGAATTTGAAGGGGGATTAGTAACTCTTAGACTGGGGAAATTTGCGTTATGAAGAAAAATAGCAACTTGTCTGAGCGAAGTCGGAGGCGGAGCGAGTTTTGCATTTTTCTTCATGCCCTTAGCAGATTTTCCCAGCCTTAGAGTTACTTATCCCCCGGAACTGAACCCGAAGAGAGATGCGGCTTCGCGCGTCCCCTTTCAAAGACGAGAAAGTTCCCCATCCGGACAGGGGATGACCGGACAGGGAACTTTCTCTGATAACTTTGGCTAAATTTTGAGTTAATATTTTTTCTTATTATTAAGTTACTTATTTTTTACAGGAAATAATTCCTCAGCTTTCGGTGCCCAATGTTCTGCATAAGCATCACATTTCGCACAGAGATGCTCCACAGACTCCGGAGACTGCAAATCTGTAGACTTCGCACCGGATTCTTCAACCATCTTACGAAGCTTCTGCGGATTCTCAAGCATCGGGCATGGACGAAGCATATTTTCATTAAACGGCTGACCATCATGATATGCCATGAAAATCGGACTCTTCAATGCTTCCAGCAGAGTATTTTCATAAATATTTGCATTAGAATAATGGATAAATACACATGGGTCTACATCACCATTCGCATTGATATGAAGGTAACGTCTTCCTCCTGCAATACATCCTCCGACATACTGCGCATCATTCTGGAAATCCATTCCAAAAATAGCTTTTGTAGAACGGTACTCTCTGATCTTGTGATACATCTTCTCACGCTGCTGTGGATTCGGCATTAATTCTACTACAGCGTCATTACCTGTCGGCATATAATGGAAAAACCATACAAATAATGCACCACAGTCAATAATGTGATCAAAAAATTCCTCGCTGCTTACACTGTCCACATTTGCAGAAGTATAACAGGTAGATACACCAAACGGAAGTTTATGAGCTTTCAGAAGTTCCATTGCATGCATAACTTTCTGATATACACCTTCTCCACGACGTCCGTCGTTTGCTTCCTCAGAACCTTCCAGGCTGATTGCCGGAACAAAGTTCTTAACACGAAGCATTTCCTGGCAGAACTCTTCGTCAATCAGTGTACCATTTGTAAAGGAAAGGAATTCGCAGTCCGGATATTTCTCACAGATACGCATCAAGTCCTTCTTGCGTACCAGCGGTTCACCACCTGTATATATGTACATATAAGTTCCCATTTTTCTGCCCTGCTCTACAATAGAACAGATGGTGTCAAAATCAAGATTCAGTTTGTGACCATACTCTGCTGCCCAGCATCCTGTGCAGTGCAGATTACAGGCACTTGTAGGATCAAGAAGGATTGCCCATGGAACATTGCAGTTGTTTTCTTCTGCTGTTTCTTCCTGAAGTGCACTTCCTTTTAAGCTGGCATTGATGATAAAATTTGTAAAGAATGCTTCACGTACTCCCGGATCCAGCTCATAAATCCTCAGGATCAGTTTATACCAGTTGCTGTCCTTATTCTGGATTGCATTACGGATTGCATTTCTCTGTGACTCATACCAGCCATCCGGTACAAATTTATCTACAAGTTCCATCAGTTTCGGTATATTTACTTCCGGGTCCTTCTCCAGATAACCCAGACCTGTCTTAACTGCTGCTGCAAGTGCAGCCTGTTTTGCTTTGTCCATTAATTTCATGTGATTGCTCCTCCTTGTTGTAATGTGATATATATAAACACCTGTGTATCAGGTATATTTTTATTATTTTATCAATATTCATCCATATCTATGATATCCTGTTTCTGGTTTTTAATAATTTTTACAGTGTAAATCGCCACACAAAGATTCAGAATTCCCTCAAACAGAACCGAAACACCAACCAGGATCATCATGATCTCTGCTGCCTCAAACGGCCTTATCAAAAGTAAAAATCCCAGAACACCGGTCAGAATCGCTACCAGGAGAATCCTCCACCAGAGATTCAGCCCGAATTTCTTTGCATCTATCGACATCTGAATTTTAAATAATGCATCCGCAAGGATCAGAAGTCCAAAGATTCCAAAGATCAGATTCACCACTACGTTCCTGCGTACTATAATAATAATTCCTACTGCTGCCAGCAGCACTCCAAAGGCAAGATCAAACTGAAATGCCAGACAATAGATATCTCTGGAAAAATATCCCAGAATCTTTATCAATCCGTATACAATAAGCATAATCCCTACTGCTGTACAGAAAACTGCCATCGAACAATCCGGCCAGATAATCAGACAGGCACCCAGAACCATAAATAATACAGACATAATAATATAACCA
>PPYF01305587.1_pt1 | contig 14158 bp, 8 predicted proteins | sample 1559871 | NCBI WGS metagenome assembly PPYF01 (sample SAMN08240021, study PRJNA423297) | Human gut metagenome, whole genome shotgun sequencing project. | reverse complement strand
GGAATTAGCCCAGCTCGGAGAAGTACTTGATGGTGCGGACCATCTGGCTGGTGTAGGAGTTCTCGTTGTCGTACCAGGAAACGACCTGAACCTGGGTATCGCCGTTCGGCAGGGGCAGGACCATGGTCTGCGTTGCATCGAACAGGGAACCGAAGCGCATACCGATGATGTCGGAGGAGACGATCTCGTCGGTGTTGTAGCCGAAGGACTCGGTGGCTTCCGCCTTCATCTGGGCGTTGACCTGATCAACGGTGACAGCACCCTTGACGACTGCGTTCAGGATGGTGGTGGAGCCGGTGGGGGTCGGGACGCGCTGTGCGGCGCCGATGAGCTTGCCGTTCAGCTCCGGGATGACGAGGCCGATGGCCTTGGCAGCACCGGTGGAGTTCGGGACGATGTTGACAGCGGCTGCACGGCTGCGGCGGAGGTCACCCTTGCGCTGCGGGCCGTCGAGCGGCATCTGGTCGCCGGTGTAGGCGTGGATGGTGCACATAATGCCGGACTCGATGGGAGCCAGATCGTTCAGAGCCTTGGCCATCGGAGCGAGGCAGTTGGTGGTGCAGGAAGCGGCGGAGATGATGGTGTCTTCCTTGGGCATCTTGTAGATGACGATCTTCTTGCCGTCGACAACGATGTAGTTGTCTTCGCCTTCGCCCTCATGGAAATCAACGGTGTGGCCCTGCGCGACATAGTTGCCCTGCGTGGAGTCGTACTTCAGCAGGTGCGCGAGCATCTTGGCGGAAGTCAGGTCGTTGATAGCGACGACTTCGTAGCCCTCAGCGCCGAACATCTGACGGAACGCCAGACGGCCGATACGGCCAAAACCATTGATCGCAACTTTAACAGACATAATAAATTTCCTCCTTATTACCTGCCGGCTGGATGCCGGCCAATATACTGTGTGTTCCACAACATTCTGCTAAATTATACCGCAATATTCTTCCGATGTCCAGTATTATTTTACCCAAAAACCAACGGTTTCTGCCTTAAAATCTTTACAATTTCGTCTGTCTGTCCAAATTATTTATGAGGGCGGCTAAAAAAGTTTTGGAGGCGGTAAATTTTCTGTGAACACTGCGCGGAAAGGTCTGCGATTCCATAGATTTGTTCATAAATCCAGTGTATTCTAATTCTGTTTATTCTGAAATGAAGGATCGTGACCCAATGCTTGAGCTGAAACAGATCGTAAAGGACTATCAGGCCGGAGACACCGCCGTTCACGCGCTGAAGGGCGTGTCGATCCGGTTCCGGCGGCATGAATTCGTCGCTGTGCTGGGGCCGTCCGGCTGCGGAAAGACGACGCTTCTGAACATCATCGGCGGACTGGATCAATATACCTCCGGCGATCTTGTCATCGGCGGACGCTCGACGAAGGACTTTTCCGCGCGGGACTGGGATACCTACCGCAACCATTCCATCGGTTTCGTCTTTCAGAGCTATAACCTGATCCCGCACCAGACGGTTCTGCAGAACGTGGAGCTTGCGCTGACGCTTTCTGGCGTGAGCAAGTCCGAGCGGAGAAAGCGCGCCGTGCAGGCGCTGAAAAAGGTCGGTCTGGGTGACCAGCTGCATAAAAAGCCCAACCAGATGTCCGGCGGACAGATGCAGCGCGTGGCGATTGCGCGGGCGCTGGTCAACGATCCGGAGATTTTGCTGGCCGACGAGCCGACCGGCGCGCTGGACAGTGAAACGTCTGTGCAGGTCATGGAGCTTCTGAAGCAGATCGCGGACGAAAAGCTCATTATCATGGTCACGCACAACCCGGAGCTTGCCGCGCGCTACGCTACGCGGACGGTGCGGCTGCTCGACGGAAGCATTCTGGCGGACAGCGCGCCGTATGAAGACGCGGCGGAGCCGCCGGTGAAGGCGGAATCCGGTATGCGGCGCACGTCCATGTCGTTTTTCACGGCACTGGGGCTGAGTCTCAATAACCTGATGACGAAGAAGGCCCGCACGATCCTGACCGCCTTTGCAGGCTCCATCGGCATCATTGGCATTGCCTTAATTCTGTCCCTTTCCAACGGCATTCAAACGTATATCAACGACGTGCAGGAGGACACGCTTTCGTCTTATCCGGTAACGATCGAAGCGGAAAGCGCGGATATGTCCGGCATGGTGACGGCGCTGATGGGCATGCACAGCGAGGAGTCTGAAAAAACGCATACAGACGGGCGCGTCTACGCGTCAAACGTCATGTACGACCTGATGCAGAGCCTGAACGAGAACGGCACGCAGACGAACAACTTGGAAGCCTTCAAGCGCTATCTGGATAACCCGGACAGCGAAATTCATCAATATCTGACCTCGATCCAGTATGCCTATGACCTGTCGCTGCCGGTCTACACAAAGGACGCAGACGACAATATTGTCAAGGCCGACGTGATGGAGCTGCTGCAGAACATGATGAGCAGTATGTACGGCGGCGATTACAGCAGTTATTTTTCGCAGTTCGGCAGCTATTATTCCGCCATGGACGTCTGGGAGGAGTTGCTGCCGGACGAGGACGGGACGGGGATCTCCCCGCTTTTGAAGTCGCAGTACGATGTGCTCTACGGCAGATGGCCGGAAAGCTATGACGAGGTCGTGCTGGTCGTGGGCGAAAACAATGAGATTTCCGATCTGGTCATGTACGCGATGGGCCTCAAGACCGAGCAGGAAATGACGGACGCGATGCAGGCGGCCATGAATCAGGAGACGATTGAAAAATCAGACGCAAGCTGGAGCTATGAGGAGCTCTGCGGCCATACCTTCCAGCTGATCCTGCCCTTTGAGCATTACGCCCAGAACGCGGACGGCAGTTGGACGGATTTGAGTCAGACCGAGGCCGGAATGGATTATCTCTACGGCTCTGACGAAGTCGGCACAACGCTGAAAATCGTCGGTGTCCTGCGCCCGGACCCGAACGCAGCCAACAGCATGGTACGCGGATCGCTGGGGTATACGAGTGCACTGACGCAGTATGTGCTGGACGCCGCCTCCGAAAGCGCGGTCATCCGGCAGCAGCTGGACGATCCCGAAACGGATGTTCTGACAGGCCTGCCGTTCAAAACAGGCGCCGAGGAAGCGCCTGACGCGGCGCAGATGCGCGAGGCGGTCGGAGCCGTTCTGTCGGACGCGGACACGCAGGAAAAGGCGCAGATGTACGCAGATATGTCAAAGCAGGCGCCGGGCGAGTATCTGGACAGCGCCGTGCAGCAGGCCATGGACGGCATGACGCGTGAAACAATTGAAGCGCAGATGACGGACTCTTATGCGGAGCAGATGGGAACCGACCCGGATACGGTGCGCGGGTATATCGCGCAGATGGACGACGAGACGCTGTTCGATTATGTTGCACAGATGCTGCGTGAGCAGATTGCAGCGCAGTATGCCGAAGCAGTCTCGGCGCAGCTGGCCGGGCTTTCGTCCGAGCAGCTGGCCGCCGCGATGGACGCGGCTGAGCTGACAGACGAGCAGGTGCAGTATCTCTATGACACATCTGTTCCCGCCGCGTATTCAGATTCGACTCTTGAGGACACGCTTTCGGCGCTCGGATATGTAGAACGCTCCAAGCCGTCGAAGGTCAATCTGTACGCCTCCACGTTTTCTGACAAGGACGCCATCGGCGACTGCATTGAGCGCTACAACAGCGCGCTGCCGGAGGACGACCAGATCACGTATACGGACTATGTTGCGCTGCTGATGAGTTCGGTCACGACGATCATCAACGCCATTTCGTATGTTCTGATCGCGTTTGTCTCGATCTCGCTGGTCGTCTCGTCGATCATGATCGGCATTATCACATATATTTCCGTGCTGGAGCGCACAAAGGAGATCGGCATTCTGCGCGCCATCGGCGCGTCGAAGCACGATATCGCGCGGGTATTCAACGCCGAAACGCTGATCGAGGGTCTGATTGCGGGATTGCTTGGCGTGGGACTGACGCTGGTGCTGATTTTGCCGATCAACGCGGTCGTACAGCATATGACCGACATTGCCTCGCTCGGCGCAAAGCTGCCGTGGCAGGCCGGTGCGGCGCTGGTCGCCATTTCGATGCTGCTGACCTTCCTCGCAGGACTCATCCCGTCGTCCCTCGCGGCAAAGAAGGACCCGGTCGTAGCGCTGCGGACGGAGTAACAATATAACCGGCAAAAGCCGCCCGGCGGGGCGGCTTTTGCCGGTTATAGAACATTCAGACTTCTGAGTGAAAGATGCTCCGAAATTTGCAGCTGCCCAGCGGGCGGTTCCGGTCAGCGGTCTGCCGCCGGTTTTGTCTCGCGGAACTTGAGGTCGGCGAGCATATTGTCGTAGAATTCCTTGCTGATCTTATATTTGCGCAGATAGATCACATAGCCCGCGACGATCAGGACCAGCGGGATGGCCAGCATGGCCAGCTTGATGGTCAGCTTGCCGGATGCGTCGATGGCTGCGGCTGCCGTGTCAGAGCCCTTTGTCTTGATGCCGGCCAGCATGATGCTGACGCTGATGAGGCCGGTCGAGAGCGCGCCGCCGATCTTGTTGACAAGCGGCTGGATGGAGAACGTGATGGATTCCGAGCGCCGGCCCAGCTTCCACTGGCCGTATTCAATGGTATCGGCGAGGAACATGAGCATCAGCAGCTGGATGAACGCCTGACCGACGAACATCAAAATCGCAGAGACGGCGATCAGGCCGATAGAATGCTCGGCAAAGAAGAAGGCCAGATAGCCCGCAATCACAAGAACCGTTGCGCCGGTGTAGAGCTGGCGGCGGTCATATTTTTTGGAAAACAGCGGGAAGATCATCAGTGCCGCCAGCTGTGCCACGCCGCAGACGGCGGCCAGAATGGCGTACATATTGATATCGCCGTAGAGATACTGCATATAGTACGTCGCAAAGCCGGTCGTCGTGCAGTAGCCGACCATAAACAGCGCCATGGAGAGCGTCGTCCACATGAGCTGATCGTTTTTTGTGATGGCGTTCCACATATCGCGGATGGTGAACTTCTCGTCGTCCTCCTTGATCTCGCGGTTCTCCTTTACGCCGAACAGCGGGAAGCAGAGTCCTGCCAGATAAATAACGCTCACCGAGACGGCGACCGTCATCCACGCCTTCGGCGTATTGCCGAGGGCGGCGGTGATGGGCTGCCAGCCAACCATGATGATGTACATACCGATGTTTGCGCAGATACGCGCGAACGCGCCGTAATTCTCGCGCTGCTTCTGATCCTGCGTCAGGGCGGGCAGGAGCGTCCAATAGGCAATGTCATTGATGCCATAGCTGATATCCCAGAGGACATACGCGGCTGCGAAGAAAATGACATAGGCCGTGCCGGTGCCGACATTGCCGAACAGGATCAGATAGAAGATCACGGACACGACGCCGCCGACCAGGATCGCGGGCTTGAATTTGCCCCATTTTGTGTGGATATTGTCAATGACAAGGCCCGTGATGGGGTCGTTCAGCGCGTCGGCGATGCGCAGGACGGAGAGCACAAGACTTACCGCTGCGAACACATGAATGGGTAAGGAAAGAATATTGGACAGGAAATATAAAAGCGCGTTTGCCTCGAACGCATAGAACATATCACGGCCGATCGTGCCGAGGCCAAAGAAATATTTATTGCGGCGGTCAGGATTTTTCATGACTGCACCTCCCGGATAAAATAGACATTGGAGCCGAAATCGCCCTGCATACGCCCGTCCGCATCGTAGCCGGTCCCGGCAAAGCGCGGCGCAAGCATGATCCCGGCGCTGTAGGCCGCACCGGAGGCCGTGACGGTCTGCTGGCCGTCGTACATTTTGTAATAGCTGTCCGCCGTCTGCACGGCAAGGCCGTTCGGGTTCAGCTTCACGGGCAGCACATGGCGCAGAAGCGAACCGAAATCGCCGACGCGCAGCAGCTGCGGGCGGCTGTCGAGCCGGTACTGCTTCTTCTCGTCCAGACCGGTCACGCGCAGACGCTCATAGCCCGGAGCGGCGTGCTGTACGCCGTGGAACACGCCCGCGACCGTCTCCTCCTTCGTCTGCGCCTGCCAGATGGTCCCGCCGCCGTCCGTTTTGCCTCTTGTGAAGCGGCCATACTGAAGCGTGCGGCGGTGTGCCTTGTAAAACTCGATCTGCGCGCGGATCTCCGTCTGCTCAACGGGAAGCAGCTCCGTCAGATCCAGCTCGTAGCCGAGGCAGCCGAACAGGCTGACGTTTCCGCGCGTGGGAAGCGGCGTTGCGCGCAGCGTCTGCGCGTGCGGCCCCGCCGACACGTGCGCGCCAAGGCACGAGGGCGGATAGAGGTAGCTGAGGCTCTGCTGGATGCGCAGACGCTCGACAGGGTCGGTATCATCCGAGCACCAGATCTGCGGGGAGAAATAGAGCATCCCGCAGTCAAACCGGTTGCCGCCGGACGAGCAGCTTTCAAGCAGAATTTCCGGCCGCGGCTCAAAAATGCGGCGCAGTACGTCGTAAAGTCCAAGGATGAATTCATGCTGCTTTGCGCCGAGCGCGCAGGAATGGCGGTTCATGTCCCACTTGACGTAGGAAATGGGCGCAGAATCAAGGATCCCGCCGACGCTTTCGACGATATAGTCCCGCACGTCCGGCTTCGTAAGGTCGAGCAGCAGCTGGTGGCGGCCCAGAAGATCGGTACGGCCAAGGCTGTCATGCAGCGCCCAGTCCGGATGCCGACGGTACAGCTCCGAATCCGGGCTGACGGATTCCGGCTCGAACCAGAGGCCGAACTGCAGCCCCATCGCATTCAGCTTTTCGCCGAGTCCCTTCAGGCCGTTCGGGAGCTTTTTGGCGTTTACGGAGTAATCGCCGAGGCTGCTGGTATCGCTGTCACGCTTGCCGAACCAGCCGTCGTCGAGCACGAACAGCTCGCAGCCCAGCTGCTTTGCAAGCTTTCCGAGCCGCAGGAGCTTCGCCTCCGTGAAGTCGAACATACAGCCCTCCCAGCTGTTATAGACGATGGGACGGGGCCGGTTTTTCCAATACGGCGGAATGAGCGCTTCGTTCACATAGCGGCCGAAGCAGTCCGTAATGCCGCCGAAGCCGGCATCGGACCACGCCATGACAGCCTCCGGCGTCTCGAACCGCTCCCCCGGCGCAAGCTCCCAATTGAAATTTGCGGGAGAAATGCCATGCATCACGCGCGTGAGGCCCTGCAGGCTTTTCTGCGCGCTCAGATAATGGCTGCCGGAATAGAGCAGATTAAAGCCGCAGACCTCGCCTGCCGTCTCCGCCGCATCCGGGGCGGCAAGCAGGAAGCCGGGGTTCGCACGGCTGGACGACGCGCCGGTCGTGCTTTCCAGACAGGTACGCGCCATAGTGACGGGCGTTTCGGTATGCTGCATTTCGGCGATCCAGCCGCCGGAAAAGGTGTGCAGCGTCCAGTTGCCCGGAAGATCCGTGTTGGCGCTCATAAGCTTCCGGATAGAGATGGGCGTATCGCCGCAGTTTTCCAGAATCGCTCTTCTTGTGAAGACCGTTGGCAGGACGCCGTATAAAAGCGTGAGGCGAAGCTTGGCCGCGCTGTCTTTCAGATAGACAGCAAGAACCGTCTGCCCGCGCGAGGCCGGAAGCGCGGCGGGGCGAGCAGATTTCAGCGCTTCGCAGCCGGTATAATGGAACTCCGTGGAAATCGGCGCGCCGTTCTGCAGCAGCTCCATGGGGCTTTCGCGGTAGTCTCCCCTGCCGCAGCCGCTCCATTCCAGCGGAAAAATATCCAGACAGTTGGCGTTGGAGCCTTCCCGGTAAAGCGTGCTGTCTCCCCAGCCGTTGCCGGGCCGGACGGCAAGTGCGTCTGCGTCGGACGCGCTCAGGCGCGTGCCGAGGTGCAGATGCTCCAGAAAGCCGTCCCGGACGCGGAACAGATAGGAGCTTTTTTCATTTTGCAGGTGAAACACGCCGTGCTTGACTGTGATCATTCGACGCGGTAGGCCTCCCCTCTGACATACGTGTTATAGGCCTCGTCCGTTACGCCGCCATTGCGGATCATATCGGCGTAGAACTCACCGGAGCGTTTGATGGTGCGCGTCTGGGTGGCGTAATCGACGTTGATGAGGCCGAAACGGGCACTCTCGCCCTCGAGCCATTCAAAGTTGTCGCAGAAGCACCAGTGGTAATACCGCTCGAACGGCAGGCCGGAACGGAGCATGGCGTGCAGATGCTCGTAGATATACCGGGCGCGGAAGGCATCCTGATTGTCGCAGGTGCCGTTTTCCGTGACCCAGATGGGGCGCTTGAGCAGCTTTTCAAGCTTGGCTGCGACCTGCGGCAGACCGTCGGGATAAATCTCCCAGCCGAGGTCGTTGCGCGGGCTGTTTTTCCGGACGCCGTCGGCAAAGCCCGTGACGGTCGAGCGCGTGTAATAGTTGACGCCGTGGAAATCGCAGTATTCGCCCTTTGGCAGCTTCCAGTGGTTCTTCAGCGGCAGGCGGAATACGCCTGTGGACATAGCCTGCGTAATTGCGCCCTGAAACAGCCACTCGACGGCTCTGGCCGTGGCGGCCTGCACGGGATTTTTCGGGTTTTCCGGCTCAAATACGCGCAGATGGTTCGCAAAGCCGACCATGGTGTCGGAATAGCCCATGGCTTCGCGCGTCGCGTGGAGCATCTGATAGCAGCGGATGTGGCAGAAGGCCATATTTTCCAGCACCGTGAACGTCTCAGAAAAGCTTTTATGGCCGGGAGGCCAGTCGCCGAAGAAATAGCCGTTTGTGGCGTAGACGTTCGGCTCGTTGATGGTGATCCAGTCGCTGACCAGATCGCCGAAGCGGTCGGCGCAAAGCTTTGCGAAGGACAGAAAATCGTCCAGATTCTCCCGCTTTGAAAAGCCGCCCAGACGCTCGAACCACATGGGGTTGGAAAAATGATGGATGGTCAGCAGCGGGCGGATGCCAAGCTGCCGCATATATTCCAGCTCCGCGCGGTAATGCGTGATCGCCGTTTCATCGATCTCGCCGCGCGCGGGCATGATGCGCGCCCACTCCACGCCCATGCGGGCGATGGGCAGGTGCAGCCCCGCCATCAGCGCGCAGTCCTCGCGCCAGCGGTTCCAATGGTCGTCGGCCACCGCGGGGTCAGAGTCGTCCTTGATCCGGCCCTGATGGTACCAGTCATTCCAGTTGCTTCCGACCTCGCCGCCCTCAATCTGCGCCGAGGCGGAACTGACGCCAAGCAAAAATCCTTCCGGGAACTGCAGCCGCATGGGTCGTCCTCCTTTTACCTCTTATGGGTGTATATACTTGTTTATATTGTATGTGTTTTTCCAGTCTCCCGCAAGTGTCAATTTTGGACGAAAGCGGGCCTGAAAATCTGTTCAGGTTTCCATATAGCGAAACTGCGGTGATATGTTACAATAATATTGTTGTTATGGAAACCAACGAACGGCATGGGGAGAAATGAATATGCGTCATACAAGATGGTTTAAGGACATGGTTTTTTATCAGATCTGGCCCCGGAGCTTCCGCGACGGAAACGGCGACGGGATCGGCGATCTGTGGGGGGTATTGGAGAAGCTCGACTATCTGAAGGAGCTCGGCATTGACGGCGTCTGGTTCTCGCCGCTCTATCCGTCGCCCGGCGCGGACTGCGGCTATGATATTTCGGATTACATGGACATTGCACCGGAATACGGCGGCATGGACGCGTTTCGGGCCGTTCTGGAGGGGCTTCACCAGCGTGGGATGAAGCTTGTCATGGATTTGGTCGTCAATCACACGAGTGACGAGCATGAATGGTTCCAGAAATCCCGGCGGCGCATCGAGCCGTATACCGATTATTATATCTGGCGGCCCGCAAAGCCGAACGGAAAACTGCCGAACAACTGGGACAGTCATTTTGAGGGCAAGGCATGGCAGTGGGACGATCTGCGGCAGGAATATTATCTGCATCTGTTTGCCGTCAAGCAGCCGGATCTCAACATGGACAATCCGCTTGTCCGAACAGAGGTCAAGAAGATCCTCAAATTCTGGCTCGATCTCGGTGTTGACGGCTTCCGTGAAGATGTGATCACCTTTATTTCCAAAAAGGAGGGCCTGCCGGACGACCATCTGTTCCCGATCTTCAAGGGCATCCGGTTTTACAATCACGGCCCGCACATCCACGAGTATCTGCAGGAGTTCCGCCGCGATGTGCTGGAAAATTACGACTGCATGACCATTGCTGAAGCGCCGCTCGTCACGCCGCAGCGGGCGCTGGATTACATCGAAGAGTCGGACACGAATGAGATCGACATGATGATCCAGTTCCAGTGTATGTGCGCCGACTGCTTCTTTACGGACTATATGCCGCGCAGTTTCTCCTTAAAGCGCCTGCGCCGGGCCTTTTCCAGCTGGCAGACGCAGCTGGACGGGCGCGGCTGGAACGCGCTGTATCTCGAAAATCACGATCACCCGCGCGTGATCTCACGCTACGGCAGCGAACAGTACCGCGTGGAGAGCGGAAAAATGCTGGCTGTCAGCTATCTGTTTTTGAAGGGCACGCCGTTTATTTATCAGGGTCAGGAGATCGGCATGACAAACTGGCGTCCGGAGCACACCAGCATGTATGAGGATGTCCAGACCCGCAACCAGCACCCGGACTGGCCGGAGGAAAAGCGCCTTGCGCTCTATCACCGCGCGTCCCGCGACTCTGCCCGCACGCCCGTGCAATGGACAGACGGCGAACACGCCGGGTTCACGACCGGTACGCCGTGGTTTTATGTCAACGAAAATTACACGAGCATCAACGCAGAGCAGGCGCTGCACGACCCGGATTCGATTCTGAATTTCTATAAAAAGGCCATTGCCCTGCGCAAAAGCCTGCCCGTCGTCCGCGACGGCAGCTATCAGGAATATTACAGGGGCTCGGACAAGCTTTATGTCTACGCCCGCGAGACAAAGGAGCAGAAGCTGCTGGTGATCTGTTCGTTCACCGACAAGCCTGTGCGCTTTCAGGCGCCGTATAACTTCTCACTTGGCGACATGAAGCTTCTTCTGACGAATTACGACGGTACCCGCGAGGAAAACAGCTTCCTCACCCGCCCATACGAAGCCCGCGTCTATCTGTACGAATAAACGCTTCATTATATTATGTAAACACGCATGAACCCAGCCGGGTCCATGCGTGTTTTTCACTGTGCAAAAAGCGATTTTTGTTCTCCTGCTGTCTTACAGGAAGAATTTCCGGTGCAGGGATTCGCGCAGGGGCTTGCAGATGGCGATGACGATCAGCATCAGGCCGAGCACAATGCCCGCGACCATCGGATAAAATGACCAGAAGAGCGTCTCGTGGATCTGGAACGTCAGATTGATCAGGAACTCGATGAGCACGGCCAGACCGCCGCCGAGGATCAGCATACCGCCGTAGATGTAAAGATACCCGCCGCGCAGATAGTGCGTCAGGGCAACGGCTGCGCTGATGAGCAGGCCGATCGCACCTGTGACCGGGAATGCAAAGGACAAGAACCAGTGCCCGCCGGTGGCAAAGTTGATATAGAGCAGGTACAGTCCCACCGCGATGAAATCGACCGGCACAAATATGACGGGATTGGGCCGCCGGAACCACATGGGCAGCAGGATAACGACATACAGCAGCGCAATCGCTCCCGCCGCATAGCCGGACCAGACAAGTGTTCCGTTGATGCGCCAGTCGCACAGCAGACACAAAAGTGCGGGCAGAAGCGCCGCGATGGTCAGCACGAACAGGACGCCGGAACGGTTCACGTCCTCGGGCCGGATGCGTTTGTCCGGCGGAAAGGGCGGCTCGGAAAGATTGCGCGGAATATCAGGATGGAACACCGGCGTCCCGCACAGAGGACATTTTTTCTCGCTGTCAGCGAGTTCAACGCCGCATTTGACACAATACATGTTTCACAGCCTCCTATTCATGCCCAACGCTGGTTGCTCTCGACCTTGACGGGCAGCCCCAGCGCGTGCAGCACACGGTAAAAATGAGATTCCAGCTCCGGCTCGCGGATGTTCCGGATCATGTTGATATACATGGTGCCGTTCCAGCTGACGACGCCGCAGTTGTGCGGAGCTTTGGCCTGCACGCCGATGATGAAGTCCATCCGCGCAACATACGGAGCCATTTCCTCCGGCAGTCTGACAAGACCGAGGTTGGACAGGCACAGGCAGGATTTGCACTCGCCGACCAGATCGAACACGGCCTTCATGGCGATATTTTTCACGAACAGCGGCATGACGCGCAGCACAGCGGAGCGTTCGCTCGCCACGTTCGTCGCAATCTTCGCCGCCATCATCCGGGGATCGTTTTCCAGACCCATCCGGTAATGAACGATCCGGCAGATCTCCGCAAGAGAATAGTCGCCCAGGCGCGGATCGATCTCCGGCGTGACATAGGACGCAAAGTTCCGCATCGTCCGGCTCGGGAACAGGCCGCGCAGATTGACCGGCAGCAGGACCTTGACAGGCTTGCGCCGCATACGGCGCGGAACCTTTTCATTCTGCAGGTCGCTGATGGCCTTCATCATGACGGCGGCAATGAACTCTGTCACGCTGACGCCGAATTCCTTCGCTTTTTCCTTCACAGCGGGCACAGGCAGCATGAGCGTGGTGAGGTTCAAAAAGCCGTCCGGCTCCGGCGTTCCGCTCATGTGGTAGGCGGTCTGCTCGGCGCGGCTGGCGGTGATGTCGCCCGCGTAGCGCAGGAAGCTGTCCTCCAGCTCCTCCGGGTCAGGATCCTCCAAGCGGCCCAAAACGCCGTTTTCGGCGGGGATATTGATCTTGTATTTCTGGCACAGGTATTCCGCAACCAGCGTTTTGAGGAAGATCAGACCGCCCGTGCCGTCCGTGACTGCGTGGAAGAACTCTACGGCGATACGGCTGCCGTAGACCAGCACACGGAAGGCGCATTTGCGCACGTCGTCAAACGGGACGTGGACAAGCGGATAGCTCTTGTCTTCTTCAATCGCGGGAGCCTTCGTGATCTCCTCGAGATAGTACCAGAACACGCCCCGGCGCAGGCGGACGGCGATGGACGGGAAGCGCCGCACCGTCACGTCCAGCGCGGCGCGCAGCACGTTCAGATCGACCTCCTCCGTCAGCGTGGCGGACAGGCGGAAATAATTCGTCCAGTTCCGGCGCTTGGCCGCCGGGTAAATTTTCGCGGCATTGTCCAGCCGCATCCAGCGCAGCTTGCGCACCGGAGAGAGCACGCGCGTCATAAACCGTCCGATGGTGTCAAAATCGGACATATTTTCATTCAGATAATACAGCACATATGCGTGCCAGCGCTCCGGCGCAATAACGATCTGGCTCTTGCAGCCGGAATCGAGCAGCTTTTTATGGAGCATCCGCGTATCGTCGAGCATGACCTCGTCCCCGCCGACGAACAGCAGCGACGGCGGCAGGCCCGTCAGATCGCCGAACAGCGGCGAGCAGAGGGGATCTTTCGGGTTGTCGGTATAGCAGGCGGCATAGAATTGCAGCAGCTCCGGCGTCATGGAGGGGTCGATGTCGCGGTTGTCGATATAGGACTGGCCGGAGCCGGTCAGGTCGGTCCACGGCGAAATGCCGATCAGGCCGCACGGAAGCGGCAGGCGCAGCTCCTTGAGGCGCAGGCAGAGGGCGTAAATAAGTCCGCCGCCGGCGGACTCGCCGCAGAGCAGGATCTGGCTGGCGGGATAGCCCTTGGAGAGCAGATACTGATAGCTCACGACCGCGTCGTCCAGCGCAGCCGGAAAGCGGTCCTCCGGGGCCAGACGGTAGGCTGCGCAGAACACGCGCACACCGCACTCGTCTGAAAGCGTGGCCGCGAAGCCCTTGGCATAGTCCAGATTGCCGCAGGTGTAGCCGCCGCCGTGCAGATAGAGCACAACGCCCTGCCGCCGCTCGTCCTTGGGCATGATCCACGCGCCCTGAAACGGGCCGAAGTCATGGTCGCGGACGATCACGTCGCGCCGGTGGATAGCCTCCATCAGCTCGCCGAGCTTGTCCTGTCCCTTCCGGGTGATCTCCAGAGAGCAGTTGGCGACAAAGGGTTTAAAGAAATTGAGCTGTGCGCGCACCAGCTTCGCAGGCAGACCCATAGATACCGTTCCTTTCAGAAAAGCGTTTCAATCAATTTGTATAGTATAGCATTGACCGGAATTTTTGTAAATACACGAAACCGCGCCGGAAGGGATTTTCCTTCCGGCGCGTCAGCCATTGAGGTACAGAGGTTACAGCGAAAAATCTGCGTCGTCGTGGGTGTGCTTGGGG